>BNJS01003607.1_pt1 | contig 56050 bp, 67 predicted proteins | sample 8540461 | NCBI WGS metagenome assembly BNJS01 (sample SAMD00202454, study PRJDB9452) | human saliva metagenome | isolation source: human saliva | place: Japan
ATGGCAGGACGACATTTCGACAAGGCAGCTTGGTGTTAGAAGTAGAAGTAAGGGTTGCATTATTTTGGAGTGATTCATGAAGTGAATCAAAAGAAATGGTCATTTTCTGTGGTGGCAGTAGGGGCTGGTAGTATATGAGGTCATGGTTGAGCTGGTTGAGCTGATGTCACAGAGTGGGCCGATGTCATAGAAGTGACTGGGGTGCGGAGTCTGAGACGGCAGACATGTCATCAGAAAAGACAATTTTGCGGAGGAGCTTTAACGAAGTGACGATTAAGGGTGCCAGAGTTTCGACAGTAATATGGGTGGCACGACTCTGAACGCGCTGGTTCGTTAAATTTCTTTTCCATTTTTCCTCGCTTATTTTTGTTTAATTATAATAATAATACTTATGCAAATCAATAGTGATTATGTTTGATTTTTATAGAGGTTGGTGTATATAATGTTGACAATATGGACTTTTGATAAAGAAAAGCGAAACTCAATTAATTCGCGTAGTTATAGTAGTAGATGTAATTTCATTTTTTGCCGTGATTTTCATGGTATTTATTTTAGTGGCGGTAGTAAAAGGCTGGCGATTAAATCGTAAACCAGAATTTGAACAATACGGCATGGTGCAGGGGCGGAATCTTTTGCCCTACAGGCGCCAAGGTAGTGGCTGGATGGTGCGTGAAATCGCGGAGACTCAATATTTCGAAATTACTACTCGGCTGGTGAACATGAAATTGTTTTGAAAAAGATGGCTATGATACTTGGAGTAAGAAAAATTTCGATTACCGCTGGCAAGCTGCTACGCTTAAAATACCCAAGATTATTTAAGCAGTCCGTGAAACGGATGTCCTGGCGACGGAAAAAGACTTGAGTGAAACGGCGACCAATCACCGGGCAATTTCTCTATGGTTTGAAAGAATCACCAAAATTTAAGTATGTGACGAATTTGGAAGGTGATACTACGACTTCAGAATTTGATGTGACAGACTACTACGAGTTTTTGTGTCGAACGGAAATTTACTGGTAGCTTTGAAGAAAATTATTTGGAATGAAAATAGTGAAAAAGCGGTGGTGAATCTAGTTTCGGACGAGGCCTCAGAGTGGTTGTTGTTGAATTTTAAAGGAAGCCGCGAAGAGCGTGAATTTGACTAAAGTAATCAGTAGTTTTGTCGATAAAGACATTGAGAAAATTGCGCAAGAAAAGAAGCTTGAAGCTAAAGAAGCCGAAGCTTACGAAGGCAGGAAGGTGAAGAATGGTTATGTGATTTCGAAGTGCAAATTTCGGATGGACAAAGCCACGCGTTTGATGATGCTGATCGACGGAAAATTTGCGAAGTGAATTTGAATGAGAAAATTATTTACGAAACTATAGTGACAGATGTGGCGAAGTTTTCAATGTATGGTTCGGAGCTGGCTTTTGTGAAGAAATTAAATGCGGATAAAAAGTTTGTAATCAGTATTTTTAAATTGAGGGATACAGGCGAAAATTAAGATTGACGAAGTTGATGAATCGGTGGGCTAAATCAGATTTTCGTGAACCTAACCGAATTTTATGGCGAAAAATATCTCAATACGGTAATCGGGCAAAATTTTGCGTGTTTATAATACAGATGACTATCCAAATCATGATAGTGAAAAATACTGGTTTGAATTTTGGCCTTTGAAAAACTTAGAGGCGGTGCTGTCAGAATTTTTATACTCCGCAAATGGTGAATTCTTCATGGGGGTGAGCGGCAATAAAGGTGATGCTGGTGAATCTGAATTGATGGAGCTTTTGGTAATTTGAGCATAATAATAATACGATCTAGACAATTAGATTATTATTTGATGTTTGATGTGGTGGATGGTGAGATGCAAGTTTATGATTTTGACCACGACAATCAGCGTACGATTTTGGAAAAAATGTGGCTGACGGATTCTGACGCGGTGATTAATCATAATAACCGTTACTCTTTACTATGTGGGGACAAGAAGTAATGGCTTTGCAGATTAAGCGCGATAAACTATTCTAAGACTAATAAAAATGAGACCCGCGTGGGTCTATTTTTATGACAAGGGATTCGCGAGTTTTGAGACTGAAATTCTTTTATAATGGGCCTCTTTTCGGGTTTAGTTTAAAACATAATGTTAATGTTAAAAATAGACCCGCGTGGGGTCTATTTTTATGATTGGCTCTTAGTGATTATTGGTGAGGAAGCCCCAGATTTTTGGAAGAACGGCTTTTCGTTGGCTGGTAATTCGGAAGAGGTATTGTTTCCCTGGCAAAGCAGTGGTAGAACTGTATGGTTTGGAGTGGAAACAGCTCGTAGGTTGGGCTGACTTTGTTCGCGGTCACTAATAGGCGGTAACGGTCGGATCCGAGTGGCGTACAGGTGATGAGGTGAGAATTGGTTTACTAGTCGGGTAAACTAATGCGGCCACATCAGTTGGTTCAACGGTTTGTTTCTTTCGTCACTTTATAAGTGTAACGAATCGAATTGTAATTGACGTAGATTAAATCATTATCCTGCAGACGCTCGAGGCCGAGAAGATGAATTTGTATTGGTTATTGCTATAAATATCACCAGCGGAGTGGCCTGAAATGACGAGATTTTCGATTTGACCTGGCAGTGCATCGGCGCCGGAATTTTTAAAATTGAGCTACACCATGATTCATTGCGTTATCAATAGTGGCAGTGTCATTAGCAATGTTAAAGTGCGCTGGTACATCGACATTGAGCTTCGGAATAATGAGTTTTTCGGATCGGCGGTCGGGGCGGCTGTGATGGTCGGATCAATGGCGGTGATTTCGGTATCATTAGAATTTCCGGAGCGATATAGGCCAGCAATCGGAGCGAAGATTAAGCGGTTATATTGCGGGAAACAGGATGAAAAGGACGGTGAAAAACTCCGGCGAAAATCGGGATGAATTTACGGTGTTTGAGAGCTGAAGCTGCTACTGGCTTTTTCTGGATGCGCTCTTTTAGTGTAGCTTGATGGTTTTAATGTGAATTGATTCGAGAGACGGTGGGGTGTCAGTAGATTTGGCTTGGGAAGTTTCCAAATTTTGTCTCAGTGGTCTCGAGATTTTTAGGTTTTGGATTTTGAAGATTTTCGAGTAGTCGTTTTTGGCTATCGAGGGCTAGTTGACCAATTTGATTACGTTTTTCGTACTGATTATTTAATTCAGTCGGTTTCACATAGGATTTGGCGGTTTTGGCATAATATTCGCTGTAATATTTTTGATAATAATTTTGCCAGGCACTGTGGTAATTTTGCCAATCCACTTTTTGATTCAGGTTAATCGGGGCTTGCTTGGAGTGAACCGATTTCGCCCCAGTAGGTTGGGTTTGATAATTATATTGTGGGTTATTTTGTGCGTTGTATTGCGTGTTGGGCTGTACGGCGTAAGTTTGATGGGCGGCTGCATAATTCCCTGTGGTGCCGCCTAAATTGGTTGATGTTTGACTACCAAAATTTTGACTAATTGAACTTTGATTTTGATAAGGATTGTAACGGTTGGTGCCAGTTTGAATTTGATAAGTGCGGGCGGAATGGATTGCCCGTGGTAGCGGTTTTTCGTGTGGCAAAATTTTGATAAACTGAGCGACTCGGTGGATGATGATTGACTGGATGTAGTAGATGAGGATTGATTATATGTGGCGTCAGTAGAAGTTTGTGGGTCGAAGCCTCAGTAGATGGATGTTTAAAAGAATTTTTGGCGTAAGTTTCGGTAGTCTGAGTGAGGTCTTTTAGTTTTTCTGTGCCTGGAGATTAAATTAAGTAAAGAATTTTTCGATGGCTTGGTGGTAGATGAGTTGGCGGAAGTGGCTGGTGGAGTGCTTGCAGAGTTTTTGATTATATTCGGTAGAAGAAATCACGCGAGTGGGCACGACGTTAGCTAGATTTTTGGTTGGCACAGAATGCTCACCTTGGTGAAAGGCTTCATGACTCGAGCGAGATCGGCAACGGTTTGACGCTGCTTATCCCTCTGTAGATTGCCCACCAGTTACAGAATTCATAAAAATATTATAACAGAGTTATTGGAAAATACTCTATAAATATGATAAAATTTCTCTATGGGCGAATGGCGGAATTGGTAGACGCGCCAGACTCAAAAATCTAGTTCCAGCAATGGAGTGTGGGTTCGATCCCCACTGCCCACCAGGTGTATAAAATCGCTTTTATTGAAAAAGTGTTATCTAAGGTATTCTGCATCTGAGATTGACCTTTTTGATTGCTAATCTCGAGGCTCGAGAAGTTTATCGTGTAAACTCTTTTTATTTTTTAAGAGCGCGCTCGTGAACGGTATGTTTATTGTCTTTGATAATAAAAAGAGAGTGTCGCCAGTTCTTTACGGTGCCTTGTTTCACCTCTTTGCTATTATACTATTACAGTTCGTCTATAAAGTCAATAACTTTATGATTTTTCGTAATGACGATTAGTTCTCTAATCCCGTGCTTGTTATTACGCAGATAATATTTTGTCCTAGAGAGCGCTTGATTGCCGTTCATCTTTATGCGAGAGAAGTCTAGGATGATATTCTTCGATTGCTTTGCGGCTTTTTTAAGATGTTTTCGATTGTCTTGACGCCATTGCCTTGAGGAGACGTAAGTCCCATTCAATGCCATCTATTCTTAGATCTGCGTGTTTTTCCAGCGCCAGTAGTAATGCAGGTAATATCACTATCAAAATAATCTAATAGAAATAAAATTGCGTTGACTTCGTGAAAACGAAGTTGCTTACGACTCTGACCTTCAAATATTTTTGTAGCTCATACACTTCTATTGTATCACTAGCTATATAATTCATTAGTGACATCAATGAGTAATAAGAGGGGTGACTATCAGCTTTTTAATAGGAATTAAATCCAGTCAACTAGGCGGTTGCTAATCTCTTTTTGATAAATCGGGTTTTATTGTGATCTTGATAGCTATGATCGGCATTTTTATTTCAATTACGGCTATTTTGCTGCTCGACGATTTTTGTACTTCGTATGGCGTTGCAAAGCGGTCATTTTCACCTTTTGTATACAAGTTTTAGGTTCTCTGAAATTGCGTTTTGCTTTACTTCTCGTTTGGGATATAGCCTAAGATAATGAGATCGATGGATTTGTCTGGGGTACTTTGCAAAAATAATAACTAGAAATAATCCCGCCGAGTGATTTGGCAACAATCGTGATATGGTCATAACCTTCTGTGTGAACAAAATCAATGACTTGTTTTGAGAGTTGATATTTCTTCTAATAGATCAGGGCGACTAGAGCTTTCTTCCATACGTTCACAATATGGAAAATTGGAAACATAGCGCACTGTTACGGGTTTTAGCGATTGTATCGAAAATGGCGGAGATAAAATCTGTTTCTACGCCAACTGGCCCCACCACCATGGATGATTAGGTAAATGTTTACTGTTGTTCTTTTTATAATATTTATAGGTAAGTCCTTCCACTGGGCGCGCTCCGTTATTTAGTGTTATTACACATCAAAAACTAAAAAGAATCAAGGGGTGGGTCGGTTTTAATTATTATTCTTTTGTAGCTAAAATAAGAGATAGATATTTTTAAATTGCATAAAAATAACAGAAAGATTTTTAGGTGAATAAACGAATAAAAATATCATTTTGATGGTAATCCTGATGGCTGGCTGTTTGGGCCTTGTTTAGTAAACAGATTAAAATTGATAACGAAAATAATCCCTGTGCGAAATTATGGGGCAATCGAAAGAAATTATTCAAAGCCAACTGAATGAAAGAACGGAAGCGGTGAAGAAATTAAAATCGGAGTTCGAACAAAATCCGTGCGTAGACGGAAGAAAAATCCATGCGTTGGAAGCAGAGATTCTGGATTAGAAGAAGAAAAATATAAAGTTGAAAGTAATTTTTATAAAAATCTTCAGAGTGGTACGGATACGAGAATTAATTTAGTGCTGAAGAGTATTTGTTTAGTACTTATGTTAGTAGGGGCGATTTGGCTAAAAACCAAGCAGAAAATAGACACGAAAAACAGAGGAAAAATACTCGAAAACACCAAAATTAAAAATGGAAATTCCGGAAAGAAAAAGATAAAAAGTGATAAAAATAAGCAGAGTTTAGGTGGGATTCGGGGCTTAACCAGGAAGAAGTAAAAAGAGCGCGTTAAAAGGCCAGGTGAATACTGCGGTTCAGGCGCCGACGAAAACCATTGGTGAAATCGTACGCAGTAATTCCTCAACCTACTTTAACTTTGTTTTTGTTTTTGAGCGACTTTGCTATTCTTGGTACACGCGTATAAAGATATGAGTGTCGCTGATTTTTATCAACTCCTTGATTGGTATTTTTGCAGGAGTTAAGGGCGAAGCAAATTTTGGATAAACTATGTGTTGAATACGCCAAAAATCAAGGTGGTACGCGAGGCTAAGGAGCAAGAAATTTGGACGCATAAATTAGTGTTAGACGATATTATTATTTTAGAGGCGGGGCGCAAATTCCAGCAGATGCAGTGGTAGTTTCGGGTGAGATTTTAGTAAACGAGGCGCTACTTACGGGTGAGTCGGATGAGATTAAAAAGATTACTGGGGACGTATTGATGTCGGGAAGTTTTGTGGTTTCAGGTAAATGCTATGCAAGGTTAACCTCGCGTGGGGGCAGAATCGTATATTTCGCAACTAACCCTGAAAAGCAAAGGCTATTAAAACCACTGAACAATCGGAAACCTTTGAAATCGTTAAATAATTTTTCGTGAGACTAGCCGGAATTTTGATTATTCCGATCGGGTTATTGATGTTTGGTCAGCAATATCTTCATTCATGCCACGCCGATAAAAATGAGTATTCAGGCGATGATTAGGCGATAGTAGGAATGATTCCTGAGGGGTTGTTCTTGCTTTCTTCGGTAACATTGGTTTTATCTGCAGTGCGTTTGGCGAGAAAAAGTTTTGTACATGATATGCATTGTATCGAAGCTTTGGCACGCGTGGATGTTCTGTGTGTGGATAAGACCGGCACGATTACGAATGACAAAATGAGTGTGAGCGGCGTCTCTGCGAGATGACCGGATCCGAGGTAAAAGATGATCTTAATGTAGATTTTTGGCGAACGATGATGGCAGAGGAAGTGGATAATGATACGATGAAGGCGCTGAAAAGTTTGTTGAAGAGCGAGCCACTGAAGGATTGAAATTGATAAGGATTCCGTGCAGCAAATTATTGGTTTTTCTCGAAAGCATAAATATAGTGGTGTGCAATTTCGGTGATAAAACTTTTTGATTGGTGCGCCGGAATTTGTTTTTGAAAGAAGATTTAAAAATACGAAAAGGCCATCCAAAAATTCACTAAGCAAGGGTATCGTGTTTTTGATTTTTGGTGAAGTAATGAAGCAGGAAGATATTGAACTACTAGCTTCGGGAGAGCGAGAGATCACCGATTAAACCGATTAATATTGTGCTTTTTGATGAATGAAATTCGTGAATCAGCGAAGCGAACGTTTAAATATTTTATTGAACAAGGCGTGGAAGTGAAAGTGATTTCGGGCGACAATGCTGAGACGGTTTCGATTGTGGCAGAAAAAGCGGGATTAAAAATGCGAAGAAATTTATTGATCTTTCAAGCTTGCCGGAGGGGATGTGATTTTGAAAAATTGTGTTAGAAAAATACGGTTTTGGACGCGTGAAACCAGAAGAAAAACGTAAGATGGTAAAAATTTTACAAAAAGCCGGACATACCGTGGCGATGACTGGGGATGGCGGAATGACATTTTTGGCCTTAAAGGATGCGGACTGTCTCAGTGGCGATGGCCTCGGGTTCAGAGGCAGCCTCGCAGGTGGCGCAACTAGTGCTACTCGATTCGGATTTTTCACGCATACGCCAGATTGTAGATGAGGGACGTCGAGTGGTGAATAATTTGGAGCGTTCTGGCTCGTTATTCTTAGTGAAGAATGTCTTTTTCGTTTATTGTGGCGCTACCTCGATCGGTTTTGGTTTTTATGTATCCACTTTGCTGACCCAGGTTTCATTAGTCACAATGTTTACGATCGGTGTACCGAGTTTCTTCTTGGCGCAAACTCAAATAAGGATTTGATTCGGGGAATTTCATGATTAATATCTTGAAAAAGGCGATTCCGGCGGCATTGACTAACGTGATAATTGTATTTGCGTTGATCAATCGGAGATTATGTTAGGACTCACGCAGGAGCAGCTTGGTATGCTCTGCGTCTTGGGTTGGGAAGTGGTAGGAATTACTGATCACGCGCGAATTTGTATGCCATATGATAATATCTGGAAGAAATTAATCGAGTGGTTGTACCTTTGGCATGTTATTTTGTATGATTTTTCTTACAAAGTTTATTTAGCGTGCATATTAATTTATCGATGAGTGAGTGGGTAATCTTCGGTGCGATTTTAATCATTACGGTGCCACTGATGATGACGATTGAGAATATGTCACGATGGCTTTTATCGTAATGTGATGATTAAAATTTCTAAAGAATAAGATTATTGATAAGTTACAGAAATCGAATAGTTGATTATTAATCAAAGCCTGAGGATAGATACCTTATAGGCTGTGATCGTGGGGTATTGAATGAGAATAAAAATATCAGCTACGAAGCTGATATATATTTGAAGTCTTTGGGGCTTTTAGATTTTACCAGCCGCCACCATGGGGTCTTTAGTATTTTTACCAGCGCCACCGCCACCGCCGCCGCCACCGCCGGAGAAACCACCGCCACTGGAGTGGCCAGAACCGCCACTACTGCCACTAGTGGAATAGGTTGAGGATGAGCTTGAAATACTAGAGTGAAGCTACCAAAATCGGCATATGATAGCGCGTACCAGGTTGGAAACTGTATAATCGGTACCGAGTTCTTCGTAATATTTGTCGAGATTCTGATCCAGGTCAAGCCCAAAGAGAGCAGCATACGAGAAGTTCTTCATAAAGATGGACGATTCCCTCTGGTGAAGTGTCGATATCTTTGACATTTTGAAGGAAGTTGAGTGCGTTCACTTTCAGCAAGATTGATATAATCTTTGAGGCCTTGTGCATATAAACTACGATGTCGAGTCCGGCGTTGGTGAAAATCACGTATATTTTTTAGCAAAATGATTATAAGTAGAAGCAGCAATGGAGGTTCCGATAAAAATAGCGGCGGCTAAGATGAAGAGCTCTGGCTTATAAATATAGAAAGAAGTGATATGGATGGTTTGATCGGCGATGCGTAGAAGCCAAGAAAGGAGCTTCGGGAAGAATGGGAAGAATGATACGATACCGAAGAGCATGCCACCAAAAATGATAATAAAAATGATCCTAATGATACTATCGAGAACGCCCATTATGCCACTCTTTGTTGTCTTCAGTTAAACTCTGGGCGATATCAAGTTTGATATTTTGTATCATAACTCATAATGAGCTGGTTGACCGAGTAGGAGTTGTTTTGCTTGAGCTTGAAAGTTTCGCCGACTTCAGGCAGGGTGGAAGATTGAGATAAGACACGAAGCATGGATTTTTCTTCGGAACTGAGATTGTCGGTATTTAGGATTTTGACCGACCAAGATTGCTTCTTATTGAGGCCGAGGAAATTTTTCAATTGGATTTTTAATGATGTCAATTTTCTTATGGACGCATAGAGCTAAGCACGGTGGCAGTCTTCGATTAGAGTGGAGTGAAGCTAAAGAAACCAGCTTGACCAACGGTGAGATCTTTTCGAGGTTGGTACTCCGGAACGCGGATTAAGCTCTTGTAGTGTTGATGTTTTTCGCGAACATGTTTTTGATAGTTACGAACGATACTGAAAATTGTAAAGAAAGAGAAAATTCCGATAATAATACAGACTGCTACGGCAATGTAGTTATATTTCGGTGGACGAATTTTGAAGGTGTCGGCTTTGATGGCACGACAAAAAGTTGTACGCTTCACCGGCTTTTTAGATTGCTGGCGGAAAAAGTGATGGAATTTTTGGCTTTTTTCGATCTGACATTTGTCAGTATCATTGGAGCGATAGCACCAGAATAACAGATAGGGTTACCAAAATGGTGCTTAGTACCCATCGGAGAAAATGAAGAGTGCCGGAAACTTGCTCGAAAAGGCTGCTTCCAGTCGACACCATTAATGTTCCAGTAGAGCTCCTGATAGGCGCCGGAGATTGAGGAATTTGCGACATCCTTGAAAGCAGAGACTACGTTATCAAAGCTATATTTAATCACGTAGGTTTGTTCGCGAGACATAAGTGTCAGCATCGCCGATTTTGAGTTTAATATTAGAATCGGAAACGCTGGACTCAAATTTTTCTGATTGGCCATTGCGAGTGATGGTGGCTTTAAAAGCGTATGGTCGTCAATAATCTGATTTCGCCGGCTTGATTGAAAATTGGGATTACGCGCATGATGCCATGATTAGTGTTTTCGTGGGTGAAAGTTTGGCAGACCAAGGTTTCGGTCAACATCAAGCTTGGACATACCTTCGTGCGTCTTTGGTTATCTCACAGTCGGCATGAAAAATTTTTGAAAGCAAATCATTAACGGCGGAATTCGCTGCTTGAGCTACTGCGCTTTTTGCGCGCAAAAGTCGGTTCGGCTAGGAACTAAGACGATGGTAAAAATTGATAGTACTAAAATAAACCTAAAAAGAATTTCCTCATGGTTTAATTCTTACCATAAAGCTAGAGGACTTCATGTAGAGAACGCTTGATTATTAGAGGACTTCGTGCAGCGATCGCTTGATTACGTTAATGGAGGATTGCATCCGAATGGGTTCCATCTCGGTAAGTTCGGTATCGAGACGGCGCACGATTCCCCTGTGGCCGACGATGGTAGGAAAACCAAAGAAGCAGTCGGAAAAATTATCATAAGTAGAAACTGGTAAGACACGATTTTCGTCATTAAAAGCAGTTGACTATACGGGCAACACAGGCGCCGATACCACAATAAGTTGCGCACCTTTTTGTTGATGATCCTATGCTTCGATTCTTGTATCGGTTTTCGATATTTTTGAGTTCAGAAGCTGAGATCAAATCATGTGATCGGTTGACCGCCAATATTGGCATTCGACCAGAGAGCGAATTCCACTATCGCCATGCTCGCCCACTTGATAAGCGTGGACAGATTTTGGTGAAATGCCGAGGCGGTTCGCACATTATATTTTAAGCGGGCGGAATCGAGAACGGTGCCGGAGCCAATGACTTTTGTGACTTGGAAAACCCGGAATATTCCATGACGAGGTAGGATAAAACATCGACGGGATTGGTGACCATGAGAAAAATACCTGGAAGTCATTGTTTACGAGATTCTCGACAATTTCTTTGACGATTTTGGTGTTACGGGCGAGGAGTTCAGTGCGGTTTCGCCACCTTTTTCTGGGCAGCACCAGCGGTGACAGATTACGAGATCGGCGTCTTTGCGTCCTTTTCGTAGGAGTCCCAGCATGAATTTTCATGAAATCTGTGAAACCGCCAAAGGTGTCACGTAGATCCACTGGCTTTCGCCTTCGGCGTCGGCCTGGTCTTGAGTCGATAAGAACCAGTTCATTGATGGCGTTATGGGAAGAAACCAAAAGAAAAGCCAATACTGAGCACCAACGTTTCCTGTTCCGATAATCATCACTTTGTTCGACATAGTTTTTCCACCTCTGAAATTAAAAATATTATAGAAAATGCTTATGCTTATTTTTAACATATTTTTGTGATTAGATTCGACGAGTGTCCCAGTTGATATTAGTGGTGATAAGATTTAGATTTGACGAATATCCCAGTAGATATTGGCAATGTGAGTCTTAAATTTGACGAATGTCCCAGTTGATACTAGCTGTAGCGGCGTCGAGAAGGTCTTGCGGATTCCAGGTGGCAAGCGCGGCGATTTTGGCGGGAAGCATGCCGGTCCAGAGAGAAAGTGGTAGTGAAATTAGTGTGATCGAGGCGGATGGTGTAGACTTCACCAGCTTTGGCCATAATAATCTGGTCACTATGTAGAGTGATAAGAGTAGCGGATAACTGATAGTGAAATTTATGTAAGGTCTCAATTACAGAAGTGAGTGGCATGGAGTAGTAGCATTTTAGGAAAATAAACATGGCCTGAAAAAGTTTTTCTGCAGCTGGTGGCATCGTAGCAGTAGAATAAGGTTTTCGTGCTGGAGATTTTCCTCGGCATTATTGGTAATAATTTCACTAGCATCACGGCAAGCTACGACTACTTGATTTTCGTGCAGTGATTTTAGGGCCTCATTAATGGCGATGGAGGTAGTGGAGTTTTGGAAAAATTACCGGAAAGAAAAATCGTATCGGCAGAAGAGAAACTTTCGGTGAGTTTTTCGTGACGATCGAATGATCCGGAAGGTGGATTTGAGAAAATCAATATAATTGATCACTGGCAGTTTGTTTTTGAAGCGCGTCTGGTAAAAATAACTTAAGAGTTTTAAGGGTAGGTTTTTCGAGAAATCTCGGTAGTACGAATTTCACTTAAAAAGTTTTCACTATTACCACCAAAAATCGAGAGACGACCAGATTTTTGAGTGGGATATTCCCATAAAATATTGTGTCTTCATTACCGATAAGTTTATGCCAGTAGGTGAAATTATTAGGATTCATAATATTGGGATTCAAAATATTAAAAATTTAGGGTGATAGAAATTGGACAGTGATCAGAGCCGAGAATGGATTTCATAAATTTCGGCGGCTTTCGAGATTTTCGAGTGATTTTGAAATGAAGAAATAATCAATGCGCCAACCGATATTATTCTCGCGCGCTCCCTCAGTGTGACCACCAAGTATAGCGGTTGGAGTCAGGATTAAGGAGCGAAAAGTATCGATGAAAATCTTGTTTTTAGAATTTCGAAATTCTTGACGTTCTTCGATCGTGAGCCAGCATTTTTGGTATTTTGTTTCGGACGTGCGAGATCAATTTCTTGGTGTGCGGCATTAAAATCGCCACAGACTACCACGGGTTTGGTTTTTCGAGATGTTTTAAGTATGCTAAGAAAGAGTGGGATCCCAAAGTTTGTGACGAAGTTTGAGGCGTGACAAATCAGTTTTGGAGTTTCGGCGTATAAACGTTCTACTAGGTAAAATTTTTCCGTCTCATGCGTGAGTACGCTGACCTTCAGAAAAAGGCGAACCAAAGCCGTCATTTTCGAGAAGTTTTGATTTTGCTTGATCGAAATCGGAGCTGAAAATATCTCGGAAAGATTAGTCTCGGTAGATAGAATTGTAAATTAGTTTTGCGATCGTCATGGTGCCAGAATAGCTCTGGACGCTGTGGCAGAATTCCAATGCAACTGATAATTTTCTAGCGGAGACGTTTAAAATCTCTTTTCAACTTGTTCAGGGCTTTGGCTTTTGACTTCTTTGGAAACAACAAAAATCTGGATTTTGTCGTTTAGAAAAATTTTGGATGGCCTGTTTTGAGGACGGCTACGCAGGCCATTCACGTTCCAGGAAAGAGACGAATTTTAGACATGTAGACGCTCTTGCTTCGCGATCGAGGTCACGATTTTAATCGAAACACGCTTATCGTAACGTTTTTACCAGTAGCGAGGGAGACCCGATTTTAATATAACGACCGCCGCCAAATAATTTGGTTGGTAATGATGGTATTGCCGAGTTGTTTGGATTTTTCGAGTGAATGAAGTTGCTTTTTGCGATGAGCAGACGGATATTACGGGCGGTTTCAGCGCCGAGCTGTAAGGTTGTTTAGCCAGAGTTCGCCATCTCTTAATGGTGACAAAAGTGAGCCTTCAGCTGGACGTGGTGATCACGAATTAGGCGGACTTCCGGTCCGGTCAGACTCATGCCGCAGATAATTTTATCACCGAGATGATAATCAAAACTCGCGACGTCGATTGACGGCACAGAAGAGGCTTTGCTTTGGTTTTGATTTTTACCCATAGCTTAATTATACAGATACTAGAAAAGTGTTATATAATAGAGATTATGAAAAATTGCAAATTGCTTCTGATATTTATTGATCCGATGACAAATGGGGTGGCGGTCTTTTGCGCATAATCTAGCAAATGGCTTGGCTCAGGCGTAGTCATGAAAGTTTTGGTGATCGCACTCAAGTTTTTACTGGTGAATATTATGAAGAAATCGATGAAAAACTGTGAAGACTGCTCATTTATCTTCAATTGGATTTCCTTTATCCTGATCAAATTAATCCGGTGCCAGATAATCCGGAATTTTTGGGTATGCCATTACCATGCGTTTGGACTTATAAGAATGGTATTTGTGACAGTGAATCCTGGGTGAAGGTGAAAAAGTGCTGATGAATTTTCAGCCAGATGTTATTCATTTGCAGACGGCGGAATTTATTGCGCTTGCGGTAGATGAGTTATGTGAAAAAGCGAAACGTCCTTTGGTTTCGACCAGCATGCTATCCGGATAATATTACTGATCAATTGTTTTTCTTGCAGCCTCAAAACCTCTGAAGAAAATTATCGAAATGCGATTTTGAAAAGCACACATGATGAGTTTTTTGAAAAATTCTGAGTATGCGACGATGCCAACTGAGATCGTAATTGGTGATTTAGTACCAAAAATCGTAAATATTTTAAAGGTGCCAGTAGAAGCGCTTTCGAAATGGTGTGGATCTGTCGCAGTTTAAGACTGGCTCCAGCTAGCTACGGAGATTTTGAAAAATATCAGCTTGATGATGGTAAAGGATAAAATTATGTACATCGGTCGGGTGGATCCAGAAAAAGCATTGATGTGGTGTAAAAGCGTTTGCTGTTTACTTCTAGCTGATGGGGTTTTGAATACTGAACTCGTGATTGTGGGCGACGGTATTGATGGTGAGGTTGAGGAGCTTACTGTGAGGAGTCTAGGGTATTAGTGAGGAGGTAAAATTCCTCGGTAAAAATTCATGATGCCGGAGCTATGCAAAGATTTATCGTATGGGTACAAATATTTGCCACGGGCTCTGAGACTGAGACCCAAGGAATTGTTTTGATCGAGGCGGCGTAAACTGGTTTGCCTCTTGTGGTGATGAATGCTGGAGCGGTGGGGGAAATTTGCATGCAAATGGCTTTTAATGGTGAATTGCGTAGAGGCTGGTAATATTGAGCTTTTCAAAGAAGCTATGAAAAAGATTCTTTTGGATAAGAAACTTCAAAAAGAATATAGTAAAAATTTTTGAGATTTCGAAGAAGCATGATTTGAGATATACCTTGAAGCGCTTTGAAGAAATTTATGAAGAAGGATTCGTTTGAAAACATGCAGAAATGGAAGCGGAAGGAAAGAATCGGAATAAGAAATAAGCGGAAGGAAGAGAAATGAAGGTAAAAGATTTGAGTTAGATTGGAGAAAATAATGCAGAAAAATGGTCATGGCGGGATTTGCCGAAACACTTTACGATTCTAGCCCCGATGGAGGGCGTGACGGACGTGGTTTTTCGCCAAGTAATTAACCGAGCAGGGGAAGACCAGATGTGTTTTTTACGGAATTTACTAATGTCTCCTCTCTTTGCTCTGAAAAAGGTCGGGATAATGCACTTGAGCGCCTGGATGTGGTGAACTGATTCGCAATTATTGCGCAAATTTGGGGAAAAATCCGAGCAATTTGGTTTGCTGGCAAGCAAATTGGAAGAACTTGCTTTGATGGACTCGATATCAATATGGGCTGCCCAGATCGCCATGTTAATAAAGCGGGTGGTGGAGCGGCGATGATTCGTACGCCAGAATTAGCGACTGAATGTATCCGCTCGGCGAAAAGTAAATACGAATTTGCCAGTATCTGTGAAGACACGCTTAGGGTTTACTTATGTAGATGAATTCCGTGAATGGCTGCCGAAAAATTTTTAGCAGAGGATGTGGCGAATTTGACGATTCATTTACGCACGCGCAAGGAAATGTCGAAAGTACCAGCACATTATGAGTTAATTCCAGAGATTTTAGCTATTCACGTGAAGATCGGACCACAAACTTTAATTACGATTAATGGTGATATTGCGGATATGGCGGACGTGAAAAACTAGAGTGAAGCCTATCCAGAAGTGGATGGCTTTATGATTGGTCGTGGGTATTCTTCAATCCATATTGTTTTTACTGATCGTAAACCAGTGAGTTAGGTGAGTAGTTGAAATTCAGAAATTATGGGACTATTTCGCTTTCATCTGGATGTTTTTGATGCGAGATGTCGAGAATTAGAAGCACGCGGCTTGAGGTATCCGTTCGAGCCTTTGAAGCGTATGTTTTAAGATTTATGTGAATTCTTTCGATGGGGCTTCGGACTTACGAGTGAAACTAATGGATTGTAAAAATACATCGGAAATTCGGGCGGTATTAGATGAATTTTGTGTAAATTGTAACAAAAAGAGGATATAATTCTCTCTAGATTAGATCGCCGCAAGCCAAGTCAAATCTGTGCATTAAACATCAGACGACATTGCTCTTCCGACTAAGATGTCGAAGACGAATCCGGTATTACTGACGAAACGGATGTGAGTGCGGAGTAACTCCGTCACTCAGACTCATCATAGCCATGGCGCTTAAAAGTCAGCGGTTGGCACGAGTCATGCTTTGATAGCCAAAAGGGCCATCACTTCGACACGTTCTAGATTGTTAAGATTAGTTTGGTTTTGCATAAGTAACTCCTAAATTTAAATATAAGAGTCATTTATGTGAGCCTGATTTATTGCCCTGGCTAAAAGTATAAAATGACGATACTTAAAGCTAAAACATTTTTCTCATTGCCAGTGACCGAAGTATAGCAAGATACTCTAATTTTAGCGTACAAAAAGTATGTTCGAGGTGAAAGATGGGATTTTCCTGCGGATGATATTTTTACTAAAAACTTAGGTATAAAAATGGGAGATGCGAGGCATAAAATGGGAGGCGGAAGTATACATGCAGATGGGAGAGATAAAAATGGAGGCGAAAGCCTCCCGAAAAAGTGAAAATTGTGTTAATAGTTGTGTTGGAGAAGAATACCAGAGAGTAGTAGTTTTTCAGGGAGCTAGTACTCATATCAGCAATTTTTTGAATTTTAATAACTGAGTTTCATAGGTATTACGCACGATTAATTGATGATTAATCGTTGCAGAAGCCTCGGTTCTCAAGCAGATTCTGTAGCATAACCTCAATTTCCGAATCCCAGGCTTTCTGAAATGATCCGGATGATTTCTGTAGCTTGAACAAATGCTTGACACATGTTCAGTGTCTCCAAGAATCGTATCTTTGGCCAGTAAATATCGTCGGTAATAAGTAACACTGCATGAGATACCCCTCTTCACAAAAAGCAATTTTCACGTACACTCAACCCAAATCCTAGTTAGATTAGCGGTTTAATTCTCACCATAAAATATAAATATGTCAATGTTAAAAATTGACAAGATTAGAAAAAGTTGTAGAATATAATCACTGATTAAGATTAATTAGTGTGACTTTGATAGTAGTTCTTTAAGAGGAGGTTTCCGTATGGAAAAAGATTTGTGAAAATGAAGTTTTATAGCTGCTAATGGTGAATTCACGTAATAATTGCTATAAGAATACTTTTTGTTTTGTGATTTTTGGATTAGTAAAAATAGCTGGGCAGTGTCCCGTGTCAATTTTCACCCGAGTTGGTCATTGATGTGGCTTTATAAATTTTTAGTGTGCGGACGACTGATGTGAGCGTACTGTGTTTAATTGTTTATCATGTCGATAAATCGCAAGAAATGATAACTATTTTTCGAAATGCTATTTAAGCGCTTTTATTTGGGGATATGTTTCTTATTGGTTGACTTTGCACTACTATTTTATCGATACTGGCAATTTTAATGGTAGCTTGACAAATATAGATCATAATATGAAATACGTGGATTTGTATGGTAGAGGAAAACTACTGTCGCTGCTGAACTGTAAATGGAAGATTTATTAATTTGGCATTGGTACCAATGTTTATAATTTTCGGAGCTATCTTCGTATCATTTCTAGATTGATTTACGTAGTGATTATTGCCGTGATGCTCCATTATGTTCTATAATAGGATCGTTAAGGTCACTAGACCATAAAAGCTGTAAACTCCTAGTACTCCAGAAATGGGGTGCTATTTTGGTTTTTAAAAATAGTTTTATTTTACCTCATTTTTGAAAAAGCTTATGCTAAAATAAAAATAAAATCCGGAGAGAATAAAGATGGGAGAAGGCATATCAAAAATCGGGTATATCAAAGAACCGAACGAAAATTTTTAATGCTTTGGCAAGTATATCAAGAGATAAAAGTTTAGTAGAATTCAAATGCATGAGCTTAGTGAGAGTGGCTAAGATTGCGGAGTCAACATTTTTATGATCATTATCGTAATTTGCAGATTTAATGAATAAAAATCGCGCCACTCTCTTTGAAACATTTGGAAGATGAATTAAAAACAAATTTTTCAATTAGAGATCGAGTATGGAAACAATTTTATGAAAAATTGTTCATATACAAAGAAAATCGTTTGGAATTGATGCGTGATTTTCATAAAATGATGAATTTGGCGCTGTTTCTGAGTGGAATTTAAAATGTTAATTTATCGCTTCGGAATCGCTACGATCCGGATTGATGGAGGCAATTTACGATCATTTTCATGGATTTAGTGGCGGAATTATATCGTTGGCGTCTGAAAAATATCACACAAAAATTTTATCGTGAAACATGTGCGAAATGGTGTATTTGACGAAAAATGCTCCAAGATTTTATGTGAATTTGGCTTAAAAATAAAATGTCCAACTATAGAAATGTGGAAATAGTGGCTTAGTGGTAGATTCAGGATTTATGAATTGAGCTATTCGATACTTGTAATTTCACCATCTTTGAGATGTAGAAGACGTTGATTTTTAGAGCCTCGAAATTTTAGGGTAAGGTCATGCTGGGCAAGAAATGAATGGTCCATCGATTAGGCGTCGAGGGCTGAAAAACCTCATTGGTCATTCTTGTTTTGCTCTAATTTTTCCATGAGGTATAGCCAGAAAATGACCAAACATTCCAACCAAGCTCTCTTTGACACTCGATGATTTCAATACAGGTTTCGAGCTTGAGAGTGATGGTTCCTGCCACAGAGTGAGGCCGGTTTGCCTTTGAGGGAGCGGAGTTCTGTTTACATCTTCAATATCGACGAGAACCCGACCCTCTTCTGTCCCAGGTTTCTTGATTTTGGCAACCTTCACAGTGAATAAAAACAACCTTGAGTCCAGATAACAGCACGTAACCCAGAAACCATTAACGATACTATCGTGTTCGATGACCGGAAAGACGGATGTGATGTTTATCGAACCGGGGACGCGGGACGGCATTTAGGCCTTCCAGAGACTGACTTTAGGCAGTGTGTTTGGCATGTTCGCGGGCGGCCTTTTCGGCCTTGGTGTCAGTGCCAGAAACATCAGCTAACACGATCATGCTCTTCGGCACGCTTCGCACCATTCCAGCGACCGGCGAACCAACTACGGGTAGCCGGTAATACGGCGAAGACGTTCGAAAAGGAATCTTCTCAAGACGACCACAGGATGGCAGCGTGTCGCCTCGAATAATTCCAGAAAACCATGACTGGATCGCGATCGACTGCGTGATTAACTGAACTGTAGCCAATGCCAGAATCGCATTTTACGAATGACAGCTCTGAAGGTTTCAATATTTTGCGATGGGTCGCCATCAAGTTCGACATAAGAAATATGGCCGGCTGACAGAGGCGTGATATGGTGCTCAATTTTCGATTTTTCAAAGGCGGAAATTGGGAAATAAACTGGGGACACATGGAAATGATTGGTATAGTAATCGCGATCATTACGCCTCGATAAGATCCAAATTCTTTGCGATCCATTTTAGTGAAGGTCCAGCGAGACCTCGGCAGTGCCAAAGAGAGTGAAGTTGAGGTGATATCTTTGACTATGATTCATCACATCGCTTGGTCATATGTTCGATAATTTCGAGACCTTTCTTTCTGGCTCTTCGTCTTCACCGTGATGTTTGCTGAGCATAGCTTTTGAGTTTTCGGCAACGCCGATAAAGCCAATAGAAAGTGAGCCATGCTTGATTACATCGCGCAGAGTATCGTCTGGCCGAGCTTTTCGCTACCAAACCAGTTCCCTTCTCCCATGAGGAATGGGAAGTTACGGACGTGTTGATTAGCTTGGAATTCAAAGCGCTGGAGTAGCTGGTCGGCAAACTCAAATCCATTAATTCATCGAGTTCTTTATAGAAAGCCCTTCCAGTCTGGCGTTTTACGCTCTTTTAGAGCGATACTAGCGTTTAATACCAAGGCGGACTAGGTTAATAGTGGTGAAAGATAGATTACCACGACTGGTTGCAATACCGTCGGATTCTGAAAAATGGAAGAGAAAACGCGAGTACGGCAAACCCATGGTAGCGATCTCGGTATTATAGTCGCCTTTCTTGTAATACTTGATATTGAATGGAGCATCGATGAAAGTGAAATTTGGAAGAGACGCTAGAGGAGACTCTCATACTGCGCTTGAAGAGGTCGTAGTTTGGATCTTCTGGATTGTAATTAACCTCTTTTTACTTTAAAAACAGAGATTGGGAAGATTGGTGTCTCGTTGCGACCAAGACCGCGTTCAGCAGCTTTCAGAAGCATCTTGGAAAAACGAGACGGCCTGATTCTGTGGTGTCGAAAGCGAAATTAATAGAGGTGAATGGAACTTGGGCACCAGCACGGGAATGCATGGTGTTAAGGTTGTGATGAAGCCTCCATGGCTTGGAAGGTTTGGTTTTTCGCATCCTTCTTTGCTCCATCAATAACAATAGTTGGAATCTTGAGATTTGTAGGTTTTTCGTCACCGTATTTAATATCTTCTGGAATGGTTATTTCAATTTCTACCAGAGAATTCGTTATATTTTTAAGATTAGCGCGGAGGGTCTTTGAAGGTTTTGTCGACACCAGGCGCCACGCACAATCGAAATTTGGAATAGCCTGACCGCCATGTTGTTCATTTTGGTTAGCCTGAAGGATGATGGCGGCTAGTGCAGCGTAAGAACCAATGGAGTTTGGCGTGCGAAGATGACCATGACCGGTATTAAAGCCACCGTTGGCGAAGAGCTTTAGTGGGTCAGCTTGACAGCAAGTAAGTGTACCGGTGGCATAGAAATCTCAGGTCAGCGAATATGGATGTCACCATGATCATGAGCGGCACCAAAACGTGGTTCCATGAGAACGGATTTGGCGAAAAACTTAGCACCTTCGGCACCAAATTGAAGCGATTTTACCCATGGCGGAGTTGCTGTCGACGTTCGCATTACTACGCTTAATGTCTGAATTTTTGTTTCGCATCAAGCACGGCAATGGTGCGATAGGCATCCATGAGGCTGGTTTGAGCCATGCGGCTGAACCGTGCGCTCATTGCGGTAAGAAATATAAGCTTTGGCGGTCTTTTATAACTCAGATTCCATCAGTACTTTTCAACAATATCTTGAATCTGTTCGACGGATGGAGTTTTCTTTGGTCAAGTTTTTCGAAATTTGAAACAACTTTTTCGGCTAGGCGCTTTGGCGCGTTCTTTTGAATTCTCCAGTAGCAGCACCAGCTGATGGCGTTGGTGATCGATATCAAATGTGACTACTTTTTCCATCTCGCTTGACGACTTTTTGGAGCATAAAAATAAATCAAATCCTTTATTCTAACAATCTTCTTTTAGTTATTTTTGTTTGCTTTTTACGCTATATATGCTTTTGGGCAATTACGCTATATATAGTGTCTATGTTTATTCTATAACGCTATATAGCGTGTCAACATAAAATCCATTGTATTATTTAGACATTTTTATGTTATAGATGTATAATATCTCAGAGATGAGAAAAAGTTGAATAATAACAGTTATTATGCCAGAAAAGTGTTGGTAGGTGATTCGCAGAAAATCTGCTATAAACCCGTGAAGAAGCTGAGGTGGTCAAGGTGGTGGCGGCGCATGATTACCACGCGCCGGCACTCTGTGTATCGTTGTGAATATGGCGACCACTATCACTTGTCTTCGATAATTCTTGATGAGAAGTTTACGGTGTTGTATTTTTAGGAATACTTCTATTTAGAATACAGTCTTCTAAGATATCTAGGCATGCCAGAATCAGGTACGCTGGAATAAGTTTTTAGCATCCTTATTTTGAGTAGTTGTTGAGTCTGACTGTGTCTGATGATTGGATTTTCTTGATTCTATGCTGTCGGATGAGACGAATGATCTCTTGGTGATTTTCTGTGTTATGAGTATCGGAGTTATTGCTATGGTTTTCATTATTTTCTCGGACTTAGAATGGCTATCTGGTTTAGGTTTATTATCCGGTTTTTTGCTTATCGGATTTTCCACCATCTGGTTCCTTTTTATCTTCGGATTCCTTTTGTCTCTTCAGATTTCTTGGATTAAAAATGCCGCGGAGTTTTGGTCTGCAGAGATTTTCAACTTGTTTTGAAAAGGCACGGTGTTTTTAGAATATCACTCGAAGTAGGTCGCCAAAATGATTGTCTTCAGGTTCTGGTGGTTGCGTGGACTCGGAAGGGTCGTCGGATTGGTAGAGTTGCCTGGATTACTTGGGTTGTCGGTCTTATTGAGTCGTCTGATTGCTTGGGTTGTCTGAATCTTCAGAATCGTCGGTCTTTGTCTGGGTTCGTTATCCTTGATTGGAAATATTCTGCTTTTCAGTTTTGTAGATTCTAGCGTCATCGCCAATATAATGAATTAAAATGTGATGAGATTTGGTGGTCGAGTTGATTAAAATTTTAGATGTTCTTCACATCAGTGTAATTCCTTGATTACACTGTCAACGACTAAAAAGCTTTTGTTTGATTCGTGATGATAATGGGTCACTAATTTTAGTCGGAGGGGGTGATTTCGGTCTCGCCATTTGCGTCCATGAAAATTCTAGTTCTACGGTGGCCTTAAAATCTCGAATTCAACAAATTTAGTTGCATAATGTTCTGGATCTTGTTGTAGAGCGAAGTGGTCGATCAGTGTAGGTATTGGTGATACTAAAATTGTATCCGTCGAAGGTTACTGTATAGGTTGGGATATCGCACTTTGGAGCAGGGTTTTTGATGTAGTTTCAAGAAGTCTAATTTTTCGTTGATAAATTTCTCACTAGCAGCGTTACTGAAATAGTGACCATGCATTTCAAGGGCAAAAATCATAAACTGAACAGTGTATTCTGACGTGCCGCCATTACCATTGATAATAAAACGGTGTGAGATGTTTAGCCTCTGAGAGATATTTAAGTTTTTGTACTGACTCCCCACAGTAATCGAAAACAAATTTTCGGCTGGAGTAGAGAGAATGAAAACCTTTAGTGGTGTCGTGTTGAAGTTTTTGTTCGACGAAATTTGATAAATTGCTTTGTAAAAGGTCAACGATTGAGGCGTTTACGGAAGTATTGGACTCATCGTAATGTTGTTTAAGAAGTTTCTCAAGTTCGATAAAATTATCCGTAAGCAGTATTAAAATCAGTAATCTTCTGATACTTGGCAAAAGCCATAATGGTCGATAGCAAAATCTACTTATAGATATAGAAATAGGGTGTGCCTATGCTCTGGCTCAATGATACTGCTACTAATGTATTGCAACGCTAGGGTATCGATATTAGATTTATTAAAAATTAATCGCCACGATATATTCATGATCAATACTATTGACTTTAGGATGAGCTAAACGATCTTGGAGTTGTTTTGATAAAAGTATGATGAATATCCTACATTTAGCATTCCAGGTTTTTGCGAGTTTTTGGCGCCATTTAGAATTTGGCTAACCATAGTGCAGATTCGGCGAAGCATCGCGATCTGCATAGGCGAGATGGCCAGAAATTAGATTTGCGATATGGAATGCTCAAGATTGATTTCAGAAAGACCAGGGCCAAAAAGCTACGCACATAAAATCACCAGCATTGCACCAAGTGCCAATTTTTGCCGGAGAACTTGCGCTGCAGATAAGGTTTTGTGCCCCCAGGATGCCATGCCTACATTACAATCGGAGACATTAATGCGATAATCAGAGTACACGCCATGGTAGCAAGGTTTGTCAAAAACCTCTCCCCTCTGGGAGATGAATCAGGATCGCCAAAGGTTGAGAGGTAGATAATTTTTCGGGATCAAGTGTGCGAATGGCGTGACTCATCATGATGGCACCTGAGAATAGCCACCCGAAATAAATTTGGTGTTCTGGACAGCGATGAACGACCTCGTGATATAACGCCTGCATCTCTTTGATGCCAGTGGTCACACTATTATTAAAATAGTCATTTTTGCCAGCATGAATATAGGTATCGGCAATATGCTCCGAGATTCTCCACACTCACGGCTGGATATTGATATTTGTATTGATTTGATTCTCCGAGATCATAAAAATCGTAGGATTTTATTGCGTTGACCAGACGCCACGAGATTAGTCTTTAAATTTTTGATAGTTAATATCGGTTTTAGCTTTCTCCTGAGCCCTCGAGCGAAGACGGCTTGAATGTCTTTTGCACTCAACGACTTCGAATTGACAGAGGCTAGTGGTGTCAGGCTAGGTAATACATATGGCCAAAGCACTGAAAAATAGAGAAAGCGCGGAGTCTTCTTTGGGGTATCTTTCGCTTTGATTTTAGGGCTCTACAAACAACAAAATGAGACTGTCTGGATGAGGACATACTCTTTCTATTTTGTATTTTCGGTAAAAGTTCTAATTTGATTATTGGCTGAAATGCAAAATAAAACAAGTGAAAAGGAGTAAAATGATGGAAAACGAAGTTTCTTCCCTGTTATTTTAAGAAAAATTAGCTAGCATAAGTGTTATGAGGACGAAAATAATCATAAAAAGGAGCTCATCGTGGCTCTAAAGAGTGATGTATATTTAGGCTAATTTCTGAGTTTTGCAAGACTAGCTCTGGCGATCTGGGGTTTCGTAATTGATGAGGATGTCCGGCATTCGGATAAAATCTACTAGCGTGGAATTTTTGGCAATTTCTTTTTACTTTGCGGGATGGATTCATGCGGTCTTGACCAGCGATGAAGTAGGCTTGTTTTTCGAAAATTAAAATCAGAAATGGAGTAGGACATAGAAAAACAGCGGCGCGCATTTCATCTCGAATAGAAGTAAATTTTACGAGCACACGCGTAGGTGAGATCGAGAATCTGACGTTTTCTTAGAACGATGGGCGCCCGCAAATGAGAAATTCCGTACAGACATAGCTAACAAATTTATTAGGCACCAAGGCAATTAGCGGAATTAGGGTAAAATAAATTTTGGGGATGTAGCGATAGGGCTAAGGAAGAAAATCTTATTATGAATAAGGTATTGTATTTTTCGGCAGTGGCAGGCGGGCAGGATAGACCCCATAGAATGGCCAATCAGAATTGGGTGATCAAGGTGTTTGTCGAGGATGTAGTTCGCGATAAAGTCCGCGCAGCCATCTTTAGTAAAATCGGTAAAATTTGGCAAAGTCTCATTGTGTATAAAAGTGCTGTGGATATCGGGACCACCTCAGAACCTTCAGCTTTGAGCAGTTTTGAAATTCAGCTACCTCAAATGATTGCCACGAAAACCATGGACGAGTAGAATGGGTGGTTTTGGTCGGATTTTTCATTAATTAAACAGCTTTAATCGAGCGCGTTTAAGATTCCTTCACGGTCAAAAACCAAGAACTTGAATCGATTTTGTCGGATTCATCAGTAATGATGGTAATTGGAACCGCAGAAATGCCTGGAAAATTGCTAGCATCAAGTTCAACGTATTCAAGATGTCTAACCAATCAATAAGAGCGTGGTAATAGCCGTCAAGTAGACCTGTAATGATTTTAATCATAACATCCTTTCGTTGTTAATTATTATATTATTCTAAAACATTTTAGGAAAAATCACAAGGTTTAAAGCTAGAGTGACTTAGCTTTATCGAGCTGAGGGATCTTGTCTTCGGTGATGTCTTGACAGTGCGGATCAATTTCGACGTCTGGCTTGATGCCGGTCTTATTGATTGAGGAGCCATTCGGTGTATACCAGTGAGCAGTAGTGACCTGGAGTTTACCGCCATCGCTGAGATTGAGTATAGCCCGTCACGACACCTTTCCGTTAGAAGTCGCGCTGACACTAGTGGCTTTTTGAGCAATCTTTGAGGGCGCCAGCAACGATTTCGCAGAGGCAGCTAGGTGGACCGGATTAATTAGAACGATGGTTTTCGTAATCTAAAGACAGGATTTTTGCCACGAGGGACGTAGTCGGTTTTGCTCGTCATCGGGATGCTGGATTTTTCAATCATATATTTATCGCCGCTGTTAAGCCAAAGTGAAAAGCATTTCACCCGCCGCTGAGGACATAGCCACCACCGCGTTATTGCGGGAAGATCGCATCAGAACTTTATCGACCTGCTTGGCTGACTAGCCCAGCGAGCTTGCGTACAAGGGCGCTGGTGTCTTCTGGCAGAAACGGTAGAGAGAGATGATGGCGGTTTTATCGCGATAGGAAATGTCTGCGGAAACGTTATTGATTTTTCATGAGTCATTTCTGAAAGTCAGAGTTTCAGCGCCACGGATTACTTCAACTTTGACCTTGTCGCCGGCTTTACCGCGAAGTGGCGACATCTTCGGTAGTTTTACCGTCGACATTTTCGTCGTCAATTTTACGATACGATCACCAGGTTTAATGCCGGCCTTACGCGCGCTTGTCTGGAAGTGTGCGTACTACACAGTGATTATTAGCGAAAAGTGAGTTCCATGCCAACCCGGCGTCCATTAATTTCACCGTTGAGATCAGATAAGAATTCGTTCCTCTCTGGCCGTAAAGATAAGTAGTGTAGTCACCGGCGCAGCGGCAATACTCACGCTTGCACCGGTGAGAGCATTTTCTTCGGTGACTTCACCATCATAGAAGGATCTTAATTCCGTGTAGATTTCGTTAAGAGAATCCCAATTGGCCTGTTCGCTTTTACGAAAACCAATATAAGGAGAAAATTTGTAAGAATAAATTGCCAATTGAGCCAAATACCTGTAACGAGGAAAATAAATGAAGTGATAATGAAGTACTAAAGATTGATTTTTCGTGGTTTCCACTCTGTTTTCATTACTTAATTATAGCATAATCGATAAGACTGGGTGGCGGTTTTTAGGTTAAAAATACCGCTGGCTTGCGGTATTTTTGAAGGTACGATCTAGTCGAAATGGATGTAGCTGGTGAATTGATTTTGGACTTACTTTGTGGTACGTGTGAAACTCCCCATTGACCAGATTTAGATGAGTATGGATTGGTTTGTATTCAGAGACTGTAATGGTACCGTCAGCATAACTGATTCAACCCAGGCTACGTGACCGGAATTGACCGCTAGTAGTTTGAGCGATAGTGAGCAGCAGGTACACGGTCGACACGATAGCCACGGGCACGAGCGGCGGCGGCCCCAGCTATAGGCGTTACCCCAACCGGTGATGCGGAATATTGCGGCCATAGTATCGACGGCTATAAGCAGCGTAACTAGTACATTGACAGATATAGTAAGAGAGTCTAGGAACGCCAGCGATATTGTCGCGAGGCAGGAGTATCCGTATCGACACAAATGCGCCATACTGTTAAAACCATCGGCTTTGGTACCGGAATCCAGCGCTAGTAGAGGCGCGAGAAAGATATTCCTGGTATTCTTTATCATTTGATTAATTAATTTCTTCTTCCCTTTCGAGGCAGCTAGTCGGCAGCGAAGGAGGCGGGCATTATCCTTTATACTTCAAAATAAGTTCTTGTTGCTCAGCTTATCTTCAATAGACGCTTTGCGCTGAATTTGTTGGTGTCTAAAAATAATGCGATCGGATTTCTAGTCTTTTGCTTCGAGATCATCTTTCATGGTTCGGCATTTTGAGCAGAGGAATTCACCTGGTCTTTAGCGTGTCGATGCGAGACTTTTCGGCAAAATCTGAAAGTGAACTACTGCTAGCTAGTACCATAATGGCGTCTCACCTCAAGGTGAATATTAACCAACATATTCGCAAGAGCTACACGTTGAAGTTTGAGTAGTGGCATTCAATTTTGATTTTGAGGTCGCCAGTTTGCCTATTGCTTTAATGCCTGTAGACACAATTTCGTTGCATACGTTCGACTTCACCTTCGAGGCAGCGGCTTTGGCGGCTTGGCTGGCTTTTCGGCGGTCTGACTTCAGTTTTTGGCGGCATGGACAGGGGCACTAGTACAGTAGGTCATTTTCTACTGCTGGAAAACATTAGAGTCGTTCTTTTGAATGATGGAATAGAGCCTAAAATGAGCGCAAAAGAAATTAGGCAAAAATAAGAGTACGACCTTTTTCATGGTTTTAACTTTTACGATAATACGTCGAATCTAAAATTGTATTTTGCTCATTAAACTATACTCCTACTATAATTGATTTATTGTTTTGGTATCTTATGATACTTTTGCTATATTTTAGCACAAAAGAACACGAAAAGGCAATGCTTATTTTGGCTTGGTGGAAGAAAAGCTCTGCTTATTTTAAGCAGAGCGGAATGGTGCTGTCTTGATAATTTAAGCAGAGCGGAATAGTGCAGTTAGTATTTTTAAGCAGGGCGGAATGGTGCGATTGGGAGGTAAGCTAAACGAGGCACTTAGAGTCGCTTGAGATATTTGCGGACGGCAAAATGGAAGACGAGGAAAGGCGATATACCAAGTAGGACGAGGCTAGAACCAATCAGGAAGATGCTTGGTGAATTTACAGAAACTAGAAACCAGGGTGACGGTCGTCGTAGCCACTGAGTTTTTGGGAGCGATGAGGCGGAAGAGGAAGAAACCCGATAATGGTTGATTAAAATACCGGCAAAGAAGCCAGACATGATAGCCCTGATAAGAAATGGACCACGGATAAAAATGATTATCGGCGCTAACTAATTTCTCCATGTAGATTTCTTCACCACGAGATAAAATCGCCACGCGGATGGTGTTGAAAATGACTAGAACGGGAGACGACTAGGGAGAATGAGAGAGATGGCGAGACCACCAGTTTTAGATATTGGACCAAGAAGTAATGGTTTCCAATGAGCGGTATCATTGGTGTCGTAGGTCGGTTCTTTTTGGATCGAGGATTTTCGTGAACTTGAATCGGTATTAACGATCCCTTAATAGTATTAAGTTTATTGGTGTCGTAGACTTTATGGAAGTGCGGAAGGCATAGAGGAAAAGCATGAGTTCTTTCATGTCAGGATCATCGAGGGTAGAAAGAAGTCATTTTCCTTTATGTTTTCTTGGTTTCTGACGAATTTAATGAATTTCCCTCCTCGTAGTGAGTGCAGGGAAATTTGATCGAATATTAGAGTCGGAGGAGAATCTTGATCAAGCGTAATAATTTTCAGTATAGGCTTAAAATAAATGGTGATATCGAGCTCTTTTCGCGCATTTTATCGACGGTAGAAGATAATAATACAAGCTAGCGGTGGCGGTAGCAAAAAGTAGAGTTAAGTGCAAGAGTCATTATGAAAGTAGAAGTAATTGAAAGCCGATATTGGCGACCATAGCCAATGATGCCGTATTTCATGATGCGAAAATTGGTGCTAAAGGGAGATGTCCGCGACTGTTTTTCCGCATGGTCTTGAGTTTTCTTAGGTTTCATTTTTTGTTTCATAGATTTCTATTGAATTAAGCGGTGATTACGCGCGCGTTTGGCCTGGTTGATTCAGGTGGTCTGGAGCTGGGATAGAATTCGGAATTTTCGTGAGGAACTCTGAGCTGTGAACGTTGACTATCGCGGTAGTTCGGTTTTCGCGTCGAGGAGTGTTTTCGCGACGAGGGTTCAGTCTCATGGGACGAAATCGGTCTCGCGACGAGGTTCGGTTTCGCGTTGAGGAATGGCTTCATGACGGAGCCCAGCGCGGCGGTTTTATAAAAGATAAGAAGTCGCGCATGTGGCCTGGCTGAGTGGTAGGTCAGAAATACCATCGTTATCGGTATCAAGGCGATAAAATCATCACGTTGATCGGAAATAATTCACCATCGCGCATAGTGATGACGCGTTTTCAAGAGGGTTAACAATTGGCGTCGTGGGGTGGTGACTAAAATAGTGGTGCCGTAATTGTTAATTTTTGCAATAAATCAATAATTTCTTTTGGAGGTTAAAAACGTCGAGGTTGCCGGTCGGCTCATCGGCAATGAGAATTTTTGGTTGACGAGCAACAGAGCGTGCAATCGAGGACGCGCTGTCTTTCCCACCAGAGAGGTTTGATGGAGAGACGGTTAGCTTTATCAGAGGAGACCGCCAAGGCCGAGCACTTTCGGTGCACGGTATTTTCAATTCAGATCCGACGTAGCACGGCGACTTCCGAGAGCAGAAGTGACACGTTTTCAAAAACTGCTACGCAGGATGGTAGTAGTTTGTAATCCTGAAAACTGGCACCAATGCGGCGACGATAATCTGGAATATGGCGACGCTTCCACGCGGAGTCAAGCAGATCGATGCTACACCAGCTGATAAATCTTGCTGGAATCTGGAGTGGCTTCCCTTTGGTGATCGTATGCTTCAAAGAGAGTAGACTTACCGGCACCGGATTTACCAGCCAAAAACAAAATCTCATTAGCACTCATGTAGGAGACATCTCATCGAGAGACAGCGCTTGGGTGCACCCTCTTTACCGTAGCGCTTTGGTGACATGATCGAGACAATATCACGCCTCTTTATATTACCATGTACGTAAGGGTCATGAGAGGCAGAGAGAAAGCGTTTAGTTATTACCACCAACTAGAGACTCGAGATAGCGTCGATAAAATTATCTAATTTTGCCGTCAAGCACGGAATCAACATCGGATTTCTTGCGTATTTGGTGCGAGTGTCTTTGAGTGAGTTTATAAAGGTTGCATGACGTAGTTACGAATTTGCTGACCCCAATAGCTGATTCGCCGTCACGTAATTGATTAATAGATTCGGCTTGTTGATCTTGCTGATTTTAAGTAGTTTACCACGAAGACTTTCCATGGCTTTTTGCGATTTTGCAGTTGAACGCTCGTTTTGAATAGCGACCACGGTATTAGTCGGTAAATGGGTGATGCGAATAGCGGAATTGGTGGTATTGACAGATTGTCCACCATGACCACCGGCGTGATAGGTATCAATCGGAGGTCCTTTTCGTCAATCTGAGGTCATCTTCACTGTCAAGGATTGGTAGAACTTCGAAAGTGAAAAGAGGTTTGGCGAAGATTGTCAGCATTAAACGGTGAAAGACGCACTAGGCGATGTACGCCATGTTCGGATTTTGAGATGGCTGTACATTTCGGGCCATAAACTTGCAAAACGAGTGTCTTGATACCGGTTTCTTCCCCTATACTACGTTCGATGAGTCTGACCTGTAACCATAGTTTTTCGAAAAATCTTAAATACATGCGATCCAAGATGCCCGCTCAGTCCATGGCACTCGATGCCACCAGCGCCAGCGGTAATACGAATAATGGCGTCCTTCTGATCGAGGTGGGTCGGTAGAAGGGAGATTTTTGAGTCTCAGCGTAAGTTTCCTCGTGAGCGGAGAGTTGAGGCCCTGATTTCTTCAGCAAGATCTTCGGCGGAAAGTTCGATTCAAATTCATGCATGTTTGTTTTGAGATTTGAGAATTTGCCAGGTACTCAGTTCGCTTTTCGAGTTTTTGAGTTCAGTATTGACGGATTTGGCACGAGGAGTCGTTTCCAGAGTTCAGGCTGTCGTGATTTTCTTGAAGATAGGGAGTTTAGCGAGATTTTTTCATCAAGATTTAGAGCTTAGCCTACGGTATCATCAATTCCTCTTGCAAGAGAGTTGAGGCGTTTTTCGAGGTTATTCATATGGATATTATAACTGATAAAGTGACAGGAGATGAGGAAATGTGGTATATGACAAAGCACACTGAGAGTTCGCCATGGGTAAGGCGAGTGGGTTCTGGTCCCACCATTCAGGGTTCGAACTCTCATCTCAGCCAGTTGAATATAAACATAAACCCACTATGTAGAATGGCTGGTGGATGAAGTCTTATGACTTATGTGATATCATCTCCAGCTCAAATCACGCAACATTTTTGAAGTGTATTTACTTATAACCTTTATGACTATCTTCGTAGATCACAATGTCGCGGTTGTCACCGATTCAATCTGTTATTTTTATCTATGGGTATATGTAGTAAAATATAAGAGTCCAAATTCTACAAAATATACAGTAGGAAAAACAATAGACTCTAGCCTTATAGTGAGATAAATGTATTTTAGGCATCGTGATACTTAGTATTATCTCTCTCTGTTGTAAAAGTTTGATATCTATTGTGCGTGTCTTATTTTGACACCTTATAAAAAGAAAGGTATCTAGTGGCTACATCATCACTACAAAGAGCAAAAGCTACTAAAATGATGAATTTTATACTCAATTAAAGGATATTGGAAAACGAGTTGAAAACATTATAGGACCAACTTCAAAAATAAAAGTGACCTTTTATAATTGCGATGACCCTTTTTGAAGTAATTTTTCAAATATTTTTGTAATGAATTTTAAGACTTTTGGGTTTAAGGAGTTAATTACTACTTGTTATGACCCAAGTCCAGTTGCTAATAATAGAAATTCAGTTATCGCTTTTTTGAGACGATAAAAATATTAAGCATAATAACAAAAATCGTAATAAAATTATTTCAAAGCATATAAAATTGAGCTTGATGATATTTCTGATATTGACGGTAGCGCGGGAATATCAATATTCTAGATACTAAAGAAATTCTACCGAGAAAAGCTGGGCTTAGATAACGGCGGAAAATCTAAAATCTTTGTCATATCTTATGGTAGGTGGATTTTCGAGCGATGAATGTAGAGTTATTGAAACGATCGGATATTGCAATTACTAATCCGCCGTTTTTCGTTATTTAGAGAATATATCGCCAATTGGTTGAATATGATAAGAAGCTTTGATTATCGGTAGTAAAAACGCAATTACTTACAGAGAAATTTTTCCACTAATCGCCCAAACAAATTATGCATGCTCGGACATGGTTTTAATGTGAACGCATCAAATGCCAAATACAGATGTTGAGTAGATTTGCAAAGGTGCTTTATGACGAGAAGACTGGTTTAGTAAAATTTAGAAATTGTAGGTTTGGTTTACTAATTTGGACGTATGAGCGCCATGAACTGAATCCACAACTATACATATAATTCTGAAGAATATCCTAAATATGATAATTACTGATGCAATTAACGTCGATAAAGTAATGAGATTCTGAAGATTGATGATGGTGTTATGGGTGTTCCAATAACTTTTCTGGATAGATATAATCCAGATCAATTTGAGATTGTCGCTTTTCCGGAAAGGTGATGATGGAAAAAGACCTGGTATACTCATTTAGACAAGACAAGACATGCACGATAAGACAAGACACAGAAGACAAAGACAAGACAAGACAAGACAAAGACAAAGACAAGACAAGACAAAGCAGATAAGACAAGACAAGACAAGACAAGACAAGACAAGACAAATCCAACTATAGTTTCGAATACTCGTCCGCTCGATCTCAGACATCCAGCAGCAAATCGGGCCAGAGGCATATACATCGGATAGAAAAATATGCAATTTCATCATCAACAAGCGTCGCTGGTATGATATATATGCGGAAAGGTAAAATCGGCAAAAATAACATATGCAAGAATAACAATAAGGAGAATTAAGTGAAAATCGAGCTCAAAACAAATCGCGACTGTGGTTGTTGTCAAAGGCGACCAAGATAACTTAGAGGCTGGTGGCTGTATGATGGTAAAATTGATATTCATCCGCCATATCAGCGAGAGTTTATTTATGATGGTAAACAACGCGACTTTATCTACTAGTACGATTCGTAAAGGTCCGCTCAATGTGATGTATTGGGTAGTACGAGATGAGATTTGTACTTTTGAGGGTGATGGATGGACAGCAACGCACAATATCATTTTTGTCAGTATAGTAAATGGTGACTCTTTTCAATTCTAATGGCAATTCTATACATCATATACATCATAAATCTAAAGATGAACAAGAACAAATTTGAAATTATCAGCTGCAAGTTTATTTTTGTCTGAACAGATAAAGAAAAACTTGAATGGTTTAAGATTATTAATATTGCTAGAAAAACTCACTGCTCAAGAATTACGTAATGCGGTCTACACTGGTTCTTGGCTAGCGGATGCAAAATTAAAAGCTTTTTAAATCTAATGCCCCTGCAAAAGTTTGACAGAAAATATATAAACGGTAGCCCAATCCGTCAAGAGTATCTAGAGACGGCCTAAAATGGCTTTCGGGTGATGATATTAGAAAAACCATATGAGCAGACATCAACACGACCAGAATGCGAAACGAATTATGGTTGTATTTTCGGCCGTAATTGAGTGGCTGAAAATACTTTCATCAAAATACCGTAAAGAAAATGAAGGTGTGGATTGCAGGTAAATTGTATAATCTTTATGGTAAAGACAATTTGAATACCGAAGAGTTAGAAACAAAGTTTCTGGAGCTAATGCAAGACGAAGAGGTAACGAATAGGTATTTATGATTTATGCTTTTGACGGTAGATGACAGAAGTCTTCTATCTCGCACATTTAATGATCGAGAAAAAGAGAGGCTTATGAACGTCAAAAAGGTGTCTGTAGTTTTTGTGGACAATATTTTGGATTGAAGGCATGGGTTGACCACATTACGCCATGGAGTAAAGGCGGAAAAACTATTGCCGAAAACTGCCAAATGCTTTTGCAAAGATTGCAATCGGCAAGTGGATTTGAATTGTTGGCTAAAGAATTGTTAGCTCTTTCATGTGTTTTTGTTAGCAAAAAGCGATAATCCCAATTAGCAACTTTAGTTGTTATTTTGGTGCGCAAATTAAGCTTCAAGATTATTCAGCAAGTTGAATATAAGTCATGTTTTACCCACTCTCCTGTAAATGACGGTTAAGTCCCTTGCAGAGAATTGGGCTATTTTTCTGACGATTTCCTCATTACAAGTTAATTAGGCAATTAAGTCATTTTTGTTGAGAAGGCTCATGAACTCGTCGATAATCTTGTTATTGCAGTTCAAGAATTTCTTTTTCCTCCGAATTCTTTATATTTACCACTAATGTTTTTAAGTTCGAGGTTGATTGTCCCGTCTTTTGCGTTGACCTCTTATCGTTAGTAAAGCCATTATAATATTTAATTTTATCCTCAGACCTGTAATCGGAAGCACGAATGTTGATTCGCTTTCTCTAGGAGTGCTTTTTATTGCTGCGGATTCAATCTGCTTGTTATCGATATCCTTTCTGCTTTTCTTGGCGCTTCTTAGGTGAGATATGCTCAATATCGAACTATTGAGAAAGTTTAGGGAAGAGCTTGCTCGTTGTCCAACATCATACGGAGAGCTAGAGCCTAGATTTCGTGATTAGTCTACCATTCTTAAAGTCGTAGATGACAATCATGCGCTTCGAGTCTGTTCTTATCGAATTTTGAACTCCGAGAATGTAACTTCGTTTAGATTGACGATGTTCAACATTTCGGCAAAGAGCGGGGTTCTTAATGCGTTTACGCCTGGACTAACAACGTACAGCCCTCAAACAAATGCGATGGTACGATCTAGAAATATTTCAAATTTTTAGTATCTAGACTGCCATTTTCGTCACGATTTGCCATATAGTAAACGGATACAAAATAGCTCCACATACTACTTTGGTGCGTAGTTCAGCGTAAAGAGTTTTCTTAATGTATTTTCACCTAAAAGCGTTCTAGAATTTTGGTCAGCAATCTCTTCCCAGAATTGAGGCGAGAGTCTTAAGGCTACCGGGTGCCGTCTTGTTTTAAAAATTGAGATACTTATCACGCTCGTAGAACTTCCTAAGAGACTCGGTTGTCGAGATTTGTTATTGTCGTCGCTTTAGCACGAATAAAATACATACCTTAGTAAATAGGTCGTCCATAGGCGTACGGTGCTTGGATGAAAGATTTTGTCGCAGGTTTCTTCGGGCTCCAATCCTTAATAAAACTCGTTTCTGGCCTCGCTTTTGTTGTTTGTACACTGATAGAATTGGAGCTTTGAAGATATCGGAACGGAGAGAGAGCACCCTCACGCTTTAGAGTCGAGGAAGATACGAAGGGCGGTATCCTGCGTTCGGCTGCAATTGGCATAAGAAATGCAGTTGTTCAAGATACGTGCTGGGAGTTTTTCGCAAATGTTGGAAGTGGTTAATAAAATCATCTACTCTCAAGGAAGAATCTAAAGTTATTCTGCATAATGGCTTGTCCTGCTCGTTGGTAACTATACCAGTTTTAGGATTGATAGGAACTCGTCTTTTATCTTTATTCGTTTGGACCATATGGAATCTATTTTAAGATGTTCTTTATCTCGCTTTGCCCATTTCTGTTAGTCTCCAGATGCAGCTAGCAATGCGTTCAGAGAAGTCTTTAGAATCTTGGTTTTGCATTTGCGTGAAAACGAGCGTAGAAGGCTCGGAGAAAAAGTTACAGCAGTTAGACGTTGCTGACCATCAATGACTTCCTGTTGTTTCTTATCGTTTTCAAAAGTTACGATAGAGCTGAGGCGAGTGTTCGTCGTTGATGTCGAATTTCGTAGCGTCGTTATCAGGAATTGCAAAAGAGAATATATCATCCCAAAGGGTCTGACAGTTATCTTCGTCCCATGCGTATGGACGCTGGTAATCAGGGATTATGTAATCCGCCTTTCTATCAGATAAAAGTTCATAGATACTTTTGGTCAACATTCAGTTTGGACATATTATTGTGATTATCTCGAGTTAAGTTTATAAAATACTCTTAGTGTAATTATACTATCAACAAACCAAAAATAATATCGACTTTACGTTGGTATGTTATAAGGATACTTAAGTTATTGTGGATGTAAAATGATATTCTGATGAGGCGATATTTTATAAGAACAAGCCCCAAAATCTTGCGATTTAGGGAGCATAATTTGTGGCTGGATCAGCAGGATTCGAACCTGCGAATGCATGGGACCAAAACCCAGTGCCCTTACCGCTTGGCGACGATCCAATCTACATATTTTAGCACGAAAATGATTTTTCGCAATAAGTGGTGCTACTGGATGCTTTGGCTATGATGGATTCTTGAGTAGGGAGAAGTTTTCAGCAACAGGTGGGCAATTTCGAAACTAGACTTCGTCAGTAGCAGATGCGAGTTTGGATATGGTTTCGTCGATACATTGTCACAAAGAAATGAGTAAAAAGTGCTCAGCGGTGCGCCACGCAAACACAAAGTCAATCAGGCGAAGAAAAATCACCGTGAGAAACAATCAAAATTGTGGCATCTGGTCGTTATTTTTTGAGTAATCTGTTCTTCACGAAATCTTCTGCGCGGAGATACATGAATAATGCTTTCCATATTAAATCGTTCACTATTGAAGTCGATCTGCCAGCTAACGCTGTGTAATTTTGGCTATCCTTCCTTGAAAACGCTGAAAGCTCGTTCGACAAGACGACAGTCATAGCTGAATGTGGCAAGATTCTGACGATTGATGCAGATTAGCTTTAGGGTCGAGGTACTCGGTGACAATTTGAGCGGTTTTGCTAGTGCGCATCAGAGGAGGCGTAACAGCGGTCACGCACGCCCTTTAGTTGACGTTTGATTCTGAGGGCTTGCTTGACGCCAGTGGTATTTAGATTGCGTCGGCAGTCCAGCACTTACGCCTTGTTTGTTTGCATCGGTTTCGCCGTGCCTTAGAGTATACATTTTCATGCTAATTCATGGCTCCGTAATTATCTAAAAATCTTTGAAGAAAGGTTGTTTTCGTAGGTTTGATTATAGTCAAAATTACTTTCAGGCACGAAATGGGAGGTTAGCATAGAGTGGCTGCCAGTAGCTGGAATTATTTGAAAGCGCTTTGAAGTCATGGGAAGAAAGTGGGTTTTTCAAGAGATTGCCGAGGCCGAGACGCTTGGTGGCTTCCTGAAAGGCTGGAGATGAGGGCCGCCGTTATTTTCTTTGATTAAATTGTTTGAGGTCTTCAATGAGAATTGGCGGGAAAGAGCCAAGGCGATGATGATAAGCAGGTGCGAAGTTCGTCAACTCTCGCTAACACATTCAAAAAGCTTTCATGGTATTATAGACACCAAGCAGCCCCTTGAAGGTATTGAAAGCTCAGGTTTTAAAGAGATCCTCGTCATTGAAGAGAGATTGGAGATATTGAGGTGGGGACGAATGGGCAAAAAGTAGATAAGAATTGGCGCATTTGGCACATTTTCCGCACCATTTGAGGGTGGAATTTTGATTCTTTGTTTATAATTAGCCTCATTGCAGGAGCTGAAACTGCATCCGTACTCTTTCCAGCATTTTTGGACAAAAGTTCAGCGATTTTTAATTCCGTGTATTGACGGATAATTGAGCCGACATGAAGTTCTGGTGAAAGGTAGCAGCGCACATACTCGGTGAAAAAGCGTCTGAGCATCCCAGGTTTTGGACCATTGACGATTGACTGGTAGGTCGCCAATCATGGCATGAGGTTCGGCACCTTCGTGGCCAATACTAGTAGAGAACTACATTTTGGTTATTCAAGATAGCCTGAATAAGCGCGAGAGCTTCGACGATGAAAGTAACTGGAACGTGACCATTGAGGCCGTGGGATTTTCGGAAGATGGGCGATGTCGATCCGCGGTAGACAATACTGGCGTTCATACAGGTGAAAGAATCGCCAAGCGTATCGATGACGTGAGGATGAGAAAGACTGGGGTCGCTAGTGACGTACCACGGTTCAAACGGAATGTTCTTTTCTTTAAGTAATTTCCTGCAACCAGCAAACTGTCTCACCACCAGATTGTAGGGCTAGATTACCTTGACCGTTATATTTTTACGGCTGGTTGGCTTGATAATTTGGGGTGGGTTGGAAGTGGGCTAAATGAGCACGAGGTGAGACGATTTTCAAAAGGCATATTGACTGGGGCCTTCCTGATAAACTGTGCTGAAAATTGTAGCTTGAAAGGTATCGATAGGTACATCGAGTTTGACTGCAGGGGTGGGATGGGCTTTTATAATAACTCGGTACCAATTAGGATAAAAGCAAGAAACATTGCACTATCGAGCAGTTGATCAAGGGCGGGGTCGGCATTAGGATTGAAGCGATATTTTTATCGAGCGTCGGCTTTTTGCATGAAATGAATTTTTCGGTGAAGAAAATATTATCAATTCCCCTGATAAACGAAGCTAGCGGTCAAAGAGGCGCGATCAAGATAGTAACTGACAAAACGAAAAAACTGGGTTCCCGGAGGAAGGCTGATTATTTGAATTAGAAAAACTAATAGCGTTTTCGTTCATTACATTAATTTTATCAAAAATGAGAGATTTTGGTAGATGGTTACGGTTATTTTTAGGCGTTTTAACTATGGCCTGAACTGCTCGCCGCGATCACCGAAATTTTTGAACATATCAGCAACTGGCGGCGCCTCGGACTCACTCAAAACAATGGCTATTTGGACAATTTTTGGAAATTGGTAAGCAAAGATCGAAATTACTGCGACGAGCTCGGCTTTGGGCTTCGCAAGTTTTCTTGCGATATTGACGGCTCTTCTAGAGTTTCGCAAAAACAATATTTTTCAGGATCTTCATTTTTGGCAAGACGTCGTTTAGTTTCACCAATCAGGATAATTTCTTGAGATTTTTGGCGGAGAAGAAGCGTTGTTTCATCTCGGTGAGATCGAGGCCGCGATCAAAGCCGCCGGCGATTAAAAAGGTAGATAATTTTCAAAAGCGGCGATGGCAACATCGGCGGCTGGAAAAGGCTGAGGAATAATTGTCATCGTAATAACGTGACATGATTTAATTCACGGACGAGATTGTAGACGATGTGGTAGCCCCTGAATTTATGGAGTCCGGCGGCAATTTTTGATAGAGTTCGCGATTTTCTGGCAGGAAAAGCTCTGTCATAGAGACATCAAAGTAAAGCAAAAGTAGCGGCTAAAATGGCAGCTTCTGGCATTTTTCGCGATTAGTGTTACCAGGAATTTGTAACTGGTCAAGTGAGTGTTTAATTCTTCGAGATGAGATTTGATTGGATAAGAGATTTTTGGCCTTTACTCAAAGTTCGCTGATAGTTTGAGAATAAAAGATTATTAGCGTAATAAATAGCAGGAATCTTCAGCGGTCTGATTCAAAACGATATGAGATTTGGCATCGACGTAGTCGTCGAAATCTGGATGACGGTCAGAGATGATCAGGCTCAATACGCAACACGACAGGAGATGTGGGGAGATTTTTCGAGATCCCAGCACTGAAGCTACTCATTTCGTAGACTACGATGTCTTTTTCGGTAATTTGATCGAGCTCCCTGAGGATGGCGGGGTTACCAATGTTGCTAACTAGATGGACATGCTCAGAATTTTTCGAGAATTCACGCAGAATTGAAAGCAATGGAGCAAGTAGTCCCTGCCTTTAGTGCCAGTGACGCCGATAATCGGAGCTTGACTGACTAAAGAGAATAATTAGTAATGGTGGTCCAATTATCGATGAGATGAGGTGATTTTGCTTGGCACTAGATAAAGTGGATGCACGGAAGGGCTACGAAAAACCAGGTCAAAATTTTCTAAACCAAAAAGAATCTAGATCTTCATCGGTGAATTTTTCGAAAAGTAATTTCGTCCTGCTTAAAATATTCCGCGACGGCATTACCTTCCACCCTTTCCCTAAAACTGCAATTTTCATAAGTCTATTATAGCACTCTGATTTGGTTTTGATTTTGGTTAGAAAAACCAGACAATTGGCTAGCTGATTGATGATTTGCTTTTTCGACGGAGCCGACGCGCAACTCATGGCATGGATGCCAGAGCCGGCAAATTCTGCGGGCCAGTTCGACGATTAGAGGTTTATTTAATTGCTTAATAATATTAGGGAAATTGTCATAAAAATCAACTTTTTTTCCGTCATAAAATAATCGTCGGTATAGTAATCGGAAATTTGGCTGACGGTCTGAGCCCCCATTTGATAGCGACCGAGAGCGTAAGTCTTCACGGCTTCGATGTCAGCATCGGAAATATCGCCGTTTAGAGCCTTAAGCATTTCAAGTTGGATGAGTGTGAAGAGTTCCTCAGAAGTTTCGAGGTTGACTTCGCCATCAAAAATCCCAGGAAGAATAATGATTGGTGCTATTGATGCCACATACCATAGACTAGGCCACGACGACGAGCTTGGCGAAAAATGCGACTGCTCATAGTGCCGTTTAACAAGTGATTGAGAGCGCCCATGGCCTGAGTTTCTTCGGTGGAGAGGCGTCTTGGAGTAATCATGGAAAAGCCAAAGGTAATATTGCTGGCGTCTTTTCGCTTAATTAGGACAGCGTTAGAAGAGTATGAAGTCATCTACAGGGAATTTCGAAAGCGTTCGCCGGGTTAACTCCCAACCTCGAGGTTACGAATGATTTCTTTTTACGATGCTTGGTCTGGCCGGCAATAATAAAGCGCATATTGTGTGCTATGGTGCGACTGTAATGCTCGTTAATGTCATCGAGTGTGATGTTATTGATAGTGGAAGACGTTCGCGAAGATTTAAGACATTCTCACCGATGGCTTTTTGGAGGCGCGGCCAGAGTAGACGGCCATAGTCATTCATATAGCTAGTGAGCTTCGGCGCGGACGTTACCTTTTTCACTTTTTAACTCTACTTCATTAAATTTTGGTGAAGTGATAGCAATGCGCTTGAAGGTCTAAAGATGCGGTCCCATTCAAAATCCGCACATTCGGTTTCGATAACAAACAGAATAGTCGAAGTCCAGGCGTTGCGATAGGCGCCGTTTTTGGTAAATTCCGCCTCGTAAGTGGATTCATCAGGATATTTGGCGTTAGCACCAAAACTGAGATGACTCAACAATGTGAGGCAATCTCGTAAAGTTCGGGACTTTTGCAGAAGCGCATACCGCCACGAAATTGGACTTTCATGTTCATGACGGAGGCACTGGTACGTCAATCAAAAGACCTTTTGGCACCATTCTTTAGTTCGATTTCTTCAATGGAATGTTTCATGTTTAACGGCGGCCGTGCTTTTTGTTTTGGCGTTTAGCTTTTTCTGTTTTTGGCTTATTGCGCTTTTCACTGAGGCTAGCGGATTTTGGCTGGCTTTTTGGTAGAATTCATTATCACGATTCTTCTCACCCGTCTTCCAATAGTGTTAACGCTGCGTTGGTGGCAGATTCGCCATCTTGGTGAGCTCAGTGTCGTATTCTTCCCGTCAATCGTGTCGGTGGCGACCGCTCTTCGTGGGTGATAGAGAGGAGAATCTTCAAAACTTCTTCGCGGAGGTTCTTTTTGAGACCTTCGAAAAGTTTTTGAGATTCGAGTGCGATATTCGACTAGTGGGTCACGCTGACCGATCGAGCGCCAGTGGATACCTTCACGGAGGTACTGCATGTTTTCAAGGTGTTGCATCCAGAGAGCGTCGAGGAACCTGAGATAAACTTCGCGTTCAATCTTACGCGCATGATATCGGCGCCAAATTCAAGTTCCTTGGTGGCGTAAGCTTCTTTAACGGCAAGAGTGGCAAGCTTGGCGCTCTTCTTCTTTACGCTTGAAACCGATTTTCGATAATAAGGTCACGATCAAGATCGAAAACAGATTGGAATTCTTTGATGAAATTACGATTGACGCGGATGCTTTCGGCGGTTAAAGCAGCGACGGCTTCCCTTTGATGAGGCGATTAATTTCGTCGAGATATTTGCCCCTTCGAGAATCTTGCGACGCATGAGATAAACGATGCGACGGTGGCGGTTAGTCGACGTTATCATACTGCACCACGTTTTTACGGGAATCGAAATTGAGAACCTTCGATACGCTTCTGAGCGGCTTCGAGCATCTTGGTGACACTGCGGTTTTGGATTGGGGTATCTTCGTCGATACCGATACGGTTAAGTAGGGCGCCAATTTGGTTACCCTGGAAATGCGCATAAGGTCATCTTGCGCAAAGAGACAAAGAACTGGTGATACCTGGGTCACCTTTGACGACCACCACGACCACGGAGCTGATTATCTACGCGACGACCATCGTGGCGTTCGGAGCCAATTACTACGAGGCCGTCAAGTTCTTTGACTTCATCGGTGAGCTTAATATCGGTACCACGACCAGCCATGTTGGTGGCAGGGTAATCGCGCCTTGCCAGCTTTTTCGACGATAGCAGCCCACGTTCATTGTTTTAGCGTTCGCAATTCATAGAGAGTCCGGCTTCGTCGAGATATTTAGCGATTAATCTCGTTCTTCACGATACTGGCGGAACCAATCAAAACAGGCTGACCTTTTTCGTGGAATTTCTTTACTTCTTCGACGATTGCGCGGGAGTTTAGCCGGCTTCGGTGCGGAAAATGAGATCGTCTTTATCGATACGAGATAATTGGACGGTTAGGTGAATTTGAAATTACGTCGAGGGCGTAGATTTGCCGGAACTCTTCAGCTTCTGGTGAAAGCGGTACCAGTCATACCGGAGAGCTTATTGTAAAGACGGAAGAAATTCTGAGAAAAGAAATGGTGGCCAGAGTCATAGATTCTTCTTTTAACCACGACGCTTCTCTTAGCTTCAATGACGGTGGAGACCTTCACTATAGCGACGACCCTGCATGAGACGACCGGTGTTTTCGCCCGACAATAATAACTCTCGCCAGAATTAGTGACAACATAGTCGCGGTCGCGCTGGAAAACTACCTGAGCGCGTAAAGCTTGATCCATGTGATAGATAAGCGGGTATTATCAGCGGAGTAGAGGTTGTCGATACCGAGCATGCGTTGGACTTTTTCGATACAGCATCGGTGAGTGAGACGGAGCGGTGTTTTTCGTCGAGTACATAATCGTCTGGACCGAGGTGGGAGGCGATTTTTGCGGAATTGATAATAGGAATCTGGATTATCGCCAGCTGGTGCGGGAAATAATTAACGGAGTCCTGGCTTCATCAATCAGAATTGAGTCAGCCCTCATCGACGATGGCAAAAATTAAGTTCGCGTTGGCGGAGAAATCTACTTCGTTGACCATGTTATCACGGAGATAATCAGAGCCAAATTCGTTATTGGTGCCATAAGTCACATCAGCTTGATAGGCCTGTTTTCTGGTGCAAGGTTTCAAGTGCTGCATGCGTTCATCGGTATGTTCTTCATTAACATATTCTGGATCATAAAGAAAGCTGGCGTCGGCAATAATTACACCTACACCATGCCGAGGAAGTGAGTAGACTGGGGCGTTCCAACCCTGCGTCACGTGAGGAGGTAATCGTTCACGGTGACGACGTGGACACCACGACCAGTTAAGGCATTTTAAGAGGATGGTAAAAGGGCGACTAAAGTTTGCCTTCACCAGTTTTCATTTCAGCGACAGTTGCCTTCATGGAAGGACAATACCACCAATCATCTGGACATCATAGTGGCGCATGCCGAGGACGCGCAGTAGCCTTACGCACTAAGCGAAGACATCTGGTAAATTTCGCTTAGAATTTCAGTTTCGTTGCGTTCAAGTTTTTCCGATTTAACAGAGGTAGACTGCTTCTTGGTACTGTCATTAGATTCAGCCTTTTTGTCTCAGATTTGGCTGAAGCTTTTCAGTTTGGCATGAAGCGATATTGGCTTCGGCCTTCTTGTTAAGAGTGTCAAGACGTTCTTTAGGACCTTTGGTTTGAGCCTTGAGCTCGTCATCAGACATGCTTCGTATTTTGGTCTCGAGCTATTGAGTAGTTTTAACGATTTTTGCGCACTGCGGGTGAGATTGCGCTTGGCTGGGTCACCAAAAACACCCTGCAAAACATACGGGTCGTGGTGGTTTTTATCAGCTAGTTTATCGGTTGGCTTGCGTTCTTTTTAACTTTTTGGAGCCTTAATTTTTGGCTTCCTGAATTTTTCAATTTTTTCTGAGACATAAACAGTCAGAAACCTCCAAATCAGAATAATATTATAGGGATGATTTTATCATATACATGTTTTAAGAGAACATGTATTTTTTAATTAAGTTTTAGTCCGAATTTTTAGGCTAAAAATTAGAATGATTTTTGCCAAAAATGCGGGAGAAAACGCCCACGACGAAGGTGTGGGGTACTCTCAATTTTGAGCGACGAATTTGACTCCATTAATTTCGCTTCGATGATGTCGATACCAGCGAAGATATTGGAACATTCATCTTTAGCGGCGATAACTGCCACCTGGAATTTCCATAGCGGCAGGGAAATTTCATATTTGTACCGTGAGCGCGACCTACTTCGGTGACGACAATTTTGGCAATAACATCTTTTTACTGCCGTGTGGCAAGTATTTTATCAGTTTACCGATACGTTTGACGGCATATTTATGAAAACTCATCTTCAATTTTGTAATTGCTACCACTAATTTCAATTTTTCGATCATAATTTCCTCCTTATGGCTATTATACATGTCGGTACCGAGGTACGGCTGCAAGACTTCAGGAACACGGAGCTTGCCGCCTTCTTCGGCGAAGTTCTCGAGCACGGCTACCATGGTGCGGGCAAGCGAGATGGCGGTGCCGTTTAGTGTGAAGCACTTCAACGGTGCCGTCTTTGCGGCGACGCTGATATTGAGACCGCGAGCTTGGAAGTCGGTACAGTTCGAACAACTGGTGATTTCCACGGTATTTTTGATCAACTGGAGACCAGTATCTCGATATCGCATTTCTTGGCGGCTGGAGCACCGAGATCGCCGGCAGCGATATTGATAACATGGTATGGGATGCCAATTTCTTGCCAGATTTCTTCTTCAATGCCACGAAGTTTTTCCATGTAATTTCTTTCTTTGTCTCTGGAGCACAGAAGGCATACATTTCGAGGCTTATTAAATTGAGTGAACGCGGAAGAGGCCACGGGTATGCTTTGCCGTAGGCGCCAGCTTCCTTACGGAACAAGCGGAGAGGCCGGCATAGAAGAGTGGGGAGCTATCTTCGTCAATAATTTCATCCATGTGGTAACCAGTGATGAGACATCTCAGCGGTCGCGATAAGAGCGAGATCTTCCCTTCGATGTAGTGATCATCGCTCTGCTCAGAGCTACGAGAGCAAAACCGGTACCTTCGAGAACGCGAGAACTTACTCAAATCAGGTACATCCATGAGAGTGAAGCTGTGTTCAACGATTTTTTCTTGATGCCGAATTGGATTAGGGGCATTTTCGAGGCAGGGCTAGACCACCTTTGACATAATAGAATTTTGCGCCAGCGACCTTTGAGCACCACGTTCGAAAATCCACCCAGTCACGAGAGATGGCGTAGTCGAGGTGATCGACGCCGGTAGTTTTACATTCACCCCATTTTGACTTCCACGCTGGCGCGATTCGTCACCGAGTGGCACGTCAGTCAAAAATGACGTAGGGACGGTTTTTAAGTTTAGTGTTTGGCTCTTTTTCAAAATTAGAAAGATCGGCTTCGAGAGTGCTAAGTTTTTCTTTGATTTCCTTACCTTGGCGATCAATTCCTCGCTTGGCTTGCCATTTTTCATTTTTGGCGGTATTATCATTGCGTTCTTTGCGGAGAGCTCTCAACTTGCTTGAAGAAGAGCTTTTCTTTGGTCGTCGAGGCGAGAATTTCATCAAGATTGACGTTTTTGTACATTTTTCTTTGATGGAATGTTCGACGAGCTCTTTGTTGTTGCGGATGAAATTAATGTCCAACATTTTACCTCTTTTCTTTAATAATTTTAGTTAACGATTTTTGAATTCCTGAGATTATAGCGTGAGTGGAAGATTCAGATGATTCTTCAGAAGTATTTTCAGAATTAGCGCGGCGCTTGATGATGAACGGGACGGCCTCGCGGCCGGAGACGCCTTTCAAGTAGCCAGAAATGCGCTCGAGTTACCCCAACCACAGGCTGGTGGCATACCGTATTCAAGCATCTCGACGAAATCTTGGTCGAGCATTTGAGCTTCACTGTCGCCCGCCATCGCGCATGGCTTGTTGCTCTTCAGAAGCATGCGAGCGTTGGTCGAGTGGGTCATTTAAGTCAGAGTAGCCATTACCCATTTCGGTACCGGCAACAACTGGATGAAACGTTCGGTGACCAGAGGATTTTCTGGGTGAAATTTTGGCTCAGAGGCGAGGAGAGAGGCTCCTCGATTAACCAGAATGGTCCACCAGATTTTTGCGAATCAACTTCCAAAGGTTGTCGATGAGACGTGGAATCGGCTTGAGCAGCAGTCACTTCGACACCGTGCGCTCTTAAAGATTTCGCTGATTTTAGCGCGGTCTGGATTGAAAACATCAACATCAAATTCTTCACGAATCAGATCAGCATATTTGATGCGTGGCCACTTATTAGAAAGGTCGATATTAAAACCATTAACCTGGAACTTGAGGGTGCCCCAAGTTTTTCGGCGACATATTTGATCATTTCTTCGTAAAAATCCATGCCATCTTGATAATCTTCGTAAGTCGCGTAGGATTCAAAGGCGATATGTTCTGGCAGATGTTCATCATCGACGCCTTCATTGCGGAAAGCGAGGGCCGATATCGCTAGACTTTTTCAAAACCAGCACCGAGTAGGCGTTTTAGTGGTAATTCGTGAAATGCGAAGGTAAAATCTTCACCGAGGGCATCCATATGAGTAACAAAAGGTGTAGCATCGAGCCACCGGTGGTATGTTCGAGAACTGAGTGTTTACTTCGAGTAAAGACCGTGCATGATTCATAAAATCACGGGTAGCTTGCCAGAATTTACTGCGACGCACCATGCGCTCACGAACCTCAGGGTTAACATTCATATCGACATAGCGACGACGATAACGCTCTTCTTTATTGGTAAAAGCCATCGCGACCCGGCATCGGACGAAGGGTTTTTGGTGAGAAGTTTCACGTAATTTGTGAAAAGTGAAATTTCGCCAGTTTGAGACTTACCGACCAGACCTTCGGCTTCGATCGAGTCACCAGTATCGAGCAGCTGAGTTGCTTTAGGTGCCGATAAAACCTTCTGGAGTTTGGTCTTGTTTCATGAAAAGTTGAATTTCACCAAAATAATCACGAATTTTGACGAAAGCGAGGCTTGCAGAGCTATGAATGGCAGACAATACGACCGGCGATAACGACCTGTTTTCCATCAAGTTCCGCAAAATTATCCAAAGATTTCAGAAATCTTGGTAGTTGCGATCAGTGAGTGAGACGGATATGGATTAATTCCCATCTCTTTAAGGTGGTAAGTTTTTAAGTCGTTCGTTGCGGTAGTCGTTTAATGTAGCCATAATTTTTCTTGTTGATTAGATTTTCATGAGTTTCGGCTTCTTTGGCCTTGAAGAGTCTCGTCGATTTTAGCGCTGAAATCCTTGGTGAGGTCGTCAATTTCTTTTTCTCGCTCACGCTTCTTAATAATGTCGGAAAGGTCTTCGATAGATTTTAATTCTTTCTTTAGCGTCATCGCGGAGTTTTACGGAGAGCCACCTTAGCTTCTTCGATCTTTTGGGAGGTGGTTTTGACAGTTTCCTTACGACGTTCTTCGGTGAGTGGTGGCACTGGGACGCGAATTACGCGACCGTCATCGGCTGGATTGAGATGAGGGTTTTGATCGGCGCGATTGCAGTTAGAGATACCGGCAATGGTAGATAGATACAATGGGGTGATCAAAAGCATGGTTGCATCAGCAATGGTGACATTGGCTACTTGATTAAGTGGCAGTATGCTGACCGTAAGCTTCGACCTTGATGCTGGAAAGCATGTCTGGATGAGCGCGACCAGTGCGAACTTGTCTGAGTTCCTGTTGAGAAGCGATCGATGACGGCTGAAATGCAATTTTTATATTCGTGTTATCAAACATAATTTTTCCTTATACTTATCTATGTTTTATCACATCAGAGAGAAAATACCCCTGATTCGGGGTATTTAGCACTAGAGTGAATTCTTAGATTCTTCGAGGCCGATAAGCTTGGTTTCGCCAGTCTTACGGTCGGTGATTTCGACTTGCTGGTCTTTTCCGAGAATTATGACGCGGTAAGGATACCGAGGAGTTCAGAATCGGTAGTTTTTCACCGATGCGCATATCGCGGTCATCAAGCAAGATTTCTTTGCGGTGAGCATCGTGAAGCTCGTTGAGTGAGTTTGGCGGCTTTCCATCGCCAAGACCGATCAAGTAATACTTGAAAGGTGCGATGTTTTCTGGCCAGACCAGACCTTTTTCGTCAGCAAACTTTTCTGCAATTACGCCCATGACACGCGGAAACACCGATACCATAGCTACCCATGAAGACGGTTTTCTTTTTCGCCGTCCTTGTCGTCGTACTTAGACCGATTGGATCAGAGAATTTGTAACTGAGGGTAAAGATATCGCCAACTTCGGCGGCGGCGGTAGATGAAGGTCTTCTTTTGACGCCGAGATCATTGGGACTTCATCAACTACGACTTCTTCATTCAAGACAATAGACTTATCATCGTTGAAATAAATAACGTCTTCCCAACTGGAGTGATAGTCTGGAATTCGTGACTATACTTAGAGAAAGCACCACCAGAAGCGTAAGTTTCGTAGGTGCAAGTCACCGAGGCCGAGACGGGCATAGATGCGCTTTATAGGCCTCTTCGACTTCGTGATAGAACTTCTCGTGAGACTCTTTTGTCGGTCGAGAAGCTATAGAGATCTTTCATACAGGGAATTCCGCGAGTACGTAAAATACCAGATTTGGCGCGAAGTTCGTTTTCGGAACTTGGTTTGGAATTGGTAGACGTAGACTGGAAGATTCTTGTAAGAAGAAATGTATTTGGTCATTAAATTCAGTGAGTGGCTCTTCGTGAGTAGGAGCGAGACCCAATTCCGCCGCCGGCATTAAGTTTAGTTTTAGACCAGACATCGATTACATCATCGCGCCAGCGATCGGTTTTGACCCAGGATTCGGGGTTCTGAGGCGCAGTCATTTGCATCTCCTGACAGCCGATAGCATCGAGTTCGTCACGGATGATGTCTTGAATTTTGTTTAACGTGAGTCAATCCGAGTGGTAAGAAGTCATGAGCACCGGCCATTTCCTTGTAAATATAGCCAGCGCGCGAATGAGAAGTTCAGCGTTGCGGCTGGTCTCTTCTTTTCCTACTACTGGGAAGGTCTATGATAAAATGATTGACTTAACTCATCCTTCACCTTTCCTGTTATAAAATAATAATATTCTAATTGTATCATAAAAATAGAAATAATAGAGATAAGTTGACATTTTTGGGAGCTTTCGTGTATTTTTAATGAAGAATTATATTAAAAGAAAGATTGTATTTTTATTCCTATGAAAAACAGGTAAGTTTAACTCAAGATGGTAAGCAAAATACTTGGAATGAGTTCAGTCTAGATTAAAATGCGTCCAGCGATTGCAGACCGTTTGGCTACCGCCCGTTCTTTTTGGTGATCTAAAGGAAAAATCAGGAGTATTCGGATGCGCGTGCTGAGCAGCGTCAGGTTGAGGGTCGTATTTTGGAGATTCAGAAATATCTTGAAAGAAAATGCCGAGATCATCAAAGGCTGGCAGAAGAGTGGTAAAATCGCGTAGGTTCGACGGTAAAATCAAGATGCTTGGTAAAGAACATACTTATTCAATCGTGGGTGCCAGAAGCTGATCCATTCAATGGTCGTATTTCAGATATTTCACCAATTGGTAAAAGCTTTAATTGGTAAAAGAGGGTGACGATATACCCTACCAAAGATGGCAAAATGTGAAATTCTCGAGTTGCTTAAATTTGATAGATTGAAAAAAGAGGGCCGGGTGGCTCTCTTTTACTTCATATTTACTAATCTAGATAGTGCTAGACCAATGAAATAGCCATGTAAAAAGTAAATGGCGTTTTTCAACACATGTAGTATAATTCCAGCATAGATGGTGCCTGTGGTTTCGCGCATCAAACAGGTGACCACGCTGAGGGCGAAGACATCGACGCCGACATTCCATTGACCATGAAGAAAGCTGAAGAGAATGGAAACGATTAAAATCGAAGATAATTAGAGAGTGTTTTTGTTTGAAGTTTGCCGTAGATAAGTCCGCGGTAGATGACCTCTTCAAGAATCGGGCCGGCTACTACCAGGGCAGAGAGCCGCCTAGAATTTTACAGATGGTGAAATCAAGGTGGAGTAAAGCAGTGGTTGGTTTTCGGTGAAGATTGAACCATGGAAAAATAGAAAAAGTGCGTAAGAATGGCAGAAAAGCAGATAACGAGAGAGCCGGTACAGCGAGGCCCAATATCTGAGAAAGTGACTAAATTCATTTAAGCCAAGCTCATTACAGGTGACGGGTCTCTAAGGGTTTTATGTGTTTGCAAAGTGAAGAGGAGGAAAATAAAACTCAAAATATAGACTAGACTTGAGAAGATTGTGGCGATGAGGGGTCTTAGGTCTCGGAGCCAAGAATGACCAGCATCGGTACACCTTATAGAACGATGCGGCGTAAAAAGTATAGCTAAAATCGGAAGATAAATGAGATCTGAGCTGGATTTTGTAGCACTTTGACAATTTTTACTTGAGAAATGAAGATTTTTGATGGATATTAATGAAAATACGAATTAGATCTAAAATCGTGACGAGAATAAAACATAGCAAAGAGGAAAGAGGAAGGTGGTAGCGATAATTTTCCCTTCTAGCCTCGGTGGAAAGTTTTTCTTGATTAATTTCAGAGATGGTAATCATGGTCCAACGGCCGCCATCGAGGGCTGGGATTGGTAGGAACATTCATACAGGCGAGATGAAATGAGATGATAGCGGTAGAGGAAGAGTGAGTTCTGCGTGAAACTCGCGCTCACGAAAACTTGGGAAAATGACCCCAATAATACCGACGGATCCAGAGACGGATTCACGGCTGGCGAGTTCTTGTTTACAGACTCTTTGGCTTTTTGATTACCGGTAAGTTTTGTTTGGCGATCCAGAAAGAGATTCTTAACCATATCATGGGAGACCGCGGGAAAGTTTCGCCAGTAATTTGGGCGGTGAGTACCCTAGGCCGATGAGAGGCGCATCGATTACAGAATAGCGCGCGAGGAATTGACCATCCATGCGCATGGAAACGCCTAGACTGGCTGGAATTATGTCCCTGAGTTCAAAGGTGACTTCGTGTTCGCTAGTGGTTTTGGTGGCTGGGTCGAAGGATGCGATAAATTACAGTCTGTCTGAGATGGGATTTATAAAATCTTGGACATCAAGGTGGAGGTTAATATTTTCAGTCACTTCGTCCTTGGCTTTGCATCATGATAATAGTATTAACTCAGTGTACTGCTGACTGGCTGGAGAATCTTTCAAGAATTTTATCAATATAGATAGCATGGTAAAATGCGCTTTTTCATTGATATTGAGATTGGTTATTCATAATTGTAGGCATGCCATAATGGCGAAATAGGTAAAAATTAAAATACCGTAAGAGCTAGTTCATGGTAACGCCACCGAAAAAGAATGGCGGTTTTTGAAGATAATTTATGTAGCAGCCAAAAGTGTGAGGTTTAGTTTTCGCGTCCGATTCCCCATCCATGGTACAGAAGCCACCAGCAGGAGCGGAGAGTTAATGCTGATATCAAATAATCTTGTTTGTAGAGTGGATCATTCTTATATTCGGTGCTTGGGATGAAAAACCAGACATATTTATCTTTTTAGTCTTGTCTTTCCCCATGGCGAGGAGTTTTTGTAGACGTTTTTGATTTGACTTTAGCTTTAACTGGATTCTTTACGCCATCGTAGAATTTTGGACTCTTTGGCTGGTGCATGTAGCTAGGCGAGCTTGCGTGGCGGTAAAACCAATAACAAATTCGTGACTTTGACACCCCGATTTTTTCAGCCATAATGAAGTGGCACAAATTCGTGAATGACGACGAGTAATGTGAGGGCGATAAGGCCGATAAAAGCACCAAATAAAATATTCATATATCTATTTTAGCACAAGAAAAATAGAATAGGTTCTTCGCCTATTCTATGGTCTGAACAAATATTTTATTCAGTAACGCCGAGCTCGATGCGCTTGAATTGGTTTACTGGTGATGTTTTCGCCAGTTTTTGCAATCATTTCCTTTGATGAATTCTGCGACGGTCTTAGAATCATCGAGGATGTAAGGTTGGAGCATCAAAACTTTGTCAGAGAAAGCTTTTGACTTGGCCAGAAAGAATTTGTTTCATATTTGTCTGGACCCTTGAAGTTAGCTTGAATTCTTCCATTTTAGTTCTCATAGTTTCGGCTGAAATATCTTCTTCGGAAACGTAGAGTGGAGCTATAGAGCAACTTGCATAGCAAGTTTGTGGGCGAGATCTTTGAATCTCATCGGTGTTAGCGACGAAAGAAGTTTCACAGTTAACTTCGATGATAGCACCGAGACGGCTGTCGTGAATGTAAGCGTCGACGATACCTTCGCGGGTTTCACGGTCGCCCACGTTTTTCTCAGCCTTGGTGAGCCTTTTCGCGCATAGCTTTTGAGGGCTTTGTCGAAATCGCCATCGGCTTCGATGAGCTTTAGCGTCGGTAAGACCTACACCAGATAATTCTTTGAGTTTTTGATGTTTTCAATGGTAATTTCCTGCCATTTTTATCTCCTTAATAGATGAAAATTAGTTTTTGGCGGATTTGAGGCTTCGACAAAGTAATCAAGAATGAGTTTTTCAGCCTTGGTGGAATCGTCGTTAGCTGGAATGACGATGTCGATGTCAGTTTGGGTCGACATTGGTATCGCAGATGGCGATAACTGGAATGTGAAGAGTTTTAGCTTCCTTTAATGGCGTTCTTATCTTCGCAAGCATCGGTGACAATGATAGCGGCTGGTTGATCGGTCATGTCTTAGATGCCACCGTAACGGGTATTAAGAACGGCAATTTCTTCCTGGAAGCGTTGAACTTCGAGCTTAGAATAGCGAGCTTCGAGTTCACCGGTCTTCATGCGGCGTTCAAGGTCCTTTAACCTTCTTGATTTGGCGGTTAACGGTTTCGACGTTGGTAAGAGTACCACCAACCCAGCGTTCGGTAACGTATGGCATGTCGACAGATTCGGCAGCTTCTTTCACGATAGCTTTAGGTTGTTCTTGGTACCAACGAAAAGAATTTCTTACCGTCTTTTGAGCGATCTTTTCTTGGTAAGAGCGAGGCTTCTTCGAGGACCCGCTACGGTCTTTTTCAAGATTAATAATGTAGTATCTTGGCGCTTGCTATGGATGTATTGGGCCATTTTGGGTGCCAACGTGAGGTCTTGTGACCAAAGTGAGCTCCTGCTTCGAGGAGTTCTTTCATGTCGATAGTCTTTGGACACTGTTTTCCTCCCTCACTTCATCTTGTCTTCAGGAAAACGGATGAAGCTGTTTCATTAAATTAATTACTTTTTCATCTTTAATACATGAGAGTGGAATCTGTAATAAATTCTCATTGAAAACCGCGAGTATCTGATAAAAGTGATGATTAATTATGAGTAAACAAGAATTGCATCCAAAGATTATCGCTGTGGTTTTTGCTGATGACGCTCAGAACTTTTTCTTTTCTTGACTCAAGTCTACCGCTAAGAGCGAAGAGACTATCAAGTGGACCGATGGAAATGAATATCCACTCGTGAAGGTTCGAGATTTCTTCGGCTTCATCATCCCGTCTTTACTGGCGAAGAGAAGATTATCGATACCGAAGGTCGCGTTGACCGCTCCAAGGCTCGTGCTAGGAAGGCAGAAGCTTTGAAACAGGCTCTCGCCAACAAAGCTGCTAACGGATGAAAGAAGCTGAGAAAAAGCAGAAGAAGCTGGAGCTTAAGTCAAAATGAAGGCCAAAATGGCTCATCTCTGTGAAAAGCGAAAAGATGTATTATAATAGAGAAAGTCATGGATCTTATGGCCCAGTTGGCTCGGGCGTACGATTCCACATTCGTAGCACTGGTCTGGAGGCCCCAGTAAAGATCCACCCACGATATGGAAAGTCCCGAAGCGATTTTCTGTTGGACAGCAGATACGCTGGCAACTGGGAGTGCATTTTCGTACTCACTCATTGCTGTGTTATTCAGCGAAAGCCCTGGAGCATTAGCCTCAGGATTAGACTGGACTGGCGAGTAGATTAGCTTAGTAACCCACATCTTCAGATAATCGGGGTGATTCTTTCGAGGGTAGTTCGCTCCTCAACCTTTCGCCTTGTTACGTGTGGTCACGCTTGGTGCGAAAACTTAGTCCGTACCCATCTTTGATTGCTCGCTCGATGTGAAAGACTCGTGGCGAGAATAGAACATGATCTTCGTGATGCTTGCAGCCGCGAGCTTACTCTACCAGTAACAAGAGTATTCTTCTTTTAAGTAAAGTTTCACTCGCCGTTATCTTGAATAAAACATACCACTTCATCGCCATCATTGAACCACCACTGATCAGATGAATAGTGGTAAAAAGAGGTTTTTGACTCTGCCTGCTTATGGCTTCAAGAACCATCTGACGGAGTTGTAAGCCTTATCTTGTACTTTGAGCTAATTGAGTTTTTGTTATGAAATATCAATCTCAGGATAAGGAGAGCTAATTTGCGCAAGCTGCCATCATCTCTATCAGTCAGATAATACTTTTGCTAGAGTTTCAAGGGTTTTCAGTACCGAGAGGTGAATTCAAAAGTCAACTGATAGATTCAATATTTCCTAAGTAATCAACAAGGTTCCTAGTGTTAATTGTTTGATTTGTCATAGCGCAAATCTCCTTTCATTAATAAGACTCAATCTGAGTCAATACGATAGAGTTGATTTGCTGCTTAGCAGCGCAGGAGATACAAAATTTATATACCCTACGCTGCCAAGCATTAGACAAAACAAACGAAAAACGACATTGAATGTACGATGGATTAAATCCACGGTTGTTATATTGGCATAGGTGCTTATTTTATCAAATAGCATAATAACTGGAAGTTTAGATTATTTTCGAGATGTATAAGATCCACCAAGATGTTTTTGAAATCCCAGGAAGGGGATTAGGTATTCTTTGTGGTGAGTATCCTGACGCTCATTTGTAACATCGTCAATGCGAGCATATTCTTTATCAGAGATGGTTTGCATTATGGGTTGTACGCTACCACCTTGAAGTTTACAGTGCTATCGATAAACATATTGCGGATTATTAATGCTATCATTTTGAGAATCAGCTGACGAAGATTGTCGTAAAGATTTTTAATATTTCTAAACATCTCTAGGCCATTTTAATAGATGTTCTGTTTGAATTTAGTGGTATCGATGATAGATACGGTGCAGTCAATTCGCAAAACATTGATGACATATTAGTTACTTTTTCGGTATTAAATGTCGATAAGACAGAGAGGTGATTTATTATTAGGCCCATAAACATTTCACCTCACGTTTGTGACGGCACCGTGTCGAAATCAATGTTGAAGGAAAGCAATTCGCTCAACGAGGTTC
>BNJS01003894.1_pt1 | contig 56027 bp, 59 predicted proteins | sample 8540461 | NCBI WGS metagenome assembly BNJS01 (sample SAMD00202454, study PRJDB9452) | human saliva metagenome | isolation source: human saliva | place: Japan
GCTTCTCCGGTGCCCCAGTCCGGTGACCGTGAAGCCGTCCCCACTGGGGGTGAGGGTGAGCTGGGCCCCGTACTCGAGCTGGGCGGTGCGGGTTCGCCAACCTGCTCACGCGAGGCTGTGGCCGCTGAGCGAGGGCTCGAGTGAGGCTGAGCTCGGCGATCGCAGTATCCACGGCCGGTTTCGGGTCTGATGGGCTGCTGCACCTGTCCTATGTGACGCAGAGTTCCTGGGCCGACTGACCCCGGGCTAACCATCGCCCTGACGGACTCCGACGGACGCGCGCGCAGAGCCTGCCCGCCGCCCGCAAGAGCGAGGACGGCGAGCTCGTGGCGCAGACCAGGCGCCGCCTGACCTTTGCGCGCAGGAGGTCGCCGCTGTGCTCAGGTCCAGCGGCGGCGTCTGTATGAGCCATGTGCATAGGGCGGTCCTGGCCGGCTCCCTTGTGGCGGGAGCTGTTCATCGCCGACCACCCCTGGCCCCGGCACCTGGCGGCTCGTCTGGTCTGGATGGCTCGTGGCCAGGACGAGGGTGTGGGAACCCGTGAGCCGGAAGCTGGCGGCCATGGCCCCGGACCTGGACCTTCCGCCCCACTGAGGACGGCCAGCTTCTGAGCGCCGACGACGCCGTACTGGGGCTGTCCCGGATGCCGTGGTCACACTGGCTCACGGGACGCTGCTGTCGGAGGCGGAAGCGGCCGACTGGCAGGCAGTTGGCTCTGCCCGATGAGGAGCTGCGGCCTCGAGGTCCGAGTGTGGGCTCGAGGCCGTTCAGATGACGGCAACCTCCTTGTGTCACTGTATTAGTGCAGTAATACAGATGGTTTGCTGAGACCGCCTGTGCTGCGCTCGCATGAGCACTTCCCGTCCCCCGAGCACTGGGAGAGCCATGGATCTCGACGACTCCCGTCCGATCTGGATCCAGCGGTCGATGATTTCCGCATGCGGATCGTCACCGGCATCTGGCCCGCCGGAACCCGGATCCCCAGCGTGCGCGATCTCGCCACGCAGGCGGAGTCAACCCCAACACCGTCCAACGCGCCCTCGCCGAGCTCGATCGCAGCGGCCTGACCGTTACCGAGGCGCACTGCCGGGCGCTTCGTCACCACTGATGCCGCGGTGCTCGACGCCGTCCGACGTGAGCTCGCCGTCGGCGCCACGGACACCTTCATCGCCGCTGTCACCGCTATCGGTATGGATCTCGCTCAAGCGGGCGAGACCCTTGCCGAGACGGTGGCCGGCTTCCACCACTGACGAATCAGGAGAGCCCTCATGAGCGGTTCGCTGACGGCGGCGCCGTCGGATGTCAAAGCTCGATGCACGCTTCAATACCATTCCGTCCCTGGATGGCGCCCCGCCCCTGGTGACCGTGCGCCACCTGACCAAGACCTATCGCGGGCGTCCTGCCCTGTGCGATCTGAGCCTGTCGCTGCCCGCCGGACGCATCGTCGGCCTCATGGGCGCCAACGGTTGCAGCAAAACCACTCTGCTGAAGATTCTCGCCGGCGTCCTGGCCGACTACGGGTCAGGTGCGCATCGCCGGGCATGCCGGGCCGCTGTCCAAGGCGTCTGGTGTCCTTCCTGCTGCCGACGCCGACTTCCCTGGCCACCAACCTCACCCGCCTCGGGCGATCGCCCAGTTCTCCCGGCTCTCGCCGATTTCGACGCCGCCAAGGCCCGCCGGCTGGTCGACTCTCTTCGCTCTGCCCGCTGAGCGCTCCATCAGGAGATGAGCAAGGGCGTGGGAGAGAGCTGCGCATTGCACTGATGATGGTCGCCGCGCCCGGGTCTACCTGCTCGACGAGCCCATCTCCGGTGTTGATCCGGCCGCCCGCGAGATCATCCTCGACGGCGTCCTGCGCGACTTCGAATCGGATTCCCTCATGCTCATCTCCCTCACCTCATCGCCGACGTCGAGCCGATCGTCGACTCCGTCGTCTTCCTCAAGGACGGTCGCCTGCTCCTGGCCGGCGATGCCGACGATCTGCGTCAGACCCATTCACGAGCCCTGGACGCCCCTGTTCCGGAAGAGTACCGCTGATGCTTCGCACGCTCTTCATCGAGGAGGCTCGTGACCCAGGTGGACGCAATGCCTCTGTGACGGGCCTGCTGCCTCGTTCTGCTCGGGTTCCTCGGCCTGTGGTGGCTGCTGGCCGACGTGCCGGCGCTGGCCGGCCTCATGCAGCTGGCGTCCATGGCGGTGATCATCGCGATACCGGTCGCCGTCATGGTTCAGGTCGCCGTCGACCACTGGCAGTCCGTGTACGGGCAGCGCGGTTACCTCACCATGGCCGTTCCGGTTCGCGGACGGGTGCACTTCGCGGCCAAGGCTCTTTACGCCTGCGTAGTGGTGCTGGTCGAGGGTGCGATCTGCCTGGGTGGTCTCATCGCCTGGTGCGCCGTTCTCGCCCACAGTATCGGGTCCACCACCGAAGATGATGCTCCAGCCGGTGCTCTGGGCCATTGATGCGGCCGGACCGGGCAAAACGGCGCTTGTTCGTCCTGATCGTGCCTCATCGGGCTCTTCTCGCTTGTCATCGAGGTCGGTGCTGTGATGAGTATCGGTGAGCGGGCCGTTTCAACCACCTCGGGTTCGGGGCACCCATGATCGGGCTGTCCTGCTTACGCGGTCAATCAGGGTACTCGCCCTGATTGCCGTTCTCTTCGTGCCGCTCAGCATGGATGTCACCACCGGCGATTTCACGAGCCAGATGATGTGCCGCGTTCGCTTGAGGCGCTCCGAGACCGGCGTCCAGCCGTCGGTGATCGGTGTGCGGGTCCGTGGTCGTCGGGCCGGTGCTGGCTGTGGTCCTGGCCTGCGTGGGCGGTGCGCGCGATCGAGCAGCACACCTCCCTGCGCTGAGGCGGGGCGTGGTGCGCCGGCCTGGCATCGGTTCTTCTGCTGATGCCGGGGCGCGCGCCAGATCGTGCGGCCGCGCTTTCCTTCGTGCTGGCAGGCGGGGGATCGTCGGCTGAGCGCCCCCGTCCTGCGACGCGCAGCTCAGGCCACGGTTGCCTGAGCCAGTACCTGGTCACCGAGGTCGCCGCCGTAGACGACGACGGATTGGCCGGCCGCCAGGCCTCGCAAAGGTGGTGCAACTTGGCCCGCAGCGTTCCGGTCTCGACATCGACGGCAACGTCAGCGGGGAGGGGCGTCCGTGGGCGCGCACCTGGATGGTCACGTCCTGCCAGCCGAGGTCGCCGTCGTTGAGGGGAGGGTCGGCCAGGAGGATGAGGTTGTTGCCGTCGACGCTCTTGCGGCTGAGCAGTTCTTCGGGGCCGACGACGACTTCGTTGGTGGAGGGCCGGGTCTCGATGACGTAGCAGGGCCGTCCGTCGGGGGCCAGGCAGGTCAGGCCCAGGCCTTTGCGCTGGCCGACTGTGAAGCCGAAAGTAGCCGTCGTGGGTGCCGAGGACGTCGCCGTCGGGGAGACCATGGCGCCTCGTGGGCGCCGAGCGAGCGGGTCAGGAAGCCGCGGGTGTCGCCGTCGGCGACGAAGCGAGATGTCGTAGGAGTCGGGCTTGGAGGCCACCGGGAGGCCGCGTCGCTCTGCTTCGGCGCGTACATCTGCCTTGGAGGGGCGTCACCGGGTGGAAGAGGGCGCGGGACAAGTCGTCGCGGCCGGAGACCGCCAGGACGTAGGACTGGTCTTAGCTGCGTCGGCGGCGCGGCGCAGTGTTAGGCCGGTGGTCTCGCCTGGGCGACTGGAGCGGCACCGCCGGTGAGGCGGGCGTAGTGGCCGGTGGCGACGGCGTCGAAGCCGAGGGCGAGGGCGCGCTCGAGCAGGCGTCGAACTGACGCGCTCGTTGCAGCGCACGCAGGTTGGGGTGCGACCGGCCCGGTATTCGTCGAGGGAGTCGGCGACGACGCGCCTCGAACTCCTCGGACAGGTCCCACACGTAGGGATCCCGGGATCTGGGCGGCCCAGCGGGCGTCGGCGGAGTCCTCGATGGAGCAGCAGCCGCGCGAGCCTGAACGGGTCTGGGCGCGGTTGCGGGTCAGGGGCCTGTGGACGCCCACGACCTCGTGGCCGGCGTCGACGGCGCGCGCCGCGGCCACGGCGGAGTCGACTCCCGGACGGGCAGCCGGGACGCGCACGAGGATCTCCTTCAGACAGGCGGGTAGATGTTGCTATGGGCCGTGGCAGGCCACCGCAGGTCGGTGGCCGCCAGGCAACTCGGGAGAGCTCAGGGGACCTCGTGACGCCCGGCACGGACGGCGCTGAGGGAGAGATGTCATACCTGACGAGTGCGTCCCTGGCACCGGCAGCTTTCGCCCGGCCCTTCGCGCTCAGTGTTGATGCTTAGGGGTTCTTCGCCTTTCCGTCGGGGAGTGCAAGCGCATTCTCAGCGTGGCGGTGAGCATGTGATGGTAGTGCCCAGGCACGTTCCAACAGCGTCCGACCAGCGGCATCATGCTGTTCGTCGGGCCTGACCTCCGACAAAGGTGTGGCAGTCCGTGCCAGTGTGCTCATGGTGCTCATGCCCCATCGTTCACGAAAGGAGCTGCGATGTCCGATGCGGGTTGGCCTTCTTGGTTGTTTTTCGCCATGCTGTTGGCGATCTGGCGGATAGCAGATGGTCGAGAGCGTCCGATGTCGAAGAGCGAGCAGGAACGCATGTTCTTCCGGCAGACCTACAGTCTGTCGATCGATCGCACGCTCTCGGAGAGTCCGCTGGATCGGGACGAGGTACGGCGCCTGCGTGACTCTGGGAGAAGCGACGAGGCGTGTGCGAGCCGATTAGCGTACGGAATGGGATCACGTCCCTTTGGAGATCGCTGCTCAATTCGTCGACCGCGTGTGAGAGGCTGCGCGCTGGATCGAGAACTGCGTTCTCTGCCCAGGACGTGCTTTTCCCCCAAACGACCGCTGACGGACACCAGTCGTTTGGGGATAACGCGTCCTCGATCAACAAGTACGTCCCCCGATGACCGGGAACCTCGGGCTCCAGAGCGGATGGCCGGCTGTCCGGTGCTGTTGCGTGGCGTTGAGGGCGCTCTACCGGGCGGCGAAACTCATGACCGGCGCGAATGAGGTCCCGAGCGAGCTCGCTCTGCGCGGCCTCCATCGTCTTGACGACGACGTGGTGGTTCCATCTGTTCGCACTGACCTGGTCGACGCGGTGGACGTGCGGATCCTCCACGGGACGATCGAGCCTCACGTTGAGGAACAGGGTGCCGTCGCCCGTCCTCTCATAGGCCCAGACCCACAGGAACTCCGTGTTGATGGAGAAGCTCACCTGGGCCGTCAGGTGCTTCGTGACGGAGCCGAGCGAGAGGGTGTAGGACTCGATCGCCGCGTACATGGCGGCCGATGCCGGCTTGCCGCCAAAGTCGCCGATCATCTTGTTCGAGGCGGTGGGCATGCGGTGCCGCCCCGGGTCGTCGGACTGGATGCTGCTACAGGCGCGTCTCCGGCCGCCTTGTGCGTCACCTTCCAGGCGCGCCTGGCCCCTCCAGGGCGGCGGGCGGGCGGCGAGTAGGGCGCTCGACGTCGTCGGGGCCCGTCTCCCGGCGCAGGAGCAGCGCAGCGTGGAGCAGGCAGGCCCCTCCTCAAAGCCCATCGCCAGGAGCACATGACTGGGCTGGGTGACCCCGGCGTGGCAGGCCGACCCCGCCGATGCATCAACCCCCGCAAGGTCCAGGGCCATGAGCAGCGCCTCGACGTCAGCCTCCTCGAACCACAGGTGCGCCGTGGAGGCCACATGATCGGCACCCTCCGGCAACGTGGCGTGAACGCCCGGAAGCGCCCCGGCCCCCTCCAGGATCCGACGCCGCAGCGCCGCCAGCCGGGCCTCCTGCTCCTCCCGCTCGGCGACCGCCAGCTCCACCGCCAGGGCCAGCGCCCGAGCCGCCACCACGTCCTGAGTACCCGAGCGGAGCCCCGCTCCTGACGGCCCCACCCGTGGCCGGCGTCAACGCCAGGTCACGGCGAACCACCAAGGCTCCCACCCACCGGCGCCCCCAGCTTGTGGCCGCTCAAGCTCATCGCATCCAGGCCCCAGCCGCGGAAGTCCACGAACCTTCCCCAGCGCCGCCACCACATCAGAGTGGACGGGCACGTACCCGGCCTCGCCGGGACGCCCGGCGCCACTGGCCTCGCGCACGCGACCCACCAGCGCCGCCATGTCCCAGCCGCACGCCGGTCTCATTGTTCGCCGCCATCACCGACACCAGGACGCGGGGGTGGTCGGTACTGCCCGCCTGCGCCACCGCCCGATCCACCGGGGTCGAGCTCGACCCGCCCCGCGCCGTCAACCTCCAGCAGGCTCAGCCCGCCCCCAGCTGGTCCACGGCGGTACGCGCCGAGTCCAGAACCGCCGGGTGCTCAATCGAGACCACCCGGTCTCCCGCCCGGCACCGCTCGCGCCCGCCCGAGACCACCAGGGCATCGGCCTCGGTCCCACCAGGGTCAGCAGCACCTCATGCGCATCCACCCCAGGGCACTGGCCAGACGGGCGCGCGCCTGCGCCAGCAACGCCCCCACCCGCCGGCCCGCAGTGTGCTGCACTCAGTTCGCCCAGCCCCAGGCCCACTGGCCGGGTCCTCGGCAACCTGCTGGGCGACCTCAGGACGGATCGGGGTCGAGGCGGCACGAGTCGAGATAGAGTGCGCACCCAGCCTAAACGGCGGCACCGGCGACCAGCATGGTCGCACGCGGCCTCCGCGCCGCCGCGCCTTCTCGCAGATCACCTCGCCCCTCGCCCCGGCAGCCGCGGTCCGCATCTCATCTCCTATTGGTATGGGCGTGCCCATGTGCGCCTCGAGCGGGGGTGGGAGAGTGACCCCCATGCGCACCGACCAGCTCGCCCTGTCCGCTCCGCCACCGACCGCGACGCCGAGCGACCTCAGCGAGCCCAGGCTGCTGGGCGCCTCGCCGCCGATCCCGAGACCCGCCTGCTGCTGGTCGATGCCCGTGGCCACCGTCGCCTGACCGGTCCCGCCATTCACCCGACTTGCCCGACGACGGCCTCACCTCCCAGCCTCATCGGCAGCCCCGGCGCCACCGCCTGGGAGGGCCCCGGCACCCGCAGCGGCTGGGGCCTGCGACCTGCGCGTCAGCTGCCTCGGAGCCTCCACCCCCACTCGCTGTCCCGGCCTGACCGTCCTCTACATGACACGCAGGCTCGCCGACGACACCCAGCCTCCACCGGCCCCGCCTGGATCGCCGCTCGTCGTGCCCCAGGCCCTCGGGTCCCCCGGCGCCCCGAGGCCGCCCGCCACCGGCTCTGACGCCGAGGGCACCGCCGTCGATTTCCACCCCGACCTGCGCCGCCTGCTGGAGCGCCCGCTCCTCCGCCCTGCGGCGCCTGGGCGCAGATGACGGCCCGTGACGCCGGCCTGGGCCACCACGGCCACCGCCCTGGCCGCCTGGCACGCCCGCTCCGCCTACTGCCCGGGCTGTGGCCGGACGCACCGAGATCATCGAGGCCGGCTGGGCCCGCCGCTGCTCCGACTGCGCCACCGTCCACTTCCGCGCACTCGACCCGGCCGTCATCATGGCGGTCACCGGCACCTCCGACCGCCTCCTCCTCGTGCGCGGCGCCACCTGGGCTCCCCGGCGCTACTCGGTCGTGGCCGGCTTCGTCGAGGCCGGCGAGTCCGTGGAGGCGGCCGTGGCCCGGGAGGTACGGGAGAGACCGGGCTGCGCGTGGCCGACGTCGGTACGTCGCCTCCCAGCCTTGGCCCTTCGCGCGCTCCCTCATGCTCGGTCGTGCCGCGCGCCTGGCCCCGGCGAGACCGGCGAAACCCGACGGCCAGGGAGGTCGTCGAGGCCCACCTCGTCTCCCGTGACGAGCTCACCGCGCGGCCGCAAACGACGGCAGCATCCTCCTGCCCAGCCTCCATCGCCAGACTCCTCATCGAGGACTGAGTGGCGGCCTCATCGTCAGCTGACGCACCCGCCCGGGCAAAGGACCGTCGATTCCTGTCGCCTCCGCGGCCCAGGCTGGCGCCGATGAGCCCTGACCACCCCACCCGCTCGAGGCATCCAGCCTCCTGGAGCCCTCGACCCCCGACCAGCGCAAGGGTCGCCGAGCACCTCGAGGCCCCTGTGTGTGGCTGGCCGGCGCAGGCACCGGCAAGACCCGGGCCATCACCTGCCACATCGCCCACGGCGCGGCCACGGCGCCGCGCCTGGCCGACCTCAGCGCCCCGGCAGGTCCTGCCTGGCTCCTCGGCGCCGCCGGCGTCAGGCCCGCACCTCCACGCCGCCGCCCTCGCCCGCAAAGGCGCCCCTGGTCAGCGCCGCCATAGCTGGTCGCCTGGGCCTGCCCACCGACCGGGCCACCGTGCGGGACCTGGCCGCCGAGGTCAGAGTGGGCCAAGGTCACCATGACCCTGCCCGAGGACTACGCCCAGGCCGCCGTCGTCGCCGGTCGCACCGGCGTGGCCGGGCAGGGGCGGCCACCGTCGTCAGGTCCTGTCCTCTACGAGGCCAAGAGCGAGCGCGGCGTCATCGACTTCGAGGACGATGCTCCTGCTGACCATCAGGATCCTCCTGTGGACCGCGAGGGACGTCGCCGCCCAGGTGCGCGGCCAGTACAAGCACTTCGTCGTCGACGAGTACAGGACGTCTCCCGCTCCAGCAGCGCCTGTTGGACCTGTGGCTGGGACAGCGCCGCCAGCTCTGCGTCGTCGGGGACGTCTCTCAGACCATCTATTCCTTCACCGGCGCCACGCCCGCCTTCCTCACCGGTTTCGCCACCCGCTACGAGGGGCGCGCACCCGTGCGCCTGAGCGCGACTACCGCTCACCCCGCAGGTCGTCTCCCTGGCCAACCGGGTCCTGTGCTCGCGCTCGCGGCGTGGGGGCGGCGTGCTGCATCTGCCCACGCCAGCGCCGTCGAGCTGGTCGCCCAGCGGCCCAGCGGCCCCGCCGTGCGTTTCCGGGACCTACGACGATGACATCGCCGAGGCCGAGGCGCCGTCGCTCCAGGTGCGCCGGCTGCAGGCCGCCGGTCCCCCTGAGCGAGATCGCGATCCTGTACCACCAACTCCCCGGTCGAGGTCTTCGAACAGGCCCTGGCCGAGGCCCAGATCGGCTACCTCGCGTGCGCGGCGAGCGCTTCTTCGAGCGCGAGGGTCAAAACCGCACATGGCCGTCATCCTCAGGGCCGCCCGCGCCGAGAAGGCCACTGACCGGAGACCTCGGCCGGGACGCGCGCGTCCTGGCCCGTGAGAACTGGGCGAGGCCGCCCACCGCGAGGCTGTGCGCGGCGGGTGGGACGCTCTCAACGCCTGGTGGCCTGGCCGATGAGATGAGCGAGACCCGCGGTGCCGACCTCGACGCCTTCTCACCGAGCTGCGTGAGGCGCCGACGCCCAGAAACGCCCCCACCGTCGAGGCGTCACCTGTCCTCCTGCACGCCGCCAGGGGCCTGGGTGGGACGCGTCATCCTCGCCGGCGTCTGCGAGGGGCTGCTGCCGATCTCCCTTGGCCGAGGGCAGGCGGCCATCGAGAGGCAGCGCCTGCTCTGTAGTGGGCGTCACCCGCGCGAGAGCACCTCATCATCTCCCTACGCCCGCGCCCGCAACGCCGGCGGACGGGCGCCCGCAAGCCCTCCGCTTCCTGGACGGCCTGTGGCCCTACCGGCAATGGTCCCGAGGACGCCTCCCGGCGCCAGGGGCCGCCAAAAGCGCCAGGAACGCTCCCGGCGATCCGCCGCCGACTTCGGGGCCAATAACGACCCCCGCACCATCGCCCTGTTCGAGCTGCGGGCCTGGCGCTCCCAGGTCGCCGGGAGGGGCTACCCTGCCTTCACGGGTTTTCGCCGACGCCACCCTGCGGGACATCGCCGTCATCAAACCCCAGCCTCTCAGCTCTCCCTCATCACGCGTGCGTGCGCCCGCAAGCTCAGGACTATGGCGGGCCGGTCTGGCCCTCCTGCGACTTCGAGGCGGGGGACTGAGCGGCCACCAGGGCGCTGCGCCGACAGCTGCGAGCACAGGCACTCGGGGATGATCCCGGGCTAGGCCTGCGCCCCGAGAACTCCCGGCGGTGACCTCCACCGAGTGCGTGGACCACCACGCGGCCGAGTCCTCGCTCGCCTCCCCGCTTGGTTCAGCCTCGTCCCCGGCGCCGTCGGCCCCGGATGCTCGGCCCACCGGCGTGTCGATGACGGCTCGCGCCGTTGACGCCGCGGCCTCGTGCGGGACCAGGTGCTCGACCTCGGGCATCCGGCAGGGTGCGCATCTGCATTGGCCGGCGCCGGCCAGCACGGGTCGGCGTCCCTCTCCACAGGGCCAGGCAGGTCGAGGCACGGGCCCTGAGCGTTGGTGCCGGGCCGTGCGCGCTCCCGCCCTCGCCGACGACGACAGGCAGATGCACCGTCCTCCTGGAACGAGTCGGCGCGCGAGCGGCTGCTGACCGTGCGCGTCTTCGTCACCGTGACATCAGGACGGGTGCTCGCGGCGGCGCCTCGGGGCTGCCAGACCCGCATCGAGCAGGGCGGAGCAGGCCCCGTCCTGCGGAACCGGGTGGACAGGATCGTGCCACGCCTCTGCCAGCCACCAGAGCAGCCTCCTGAGCCAAGGCGCTCACGCCGTGAGCAGCCAGGACGGCCTGGGACTGAGACCGCGCACGGCCCCTTGGCGTCAGCTCCCCAGCCGGTCCCAGTAGACGCCGTCGGCCCACCAGCTCGCTGGTCGCCGGGCACCAGCACTGACGCTCCAGGTCCGCGACAATCTGCCCGCGCCCGCGTCACCGGCACCCGGCTGCGACGGGCGGCCCGGTGAACCCCTGCGCTCTCAGGTTGCGCGCGAACTCATCGACGCAGGCGCTGCTCGGCCAGGCTCAGGTCGCTGACAATGGTGCGGCGCTCGGGACTTGTCCCGATCTGGCTGACGCCCTGCTGGCGCCACAGGATGGCGCACCCGCCTCGTACACGCATCGTGCCTCCTCTCGGGTCTCCTGGAGACCCGAAGGGCGCCCGGGAGCTCGAGGTCTGACGAACGCGTCAGGACATGGACGACGCTGTGCACGGGGCGGGGCCGATCACCAGAGGTAGTTGCTGGCCTGTGGATAACTGTGTCCCCCGGCGTGCCGTGGTCAGCGTCAGTCGCAGCCGAGCACGTGGCCAGGCCGGAGGTGTCGCCGACGCGATCGCCTGAGTGGCGGTGACGGCCTCGTGTAGGGTGCTGACGGCGAAGACCTGCATGCCCTTGGGCTCCTGCCCTTGACCTCCTCGCGGTTGCTCGTCGGGGCGAGGAAGAGACGTGGAGACCCGCCTCTCTGGCACCCGCCATCTTCTGCTGGATCCCGCCGATGGGGCCGACCTGCCCGGTCATGTCGATCGTCCCGGTCCCGGAGATGTCCTTGCCTCGGTCAGGGCCCCGGGGTGATCTCGTCAGCGACCCCCAGCGCGAACATCGGCATGCCGGCACTGGGACCGCCGACGTCGGACAGGCTGAAGGTGGCCTCCACCTGACTGTCCTCGAGATCCTCAGGCTCAGCCCCAGCGAACCGGTCGTCCCCTCCTGCGGGGCGATCGTGGTGAACCTGGCAGCTCGCACTGCTACTCGCCGCGGCGCCCCGAGTGTCACCCGAGGTGCCTTCGGCAATGGTGGTCATGAGCTCTCGCAGCTGGGAGAAGGAGGTGATGGTCGTCGTCTGGCCGCCCTCAGGGTGATGGTCTCCAGGACGTCCCCGGCCTGGATCTCCTTCGAGGTCTGCTGCTCGGTCACCTCCGTGACGGTCAGGTGCATAGCGCCGGCCTTACCGGTCTCCACGAGGTGCGGCGATGACGGCGGAGTCCTGCGAGGCCGTCATCTGGGCCTACGGTCTCCTCCACCTGCTCGGCGCTCTGATCCTGCGGGCACACCTGGTTGCGGTCACGATCCGCTTGTCCGCCGAGAACCAGGCGGTGATGAGGTCGGCGGTGGTCGCCGGGTAGCAGGGGCGGCCCGATACGGAGACCGTCGTCGATCCGCAGGGCCCCCTCGGCTGGGTGAGTCGTCAGTTCCCGAGACCTTCAGGACGTCCTGGCTCGACGACGAATCGTTGTCCAGCACGTTCAGGTCGGGCCGGGGGCCTCGATGACCACGTTGATCGGCACCGTGAGAGACGGCGACGATGAGACCACCACCACCAGGACCGCCCCGACCGCTGCACGTGCGCCGCAGCCTGCGTCGGCGCCGGTCCTGCAGGGGAGGGCTGCGGAGCCAGGGGCCTCGGCGTGCCCGGCCTGGTCGAGCAGGTTGCCCTCATGCTCCCGCATCGGCTGGGTGGTGTCTGGGAGGCCGAGTCCGCAGTGTCGGCGGCGTCGTGCTGGTCTGGGTGCGTCACGCGCTCATCGTACGACATCATCCTGGGAAGACGGACCACATACCGCACTGACCGGCACGAACCGCCCCTGGGCGGCCCAGGCCGCTACGGAGAAGCCTGAGGCCTCTCGGGACGGTGCCGGGCACGCCGTCGGCGAACGGAACATAGCCCCGGCACGGGAATGGGTGCGACCATCGGGCCGTTAGCGACGGTGTCCAGACGCCCCACGGCCCGGACCATGCCCAGGACGACCCGGCGAGAGAGCCCGTGAGCGAGGACGCCTTCGACGAGCTCGAGAAGATGCTCGCATCTCTGTTCGAGCGAGCAGATGGCCTCCGACGCCGTCGGCGCCTGCGCGCTCATCCGGGGTGGATCAGCTCCATCGCCAGATGCCGGGTGTGGGGGACATCTCCCAGCTCAGTCCCGCCCAGCTGCTGGCGATGCGCGCCCAGTTCCAGCAGATGTTCTCCGCCTCCACCACCGAGCCGGTCAGCTGGCAGATGGGGCGGGGACGGCCCTTCAGCAGGCGCGCGGCGACGGCGACCCACGGTGACCGCCGCGGTCGCCGGGTCCACGCGCCAGGCCCTTCAGGTGGCCGACCTGTGGCTCGACACCGCCACTGAGTTCATGCCCGGCCCCCGGGCGGCGAGAGCCTGGGCCGTGGCACCTGGGTCGAGCGCACGCTGCCGGTGATGGAAGGACGTGTGCGCCCCGGTGGCCGAGGCCGTCACCGCAGCCCTGGCTCGCACCCTGGAGAAGCAGATTCAGGACATGCCGGCTGAGATGGGGCAGGCCGCCCAGCAGATGGGGGCGCTCGGGTCCATCATGCGCACCATGGCCGGCACGGCCTTCGGCCTCCAGATCGGCCCAGGCCATCGGTGAGCTCGCCAAAGAGGCGCTGGGGGCCACCGACACCGGTCTGCCCTGACCCGCGAGCCCGGCACGGCACTGGTTCCCGCCAACGTGGCCGCCTTCGCCGAGGGCTGGAGGTCGATGAGGACGAGGCCCGCATGTTCCTGGCCGTGCGGGAGGCCGCCACCGCCCGCCTCTACGCCCACGTGCCGTGGCTGCGCGGGCAGGTGCTTCGAGGCAGTGCTCGCCTACGCCCGCGGATCCGCATCGACACCGAGACCCTGGGTCCGCTGTGGCCCAGGTGGATCCCAACGACCCCGACGCCCTGCGAGGCGCGAGGTGGGCTGTTCGCGCCCCAGGAGACGGCGGCCCAGCGCGAGGGCCCTGGAGGACCTGGAGACGCTCCTGGCACTCGTTGAGGGGCTGGGTCGAGGTGGTCACCGCCCGCGCCGCCGCACTGCACCTGCCCCACCTCATGGCACTGGCCGAGATGATGCGCCGGCGCCGGGCCCAGGGCGGCGCCGCCGGGCAGAGTCTTCGCCCGCCTCATCGGGCTGACCTTCCCGGCCCGCGCCAGGCTCGGGGAGGCCGCCGAGCTGTGGGCCCACCTGGGCGCCCAGGCCGGTGACGCCGAGCGCGACGCCTTCTGGAACCACCCCGACGTCATGCCCACGGCCTCCGGGCTCGCCAACCCCAGGACTTCCTCACCATGCGGCGCATGGCCGGACATCGACGCCGAGATCGACGCCGACCTGGCCTCCCCTGCTGGACGGGACCCTCGGGTACGCCGAGGGCGCCAAGGAGGCCGATGAGAACAGCCCCGAGGGGCTCGGGGACCGGAACCCCCGCCTCCGCCGACGACGCCGCCTCCCAGGAGCCCAGCCAGTCAGCGGGCCCCGTCTCAGCCGGCCCCGGGGGACGAGACTCGCCCGAGAGGCCCGACGAGCAGGACCCGACCGGCACGGACAGGCCCTGAGCACACGCGGCCACGCGGCGCCGGCGACCGGCGTCAGTGCCGGCCAGCAGTGACCAGCTACAGGAAGGTCGCCGCCAAGGCCTCGACCAGCCCGGGGACCAGGTGCTCGCCCTGGTAGAGCGAGGCGTCGTCGTCGTGACTGCGTGAGCGCAGTACGCACCAGGACTGCCCGCCGCGAGGACCCCCACCACCATGCGGATGTCCTCGCGGTCCGGGCGCTCCTGGAGGAAGGCCAGACGCTTAGCGGCATCGGTGATGGCCTCGGCCTCCTCCTGGGCCGCGGGCGGAAGGACCAGCCGCTCGACGCTGATGGCGGCGCCGTGGACGAGTCGGGCCGGGCGAGGCTGCGCCAGCAAGTGCTCCAGGTCCGCGGCGGGCGGCAGCCTCCTGCTCCACCACCATGAGCAGCTCGGGGTTCGTGCGGGCCTCCTCCACGGTGGCGGTGTCAGGAGGCCCGGCCACGTCGGGTCGGTCTCAAGAGCCTCGGCGGTGCGCACCAGCGCGAGCGCGCACCGGCTGGTCCCAGCCGTGGGCCGCCACGTGAGTCTCGGTCTCCGTCACCGCGCGGGCCAGCGCATGTGCTGCGGAGGCCGCGGCTCGACTCCCGCCCCCGCGGTGTTCGCCTCATCATGCATTGTGTCAGTCACGCCGCCATCGTCTCACTGGTGGCGCCGCCTCCCTCCAGTGACGAGGCCTCATCGGTCAGGGCGCTCTATGGCCGCCCGAGGGCCTTTCTCATCCTGGAGAGGTTATGGGCGTCTCAGAGGTGTGTGGGACGATGGCCCGAGCAGCCCCTCCGGCCGATGACGCCATGTTTCACCGTGTGCGAGGCGGCGTCACCACGAACGTCAGACGGGGAGCAGGATCGTGAGCACCAGGCCCGATGACGAGTCCCCGGACTCACCCCGAGGTCCTCGAGCAAGTCCACTGGCTCGTCCCGACAGGGAAGCCTGACAACTTAGCCGGACTGTTCGGCCTTGGACGCATGGGCGGGGAGGGCCCCGTCCTCCCCACGCGCCGCTGCAGCAGGACAGGTGGTGGCCGTCCCGGTCCGCTAGCCATGACGATCTCGATCATCGTGGCCATCGCCGTAACCATCGGCATCCTGTCGCAGGTGTGGACCGAGGGTCCTCTGGTTCCAGTCAGATCGGGTACGCCCGTGTGCTGTGGACGCAGTGGATCGCCCTCATCGTCCTCTTCCTGGCGGGATTCGCCATCATGTTCGGGGCCGTCTTCGTCTCGATGACCAGGGCCTACCGTGCCCGGGAGATCAGGATGCCCGACGACGAGGCCACGCGTAACCTCGAGCCTACCGCTCCCGTCATCGAACCCATGCGACGTCGGCTGACCTGGGCGGTGCCGGCGGTGCTGGCGCCTGTTCGGCTCGGCCTGGGAGCTGGCCCCCAGCTGGCGGGAGATTCTGCTGGCCTTGAACTCCCAGTCCTTCGGGGTCAAGGACCCCCAGTTCGGGATCGACATCTCCTTCTACGTCTTCATCCTGCCGGCGGTGCTGACGCTCGTGTCCTTCCTGGCCGGCGTCGTCCTGTTCTCCCGGGGTGACGTCCATCGTCGTCCACTACCTGTACGGCGGTATCTCCGTGGTGCGCAAGCCCCACTTCACCAAGGCCGCCCGCATGCACCTGGCAGTCTTCCTGGCGCTGTACGCCGTCATCCGGGCCGTGGGCTACTGGCTGGGGCGTTACAGCGCCCTGTACGCCTCCAACTCCAAGTTCGACGGCGCCAACTACACCGACGTCAACGCGGTCATCCCCGCCAATGCGATCCTCGCGGCCATCGGACTGGCCGTGGCGATCCTCTTCATCGCCTCGGTGCGCTCCAGCTCCTGGCGCCTGCCGATCATCAGTGTGGCCGTCACGATCGTCTCCTCCCTGGTGGTGGGGACCGCCCTACCCGCTGGTCATCCGAAGTTCATCGTCGACCCCAACGCCCAGCGCCAGGGAGGCCGAGTACATCCAGCGCAATATCAACGCCACCAAGGCCGCCTATGGCCTGGAGAACGTGGAGACCACCAACTACGACGCCACGACGAAGGCGGCGGCCGGCCAGCTGGAGAAGGACGCGGAGTCCACCACCTCGATCCGGCTCCTGGACCCCGGGCTCATCTCCCCGACCTTCCAGCAGGTCCAGCAGAACAAGCAGTACTACTCCTTCGCGAACCGGCTCAACGTGGACCGCTACAGGTGGGCTCCTCCAGCCGGGACACGGTTGTCGCGGTGCGTGAGCTCAACCTGTCCGGCCTGGGCGAGCAGCAGCAGACCTGGGTCAGCGAGCACACCGTCTACACCCACGGCTACGGCGTCGTGAACGCCTACGGCAACACGGTGGCCACCCGCGGCTACCCCTCCTTCTGGGAGGGGGGCATCCCCTCCAAGGGGGACCTGGGCGAGTACGAGCCCCGGATCTACTTCGGTCAGTCCTCGCCGTCCTACTCCATTGTGGGCGGCAAGGACAGCAGCTCGCCGCGCGAGGCTGGACTACCCCGATGACGAGTCCAAAACCGGTCAGGTCAACACCACCTTCGCCGGCAACGGCGGGCCGAGCGTGTCCAACCCGTTCAACCGCCTGCTCTACGCCACCAAGTTCCGGGAGGCCAACATCCTCTTCTCCCAGGAGGTGCGCGAGGGCTCCCAGATCCTCTACGACCGGGACCCGGCCAAGCGAGTCGCCAAGGTGGCCCCCTGGCTGACCCTGGACAACAGTCCCTACCCGGCCGTCGTCGATCACGATGACAACCCGGCCACTCCCAAGCGGGTCGTGTGGATCGTCGACGGCTACACCACGACGAACAACTACCCCTACGCCCAGCACGAGTCCTTGGCCAAGGCGACGGCGACCGCCGACAACAAGGGCGGACTTCTGCGGGCGCCGGAGGAGTCCAACTACGTGCGCAACTCCGTCAAGGCCGTCGTGGACGCCTATGACGGGTCGGTCAAGCTCTACCAGTGGGATGACAAGGACCCGATCCTCAAGGCCTGGCAGAAGGTCTTCCCCGGGACAGTCACGCCCATGAGCCAGATGAGCGCCGACCTCATCGCCCACATGCGCTACCCCGAGGACCTGTTCAATGTCCAGCGCACCATGATGGCGACCTATCACGTCAACGACGCCGCGGAGTTCTACTCCGGTGGAGACTTCTGGAAGATCCCGGATGACCCAACCACGCCCGGTCAGGACCAGCAGGCCCCCTACTACCTGACCCTCAAGATGCCCGGGCAGGACCAGGCGAGCTTCTCCCTGTCCAGCGCCTACATCATCGGCGGAAACACCAACCGCAACGTGCTCACCGGCTTCCTCGCAGTGGACTCCGAGACCTCTCCCGGCACCGGGAAGAAGGGGGAACGCAGTCCGAGCTACGGCAAGCTGAGACTCCTGGAGCTGCCGCGTTCCTCGAACGTGGCCGGGCCGGGGCAGGTGCAGAACATCTTCGACTCCAACCCGGAGATCTCCAAGGAGCTCAACCTCCTGTCCCAGGAGGGATCCCAGGTCATCAAGGGCAACCTGCTGACGCTGCCCGTGGGAGGCGGTCTGCTCTACGTCCAGCCCGTCTACGTGCAGTCGTCGTCGGGCACTCAGTACCCACTGCTGCGCAAGGTGCTGGTCTCCTTCGGGGACAACGTCGGATTCGCCGACACCCTCTCGGGGGCGCTCGACCAGGTCTTCGGCGGTAACTCCGGGGCGACCACGGGGCAGGAGGCCATCGACGGCGATGCCGCTGCGGCCAACGACACCAATGAGACGACCGATGGCAAGGACCCGACGGCGGATGGCGGAGCCAAGGCATCGGCGAGCCCGAGCGCCGCGTCCACGGCTTCAGCCAGTGCGTCCCCCTCGGCCTCGGCCAGTGCGTCTCCCAGTTCCTCCGCCACCCCGTCGGCCTCGGGAACCTCGGATCCGAAGGCGGAGCTCGACCAGGCGCTCTCCGATGCTCAGACCGCGATGACTGACGCGGACAACGCCAGGAGCAAGGGCGACTGGTCGGCATACGGTGATGCGCAGAGGCGCCTCAACGAAGCCGTCAAGCGGGCCGTTGAGGCCCAGAAGAAGGTGGGCTGAGCCCACTCTCGGCCGCTCCTGAGGGCGTGCCCTGCGACCCGCCTCACCGGGCGGTGAGCAAGGGCACGCCCTCGTCATTTGCCTCAAGGGTGGGACGCCCCCTAGGGTTGGTTTCACCGACGCGGGGTGGAGCAGTTCGGTAGCTCGCCGGGCTCATAACCCGGAGGTCGCAGGTTCGAATCCTGTCCCCGCTACCACTCCAGAGGAGCCCGGTCCTTCCCAGGACCGGGCTCCTCTGTTCTTGTCTGTTCGGCCGTCCGACTGAAGAGCGGCAGCGGCCTTGAGGGGGCGTACGTTATGACGTACGCTTGCTGCGTGTCTACGATTCCAGTGACGGCCGCTCGTTCTCAGCTGTATCGGCTCATCGACCAGGTCAACGAGGACTCCGAGCCGCTTGTCATCACCGGCCAGCGCGGCAATGCCGTCTTGGTGGGGGAGGAGGACTGGAGGGCGATCCAGGAGACGCTCTACCTGGAGTCCGTCCCGGGCATGATGGACTCGATCCGGAATGCCCGACGTGAAGGCATCGCGGCGGGCTCGGAAGAACTCGACTGGTGAGCTCGTGGCGAATCGTGTTCTCACGTCAGGCACAGAAGGACGCGAAGAAACTGACCGCGGCGGGACTCAGGCCTAAAACCGAGAAGCTCCTCGACCTCATGCGGGAGAATCCCTTCGTCAAGCCGCCTCGTTATGAAAAGCTGGTCGGGGATCTATCGGGCTGCTACTCGCGGCGTATCACTATCCAGCATCGACTCGTCTACGAGGTGCACACCGACGAGAGGACCATCCATGTCCTGAGAATGTGGACCCACTACGAGTGACGGTACTTCCCAGCAGACTCGGCGTGATGCGACTCCTGGAGCCTGGCAGCATTGCGGGCGCATGGCTGGGCAGTGCCCGTGTCTCCCTCATCAACACGTTCGCGGTTGCTTGCGCGCCCGCATGGGATCTGTGCGAAACTCAAGCATGGCAAAGAAGCACCCCACCATGGACCGTTCCCTGTACGAGGCAGAGCTGCTGAGACTGCAGGCCGAGCTGGTCGAGATGCAGGAGTGGGTCAGGGCCACTGGAGCCCGGGTCGTCGTCATCTTCGAGGGCCGTGACGCGGCCGGCAAGGGTGGGGCGATCAAGCGCATCACCGAGTACCTCAACCCGCGTATCGCGCGCGTGGTCGCGCTTCCCGTGCCCACCGAGCGTGAGCGCACCCAGTGGTACTTCCAGCGCTACATCGCGCACCTGCCCGCCGCCGGCGAGATCTGCCTGTTCGACCGCTCCTGGTACAACCGCGGCGGCGTCGAGCACGTCATGGGTTACTGCACCCCGGAGGAGCATCGGCGCTTCCTCCAGCAGTGCCCGGTCTTCGAGAGGATGCTCGTCGACGACGGCATCCTGCTGCGCAATGCTGGTTCTCCGTCCCTCAGAAGGAGCAGTACAAGCGCTTCAAGTCGCGCATGACCGACCCCATGCGACGCTGGAAGCTCTCACCCACCGACCTGGAGGCTCTGCCCCGCTGGGAGGACTACTCGCGCGCCAAGGACGAGATGTTCGTCCACACGGACATCGACTCCGCGCGCTGGCACGTCGTGGAGTCCGCCGACAAGCGCAAGGCCCGTATCAACATGATCCACCACCTGCTGGAGTCCATCCCCTACGAGCACGTGGAGCGTCCCTGAGATGACCTTCCCGAAGAAGTCCTCGTTGCCGTCGTCGGGCTACCGCCGCACGGACCGGTCCCTCCAGAGCGAGGTGCCCGACTACGCCGCCACTCTCAGCGAGTCCGAGGCGCCCGAGCGCTACGTGGACCTCGAGGACCAGGGGATCGGTTAGGCACTGGCGCATGATAGAGCCGTGACCTGATTGCTCTGTCTCGAACCGGCTGGGCGTGAAATATACTGCGGTGCTGAGAACCTGATCGAGGAGGCTTGCGGTGTCTCAGTCCCCATCCTCGTCCTCTTGCGCCCTCTGGTGGTCCTGATTCCCGGTATCGGAGGGTGTGCTCGCCCGATGCGGGTGGCCGCACTGTTTATGACGTCAACGCGTCTAAAGGGGTCTCCAGGGCCCTCGACCCTGCAGCGCTGGCCGTGGACAACGAGCTGCGTGCGACGAAGCCGATCCGCTCCTACGGCATCGCCTTCAAAAGCAGTTGGTGACAGGTTACGAGAACCTGTGGGCCGCTCTGGTTCAAGGGCTCGGGCTGTCGCAGGCGGAGACTGCTGTTGCAGGAGAGAGAGGCTGGTCAGGCCCAACGCTTCGCTGCTTGCGTTCCTATGACTTCCGGCAGTCGGTGGCACATACTGCAGAGCTCTTGGATCGTGAGCTCCGCCGGCGGGCGCAGGGGCGGCCGGTGGTGTTGGTGGCCCATTCCATGGGGGCTTGGTGGCTGCTTGGTGGTAGGCTTTTCTCAGTGATGGGATCGAGGTCAAGAGAGATCGTCACCCTGGGGACGCCGTATCGCGGAGCAGCGAAGGCGCTCGATGTCCTGGTCAATCGGCTCTCGTTCTCTCTGGCCCTGCAGGATTTCTGGGATCACTTTGAGGGTCATCGGGGGTGGGACTCCGTGTTCGACCTGCTCCCGCACTGTCAGGTGGTGGAGAAAGGGACGGGGCACTGCTACCCGTATGAGCTGCCGTCAGCCGTGACGTTGGTGGTCCCGGACTCGCCACCCGGGCGCAGCGGGCCTATCGCAGCCAGACGAGGAGCTTCACAAAGAGGCTGGAGGAGAGGGCGAGCCGGGAGGAAATCCTCTGACGCTCTACTACTCCCAGGGCAGCCACCTTGTCGCGGACGGTCCTCAAAGCCGGTGTCTTGACAGTGTCGAAGGAGCCGCCCTCGTGGTTGCCGCGGGAATGGGATGCGGGTGACGGGACGGTACCCATGTTCTCCGCGATTCCCCACTTCCTGGAGGGCGGTGCCCGGGCGTGGCACCGGCTGCCTCAGAAGCACCTCCAGGCTGGTGGGAGGCCGATGCAGTGGCCAATCATCTTGGCAGCTATGGTCTCAGGCCGCTGTCCGCTTCGCCGCCCGTGGAGGCTGGGGTGAGGGCGGGCGGCCTACCTGTGTGTCGACCTGGACGACACCGTTGCCGCCAACGAGGGCAGGCAGTGGCCGTGAGGGTGGCCGACGCCGATGGTTCCACTGTGATCGCCAAGGATGTCGGGCTGCTGTCGGCGGGTCATCGGGTAAGGGTGAGCGGGATGGCGAGTCCTGGAAAGTGACACTGCCTCCGCTCGATCGGGTGTGCACAGGTGACAATCAAGCAGTAGGTCTGCCCGGAGGAGCCAGGGCCGTCTTTTCATCGGTCGAGTAAGGAGCGGTGTCATTGCGAGGAACCAGTGACGTGGGACCGGGTGGGGACCCAGTGGGTATTGCGGAGGTCGTCCACCCGGATGGGTCCAGCGGGCGCTCACGGCTGAGGACTGGCGTGGCTTCCCGGAAATGAGCCCGGTGAGGGAGAAAACGTCAGCGAGGTTGAGCGCATTGCGCAGCGAGATCTTCGACAAGCTTGCCGAGCTGCATATCACGTATGTTCACGAGCCTGCCGAGAGTGTTCCAGGGGCGCAACGAGTTCGCGCTGTCGACGAGGTGCTGTCCCTGGGACAGGCGACCTGCCTTGATATGTGTGCAGCGTTCTGCAGTGCCGCTCTGGATGCTGGGATCCACCCGCTCCTCCCTGACAGTCCGTCAGGACGAGCGCCGGCGTCACGCGCTCGTGCTCGTGCCTGTGGATCGCAGGTGGTCCTTTGGGGTGCCCGCCCTCCTCAGCGAGGGCTTCTCCCGTAGCCCACTGGTCATCGACGGTGACGATGTCAGGGATCTCGTCGCGAAAGTGCCCTGATGACGCGATGGGTAGCTGGCTGGCCATCGATGTAGAGCAGGCGACCTACTCGGCCGACAGGGACGCCGGTGACTCGGGCCTGCGCAATCGCCTCCGGTGCCTCCCTATGTCAAGGGTGGGACTGGGATGTATGCGTCGATGTTGGGGCATTCGAGCCCAACAGGACAACAGCTCAGAACTCCCCACCTTAGCTCGCACTGAGAAGGTGCTGGCCCCCGGATACCTGCCGCTGCCCGATGACAGCACGCCGTTGCAGATGATCCAGACCCGCTACGGCGTGGTGCCGTTCTGCTCTCGTCCCGAATATCGGAGGCTCAAGGAATGGGCGCTGGGAACTGCCAAGAGTCCTGGACGGAAGCCCGATATCTCGGTCGCCGTGTTGACCGGTGCGGGAGGGACGGGTAAGACCCGTATGGCGGCGCAGCTGTGTCACGATCTAGAGGTCCTTGGCTGGTACACGGGTTTTTGCTGCCCGCCAAGAGCGCGATGGAGAATAACGATCTGACATACCTTGCGGAGCTCACCACGGAGCTTCTCGTTGTGGTCGACTATGCGGAGGAGTCCCGGCGGGGAGCAGCTCGCGGCTCTGCTGCGCGCCCTGCGCGGGCGGCGTTCTCCCACCAGGATCGTTCTGACCGCTAGGGGTATTGACGCCTGGTGGGAGATTTCGTGAGGAACTGGGTCGGATGGTATTCAGCTGGGACAGGGGCTGGTGAAGGAGCTGGAACCCAGGCCTGACCCGGTACTGCTCTACCATCGGGCGGTGCGAGGGATTCAGTAAGGTCATCAACGGGTGAATCCTCCAGAGTGGTGATTCCCGAGCATGTGGACATTTTTGGACGCTCGATATTGTGCTGCGGGCATGGCTTGCGGTCGTTGACGACAGTGGGATGCAAGACCCGCATTCTGAGCTTTCGGTGAGAGGCGCGCGGCGCAAGATCACCCGAATCAAACGCCCGAGACCCCTGTATGATCGCGTACTGCGCCTCGAGTTCAATCGCTGGAGGGCGTTCCCCGAACTGCAGGACGCAAGCCTCATTCATCTGCGTCGCATCGCTGCCACGCTCAGTCTGCTTTCGCCCGATGCTGGCCAGGTAGATAACGTCATTTCTCGCCTCCTTGCAGGTGGAAGGGAAGACATCTCCGGAGGAGCAGACTTGCGGAGCTGTTAGACACCACACTGCTGCGGTCCGGCAGGTGACGGTGGCGTCAGCCTTCGCCCTGATCCGTGGCAGAACACCTGGTCCTCCTCGGTGTTCGGTCACGAGCCAGACTCAGGTGGATGTAGTACTGCCCGGAGACCCTCTGGATGTTCCCCGGCATTAGTGAGACCTGATGCAAGTGAAGGAACGGTTACCCGAGCCGTGATGCTCGGACAGCAGGCCCAAAACCTCAGCCAGGTGATTACCCGTGCTGCATCGCAGGACAAGCAATCTGCGTCGAAGCTTGCGCGGCATGTACTGAAAACTTGCCCTCACCTGTGGGGGTAGTGCCCTGGAGGTAGCCCTCGCACAAGGAGGTCCCTTTGTCGGTGCGTTGGAGCATCTCATCGAGTCTGGTGCTGAACTGCCTTGTGAGGAGATCGAAAAGTCCATTCCACTCGGGCACAGCACTTTACGATGCGCAGCTCTGGCGGTCTTACAGCGTATGGACGTCTCTGCTGAACGCGATCCTGTGCGACGAGCACGTTACCTTCTCAAACTGGCTAACAGGTTGTCGGATGTGGGGCGCTTAGGTGAGGCTTTGGAGGCAGCCCAGGAGGCTGCGGGCCTGTATCGGGATTTGGTGGAGGGTTCTCCGGCGACCTACATCCCCTACCTGGCGAGGTCGTTGAGCAACCTGGCCACCATCCTGTCAGAGGTGGGGCGTTCGGGTGAGGCGCTGGAGGTGGCCCAGGAGGCCATGGACCTGTACCGGGAGCTGGCGCAGGCCTCTCCGGCGGCCTACACCCCCGACCTGGCGAGGTTGTTGAGCAACCTGGCCACCATCCTGTCAGAGGTGGGGCGTTCGGGTGAGGCGCTGGAGGTGGCCCAGGAGGCCATGGACCTGTACCGGGAGCTGGCGCAGGCCTCTCCGGCGGCCTACACCCCCGACCTGGCGAGGTCGTTGAACAACCTGGCCACCATCTTGTCAGAGGTGGGGCGTTCCGGGTGAGGCGCTGGAGGTGGCCCAGGAGGCCATGGACCTGTACCGGGAGCTGGCACGACCTCTCCGGCGGCCTACACCCCCGACCTGGCAGCAGCGTTGAACAACCTGGCCAACAGGTTGTCAGAGGTGAGGGCGTTCGGGTGAGGCGCTGGAGGTGGCCCAGGGAGGCTGTGGACCTGTACCGGGAGCTGGCGCAGGGCTTCTCCGGCGGCCTACACCCCCGACCTGGCGAGGTCGTTGAACAACCTGGCCACCAGGTTGTCAGAGGTGAGAGCGTTCGGTGAGGCGCTGGAGGTGGCCCAGGAGGCCGTGGATCTGAGACGGGAGCTGGCTGAGGCCTCTCCGGCGGCCTACACCCCCGACCTGGCGAGGTCGTTGAACAACCTGGCCAACAGGTTGTCGGGGTAGGGGCGTTCGGGTGAGGCGCTGGAGGTGGCCCAGGAGGCTGTGGACCTGTAGCAGGGAGCTGGCGCAGGCCTCTCCGGCGGCTACACCCCCGACCTGGCAGCAGCGTTGAGCAACCTGGCCGCCATTCTGTCGGGGTGGGGCGTTCGGGTGAGGCGCTGGAGGTGGCCCAGGAGGCCATGGACCTGTACCGGGAGCTGGCGCAGGCCTCTCGGCGGCCTACACCCCCGACCTGGCAGCAGCGTTGAGCAACCTGGCCACCATTCTGTCAGGGGTGGGGCGTTCGGGTGAGGCGCTGGAGGTGGCCCAGGAGGCCGTGGACCTGTACCGGGAGCTGGCGCAGGCCTCTCCGGCGGCCTACACCCCCGACCTGGCGAGGTCGTTGAACAACCTGGCCGCCATTCTGTCGGGGTGGGGCGTTCGGGTGAGGCGCTGGAGGTGGTTCAGGAGGCCGTGGATCTGAGACGGGTGTTGGCGCAGGCCTCCTCCGGCGGCCTACACCCCGACCTGGCAGCAGCGTTGAACAACCTGGCCAACAGGTTGTCAGAGGGTGGACGTTCGGGTGAGGGCGCTGGAGGTGGCCCAGGGCCGTGGATCTGGGACGGGAGCTGGCGCAGGCCTCTCCGGCGGCCTACACCCCGACCTGGCAGCGGCATTGGGCAACCTGGCCCCGCCATTCTGTCGGGGTGCGGGGCGTTCGGGTGTGAGAGCGCTGGAGGTGGCCCAGGAGGCCATGGACCTGTACCGGGTGTTGGCGCAGGCCTCTCCGGCAGCCTACACGACCTGTGCGGAGGTCGTTGAGCAACCTGGCCGCCATTCTGTCGGGGGTGGGGGCGTTCGGGTGAGCGCTGGAGGTGGTTCAGGAGGCCGTGGACCTGCTAGCCCGGGTGTTGGCGCAGGCCTCTCCGGCGGCCTACACCCCGACCTGGCGGGTCGTTGAGCAACCTGGCCGCCATTCTGTCGGGGGTGGGGCGTTCGGGTGAGGAGCGCTGGAGGTGGCCCGGAGGCCGTGGACCTGTACCGGGTGTTGGCGCAGGCCTCTCGGCGGCCTCACCCCCGACCTGGCTTGAGGTCGTTGAGCAACTCTGGCCGCCATTCTGTCGGGGGTGGGGCGTTCGGGTGAGGGCGCTGGAGGTGGCCCAGGGAGGCCGTGGATCACTGAGACGGGTGGTGGCGCAGGCCTCTCCGGCGGCCTACACACGACCTGACAGCAGCAGCGTTGAGCAGCCTGGCCCAACAGGTTGTCAGGGGTGGGAGCGTTCAGGTGAGGCGCTGGAGGTGGCCCAGGAGGCCCGTGGACCTGTACGGGTGTTGGCGCAGGCCTCTCGGTGGCCTACACCCTCCCCCGACCTGGCAGTCGTTGAGCAACCTGGCCACCATCCTGTCGGAGGAAGGACAGTACGAGGAGGCTCTCAACGTCTTCACTGAAGGTTTTGATCGTTTCTCCTCTTGCGCTCTCAGATCTCGGCTGCTGTTTGCCAGGGCGGAGTGGCGCGACGAGGGGCAGGAGGAGGATCTGAAGAAGCTGCCCGCGAGGCAGATCAGTCGGACGATCCAGCGTTCCATGGGGCCACAGCACGGCGAATGCTGGTGCAGGCCACTTGCTGACACGGGTGTAACGACGCGGGCCTCCCGCGGGCGACCGCCACCGTTGATGAGTCAGTTAGCACTAGAATCACTGTTTGGCTGCGCTGCCACGATCGAGAGGAGCTGGGCGACTCATCTCAAGAACGGCTGGGCTTCTTCGTCAAAGTCTGACCGCGATGCTCTTGCGGTGGAGGCGGAACGCTACGTTAATATCCCAGCCATCGGGAGGCTGCTCTCCCTTGTCGATCTCGTGATGGTGGAAGGGGCGGACTCGGTTGTCGCATGGATGCAGATGAGTTTTGATCATGCGCAGAATCTCGCGGTTGACGCTGGTATTCCGCACACACTGAAGCGGTCAAGGGTGCATCCTTCCTGGCGCGCAACTTCGTGGGCAGGATGGGATGCAATCGTTTCGGGTGCTGATCAACCTGGTCACGCTGACGGGAGACTCCCGACTCTAGGTGACGGTCGAGCCCTTGTTCTGGAGGTACGGAGGCGAGACCTCCCTGAGAGAGGTGTTCACCCGGGCTCCGCATGGAACTCTCCTCGGGGCTTGCTGAGACTATCCGGATGCGATATCGCCTATGCGGTACTCCTTGCGAGTGAGGATGCGGAGGGATGCCCTCAAAGAGCTCACTGGAGGCCGGTCGTTGGCGGGCCATGCTGATAGTCCTGACCTGCGCGGCTTGGAGAGGTCATCCACGGGCGTGGCGGCCTCCTCCTTCATGTAGTCGTCTCGAACAGCCCGACCAGGCCCGCGGCCTGCCGCGATCCGCCTGGGAGGCCGGTCCCGGACCGGACCCTGATCGAGGTCCCGGTGTCGAAAGCCTCACGCGCTGACGCGACTGCCCTGGGGGATCCGGCGGACCTGTGCATGGTTCCCTGAAGGAGAGGAGTCCTCCCGCGAGAGCCAGGGAATAGCTCGCCCTTAACATCCCCGTCCTGACGAGGCCATCCACTGGCTTCGGCACACCGTGCCGCGTGGGGGCCCGAGCCAAGGCGCCTGCGCTCCAGCGCCTCTGAGTGAGCGGCACCGCGACGCGCCGTGGTGGTGCAGTGCTGCACGATCAACCGCCATTGACACGCACTGCCTGCCGCGACCGCCGCCGCCCGCGTCTCAGCACACGTCCTGCCGACGTCGCGATCCTCGCCCGGAGACTACCGGCTCCTGCGCGGCTCTTCGAGACCTGCCGACCGGCTCACGACTGCGAGGTCGGCGCGTGAGGTCGGCGCGGGAGTCTGCAGCGTGGGAGTCGCGTTCGTGAGGACCAGGCGCTCACGCCCGGCGTAGTAGTCGATGAGGGCCCGCCGCCGGGTGAGACGACCAGGCTCACGTTCCGGCCACGATCAGCGAGGTCCGCCGCGTATGGCGGCGGCCCTCTATGACCACGCTGTCCAGCATCTCCCGTAGAACGACGTGTCCGGGCGCTGCACGCGGGCGCACGATGAGGGCAGTCAGTCTCGCCGGAGCAGGCGTCGTCGACTGTCCGTCCGTGAAGCGCTCGCCGCAGCCGGAGGGTGCAGGTCAGGCGTGACCAGTTGCCGTGCAGCTCGAGGACCGCTCCAGGAGCCGGCCCGCTGGTGGGAGGCCGTCGATGATACTGCGCGTGACCACGGCGAGACAACTTCCGGCCTTCCTCCGAGGCCGGCCACGCGAAATCTGTAGGCCGCGGTGGGCGCCCGCGCCCTCGCGGCATTCTCCTGGGCGAGACCACTCCCAAGGTAGGCCCTGCGGGTTGCACGGTGAAGGGGTCGATGGACGGCACCTGCTCCACTGGATCTCGGTCTGGTGGTGAGCTGGCGCCGAAGTCAGGGATCGACTCAGGTCAGTTGCGCAGCGCCGCCGAAGACGATGCGGCTGGACTCTTTGCGATCCACTGGGCGAGCAGGCCCCTCTGTGTCTGGCGATCCATGCGCTCCACTAGCGCCGGGCGTTGAGGCTGCCCTGGCGCACGGCGGCAGCGGTCATCGTCTGCCTCGATGCGCAACGAGCGCAGGGCGCCGCAGTCGAGGCGGCGCCGGCTGTCAGTTCCAGGGCTCCAGATACCGAAGCCGACCCGGCGGGGCTCGGCCTCACCGAGCTCGATGTACGCCAGGGAGGCCGGCCGGCGACGACCTTATGCGGCCCTTGTCGTCGCTGAGGATGACGGCCTTGGTCCTCGCACGTCGGCCACGGCGGCCAGCACGCTTCTCCTGAGGTCGGAGGGTCTCAGGGGAGGCTCGCGGCTGGCGATGACGGTTCCGATCAGCGGCCTGCATGATCGCGCATCGTCTGTGTGCCGTATTGGGCGGCACAGCGCGCATCAAGGGAGAGGGGCGTGAACCTGTGGCTCGATCACAGGGTGCTGCGGCCGTGCCGGCCGCTCGCACTTGCCAGGAGCACGGCGGCGTTTCGCGCTCACGCGGAACGGCCGCCGCCGGCGCTCGGGTTGCGGGCTACTGCATTTGACGATCCGTTAACGGTGCACGATCCTGTCGGTGGCCCGTGGTGAGATGGTCCCATGTCCCAGGACCCGTCGTCCGTCCTACCGCCCGCCGAGGGCGATGAGCTGCCGCCGCCGACGCCGATGGGCAGCGGGTCCTGGACCGCGGTGGCTGGGGCTCCGCGTCACGTCGTTCCTGCTGGGACCGGAAAGGCCTCTCTGCACAGGGCTGCTGGCCGGGGCGGTCGCTGGCAGCCGCGACGCCGTCCTGCTGGCACCCGGGCGCGGGCCGACTGGCGCTGCGCGGCGGGCCGCCACTGCTGCGTGAGAGGCCTTGGCGACGGCGTCGTGCGGTACTGCCTCCCGCAGCCCCTCGCCCTCGAGCGAGTCACTGAGCACCTCACTGCTTGCGGCCAGACCCGCTGCCGCCCCGGTGCTTCCTGGCCGGTGCGGAGGGACTCCGCTCGCCTCCATGGTCGCGACACCGTCACCTGGCGCTCCCGCCGAAACTCACCGGATGCTAGCGGGCGCTGCCGCTCGAGCTGCACGCAACCTCCTGGCCCGCGCCGGAGGCTCGGCATCGCGCCGACAACCTGGCCGACCTGGGACACCGGACTCGATCCGGTACATCTGAGGCCCGCGTCCCGCTCCTGCGCACCCTGGGATGCATCAGGGGCGGGCCAGCGCTCCGAGCGCAGGGCCCAGACCCCGCAAAGATGGACTGCTCGTGCTTCAGGACCGAGCCGTGGAGTAGAGCTTTCCTGGGGCGCCGACGCCGTCACCGTCCGCCGCTCTGTGCCGGACCTCGTCCTCGTGGACGACTACCAGGACTGCACGGCCGCCACGCGCGGGCTCCTGACAGCCCTGGCGACGGACCCGGTGGGCAGGCGGGCGCGGGTCGTGGTGCTGCGACGTCGCCGTGGAGACCTTCCGTGGCGGCACCCGCAACTGCTCATCGCCGCCGAGGGACTCCCGGGGCTCACCAGCCACGCCTGCGGCTGCCACCTGCTGACCGGCGCGGCCCGGCCATCGCGGCGGTGATCGCGACCAGAGTGCCGGGTCCCGGTGACCGGCGACCGCCCCACCGGCGGGGCCTTCCTTCCTCCGGGGCAGTGACGCCGAGCGCCCGCAGGCGGCGGCCACGGCGTCAGTCATCCTGGCCTCTCCGCCTGGCGGGAGCACGCCCCACGTCGCTCAGGCGCTCGGGCTCGAGCACGTCCTGCAGCACGCCTGGTCACAGATGGCGGTCATCGTTCGCAGCGCCGCCGACGCCAGAGACCCTCGCCGGGGACCTGCGCAGACGAGGCGTGCCCGCAACCTCCCGCACGCCCGCGGTCCTGCTGCGCGCAGGAACCGGCCGCGGCCGCACTCTGGGCATCGATGCGCGCCGCCATCCGCGGCGCCAGCTGGGCGGGCACGGTGAACCGCCCCAGCGACGCCGCCCATCAACCTCCTCACCAGCCCCTTGGTGGGACTGACCACCATGGACCTGCGTCGACTGCGCCGCAGGCTGCCCAAGAACCCGCCGGCTGCAGCCCCGCACGCCAGTGCGCCAGGCCAATGAGCCCAGGACCGCAATCCCCACAACCGGTCCCGCCTCCGATCGCTGTGTCGATCCCACTGCTGATCCCGCCGCTGGGACGGGGCGGACCGGCGACGCCTCCTGGCCTGCTGGCTGGAAGCCCTGAGCAGGCCTCCGGCTTCGCCCGGTCCTGGACGGGCAGCCGCTGTGACGCCCAGGCAGACGTACTCATCGCAGCCAGGGGATCGCGGGGCCTGCATGCCATCGGGCAGACCCCGGCCGAGCCCCGCGCGTGTCGAGGCGCTGCTGTGGGCCGCCTGGAACGCCTCGAGCGGGCCGAGGCCGCAACGCCGCCACCGCCCTGCTGCCCTCGGCGAGGTTCGAGGGGTGCGAACGCGCTCCTGTCCGAGGCGCGAGCGACCTCGACGTGTGCCACTGCCCTGTTCAAGCGCGCTGAGGTCAGGCTAAGAGCGCCACCCAGGCCAGGACGCCTCGGCTTCTGGCCGAGCTCGGCTCTTCGAGTCCTGCCCTCGGACTCCGTGGCTCCTCAGGGCGGCGCCGGAGGGTGGCCGTCGCGCATGACCCCGGCGGTGCGCGGGCAGGGTGGGAGCTCGTCGTGGTCGTCGGGCTGGAGGACCGCTGGCCGGACCTGCGCCTGCGGGACTCCTGACCCGCACCGGTCTCCTCGTCGACGCCGTCACCGGTCGCCTGACCACAGACACCGCTGCACCGGGGAGGGAAGCGGCGGCAGCGGCGCCGTGGCCGCCACCAGGCACAGGATGCGCGCCGACTTGAGCGCCACATGCTCATGTTGTCCCGCGCCGCAGGCGCCTCCTGCTGACCGCCACCGCCGACGCCCGAGCACGCCTCACCCTTCCTGACCGAGATCCTTACAGCGCCAAGATCGCCCTGACCGACGCCGGTGGCGCCCCTCTCCCGACCCCCGACACCGGTGGCCTCACCCTGCACGGCCTGGTCGGGGGCTGCGCCACGCCGCCACGGGAACAGGACCGCCACGACGACCGAGCGCCGCCGCGGCGGGCCGCCAATCAGCTCCTGGCCGACCTCGCCCGCCAAGGCGTACCCGGCGCCGACCCGCCACCTGGATCGGCGCGACCGGCCCCATCCACCGCCCCCTCGCCGCCGCCGGCGAGCGGATGCAGGTCAGCCCTCCGACGTGGAGGGCCTGACGCCTGCCCCTCGGTGGTTCCTGACCCGCAGCGGCGGATCGGCCCCGCCAGCGACGCCCAGGCCTGGGCGGCCTCGTCCACGCCGTCGCCGAACGGGCGCAGAGAACACCTGCGCGGTCCGGCCTGCGCGGGGCCTTCGAGGGCTTGATTGAGCGACCTCAGCTGCCCGCCACCTGGCAGGGCCTGGCCGCAGACCGCGCCCGCGCCATGATTGAGCGCCTCGACGCCTACCTGGCTGACTTTGCGACGCCCTGGGCATTCGCGCCGACGTCGAGCAGCCGTGCGCGCCGACGTCGATATCCCCTGATGTCCTGAACTGCGGTCCGCCAGCGGGCGGTCTGCGGATACCGACGAAGGCAGCAACGCCGTCGGTCACGATCTCCGGGCGCATCGATCGCCTCGAGCACCTCGGCGTGACCTGTCGGGGGAATGACCCGGAGGGGACTCCGCCGAGCCCGACCGGAACGGCACGGTGCGGGTCATCGACCTCAAGACCGGGCAGCGTCCCCAAGGACGTCAGCGTCACCCAGCCAGCCGCCTACCGGCTGGCCTGAAACTCGCAGAGGTCTCGACGTCGTCGGCGGAGCCCTCGTTAACTCCTGGGCAAGGAAACCCCAAGCGCTCCGGGACGGCGTCAGCCCCGCCGAATATGCACTCAACCCCAGCCCCGCCGCCCGGAACGGGGAGATTCCGGGCGACAAGAGCGAACGCTGCACCGCCGACAGCGGCGAGGAGTACTAGACCCGAGGACCTCGTGGCCGCCGGCCACGTGGCCGAGTAGACCCGCAGATCGAGGCCACACTGGCGAAGGCACTGCCGTACCTGCCGGGTCAGGACTCCTGCCCCGTCAGGTCGAGGGAAGGAAGTCGTCTCGCCCAACCCCCACCGGTCATAAGCTCACCCAGGCACAGCGAGGCGCTCGGCATCCACACCCCACCCAGGAGCAGGCGCGCGTCATCGCCCACCGGCTGAGCCCCTGCTGGTGGTCGCCGGGCTCGCTCGGCAGACCGCACCATGGCCCAGCAGAGTCGTCTATCTGGTCGCCACGCAGACGGTCCGCCCCGACCAGATCTCGGACTGACGCCACCAGGCCACCGCCGAGCTCGACCAGCGCGTCGCCTCGCCTGGCCGGCGCACTCAGCGCGGCCGGCCTGCTCCCAACCACTGGGCCGGGGCTGACAGAAGGGCGGCTCTGCTGCCGATTCCGCTGACGCCACCGACGTCGGTGGACGATCATACCTACAGCTCCTTCTACTTGGAGCCCTGGTGCGCGACCACGGCCTGCGTATCGGCATGGACCCCGACTCCACCCTCATCACCCAGGCCCGGTTCAACGGATCGTCACCTCACCTGCTCGGGGGCCCGCACGCTCCCGCTGCCCAGCGGAGCCTCATACAACGAGTGCCCTGGTCCTGGCAGACTCCCTGGGCCGACCTGCTGTGAACATCGAGGGGCCGCCAGGACCTGGCCGACCTCACCGAAACAGTTCACCGCCCCTGGCCGCCATCAGGGCGGCTGCAAGACCCTGGTCGGCAAACACCCGCCGTCATGGCCAGTGGGAGGCCCCTGCTCGACGTCGTCGCCGACCTGCGGCTTTGGCTTGTCTCCGCAGCCTGCTCGACGATGACAGATCGCTGGCCTGCGCCATCGCCGAGTCCGTCCCTGAGGGCCGCCGCCCAGGTGCGGGCCCAATGCCACCGGTCCTCGACGAGTTCAGGACACCTCGGTGGCCCAGGTCCAGCTCTGTCCGCCCTCTTCGCCGACTCCGGGGTGACCCACGCCCGTCGGCGGCCTCAAGCGTCTACGGGTGGCGAGGCCAACGCCGCCGCCCTGGACGCCTTCCACCAGCGTTTCAACCCCTGGCACCGCCACTCCTGGACTCGGGACCTCACCGGCTGAGTGCCCCGTCCTGGAGCTGTCGACCTCCTGGCGCAACGACTCCACCATCCTGGAGGTCTCAACGTCGTCTCCGCGCCCTGCGCTCAGGCGTCGTCGAGGACGAGGTTGATCGGCGAGCACCTCTCCGTCTTGCTGCAGGCCCGCTATCCCGCGGCCTTCGGCCTGGAGCCCGGGGCGGTGTGAAGACCCTTCCTCCAGGACAGCCCCGCCGAGAGGCCCGCACGGTCGTCGCGCCTTTCCTTGCCGAGCACTGGTCGCCCAGTGCCGAGATGGCGATCTGTGCCGCACCCAGGCACAGATGGAGCCCATCGCCGCCGAGCTGGAGGCGGCGGGCACCACGATCATCAGCCTGGGCGGGATGCTCTACGTTCCAGTCGCGGGCGATCGCGCCCTGCTATTTTGCGGCCTCGGACCCGGGCGCAGGGACCGGGTGGTCAGGCTCCTGACTGGTTTCGGCATCGGCGCCCACGACCTGCGGGCCCTGGCGTCGCTTGGCCGCAGGCTCACCGCCCCACGAGCAATAAAGGCCAGGCGCCGGGAACTCACGGCGACCAGGCCGAGGCCGACTCCCGCTTTGCTCAGCGAGGCCCTGGACACCCTGCTGCGGTGGCATGAGGGACCCGGAGTACCGGGAAGAGCGGAAGAGTCCGCGGCGGCCCGGGACTGACCGAGGCCGGGCGGGCTGTTGCCTTACGCACCGCCCGGGCGATCCGACGCATCCGGGAGGTATGCCTGCCTGCCCGACCTCGTGGCTGGCGACGGGTCCTCGACCTCGACATCGAGATCGCCGCGGGTCGGCCACCCCATGGGGCACCGTGCCTCGACTCCTTCCACGAGACGGCGGGCGCGCCGCCGACACCGACGCCCCCACCCTCACCAGCTTCCTGGGAATGGCTCCGACGCCGCCGAGGAGCACGAGGACGCCATGAGCGCGCCCGAGGTCGAGCCCTCGCAGGGCGGTCCGGCTCCTCACCGTCCACGCCTGCGACGCTGGAGTGGGACATCGTCGCCGTCCCCGGCATGGACGAGCAGGTCTTCCCCTCCTACCAGCAGCCGTCAGAGACACGACGCTTCGTGTCGCGGAGACCCGGCGATGGGCTCCACCTCCACCTTCCCCTTCCCGCTGCGGGCCGGCGCGGCGACCTGCTTCACCGTGGGGACCTCGACCCGGCTGTCACGGACAAGCCCCTCCTGGCTGAACTGATGAGCGCCTGCGGCCTCGGGACGCCAGAGCCTGCGCGAGGAGCGCCGCCTGCAAGCTCATCGTGGCCTTCACCGGGCCGCACAGGCTCCTCCTGACCGGCTCGCCTGGCAGAGCCGCTTCGAGCCCCGCCGCCCTCACGCTTCCTCACGGGCTCCATCGGCGCGACCTCCTGTCTCCCACGCGGGGGCTGGGTGGACTTCGATGAGTCCCGCCCAGCCCGCTGAGCCGCCCTGACCCAGGTACGGCGCTGGCGCGCGCGCCGATGCAGCAGAGCCTGGGCGACGCGGGCCCTGGAGGCCGGGGAGAGGACGCGGTCACCGACCGGCTCGCACGCTGCGCGATGCGTCGGGGCGTGCGTGCGGCCGCCTTGCGGGTCACCGCCGCCATGGGCGGGACCGGGCCCGCTCGGAGGTGCCCGCTCAGGCCCAGCTCGACGGCGAGGCGGTGCGACGCTGGAGACTCGAGGCAGGACTCACTCCTGGCTGAGCGCACCCGGGCCTGTCCAGCGGAGCCCGCCGTCCGCCTGCCCGAGCACCTGAAAGCGCTACCCGCCTGGACGGTGACCGTGCCGTGCGGCCGCGCGGTTCGCACTCGACCTGCCGTCGCCCTCCCACCGACGCGCCGCCGGCCCGGCTCGGAACCCGTCTTCCGGCGGCGCGCCGTCGCCCGGCGCCTGGCACGCGGCAGCTGTTCGGCCTGGGGCGGGCGGGCGTGCCGACGAGCCTCGGAGCGGACCCCAGGACACATTGAGGCGCTGGCTGGGACCGCCGAGAAACCTGCCGCTCCTGGAGGACTACGTCACTGGCCGAGACCGAGACGGACCGGGAGATCACCGTCCAGCGCCACCACCCACGCGCTGCCACGCCATGGATGCCGTCTTCCAGCGCGCAGGACGGTCCTGGGTGGCTCATCGTCGACACGGAAGACCGGGCACCGCAGGTGCCATGATGGACCAACTCGGCGTCTGCGTGCCACGCCTGGGCGGCCTCCCAGGGCGATGCCCGCAGGGCGGTGCGGGCCGCCTGCGTCTACGTCGACTACCCGGAGGACGCGTCGATGAGCTCACCGCCGAGCCTGCTCAGCATCGAGCGAGATCGGGCGCCCTGACGGTGGGGTGAAGGCGCGTGAGCCGCGCGCCTCGTCAGCTCTCCCTCGTCGTCGACGCGCACCATCGCCATGCCGGATTGGTGACGGCGTCAGGCTCAGCCGGCTCGCGGGCCCAGGCACCGGTGCCAGCCGGCGGGCGTGGCCGGCTCCACCAGCTGAGCGTCACCCACCCTGGGCGGCCGGGTCCTCCAGCATCGCCACCGCGTCGTTGATGACAAACGGCGTCGGTCCGCGCATTAAGCAGCCAGCGCGCCAGGCTGGAGTTCACTGACCAGCTCGGCGCGCTCACGCGAAAGTGGCGGTCCAGCGCCCTCGGGCCGGGCGATGTCGTAGGCGCGTCCTCAATGGGTCCGAGCAGTCCACCGGTGCTGAGGTACGCAGGCCAGGTCCTCGGCCGGGTCACCCACATGTGCCTGGGACCAGCCCCGCACCGCCACCACCGTGCCGCGGCCGCAGGACGTTCTCCTCAGCGAGGTCCCCGTGAACCGCGGTGGGGCGGAAGCGCCACGAGGGCGGTGTCCTCAGGGCCTGCTCCCAGCGCCTCGCAGCGCCGGTGGTCCTGCCCGTCGCGGCGGTGTCGTCCAGCGGAGGCTCAGCGCGCGCCGACGCACCTCCCTCGGCGATCGTGAACCGGCGTCCGGCCTCGGAGATCACTGCCTCCTTGGACAGCTCGTGGATCTCACCGAGCGCCTTGCCCAGGCCCGCCGACATCCCCGGCCCCGGCCGGAGCGTCTCCACCGGGATCGGCTTGCCCTCCCGCATGGGAGCCGGACCTGGATGATTGACGTCGTCTGGCGCAGGGACCCGGCGACGCGAGGAACATCGAAGGAGAGCCGTCCGTCGTCGACTGAGCCCGGCCGATGCGGCGCAGCACCTCGGCCTCAGCCTCCCAAAGGAAGCGCCCACGGCATCGGTGCCGGGCCTCATGGATCTCCCAGTGGCGGCCCTGGGTGTCGATGGCACTGCGACGATGTGTGCCGCTCCGGCGTCTCGGACTGCGGCAGCGCAGCCGAGAGCCGGGTTAGCGAGGCCGCCGACGGCGACGCTCGCCATTGCCGCCGGGAGAGGCGCCGGTGACGGGGGCAGAACCTCGGCGACCTGGGGCGTCGAGGGCACGCTGATCGCGTGCGCCGGATGACGCCAGCCCGGGCAGCGGGGCCACGACCACGGGCGCACGATAGTCCTCGTCGTGCTCGTCGGATCGCTGATCTGAGGGCTCAGCCTGCTGCTGCTGGTTGTCCTCATCGCCGGCGTGAGCCGCAGCGCGTCTCGACGTCAGGAGGTCGCCTCGTCCGCGGGCTGTCGGTACCGCCGTTGACATCAGTGGTGCCGGGGGCGTCCGGGGACTGCGGAGGCTGTGACCATGGTCCAGCCGTGGGCGACGGGTCCTATGTCTCGCAGGACAGCCGCACGCCCATCCGCTGGCGGCAAACGTCCGGGACGTGGGCAACGGCTTGAGGAATACGCCAGAAGGCCGATGTTATCCACAGGTTCTTTCTAGGTGGTGGCCATGTCGCTGACCAGGTGCTCTAGAGTTTAGCATCCGTGACGATGGTCACCGATCGGCCGGTGTGTGGCGGCTCGAGCGCAGAGCCTCAGACCCGGTTCTCATCATCACTCACTTGTTCCCTTACTTCACGACTCTCCCACGCTGAGAGGCATCATGGACGCTGCCGATCTTCTCCTGACGGAGGTTCCGCGAGCTGGTGCGCGCTCGCGGCATCGACCTCAGGACGCCTCCGACCTGGAACAGCTCGCCCATGAGCCGGAGGAAGGACTGCCTGCGCCGCTCCGACGCCGGACTCGTCCCGCCGCTCATCGACCCGCAGGGGCGCGCGCCCGTACTCGACTCCATGGCGGGGCTGGGCCCGCTCCGGGAGCTACCTCGATGACAGGTCCATTGAGAGGATCTGGGTCAACGCCCCGGCGGGTCTTCGTCGCCCGTTCCGGAGCGCGAGCTGACCACCTCGATCCTGGAGGTGAGGGATCTCACTGCGTCACGTCGAGCGGATGCTGCGAGGCCTCGGGCGCCGCCTGGACCTGTCAGCTTCGTCGACCTTGGCTCGCGGGGGACGGCGGGCTCCACGTCGTCATCCGCCCATCACCTCCCAGCGCACAGGGCGGTCAGCATCCGCAAGCACACCTCGCGTGCCTCCCGCACCGCCGACCTGGTGCGCATGGAGCTCACTGACCAGCCAGGTCGCCGCACCTCTGGATGCCTCGTGCGGGCCGGCCTCAGCGTCCTGGTCTCAGGCGCCACCCGCATGCCATGAGACCACCATGGTCAGGGCGCTGGCCGGAGCGAGTCGGGCGCGCAGCGGGTCGTCTCACTGCGAGGTCTTCGAGGCTCGCCACTGCGCAGCCGGGACTGCGTGGCCATGGTGACCCAGCCACCCAACCTTGAGGGCGTCGGAGAGATCAGCCTGCGGCGGCGCCTGGTCAAAGGCCCCTGCGCATGCGCCCGCAGCCGCCTCCTCATCCGGAGAGGTCCGCAGGCCAGGAGCCCTGGACCTCCTCATCCTGCCATGAACTCCAGGCCTGCCTCACATGTGCACCATTCATGCCAACTCTGCGCGGGAGGCCGTCATCAAGGATCTGTACGCTCCCGCTGGCTAGGGGAGGAGAATGTTCCAGCGACTTCGTGGTCACACCACCGTCTGCCCAGCGCCATCGACCTGGTTGTCCACGGCCCGACTGGATCACGGTGGGCGCCGTACCGTGCGGAAGGTCGCGGCTGTCCGACAGGTTGAGAACGGCAGCATCGAGCTCTCCGACGTCTTCCACCGCGGCGCGGCTTAGCCTCGTGCGGGGTGCGGGGCGCCTGACGCCGCCGGGCGCTTCAGCGGGCGCGACCTGATCGCCCTGCTCCGGCTCTCCGCGCAGGCCTCCCGGGAGGAGGCCTGCTGAGTGGGCGCCGTCGCCGGGCTCCTGGGCAGAAAGTGGGGCTGCTCTGAGAGTCTGGATGGCCTGCACCTCCCGACCCGCAGCGAGTGGCGCTCGAGAGACGCTCCCGTCTCCTGGCCGACATGTGGTCCAGGCCGGCGCCTGGCCGTACCAGTCCCCGCGTTCGATCGCTGGGCTCGATTCGGGCTGGGGCTGCTCATCGAGCCTGAGTGCTTCCTGGGAATGTCGGAAGCCTGGCCGGTGGCTCTCGCCTTCAGTGCCATCTTCACGGCCATCCCTTCCTCATCATCTCCTCGCGGGCGCCTGGCGTCGCACCCGGCTGCGCGAGTATGGCCCGGGCCGTCGACACCCTCGTCTCCGGCGTCCGTGCGGGCATGGAGGCCTGCCGGAGCGCGCCAGCCATACCTCGTGTGAAGGCGCGGCGGCGCATCCGTCCGCGGTTCCGGGCGCTTCGCCACCGACTACGCCGCGCTCCGCCCGCTTCGACAGCTCCTGGACCGGCTCCAAGGCCCGTTTCGCCGACCCGAGTCGCCGACCGGATCGTTGAGGCCCTCCGCCCTGGCGACGGGTCGGCGGCACCGACCCTGGGGACGCTGCTGCGCTCCTGTCGCAGATGCTGCGCGCGAGGACGCATGTGCGCACCCGAGGCGAGCTTGAGAGCTCAGCCAGTCCTGTGGACCGTTAACGGCGCCAAGGTCGCGGTCGCCGCCCGTGGCTGAGGTCACGCGCTGCTGTCACCCGGCCGCAGGCAGCGGCGGCCGCTACGCCAGCGCAGCCGGGCTGTCGTCCTTTTGGTCGGGCCGTCGTATCGGTCATCGCCTGCCGGCTCATGCTGCGCCTGGGGCAGCCTGCGAGGAGGAGAGGATCGCTGCGATGAGCTCCGCCAGACGTGATGCTTACCGGCGGATTCGCCGGGCTCGCGCGCGAGTGGGCGTCACAGGCGTCATCTCGGCCCTCCGGCGGCTGCACGCTCATGTAGCCCCGCCTGGAGCCCTACGTCCACCGCCGGCCCGACCTCCCGGCCTGCTGGCCGCGCTGCGGCAGCCGACCTCCGATGGGGAGCACCGTCGTCCAGCCTGCTTATGTCCTCGCAGCAGGCGTGCTCAGTCTGGCAGGCTGATGGACTCCTGGGGTCGTCGCCGGCTCGGTCCAGCGGCGTCCTGACGCGATCAGGCTCGCCGCCATGAGGGTCTGTTTCCAGTTCCGCCTCCAGCGGGTTCTGTGGTCGACGACGGCGCTCCTGCTCGTCCTGGCTGCGGGCGGCCTGGCGGCCCCTGGCCCGCTCCGTCAGCGATGCCCGCGCTTGATCCTCCTGTGCCTCATGGCCACGGTGGCGGGGCTGCTGCCCGCGACGGGTGGCTCAGCCGGGCCGTGGCGAAGCGGCTGTCACGGATCGAGCGCAGCTGCCCGGCGTCGTCGAGTTGCTGGCCCCTGGCGGTGGGGGCCGGTCGAGGGGCGGTGGCGGCCATCCAGGCGTCGTCGCGCTGGGCCGGGGCGACCTCGTTGACGAGGCTGGGCGCCACTCTGACCGGCATCGCTCCGGCACGGTCCTGTCGACCGCCCTGGACCGTATGGAGCGGCGGAGTCAGCTCCGTCCACGTCACCCGCCTGTGCGAGGGCGATCATCGGCGTAGCGCCAGGCGCGGTGCACCACTGGCCGAGGTCTTACGCTCCCAGGCCGCCGACGTGCGTGAGGGCGGCGCGCCGGAACCTCATGGAGGAGGGCGGGCGACGAGGAGATCGCGAGATGGTCGTGGTCTTCCTCGTCCTGCCCATCACCGTCGTCTTCGCCTCTTCCGGGACTGTTCGTCCTGAGGCTTGGGGTGTGAGCGCACCCACCCTCCCGCACCTGCAGAACCCAATCAGCCTGCGTCCTCTTGCCCAGAATCGACCGACGGCAAGGAGCAGTCATGAAGCGCCTCATCCCTCCCACATTTCCACCGCCCTCACCCCGGTTCCCGATACAGTGGCGTGCCACTCGGTGCGACGGATCGATCTGCGCGATGAGCGCGGCGCGACGTCCCAGCGCAGGTCTGGTGAGCCCTCATGACCGCGCTCGTGGCGGCTCTCTGTGGACGGTGGCCGGCAGCTTTTGTGACCGCAGCCGGTCTTCCTCAACGCCATCGCGAAGGTGATCAGTGCGAAGTCTGAACGAGGTGCCTCGCCTCAGGCTGCTCAACGGGCTGGTTGTGCCCTGCCGTGGCCGGGTCGCCTCCACCCACGCGGGCAAGAACGGAGTGAGGCTCGGCCGTCGTCGATCTCGTCTGTGGTCGGTGCGCTCGTCTGTCGTCGTGTTCGTGGCGCTCAGGTGGCCCTGGGGGTCCTACGCCCGCAACGCGTCTCACCGACGCTGCGGGCGACGGCGAGCGCTCGTCGAGCCACTGGTCCGGGGCACAGGCCCGAGGCGCTTTGCCAGCAGGTGCAGGTCCTCGCGACGCCGCCACTCAGGCGTCGCGCGTGTCACTCGTCACCGTCTCGCGGGGTCCCCTCCGGCGACCTGAGGATCGTTGAGGGTGACGGTGTTGGCAGCCCGCCTTCAGTCCTGGGGCTGTTCGGCCCCGGTGGGACACTGCGGGTCTGCCGGGCACGCCATCGATGAGTCCTCCTGATCCAGCAGAGGTGAGCTCGGGTGTGGTGAGGCATGGTCGGCTCCAGGCGTTGCAGGGTCGCTCGAGCCCGTGTCGCGGTCGCCGAGCGGTGGTGGCCCGCCACCTCATCGCGGCGAGGGCAGTCAGCCGGCACCGAGAGGCACTCCAGGGCGGGTCGCCGGGCGTCTGAGCGGCTCATGAGCGAGGAGGAGGGCAATGCGATCGTCCGCGAGTTCATCGGGTGGGCGGCGCCGTCCTGGTGGTGCACGCGTGCTCTACCTGGTGGTCACGCTGCCCGGCTCGAGGCCACGACCTTCGCCCGTCGCCTCCGGCCGACGCCACTCAGCCGGGTACTGGAGGTCGATGACTCGCCCTCCAGCGATGGATAACGCGCGGCTGGCGATGCAGCTGTCTGTCCGATCGGGGCATCGACGCCGACCCGTCCGGCTCCCTGTCGGTCACCTGTGCTCACGGCTTGCGCCCGGGGACGGGCGGCGATGGTCGAAAGTCTCGGTCGGTGTGGACCTGCCGGAGAAGCTTCGCCTCGCTGGAATCGGGCGGGATGTCGTCGTCGTGGACGCGCGCGCTCCCATCACCCTGCCGGGCAAGGAGGAGCCGTGAACCGGAACTCCGCTCCCAGGACCGCCCGAGGTCGGAGGCGCGCCCCTGCTGCGTCAGCTGCACCGCGAAGAGGACGGGCAGACGCTTCTCCTGGGGGTCGGGCTTATACTGCGTCGTCCTTGCGCTGTTCGTCGCGGCCTCGGCAACCGCCGTCCTACCTCGACCTCAGGCCGCTCACGTCACTGGCGGACTCGGCTGCGGCGGCGGGGGCCGACAGCGATGGAGCGCACCCTGCTACGGGGGCGGTGTGTCACGGATGGAAGCACGCGGGTCCCTCACCGACGCGCTGGCGTCAGGAGCAAGGCTGCCGAGGACCTGTCCGCCCAGCCGGCGGCGGCCAGGCTGGAGGGGTCACGATCGTCCAGTGCCCGGGCCGCTGACAGCCAGACCGCCGAGGTGAAAGGGCTGCTGCCGCTCGCGTCCGCCGTTCCTGCCCTGGGGATCCTCTCCCGGCCGAGGGCTTCACCATCACCGCCACCGGCTCTGCGAATGACGACGACCGCGGTGAGTCAGCGGACTCACTGCGTCGAGATGGATGGGTTAAAGGTTGTGTGTGGCCGGAGGCGGCCCGCCGCTCAGGCCTGCTCGACGAAAGCCCGCCGAGACCACGGGGAGGGGTGCCGGCGCGGGTGCATCCGGGACGCAGCTCCTCGGTCTGCCGGCGCGAGGGGCTGGGCGATGTAGGCCCGCTTTCACCGTGAACAGGATGTTGAGCCCTACGGAGGTAGAAGGCGTTGGCGACGACGCTTCCGGCCATGACGCTGAGCTCGCGCAGTTGATCGTCCAGCAGCACCGAGGCCGGTGATGTTGAGGGCCTGATCGCCCGAGCCGGAATCGCCGGCGATCGTGCCCGCGGAGACCAGGAAGTAGGCCACGAGGGCTCAGCGGCTTGATCCAGCCGCCGATAGAGATGAGGGAGGAGGCACGTCGTTCACGGGGATGATTAGACACCCCGAATGAAGGTCAATCGCATCTATCTGCATGAGGGATGTAGATACTTCATGCAGGTGTTGCCCCAGAGGCTCTCGGTTCTATTGGCCGTCCATCGAGCCGGTTGTCGCAGCAGCAGATTTCCTTCATATAACGCCGTCGGCGGTCTCCCAGCAATTCGCCTCCTGGAGCGCAGTGCGATGCCAGGTCTGGATCGCACGCCACCGGGCCGTGCTCACGGCGGCCGGGAAGGTTCTGGCGGACGCGGCCGAGCGCATCGAGCGAGCGACCACCGTGCGCCGAGCTGGCACGGACCTGGACGACTCCATCCCTCCGGTGTGGTGCGTGGGCAGCTTCGCCTCCGCCGTCCGGGCGCTCCCTGCTGCCCTCCTCAGCTCCTGGCGACCACCAGCCCCGGCTGGAGGTGATCGTCGAGGAGGCCGAGGCGCAACCTGCCCGCCTGCGTCGCGGTAGCCTCGACCTGGTCCTCATCGAGGCGTGACGAGCACGCTGCCTGCGGCCCTGGGGCATGGCCGACATCCCGCTGCTGACGAGTCCTGGCTCGTCGTCGCCAGCCTGAGCAGGCGCCCTCGACCCTGGCGGACTCGGCGCGCGCCACCTGGATCGATCTGGCCCCGGGACCGCAGGCGCCTCGCCCTGACCGTCCTGGAGCGCCGGGCGTGGGGTGCCGTTGACGACACGGCACGTCGCCTACGACTACGACGTCGTGCTGGCCATGGCAGTCAGGCCCTGGCTGCGCGCTCCTGCCTGAGCTGTCAGTTCTCCTGGCTCGTCCCGGATGAGCTCCAGTGGGTGCCTGCCCGGGCCGTGCGCCACTGGTGGTGCGTCACCGATCGACCCACCGAGCCGGGCCCGCGACACGCGCGGTGCTCGAGCGCTGCCTCCCAGGCCCAGGGCATTGGGGGTGAGTGGCAGATGGGGGACCACCGTGGGTGACCGAGCGTCGCGCGAGCCGACGCCCCGACGGCGCCCCCGGTTCTGCCGTAGACCCCCTCCGTGGCCACTGACTTCCGCTGAGATCGAACGACCCGACACACCTACGCCTCCATTGCCGCGGTGACCGACCCCGAGGCCCTGCGCGCCCGGATCGCCGAGCTCCTGAGCAGGCCCCGCACCCGGTGGGATGACCCCTGACCCGCCCAGGTGGTCACCCCGCTGTCCCACGCCCAGCCCGACCCCAGCGGGTCGAGAGCCTGGGAGCGCATCGAGGACCCTCGAGGCGATGGTCATTTCTCGCCGGCGAGGAGGAGGGCGAGGACGCCGAAACCTCGCCGAGGCCGAGACGGACCTGGCGGCCATCAGCAAGGCATCCTCCGACCTGGAGATCCGCACGCTGCTCAGCGGCGAGTACGACCCCGCGACGCCGTCATCACCATCCGTCAGGCGCCGGCGGCGTGGACGCCGACTCGCCGAGATGCTCCTGCATGTACACCCGCTGGGCCGAGCGGCAGACTACCCCGTCAAGGTCCTCAACACCTCCTACGCAGGAGGCGGGCCTGAAGTCGGTCACCGAGGTCCACGCCCCTACGCCTACGGACCCTGAGCGTCGAGGGCGGCACGCACCGCTTGCGCATCAGCCCTCGACAACCAGGCCGCCAGACCTCTGCCGCCCTCGAGGTCATCCCGCTCATCGAGTCCACCGACCATACGACATCCCCGAGACCCATAATCCGCATCGACGTCTTCCGCTCCTCGGCCCCGGCGATCAGAGCGTCAACACCACCGACTCCCCGCTGCGCATCACCCACCTGCCCACGGGCCTGGTGGTCTCCATGCAGGACGAAGTCCCAGATCCAGAACCGCGCCGCCGCCATGGTCCTCCAGTCGCGCCTGCTCCTGCTCAAGCAGCAGGAGGAGGACGCCGAAGAAACGGGCTCGCCGGGACGTCAAGGCCTCCTGGGGACCCCAGATGCGCCCACGTTCTCAACCCCTACCAGATGGTCCAGGACCTGCGGACCAACTTCGAGGTCGGCAACCCCGACTCGGTGTTCGACGCAGACATCGACGGCTTCATCGACGCCGGCACCGCGTGGCGCAAGCAGCAGGAAACGGCCGAGGACTGATCGGCCGCTCATCAGAAGCATCATCGAGCAGGGATCCCGGAACCCCTGATTTCTTCCACGTGCCCTGATTCCGGTGCGATTGAGGCCGCAAATGGGGGCGCACGTGAATTTCATGAGTACATCACGGAAAACCCTCGGTCGGTGGAAGTCTCATCAACACCTCGCCCTCGAGTCCCGGATCTCACGGAGGATCCCAGTCGACCGAACAAGGTCATCACCTCACTGCGGGCGGAAGGATCTGCGCATCAGATTGCGCGTTTGCGATGATGCGCCTGTGCGCTCACGCCGCCTTTACTGAGTCAGATTCCGCTGTCCGGTCCTCTGCTCCGCGCACTCGCATCCCCAGGTAATGCCGATACTCCAGTCATGGCTGCCTCTCGTTCTGTTGCTCAAGGGGACGGCAACGATCTTGGCTCCCGCTGTGCTATGCTGCGCAGTCGACTCTTGATCGCGTGGCCGCGTCAGCTGTCTGCGTTGACTGACGTGAGCCCCGCTGTGGGTGGTGGGGATGGTTCTCGTTGCACGCCGCGGTGAATCCGCGGTCGCCGGTATTGTCCACGCCTCGGTCTTGCAGGGAATGAGGGATTCCGAAACCGACCTTTGCGGATCATGGCCGTGACGATCTTCTCTCAGGCCTTCTTCCTGCAGGGTATCCTGAAGAGATAATCTGGCGATACTCTTCTTCGCTGGCGAGACGCGTTTTGCAGCAGTGTCCAGCGTGCCTGGTTCACTGTTCTCACCTCTATCCCAGGTCAGCAGAACCCTGCTGGAGCACATCACATATCCCGCGATGCCGTGTGGATTCGCGGTGACAGCAATGATCGTTCGACGATCTCCGGTCGAATCTGAGGGCCATCGGCGTACGAGACCGTACGTGGCGAACGACATGCTGCTTCAGGACTGGCTGCATTCCTCCTCACGGTCGATCACCTGGATTCCCAGGGCCTGCTCTGGGCAGCGGTCGGCTTCATTCTCCGCTTCCACCGCCGTCGCCAGCGGCTGTTGCGCAGGCCAGACATGTTGACGCCCCATCTTCAGGAGCCATTCCTTACGGTCGACTCCTCCGGCGTAACCGCGCAGGCTCCCGTCGGAGGCGAGCACGCGGCACGGCACGATAAGAACGATCGGGTATGTCCGACCGCGCCACCCACGGCCTGGGCGGACATCTGCCCGGCCAGTACGAAACCTCGGCAGCGATACGGGCATAGTGCTGGCAATGGCGATGAGAGCATGTGACGAGGTGACCATCCTCTTGAAGTCGGAGCCCCCAACCCCTGATCGGCGGGTGAAACCCGGGTAATGCCCTGAAGTAGGCATCGAGCCATCACGTCCGCGTGCAAGGCAGATCGGGCTCCCAGGGCCGCCCTCGTCGTTGATCGTTGAGCGGTCGTACTTGGCCGTCGAACCAGGCCTGTGAGGTGCTCGCCGTCGCTGGCCATGGTCATGGCTCCAGCGGCGACTCAAAATAGCTGGTAGTGCATCCTCTCTCTCGTTCCGCCTCTTGCTCTTGGTGGCGTGTTCGCGCTGATTCTGCTCCGCCCGGTTCCACAGGTGCATGACGGCAGGCCAGCCACGGTTTCCAACATTCAGCCAGGGTGAGGATCTTCCCGTGGGCGGGTTCCAGCGCCTTCTTACCTCCAGGTCGGTGGCGAGGAATGTCGGCCAGGCCAGCAGCGCATGGCAGATGCAAGTTAACGGTCAAGGCTCCAATGCCCGATCCTCCATAACCGAGTAACTGCGGCTTGTGTCAAAAGGCAGAGGAGGCGTCGATGATACCAAACTCATCATCGCGGCAAGGCTTAGACAGCCCCCGTGCCCGGGCAGCAATGATGCCGAGCGATCCTAGATGCTGCCTCAATCGCACCGTCAGGTTGAGGAGCCCTGAACCAAAGTCGTGCAAAAGTCGATTCCAAAACCGCTACGGGTAAAATCAGTGGCCTGACGAGCCGACCGGCCAGCGTCCTGGCCGCCTGACCGTGACCTGCTGACCCAGGACCGAGGACAGCGGCTCCGAAGGCGTCAAAAAAGCAGCCGCGCCATCGTGTGCCGAGATGAATGATCCGAGCGATGCGTCATCCATGCGTGAGTGCGCAGCCACCCTATCGGCTCGCAGTGAGATCGAACAATTCTTGATCCGTCCAGCACCACCGTAGTGCGGGCAGCAGCGAGGCGGAACGCCGCCACCGCCGGCCACGATTGTGCCAGAGTTCGCTGCCCACAGCCACCCCCCAGCCAGTGAGATCACGTCCCTGAGGAGCGCAGCGGATCGTCCTCGGCGTAAAACGGACGTCTCTACCCTCTGACGCCTGGGAGGCTCCTGCGTGCCAGGAACTTTGCATAGGTCCCAACGGTATGACGGTACCCCAGACTGAGCTGGACAGTGTCACCGTCGGCCTGTTGAGCGTGCTTGGCTGCGCAAGCGGTGGCGTCGCCAGCGACGTCGGAACACCCCGTTGAAGCGGCGCAGGCTGCCGAACCCCGCGGCATAAGCCACCGTCCACCACTGATAGGTCCGTGTCGGTCAGAGACTTTGGCCAGCAAAGTTCCAGGTCTGGCGGTACTCCACAGGAGCCAGGCCGTCTCGAAGACACAACGCAGGTGGCGGTTGAGCAAATCCCAGATGACGAGAGCGATATCCACCGCTTCTGAACACCCCAGTCTTCGATGTGCAATGCGGCGCGAGCCAGTGATGCCGAAGAGTCCACGGTACCCGGGTGCCAGCTCGGGACGGCACAGCAGACAGAGGCGGAACCCCGCTTGTTCGCCCTCGGCCGCCGTGGCGTAGAAGGAGCAATTGACCCACCGGTTTCCGCGCCTCGACACACTGGGCGGCAAGATGCGCCCGATCGTTGCGACCCAACGAAAGAACAATCCGTCGAATCGGGTGACAACGGCCAGGGTCTCCACAGCGATTCCCTGTCCAAATCCGGCATGATCCTCAGAAACGTTCCAAGCATGGCATCCGGGCCTTAAAGTCCGGCCGTTTCCGACATTGATGTCAAGCCGTTGACGCGCTTCTGCTGAGACGGTCTCCTCCCCGGTCCGTCGGCGAAAAGTGGTCCGAGAACTGTCGGTCCCCAGCGGAGTACTGCGGAGTCGCGTGCGACAATCTCACCTCCGTCGTCGTCGCCATTGTCTGGGCCTTTAAGCAGCCACTGCGCAGGGCAGGACCGGCTCATCGCCGTCGTCGCGCAGAACCCGCTCACACCCTGACGAAAGGCGCAGACGAGCAGTGGCCGAGCACATCTACCAGATGATCAAGGCGCAAGGCCCACGACAAGGTCATCCTCGACGACGCCACCATGGCCCCCGAACCAAGATCGGCATACCGGTCCCCAACAGCGCCGGCAAGTCCTCCATCCTCAAGATCACGCGCCTGCATCGACCAGCCCTCAACGGCGAGCCCACCTGACCCCCGGCCAGCGTCGGCATCCTCCTGCAGGAGCCCCCACGAGGACAGACAGTACCTCGGCAACGTCAGAGGGCGTCGCCGAGATCGCCCAAGTCCAAACTGGACCACACGAGATCAGCGCCGCCATGGCGGAACCGGACGCCGACTTCGACGCCTCATGGGAGATGGCACCTCCAGGACGCCCATGACGCGCACAACACCTGACCTCGACTCCCAGCCTCGAGCAGGCCACATACGCCCTGCGCTACCCCCGCCGGCGCCGAGTCAAGCACCTCCGGTGGTGAGCCGCCGCGTCGCCCTGTGCAAGCTGCCCCTCGGAGGCCCCGACCTCCTCCTCCTGACGAGCCCACCAACCACCTCGACGCCGAGTCCGTGCTCTGCCTCGAGCAGCACCTGCCAGCTACCAGGGCGCCGTCCATCGCCGTCACCCACCCGACCGCTACTTCCTCGACCACGTCGCCCAGAGTGGATCGCCGAGGTCGACCGCGGTCACCTCTACCCCTCACGAGGCACCACTCCACCTACCTGGAGACCAAAGAAGCGCCTCGAGGTCCAGGGCAAGAAGGACGCCAAGCTCGCCAAGCGCCTCAAGGAGGGAGCCAGAGGGTGCGCCCCTCGGCCAAGCGCCAGGCCAGCCCGCCTGGCCCTAAACGAGGAGATGGCCGCAGAGGCCGAGCGCACCCGCAAGCTCGACCGAGGGATCCAGATCCGCCAGCTCCCGCCTGGCCAACCAGGTCCCGAGGCCACCAACTCAACAAGGGCTTCGACGGCGCACAAACCTCATCGACGGCTCTCCTTCACCCTGCCGCAAACGGCACCGTCGGGTCGTCGGCCCCAACGGCGCTCCGGAAGTCCACCCCGTTCAAGACCATCGGCCTGGAGCCGCTCGACGGCGGAGACCCCAAGATCGGCCAGACCGTCGCTTCCTACTCGAACACATCCAGCCGCGGCATCGACCTGAAAAACCCCGGGAGGCCAATGTTCCGACACTGGACCCTACATTCAGGTAGGCAACGTGGAGATGCCCTCGCGCGCCTACGTCGCCTCCTTCGACTTCAAGGTACCAGGAAGCCGGCCAGCGTGCTCTCCCGGTGGTGACGCAACTTCCCTCAACCTGCCCTGACCTCAGGGCGGTAACCTCATCTCCTGACGACCCACCCCCAACGACCTCGACGTCGAGACCCTGGGTCCCTGGAACACCCTGTTGAGTTCCCCGGCTGCGCCGTGGTCATCACCCACGACCGCTGGTTCCTCGACCGCGACCACCCACATCCTGGCCTGGGAGGGCACCGACCGAGAACCCGGCCACGGTACTGGTCTAGGGGAATTCCCGCCTCCACGAGGAGAACAAGGTCAAGCGCCTCATCCCGAGGCGGCCCCTCCCCACCTGGGTCACCCAACGGAACTGACCCGCGACTGAGTGATCCCGCCCGGAATGACCATAGAGAGGCGCCATCCCCCAGCCAGACTGCTGAGAATGGCGCCCTCTCCTCCGCTCAGAAAACGACTTCCATGAATCTTGTCGGTTGCTTCCGATTGCACAAGGCAGTGGGAGGTGCCATGATGAGTAAAATACCCCAGGACCTGGCCCCCGAAGGCGGCGTCATCGAAGCTCCGTCCGACGGCAGTGGCTGACCGAGCGCAGTCCCACACACCGCGTCCCCAGCCATGGACTCACCTGTTCGCCAACACTACAGCAGCCTGACTTCCCCGTCGCCGTCGACGACGATGGTCCTCACAGCCCACCACGCAGCATGCGTGCGCCTTCACCCGAACCGCCAGAGCTCTTCCACGCCTTCGGCCGTCCCCTGTACTCGCCTGCTGAAGAACCGTGGTCCATTCATGACAGCGAGCCGACCACGTGGCGCCGCTCCATCCTGACTGCATCCCGTAACACTGATTTCACTCAGCCCCAAACAATCTAAAAGGACTTCCCCGCACATCCCCGGAAACCATCATCATCCAGTCGTCGAAAAGGGGCCTCATTGCAGTGACTCAGCAACTCCAGCGAGACTCCGTCCATCCCGCCCGGCGACCGGGTGAACCTCGACAGTCAGATCTCGATACGACACTCCGCGGAATGACCTCACATCCGGACTGCCAGATTTCCCGCTGCGAACAGATCGTTTCGAGAATCGGCAACGGCCCTAGCACAGGAAGCTCCCGATCGGCGACGTACCTACGAGCACTGCGGTCCTCCAAACTCAGAAACCGCTGCAGTCATGGAAAGAACCTCCAGATCCAGAACGCAGTCTCGGTCCGCGTCCCCAATCGTGGGCGTCGTCAGATGCGCATGCCGTCGTCGCCCTCCCATGCGGATCCGCCAACGTCCCGAGCCGCCGTCGGACAGGGAACCGGTGGGCACCATGCCCTCCTGGGCGATGAACGAAACCAGCCGACCGATGAGTCGAAGACCACAAGAGCCAGCCCCGCCGCCTGTGAGGAGGGAGTCCAAATGTAGAGCAGCCATCACCCAATCCATCCGATGGAACCACTGCGGTCAGGTCCGCCAGGCTCATGCCCTCACTGCGCCAGGACAGTCCCCTGGCTTCGCAGCAACGGCCCATCACCTGGTCACACCGTAGCCAGCAGCGCCCGGTGCACGGTCTGGGAGGTCTGCCCTGGATGGAATGCGTGAGCAATACCACAGGTGCTGGACGACCGCCAGCCTCCTGCGGGGCGCAGAGGCTGCCTCCACGTGCCTGAGGTCGAATGCCGCCGTGCGACCAGGAAACGCGCCACCGGATGGTCGATGGTGCGGAAGATCTCCAAGTCCGCGCCTCGTCAGGTCCACTCAAGGGCGCGGAACCGAGGGGCTCCCACATGGAGGCTCCCGGCACCCTCCGCTCCTCCCGGAAGGAGCGTGAGCATCTCCAGATCGGCGTGCCCACTGAGGCAGCGGTACGTTGGAGAAGGACCGCCCTTCGTCGCAGGCGCTCGACGGCGAAAGTTATCTGGTGTGTCGGGCTGCCCGCCCGCATGAAAAAGCATGCAACCGAGTGCGGCAGACGCCCGTCGCCTCGTCCATGATCGGCACCCGCAGGCAAGCATGCCCTGGCCACCACCTGTCCTCCGCAGACCCGGCCCGAGGCCAGCACGAGGAGCCCCCCCGAGAAGACATCCTCCCCGCCACCCGCCGACAGGCTAGATCTCGGGTCACCGACCGAGGGGCCTCCCGTCGGCGGCAGCGGACGGGGTAAGGGCTGCCGCAGACCAGCCTCCAGGATCAACGGCATTAACGCACCGCCGAGCGCGTCCTCAGCCGTTGCCGTCCAGGACGATCCCTCGCCAGCTCCCGCACCTCGGTGAGCGTGACGGACTTCAGAAAGCGTCGACATCCGCAGGGCGCGCGCCGTCATGGACAGGAAGGCGACCCCAGACCCACGAGACACGGCGGCTGGTCCGCAGCGGCCTCACCACCACACACGCCCACCGGACGTCCCCTGGGAGGCCCCCCGAGGCGGTGCCGATCAGACGCAGAACGGCCGGCCGCCGCCGTGGAAAATCCGCCAGCGAGGACAGCAGGCGGTCGGCCCCCATATGACGCACTGCACGCCGCGGTGCCCACCGAAGCGAAGCTCACGTGCTCGAAGAGCTTGTCGGCCACGAGCGCGGCCGAGAGGCACCTCGATCATCATCCGGCCCCGTCTTGCCGTAGGAAAGCGGGCCAGGTGAAGGCCTGGCCTCCCCGGCCGTGGAGATCATCAGGGCCATGACCCACACCTTCGCCTCGATGTCGGCTTGGCCCCCAGGGCCCTCGAGCTGGTGGTCCAGGACCCGGTCGCGGCGCGTCGTGGTGACGCGCACGCCCAGCGCCGGACCGGCCCCTCGGTGGCGTCCGGTCAGGAAGGGCAGCGGCTTGTCCGCCCCGGCGTCCAGAGCGTGTGACCACGACCTTCTGCCGAAGGCCTCCAGAGACGCCCTGGTACCTCCACCTGAGCCCTCCACCAAGCAGTGAGCTCTTCGGGCTGGTCCAGGACAGAACTCGAAGCAGACAAGCGATGCCCATGGCCCCGGCCTCGGCGGCGCTACAGGCCGGCCCGCGCCACCGACATGGCCAACAACTGACCCGTGGCCGTCCTTCGTGGCCCCGTCGCCAAGCTGAGCGAACCGCGCACCGAGCGAGCCTCACGCCCCTCCGGCGCAGAGCGTCCTCGGAGGCGAGGTGATATCGCAATTGCCGTCAACCAGACGATGTCGCCCCGGCCAGCGCGTCAGTGACATCCCCACCAGTGCCGACGATCGCCGGCATGCCCAGTACGCCAGATCGCAGTGAAGGGCCGCCCTCTGAAGTGATGAAGCAATGACCTCCTCTGGCCCAGCAGCGCGGTGTCGCCGGGCAAGTCGGCCGCCACGAGCACGAAGGGCTCGCAGACTGGAACCCGGGCACTGGGACCGGCAGACGCGCGATGCGGTCGCGCAACAGTCCTGATGTCGCGGTGCGCTCGGCCACTGTAACCGCCAAGGATTCCAGCACGGAACCACAATCCGCGGACTACCCCACGCCTGAACCAGGCGCTCGCGCACCATGGCCTGCGCCGTCGAGGTCAAGTAAGCGGGCCAGCCGCCATCTGCCGGTGGTCTCAAGGAGGGCATGGCCTCAACCTAGCCTCGGCCGCGGACACTCCAGGCCCTCCGACCTGTTAGCCGCCAGCGCGATGCGCTCGCACTCTTCCGATGTCGCGATGACTGAGTGGTCGATATCGGGCTCAGGAATGGGAGGTGCCATCCCGCGACGGGCCTGCCACAAGGCCAGGGCTCACCGATGCCGGACAGGGCTGTAGGTGGTGTCGGACGCTGTCATGTGGTGCTCCTCATCGGAGACGCAAATGGGATCATCGCTCATTTTGCCCCCATCAGGCCGAAAGAGACGCTTCCGCCAGGGAAACCCGATCTCCTCTGGCAGCGGTCAAGGCATCCATCGCGTTCCCGTAAGACATGAGGAGCGCGGTCAGTGAGGAAGGATGCCCGGCACGTCGTCCGCCATCCGACAGCCTTCGGCCAACGTGCGCCGCGACTTCCCGCCGACTGAACTCTTCGCCGCGGATCGCGCGGAGGTGGATAAAGTGATCGACACGAGCACCTCACTGCCCGACCACGCGCATGACAGACGGGATTGCAAGCGGAGGAACCGGAAGAGAGAAGCCATGAGCACCGCATCAGACATCGTCGCCGATCCTCAGGCGGCCAGGATAAACATCACCGACCCGAGCCCTGAAAATCACGCGCCTGCGCGTCGAGTAGACAGACGAAGAAAGTTGACGAGGAGGCGCTGCGAGCGCCTGCGCCTCGGCGGTGCGTCTCAGCCCGCGCTCCCCCGTCCAGGTCGTCGTGGCCCAAGGCGGACAACCTCGCCTCAGAGATCGCAGCGTACCTGACCGATCGCCCCGTTCCTGGAGGGCTCCTGCACACGCCCGGCTCCGCACCCAACGCGGACGCAGGGCAGCCCGCCTCTTCGCACAGCGGTAGGCAAGTGCCATGGGAAGCGCGACCGATCTCGCCGTCCGCTCCACTGATCGCCGCACCGGCCGCGTCCTAAAGGCCATGGTCCTGGCGCTCAACGGCAGTTGCGCCATCACCCGGCTTCCACGGTGAAACAGCTTGCAGCAAACTTCAGGAGAACGGTGCGGCGGTGCACAACCTCAACCGCTAGACACTTGACACTGCTAGTCCCAACGCCAGCGCCCGCATCCCAGATCCGACCCATCCATCCCCCAGGGGTGATGGCGGACCGCAACCCCTCTCCACGCCCGCTCCATGGCGCTCCATCGACACCATCTGCTCCACAAGGCTGACCCACGCACATGAACAAGTTCAACGACGACCTGTTACCTGCTCTACGAGCCTCAAGAACTGGCTGAGGCGCTACGGTGTTCCACCAGTACTCGGGACTACCACGGCAACCTTGCTCACCCCCGCGCCACCCCAGGGGCCGTGCTGAACGCGTTAGTGAGTACTCAACCTGAGGAAGGAGATCGGGCGGCGCCTGCGAAAGTCGAGGACGCCCCCGGCGGCAGGCGCCTGCCCCCACGACCGCCGCGCGCGGCGGTGAATGACCGTCCCCGTCTGTGCCCGATTTTCGCCGAGGTGCAAAGCCGTCGAGCTCGAGAACGGGACGTCCGTGACTGACTCAGACTGAGGACTGAACGCCACTTGTGAACGGCGTCAAGCGCGGCCGTGCCTTCATCCCTCCGGAGCCGACTGCCCTCGGGGTGGCACCGGATCATCGCCGAGGCCAGCCCGGCTCCACGGACCAAGCAATTCCCGCAGGGGCTCGTGCCGCGCCGCCCGCCGACGGCGAGGAGACCATCACACCGTGACTCGGCGCTGGCGGCCACCCCCCAACAATCGATCTGCCGAGTCTCCCGGAGACCAAAGGGGGGTCAGACCCAGCTCCTCCTACACCGACTTTCCCGCGCGGTCGGGGACCAGTACACCGACGATCCTCACTGAGCTCGCTTCCTCCCTCTTGGGGACCAGACCGGGACTCCTGCTCAATCAATCCGCTGCACGCGGCTGAGCCGGTGGCGCCAGACCCACACCTCCGCCCCACCTGCCGGTGACGTCGCCCGTCGAACCCCCACATCCGCCCAGAACATCCCGAGGTGGCCCGCCTGTCCGGCCCAAAAGCGCTCTGCAGTGGGCATCTCGAGGAGAAAGTCAAGGACAGTGACCTGCGCCGAAGCAGATCGACCGCGACGCGGTGAAATAGCAGTCAGGGCCTCGAGGTCATCTCATGACCGGTAACCCCTACTCCCGTCACGGGACTGAGCCTCCCGTGCCGAGCAGGGTGAGGCTGGAGCGCTCGCCCTGTGGAGCGCCCTGCTGGAGAAGCACGGGCCCCTGACAACCGGCCCGCCACGCTGCGAGGCGGATCAAGGCCTACGTCACAACCAGCGCACCAGCTGCCGAGCGCAACGACCCCTTCGCCTGGCTGCAGTGGATCGTCGACAACTGGCCTCACGCGCAGGCCGAGGCCCTGGCCTCGGGATGCCAGCCCTGCACCATGGACGACCTCGCCGTCGGAAGCGCACTCCGCAAGGAGCCGACATTGTGATCCAACCCAGGCCTCCTCGTCACCGAGCCCAGGGGCCCGCCGACATGTACGCAACCAACAGGGCCAGAACTGGTCCCAGCCGCCGTGGAACCCCGAGTACCTGGCGCGCACCGCCCACGCCCCTCTGCGTGACACGGTGCGCACGGTCCTGCGTCACCGCCGGCGCACTGCGCGTGGACCACATCATCGGCCTGTTCCGCCCTGGTGGATCCCCGAGGGCATGGGTGCGGACCACGGCGCCTACGTACGCCACAACCACGAGGCCTGCTCGGCGTCGTCCTCCTGAGGCCCTCACCGCCGGCGCCACGTCATCGGTGAGGACCCAATCGTGGAGCCCTGGGCGCGCGACACCGGCCAGCCGCGGTGTGCAGGAACCATGTCCTGTGGTTCGAGAAGAACGACGGCTGGCCACTCCAGCCCCAGGACACCAAACGCTCTGTCCACGTCAACACCCACGATCTTCCACCGACTGCCGGCTACCCTGGCCGACGAGCACGTCGATCTGCGTGACGCACTCAGCCTGCCCACCAGCTGTCGAACAGGTGCGCACCCAGGCGCGCATCGAGCCACTGATGGCATGACCGCCCGCCTCGCGCGAGCACGGCCTGCTGGGGACGCCCCCCACCGAGCGTCAGGTCGTCGAAGCCCTGCACGCTACGTGGTCGCAAAACTCCAGTCCTGGTCGGACGTCGCACTGTCGACGGCGGGGGAAGCGCGCTCAGAACCAGCCCGGCAACGACCAGGAGTACCCCAATTCCGGATCCCTGCCGACAGCGCGGGCGAGGTCGTGCTGGTGGACGACCATTCGAAACCACGCCTGGGCAGTCTGCTGATGTCGTGCGCGAGGAGATGGCTTCCTCAGGACTGATGCCGCCAGCCCGGTCCCTTGAGCGGCGGCCCGGAGTCGAATGAACCCCACAGCTGAGAGCGTGGTCCCGGCCGTCACACT
>BNJS01000728.1_pt1 | contig 56005 bp, 65 predicted proteins | sample 8540461 | NCBI WGS metagenome assembly BNJS01 (sample SAMD00202454, study PRJDB9452) | human saliva metagenome | isolation source: human saliva | place: Japan
TATTCTGAATAAAAAAATTAATTCCCTGAGTAATCTGTTTTGTTTACTAAAATATTCAAGTTTATTTAAATAATTAAAACAACAAATAAAATATGTTGATATATTATAAAATGATAATTATATTGAAAAGTTAGAATAGATTTAAAACAAATACGTTTTTTGAAATCATTTTTCTTTCTTCAGAGTAAGTTATAGATATTGAATTGTAGGTATATTTGGTATATAATAAGGAGATAGTTTTTATAGGTGAATAAATTCTTTTTCAGATAGAGGAAGTAACATGTTTTTTTAGACGCCAGAAGGGTGAATATAGAGAAACAGACCGTGTGACTCGGTACAAATTAATCAAATCAGGGAAGCATTGGCTACGGGCCTCGACTTCCTTTTTGGCTTATTTAAGGTGATGCGTGGAAGTGCGGATACGAGCCAAGTAAAGACAGAAATGGTTGAAAAAGCAAGAAGGTCAGAAGTTGACCGGCTTGGATGTCTTAAAAAGGGATAGCAGCTACGGGGACGATCTTAGGTGGTTTTGCTGCGACGCAAACGCGTGTTTATGCCAATGATGCAGTCGCTGTTGAAAAAGACTGTAGAATCGAGAGATACCTTGAGCGACGAGAGATTCAGTAGTGCTAGGGACGACACAGGATCATCAAGATACTGCGAGTCTATCTTTGTCAACTAGTCACAGCCAGTCATTGTCAGAATTTAATTCTCAAAGTGCCAGCCAGTCTGCTTCTACCAGTCAGTCGATCAGTGCCTCGAGCTCTTCTAGTATGAGTCAGTCGATGAGCCAATCTGCTTCTGCTAGTCAATCCTGACAAGCAGTCAAAAGTTTAACGACTAGTTCAAGTGAATCACTTGGAACACGAAATCAAGTGAATCATGGTCTGCCGGAAAGAGCTTCGGTTGGTGTTCAAAGTAACTACCAAGCAAGTGAGTCAGCTCGGGAGTCGGTGAAAGAATCTCAGTCTTCAAAAGAATTAAAAGCAGTTGATTTTTCTACAGAATCATTGCCTACCAGTCAGTCTAATCTTGTAAAGAATGAAGATGCGAAGGCTGCATCAGGTCTCACAATGACTTCTGTTGCCATGACGGAAAAACAAAATGAAGAAAAACGGAAGAAATTAGAGGTCTTATCAACCGAGATTGGGCAATATCTAGCTCAAGCGCAGGGACTTCCAAACTCGGATGAGGCAATTGCTAAGGCTAGTCTTGTCAACAATGAGATTGAAAAGTCCTTGAAAGGGGAGCTTTCTGATTTTACTCCTATTTTGAATAAGGCTACAGAAGCTCGGAATAGCATTGTAAATGCTGTATTACGTGCCAAGTCTGGACTTCGTGACAGCAGAAATGGACAAGCTTTGACCAAAGCTTCAAATACAGCTAGCTTCAGAGCTGCAAGGGATACAGAAAAGCCTGAACTTCAGAAAATAACTGTTACAGGTGGTGCAGTTCTAGAAGGACAAAAATTTAAAATTTATCGAGAAGAAAATTTTTCTGCGACCATTGAGTTTACTGATAACAGTGGTCGAATTGAACATGCAAAATTTGTACCCACTTCTGTACCCGCAGCATATCCGGCTACTTCAACTGTTGTCTCATTCACTACGAGTAATGGTCAAAGTATCAGAATGATTGTTCCGACAAATAAACTAGCCAAAGATGGAAATGCTACAGCTTCAAATCCTTTCACAGTTTCAATCACGGGTTCTGTTGGAAAAAATCAAGCAGTAAATAGTGTGTGGACTCGTTATGTTTTCACCTATGATCAGGAAGGTAATTTTAACGGAAATACTACTGACGTTGGGCTTGTAAAAGATTTAACAGCCAACCCTGCCGCAATTCAATTTGAAGTCCATGCTCAGTCTGAAAAGTATGAACCAGCTATCAATGCTGAGGTGAATCGAAACTTTACTCTAACGGCCAATTCAGGGACTGTTTCTGTTGGTGAAGCCAGTCAGTACATCACGAATGCTACAGGGACGCCAGAATTACCTACTACAGGAATTACTAAGGGAACTAGAACAACCTATACTTGGAAATCTGGAACCAATACGAATTTGTCTGCTGGTCGGCATACTTTGACAGCGGTGGTAACTTATCCAGATGGAAGTACGGATGAAATTGACGTGAGCTTTACCGTGCGTCCTCAGCCGCCAAGGATAGCGAATCAATATCTTAATGAAAAAGGTGGGCTCTCAAATCAAGCGATTACGGTAGATGGAGTTGCTCCAGGTGGGACAGTTACTTTAACAATTGCAGGTGAAGTATTTACCAAACAAGCAACGGGGAGTTCTACCAGTGTAACCTTTACTGCAAATGACTTGAAGAGAGTATATGATCGCAATGGAGGACGACTTCCAAGTGGACCGGTGACTGCTAGTACGACAGTAGATGGTTTGGTTTCAGATGCATTTAATGGACAAATTACGCCAAATCAAGCGTCTATTTCAGTAAGTAATAGCCAGTCTGCATCGGTAAGTTCCAGCCTGTCAGCCTCAGCCAGCTCGAGTCAGTCTGCGTCAGTGAGCTTAAGTCAGTCTGCCTCAGCCAGCTCGAGTCAGTCTGCATCGGCAAGTTCCAGCCAATCAGCCTCAGCCAGCGCGAGTCAATCGGCGTCAATGAGTGCAAGTCAGTCCGCTTCAGCCAGCGCTAGCCAGTCCGTTTCATTGAGCGCCAGTCAATCCGCTTCCAGTAAGTGCTAGTCAATCTGCGTCTGCAAGTTCGAGCCAATCGGCTTCATTGAGTGCTAGCCAGTCCGCTTCAGCCAGCGCAAGTGAATCAGCTTCAGCAAGTTCGAGCCAATCAGCTTCATTGAGCGCTAGCCAATCAGCCTCAGTAAGTTCAAGCGAATCTGCATCGGTAAGCTCTAGTCAATCAGCCTCAGTAAGTGCAAGTGAATCTGTATCAGCGAGCCTCGGAGTCAATCAGCGTCAGTGAGCTCGAGTCAATCCGCTTCAGTCAGCTCGAGTCAATCTGCGTCGGCAAGTTCGAGCCAATCAGCTTCAGCGAGCGCAAGTCAATCAGCCTCAGCGAGCGCTAGTCAGTCTGTTTCAGTAAGTTCGAGCCAATCAGCGTCTGTAAGCTCAAGTGAATCGGCTTCAGCAAGTTCGAGTCAATCAGCCTCAGCCAGCGCGAGCCAATCCGCCTCAGTAAGCTCTAGTCAATCGGCTTCATTGAGCGCTAGTCAGTCTGTTTCAGTAAGCACCAGCCAATCCGCTTCAGTGAGCTCGAGTCAATCCGCCTCAGCGAGCTCAAGCCAATCTGCATCAGTAAGTTCGAGTCAATCTGCGTCGGCAAGCTTTAAAGCCAGTCCGCATCAGTAAGTTCGAGTCAATCCGCCTCAGTGAGCGCAAGTCAATCTGCATCAGTAAGTGCGAGTCAGTCCGCTTCAGCCAGCGCTAGCGAAATCCGCTTCAGCGAGCGCCAGTGAGTCAGCATCTGTAAGCTCAAGTGAATCCGCTTCAGTGAGCTCGGAGTCAATCCGCTTCAGCGAGCGCGAGCCAATCTGTATCGGTGAGCTCTAGTCAATCGGCTTCAGCGAGTTCGAGCCAGTCAGCCTCAGTGAGCGCAAGTCAATCTGCATCAGTAAGTGCGAGTCAGTCCGCTTTCAGCCAGCGCTAGCGAATCCGCTTCAGCGAGCGCCAGTGAGTCGAGCATCTGTAAGCTCAAGTGAATCCGCTTCAGCGAGTTCGAGACCAGTCCGCTTCATTGAGTGCTAGTCAGTCTGCTTCCGGTAGCTCGAGTCAATCCGCCTCCAGCCAGCTCAAGCCAATCTGCATCAGTAAGCTCGAGGTGAGTCAGCTTCAGCCAGTGCCAGTCAGTCTGTTTCAGTCAGCTCGAGGCCAGTCAGCGTCAGTGAGTGCTAGTCAATCGGCCTCAGCCAGCTCTAGCCAATCAGCGTCTGTAAGTTCAAGTCAGTCTGCATCAACGAGCGCCAGTCAATCGGCGTCAATGAGCTCAAGTCAATCGGTGTCAGTAAGTTCAAGTGAGTCCGCATCTGTAAGTTCGAGTGAGTCTGTATCGTTGAGCGCTAGCCAGTCTGCCTCAGCAAGTGCCAGTCAGTCTGTTTCAGTCAGCTCGAGTGAGTCTGCATCGGCAAGCGCTAGCCAATCGTCTTCTGTAAGCGCAAGTGAATCTGCATCAGTAAGCTCCAGCCAATCAGCCTCTGCAAGCTCAAGCAGATCAGCTTCAACAAGTGCCAGTCAGTCTGCCTCTGTAAGCTTAAGTCAATCTGCGTCATTGAGTGCTAGTCAATCAGCTTCAACGAGTGCCAGCCAGTCAGTGTCAGTAAGTTCAAGTGAGTCTGCTTCGGTAAGCTCCAGCCAATCAGCTTCAGTCAGCTCAAGTCAGTCAGCTTCAACGAGTGCAAGTCAGTCTGTATCTGCCAGCGCAAGTGAGTCAGCATCTGTAAGCTCGAGCGAATCGGCGTCAGTAAGTTCAAGTGAGTCAGCATCGGCAAGTGCCAGTCAGTCCGCTTCAGCCAGCGCAAGTGAATCAGCTTCAGCAAGTTCGAGTCAGTCAGCTTCAGTGAGTGCTAGTCAATCGGCTTCATTGAGCGCTAGCCAATCAGCTTCATTGAGCGCAAGTCAATCAGCATCATTGAGCGCAAGTGAGTCAGCATCTGTAAGCTCGAGCGAATCGGCTTCAGTAAGTTCGAGCCAATCAGCTTCATTGAGCGCTAGCCAATCAGCCTCAGTAAGTTCAAGCGAATCTGCATCGGTAAGCTCTAGTCAATCAGCCTCAGTAAGTGCCAGTGAATCTGTATCAGCGAGCTCGAGTCAGTCTGCCTCAGTAAGCTCGAGTCAATCTGCATCTGCAAGTGCTAGCCAGTCTGAGTCATTGAGCGCTAGCCAGTCAGCTTCGGTAAGTTCGAGTCAGTCAGCCTCAGCCAGCGCTAGCCAATCCGCTTCTGTAGGTGCAGGTGAGTCAGCTTCAGTCAGCTCGAGCCAGTCTGCATCATTGAGCTCGAGTCAATCGGCTTCAGTTAGCGCCAGCCAGTCAGCCTCAGTGAGTGCTAGTCAGTCAGCGTCTGTAAGCGCAAGTGAGTCCGCATCGGCAAGCACCAGCGAGTCAGCTTCAGCCAGTGCCAGTCAGTCTGCATCTGTAAGTTCGAGTGAGTCTGCATCGGTGAGCTCGAGTCAATCTGCATCTGCAAGTGCTAGTCAGTCAGCATCAGCGAGCGCAAGTGAGTCTGCATCGGTGAGCGCTAGCCAATCGGCGTCAGTAAGTTCTAGTGAATCTGCGTCTGTCAGCACAAGTGAATCTGCTTCAACGAGTGCCAGTCAGTCCGCGTCAGTCAGCTCGAGCCAGTCAGCGTCAGCCAGCACCAGTCAGTCAGCCTCAGTGAGTGCTAGCCAATCCGCTTCGGTGAGCGCCAGTCAATCAGCGTCAGCCAGCGCAGGTGAGTCAGCCTCAGTGAGCACGAGTGAATCTGCGTCAGTAAGTTCAAGCCAATCTGCTTCATTGAGCGCTAGCCAATCGGCGTCTGCAAGTACCAGCGAGTCGGCGTCAGTAAGCGCAAGTGAGTCCGCTTCAGTAAGTTCGAGTGAGTCTGCATCGGCAAGTGCTAGTCAGTCCGCATCAACGAGCGCCAGTCAATCGGCGTCTGAAAGCTCAAGTGAATCTACCTCAGCCAGCACCAGCCAGTCTGTTTCAGTAAGTTCAAGTCAGTCTGCATCTGTAAGTTCGAGTGAGTCTGTATCGTTGAGCACTAGCCAATCGGTATCAACAAGTACATCAACTTCTGCAAGTATGCTGGCAGCCGAGTTGGCGTTGGAGAGTGCTTCGATCTCAGCAAGTACATCAGTGAGCGAATCTACTTCAACGAGCGCATCACTCTCAGCTAGCATGTTAGCCAGTGAATCGACTCTAGAAAGTGCTTTGATTTCAGCAAAGTGTGTCTATGAGCGAGTCAACGTCGATTAGCACTAGTCTCTCGACTTCAGATTCTATTAGTAGATCTGCGTCAGTAAGTGCTCTGGTATCTACTTCAACAAGCACCTCTCTCTCAATGGCCAGCATTGCAAGCCAAGGTCAATCCGCTTCAAGCAAGCCGAAACAAGTCTTGCCAAATACAGGAGCGTCGACTTCGGTAGCATCTGCTTTATTGGGAGCATTGGCAGCTGTGACAGGGATCGGTCTTCTTGCAAAGAAAGGTCAGAAGGACGATGAATAAAAGTCATTGATAAGATATAAAAATCAATGAATAACATACTAAAATGGAAAACCTTTGAAAACATGATTTTTCAAAGGTTTTTCTATATGTGAGAAGGGGAAAATCCTCTTTTGAGTTTGAAATAAACTAGGGGAAAAGGTATAATAGGAAGGTGAGATAATCATCGAAAAAATCAGAACTATAGTAGAAGAAAAGTAGCCAAAAGAATGTGAAAAGAAAAGGGGACGAAATGAAAAAAGAGCTTCAAAAAGCCATTGTACTCGGTGGTGATAATGCATATATGGACAAGATTGAGACAACAATCAAGTCAATCTGCGCCCATAACCGAGCAGTGACTTTTTATGTTTTCAATGATGATTTGCCATCTGAATGGTTTCAGCTCATGGAGAGACGTCTAGAGCCTCTAGCCTCAAAAATCGTCAATGTCAAGATTAGTCATCATGGCTTAAAGGAGTATCATCTTCCCTTGGCTCATCTAAGTTACGCGGCTTACTTTCGTTATTTTATTCCTCAGTTTGTTAGCGAAGACCTAGCCTTGTACCTGGATTCGGATATTATCGTTAGATCAAACCTAGATCAACTCTTTTTAGAAGATATGGCAGACTGGCCCGGTAGCTGCTGTAGCAGATGCTCTAGTTCCTAGCACTTTTTAATTCTGGTGTCTTGCTGATTAATGTGGCCCTCTGGCGTCAAGAAAAGGTGACGGAGCACTTGTTGAGCTTGACAGACCAACTGCATGACCAAGTTTTTGGTGATCAGGGCGTGTTAAATCACCTTTTTGAAGGTCGTTGGAAATCTCTGGCACCCACCTATAATTTTATGGTTGGTATGGATACAGTGGCTCGAAATTACCAGATGGATTCTTGGTATAGGGACTCTCTTGCTACTGAGAAGACAGCCAAGATTATTCATTATACAGGGGATAAGCCTTGGTACCAAATCAACCTCAACCGTTTTAGGGAGGATTGGTGGTTTTACTACGGACTAGAGTGGTCTGATATTGTCATGAAAAAATGTGATTTCCATAAAGGATTGGCATCTTTAGTTCAAGCTCCCCAGTATGCGACTGCTATTTTTACCAATACGTGTCACATAGAGCAAATTGAACACCTGATCCAAGAACTGCCAGATGTTGAGTTCTCTATCCTAGCTCATACCAATTTTGCGCCGGAAATCATGAACTTGCAATCGCATCTGAATGTACGCCTCTATCCTTACTTTAATCCAATGAATGTCAAAAAGGTCTTAGAAAAGATTGTCTTTTACTTGGATATCAATCATGAGGATGAAATTGCAAACATTATCCAAGAGGTACAGCAAAGAGAAATCCCTATATTTGCTTTTGAAACCACTAGTCATGACTCGAGTGGTTACAGTCATGTCTACTCACCAGCAGCCGTAGGTCAAATGATCGAGTCTATCCGCACGCTTTTGGAATCAAAGAAGCAGTCGTTGTGAACTGAAGGAAACTAAATGAAAAAAACAATTGTTCTCGCAGGAGATTATGCCTATATCCGCCAGATTGAAACAGCTCTCAAGTCTCTCTGCTACCATAATAGCCATGTCAAGGTCTATATCTTTAACCAAGATATCCCTCAGGAGTGGTTTCGCGCTCTCAGACCGATAGTAGAGCAGATGGGCGGTGAGTTAGTGGATGTCAAGATGCTTGGTGCCCAGTTTCAGATGAACTGGAGCAACAAACTGCCCCATATCAATCATATGACCTTTGCCCGTTACTTTATCCCTGATTTTGTTGAAGAGGACAAGGTGCTTTACTTGGATAGTGATCTGGTAGTGACGGCTGACCTGACGTCCCTCTTTGAAATGGACTTGGGGGAAAACTACTTGGCTGCCGCACCATCTTGTTTTGGAGTTGGAGTTGGCTTTAATGCAGGTGTACTCTTGATCAATAACAAAAATGGCAAGCAAAAGCTGTGAGACAAGAGCTAGTTGAGCTGACGGAGCGGGAACACCAACATGTCAGTGAAGGGGACCAGTCTATCCTCAATATGCTCTTTCATGACAGCTATGCTCCTCTGGATCAGAACTATAATTTCCAGATTGGTTTTGACAGTGGGGCTGCATCGCATGGACATGAGTTTATCTTCCAGATTCCCCTAGAGCCCCTGCCAGCTATCTTGCATTTCCTATCTCAGGACAAACCGTGGAATACTCATTCGGTTGGGCGTTTGCGTGAGATTTGGTGGCACTATCATCTGATGGAGTGGTCGGCTATTACTGAAAAATGGCGTCAGGCAGGAATTGACTATCCAGTCACAGTCTACCAGCCAGCTATGACTTGTCTTAATTTGACCAATTCTTGGCATCTTGAGAAAATCGACTATCTGGTTCAAGCCCTGCCAGAGGTGCATTTCTACATTGCAGCCTATACGACGATGGCACCTGAACTCATGCTCTTGTCACGTTTTGAAAATGTGACCCTCTATCCCAACACCTTCCCCTCTTGGTCGAGAAACTGATCCAGCAGACAGATGTCTACCTTGATATTAACCACGATGACAAGTTGAGTGTTGTTTATGACTATGTTTCACGCTTTGAGAAACCGATCTTGACTTTTGACAATACCCAGTCGCGGGAACTGCCTGAAAGTGCCTATGCAGGTATTTTCTCAGCAGAAAGACCAGAAGAAATGGTAGCGGCTCTGACAGCTTATCTGGACGAAAAAACTCACGAAAACTGAGATAGAGATTTGAAGATGCTAAGATAAAAAGGCTGGATGGGCCTCGTGTGACAGGACAGAAAGATAAAATGAAAAGGAGGAGTCAGTGAAAGAATTTCGTTCATCGATAGCGGTAAAAAAAGGGATGCGCACCCTGTTTTTGCTCTTTATTTATGTGCTCGGGAGTCGTCTGGCTCTTCCTTTTGTTGATCTCAATAGTCGGGATTTTCTCGGAGGAAGCGCAGCCTATCTGGACTTTTCAGTAGCCCTGACTGGTGGAAATTCCCCGCAGCCTCTCTCTCTTTTCCATCGGGCTTTCACCTTGGATGTCAGCTATGATCTTGTGGCAGATGTTTTCCTTTTCAAAGAAACTGGGCTTAAACTCGGTTTCTTCAGAAGTCCAAGATAGACGGAAAATGTACTTGACGTTAGGGATTGCCTTGATTCAGGCCTTGGCCTTGACTACAAACCTTCCTGTCCAAGCTCCCTACAATCCCTTCTTGGTCTTTCTCCTCAATACCAGCCTTTTGGTTGCGGGGACCTTCTTCTTAGTTTGGCTGTCGGATATCAATGCGTCAATCGGAGTTGGAGGCCCAATCGTTATTTTATTGGCAAGTATGGTGGCTTCACTCCCTCAGGACATCATCCAATCGGTCCAGGTTCATAAGATCTCTCCTTGGTTGCTTTTCCTATTGATAGTGCTTGGTGTCCTCTTTACCTATCTAGTCGTGCTCTTTTACCGAGCTAGATACCGCATCCCTATCAATAAAATAGGCCTTCATTCTCGCTTTAAACGCTATTCTTATCTGGAAATCATGCTCAATCCTGCAGGTGGCATGCCTTATATGTATGTGATGAGTCTCATGGGCTTGCCTTCTTATCTCTTGCTCTTGCTTCACCATCTGGATAAGAGCAATCCACTCTACTCTGCCATACTGGAGCAGTATGCGATGGGGAAACCCTTGTGGATTTACGCTTATATCCTTATCCTCTTTGTCTTTAGCATTGCCTTTGCCTTTGTCAATGTGAGTGGTCAACAGATCGCAGATCGGATGAAACAATCAGGAGATTACATCTATGGGGTCTATCCTGGTGAGGATACCAGTCGCTTTATCAATCGCTTGGTTCTGCGATTTGCTCTGATAGGTGCAGTCTTTAACGTTACCTTGGCCGGACTTCCGATCTTGTTTGTCTTGAAAGATGAGAGTTTGTTAAAAATCAGCATGATTCCTGGACTCTTTTTAATTTTGAGTGGCATGCTCTTTACAATTCACGACGAATTGCAAGCTCTCCGACTAAATGAAAGGTATCGGCCACTATTCTAGGAGGTTTTGATGTATTACTTTATCCCAGCTTGGTATGGCAAGGAACGTCCCTGGCATGCCGATTTGACACCCTGGTATTTTTTTCTCATTTCAAGCTAGAATTTGATGACACCTTTTAATCAGATTCGCCTGATGCAACGCCAAGGGGTCCCTGCACAGGTCCTCCTTTTGTCCTATCAGCCTCATTTGCGCTATTTTCTCCATCGCCAAGGTATTTTAGAAGCACAAGTTTATTCCTTATTTGATGAATTGCAGGATTTTCATGAGATTCGACCGCAGGTCTTGCAACTAAGAGATATTGAGTGGGAAGAGGACTGCGAGTTTGTTTACAGTCCCTTTACCATTCTGGTGCTGAAGGATGGAAAGCCCTATGCTCAGGTGGAGCATGGGATAGAAGGTTTTATCAGTACGATTCAGTATTTCAAGGAAGATGGGCTCTTGTCTGCCAACTACCTGATGGATGATCGGGGGCTGGTTTCCAGTGTGATTTATTACGAAAATGGCCAGGCCCTCTACCAAGACTATCTCAATCCCAAGGGACTGTGGCAGTTTAGAGAGCACTTGCAAGATGGGGGGCGTATCGAAGTCAATCCTATCTTTGCTTTTCGCTTCCAAAAAGAGGCTTACCGAGATATGGGAGATTTGATTGCGGAGTTTTTGAGAAGAAAATAGCTCAACTCCCTGAGGAAGGAGCGACCTATTTTCTGCCTGCTTGTGATCAGCACAATGCTTTCCTTTTAGAACGATTGCCTCACCAAACCACTAAGGTTCTCAGTCTTTTTATCGGACGAAATCCTCAAGAGCAATTACCCCAGTTGGCAAGTCTGCTGGATAAGGTGGACCTTGTTCTGATCGACAGAGAGGACACCTTGCACTTGGCTCAGTCTGCCTTTCCAAATCAAGCAACGAAGTTTCGCCATTTATCGCCTTTTGATACGCGCTTGGAGCTAGGAAAGAGTCAGACTCGGAAGGAGTCAATCCTCTACTATCAACTGGACTTTGAGCAGGGGATAGAGGACCAAGCGCTCTATCAGGTCTTGCATTTCCTTTCTGAAAACAAGGATACGGAGTTGGTCTTTGGAGCCTTTGCTGCTAGTCAAGAAGAAATGAAACAACTGGAAACACGAGTTGCAGAGATGATTGCAGAGCAGTTTCAAGACCAAGAACTGGAGAAGGAAGTTGATTACCAAGGAGCTGAAAATCCGCTTGAGGACAATCGCCATCAGAGCAAGCGCTATTCGTTTGTCAATATGCAGGATGAATCAGAGTTAATCAAGCAGCTGGAATTTGTTCGTTTGATTGTCGATTTGAACAGTCAACCTCTTCTTTATACCCAGATAGCGGGGATTAGTGCTGGTATCCCTCAAATCAATAGGGTCAAAACTGAGTATGTCAGCCATCAGAAGAATGGCTACCTGTTGGAAAACACTGCCGATTTTGCTCAAGCGGCCCATTACTATCTCGATAGCCTGCAGGTGTGGAATGATGCTCTGATTCATTCTATTGAAAAGATAAAGGAACACACTGGCGAGCAATTCCTAATCAAGCTAGAAAAGTGGTTGGAGGAGGTGACTCATGGAAAAGAAGTATAAGATCTTGCAAATCGGTCCAGAGGATTGGCGAGAGACACTCACCCTACCAGCCCAACTAGACTGGTATCATGTTCCTCCCAACACACCGTCTGCCATCCAGAAAATTATGGATGAGAAAAATTTGGAGCACTTTCATGCTGTCATTCTTACGGATGGGGCTTATCTAGTAGATTTGTTGCCTTTTGCGTCTAGCTTGGAACCCTATACGGTTTTCTATCCAGAACAGTTTACAAGTCAGGATAAAAACATTCAGAACCTCATCAAACAGCACTGCATGCAAGCGATGGACCTGTCAGACAGACAGGGCTTTGTTCGAGACCTCTCCACCTCCCTCTTTGAAGGTGGTTATGGGGACAAGATGAGTCCAGCTACGATACGGATTCACCCGAGTTTTCAAGACTCTGTCTCCTATCAAGGGTTTGAGCATCTGAAATTAGAAGGAGACTTTGGCGAGACCTATACCCAGCTAGCCTCTTGGGCCTATAATCAGACTGTCCAAGCCCATGCACCAATCGAACTCTGGCTCGAATATGAAAAGAGTGGACCAGTGGAATTGCGCTTGCGTTTGCGAAAAATCCCAGCAGGATCCGTTTCAGAGATTAGACAGGACATTCTCCTTGAGGAAGCAGACTTTGCCTCAGCAATCATAGTGGAGCAAGACTATGATGCTTATCTGATCATTTCTCTGAAGCGCGTTGTCAGGGAAAGGTCAATATCGGCAATCTCCACCAACGCTGGAGCCGGAAACAGTTTGGAAAGTTTGTTCTCGGAGGCAATATCCTGCATGACAAAAAACGTGAGGAAATCAACTATTTCTTTCATCCGGGAGATTTCAAGCCTCCTCTAGCAGTCTATTTCTCAGGTTACCGTCCGGCGGAAGGTTTTGAGGGTTACTGGATGATGAAGAATCTCAGATGCCCCTTTCTCCTCTTTTCGGACCCTCGATTAGAAGGAGGAGCCTTTTACCTAGGAACCGAGGAATTAGAAGATAAAATTCAAGCAACCATCCAACACTATCTAGACTATCTAGGCTTGGATAGAAGTGACTTGATCCTATCTGGGCTGTCAATGGGAACCTTCCCAGCCCTCTACTACGGAGCCTACTTTGAACCCAAGGGGATTGTAGTCGGAAAACCCTTGACCAATCTAGGAACCATCGCACGGCGGGGTCGACTGGAGGCACCAGGAGTTTTCCCGACCAGCTTTGATGTCTTGCACCTTCAGACAGGAGGAGTGAGCCAAAAAGACATGAAGGACTTGGATCAACGTTTTTGGACCCGATTTAAACAAGCTGATTTTTCCCAGACGACCTTTGGTCTTTCTTACATGAAGGACGAGGATATGGATAGTGGAGCCTATGACCAACTAGTGGAGACACTCTGTCAGACAGGAGCCAAGATCTTGTCGAAAGGGACAGCAGGTCGACACAATGATGACACAGGAACAAACGTTGCCTGGTTTATTCATTTTTATAAGATGATACTAGAAGAATACGGAAGAGGTGAGACATGATTATCATCAAGAGAGAGGATATTAGGTGGGGCGAGATGGGAGCCACTTATCTTTACGGTAGCCAGATCACCTATCATGCAGATGGTCATGTTACCCTGAAAAATCCTTTGCTGGCTTCAGGTGAAACCCTTAAAACCTGGTTTTCCAGTGTCAACTACCAGGCCACTAGAAGCCAGCCCAGCCTCCCTCTTCTCAAGAAAAATCACACCTACCGTTTATCTATGAAGATGCAGGTTCAACCGACCAATGGCCTCTATCTCAAACTGACTTTTTAAACCGTTATGAAGAAATCATCGAAGAGAAGATTGAAAGACAATTTTCTTTTAGCTTCACCTATCCTGAAGCGGCCTACACCTACCGCCTTTCCTTGATTAGTGCAGGTTTTGAGGCTCTTGACTTTGTTTCGTTTTCTATTGAGGAGGATGATGGTGTTTAATCGTTTGTATCAAGAAAGACAACTGAGAAAGGTCAAGAAAACTTTTTAAGCCAAATCAATGCCCTCAAAGAAGAGATGGCAGCTCTCAGTGATGAGGAAATGGCTACAAAGACAGAGGAGTTTCGCCAGCGCCTTGCTCAGGGAGCAACCTTGGATGAGCTATTGGTAGAAGCCTATGCCCTTGTTCGTGAGGCCGATAAACGGGTCTTGGGTCTCTTTCCCTATGATGTGCAAGTCATGGGAGCCATCGTGATCCACCAAGGAAATGTGGCTGAGATGAATACGGGTGAAGGTAAGACCTTGACTGCCACCATGCCCCTCTACCTCAATGCCCTAACGGGAAAAGGCAGCATGCTGGTCACGACTAATGACTATCTGGCTAGACGGGATGCAAGCGAAATGGGCCCAGTTTACCAATTTTTAGGTCTAACTGTCGGTCTGCCCTTTTCAGAGGATCCAAAGGAGGACTTGACTGCCGAAGAGAAAAGAAAGATCTACACCTCAGATATCGTCTACACGACCAATAGTGTACTGGGCTTTGACTATCTCAATGACAATCTTGCTTCTACTCATGAAGGAAAGTTCCTACCTCCCTTTAACTATGTTATCATCGATGAGATCGATGACATTCTACTCGATAGTGCCCAAACTCCCTTGATTATCGCAGGTTCTCCCCGCGTCCAGTCTAACTATTATGGGATGATTGATACCCTAGTGACGACCTTGGTTGAGGGAGAAGACTACATCTACAAGGAAGAAAAAGACCAGGTTTGGTTGACCCGAAAGGGGGCCCAGACGGTTGAAGCTTTCTTAGGAATCGACCATCTCTACAAGGAAGAGTACACCAGTTATGTTCGACATCTAGTCTATGCTCTCAGAGCTCATACGCTCTTTACCAAGGACAAGGACTACCTGGTTCGAGGGCAAGAAATGGTCTTGTTAGACAAGGGAACAGGTCGCCTGATGGAAATGACCAAACTTCAAGGAGGTCTCCATCAAGCCATCGAAGCCAAGGAACATGTGAAGCTCTCTCCTGAAACCAGAGCTATGGCTTCGATCACCTACCAGAGTCTCTTTAAGATGTTTCGTAAAAATCTCAGGTATGACAGGAACGGGAAAGGTGGCAGAGAAAGAATTTTTCGAAAACCTATAATATGTCTGTCATTCGCATTCCGACCAATCGCCCACTTAGGAGAATGGACCATCCGGACAATCTCTATGTGACCCTCCCTGAGAAAGTCTATGCTTCTCTGGAAGCAATCAAGACCTATCACGCCAAAGGCAATCCACTCTTGATCTTTGTCGGATCTGTTGAAATGTCCCAGCTTTATTCGTCCTTGCTCTTGCGAGAGGGGATTTCCCACAATGTCCTTAATGCCAATCATGCGGCGCGTGAAGCCCAGATCATCGCAGAGTCTGGACAGATGGGGCAGTCACCGTTGCGACTTCTATGGCAGGTCGCGGGACAGATATCAAACTCGGTCCAGGAGTCGCAGAATTGGGCGGTTTGATTGTGATTGGTACCGAGCGGATGGAGAGCCGACGGATTGACCTGCAAATCAGAGGTCGTTCTGGCCGGCAGGGTGATCCAGGCATGTCTCAATTTTTCGTGTCGCTTGAAGATGATGTGATTAAAAGAGTTCGGGCCGTCTTGGGTTTCACGACCCAGTATCAAGACTACCAAGTGGAAGATAGTAGCAAACCCTATCCTACTCAAGGCTCGCAAGTACCGCAATCTCGTCAGAAAAGCTCAAGAGGCTAGTGATAGTGCCAGTCGCTCAGCTCGCAGACAAACCTTAGAGTATGCGGAAAGCGTCAATATCCAGCGTCAGATGGTCTACCAAGAAAGAGATCGTTTGCTGGATGGAAGCCGTGATCTAGAGCATATCCTTGAGGATATACTGGCAGACTATACCAAACAAATCTCAGAAAAAGCCTATAGCAGTCCCCAAGAGCTCTTTCACTTCATCGTGACCAATATTAGTTTTGGGATGAGAGAATTACCAGCTGATCTGGATTTAGCTGATGCAGATCAGATTTGGGAGTTACTAGAGAAAATAATAGCCAAGGAAATCGCAGCTAAAAAGGAAGTCCTCCAACCTCACCAGCTCTATGACTCTTTTCTGAGAATATCCATGCTCAAGGCTATTGATGACAACTGGGTTGAGCAAGTCGACTATCTCCAACAGCTCAGTCTAGCAATCGGGAGCCAGTCTGCTTCTCAAAAGAACCCTATCGTGGAGTACTATCAGGAGGCCTATGCAGGCTTTGAAACCATGAAGCAACAAATCCGTACAGATATGGTACGCAATCTTCTCATGGGGATTGTGGAAGTAACGCCCAAAGGTGAGATTCTCACCCATTTTCCATAAAAAGAGGATCATATGACAATTTACAATATAAATCTAGGGATCGGTTGGGCGAGCAGTGGTGTCGAGTATGCCCAGGCCTACCGAGCAGGGATTTTTAGAAGTTTAGACCTAGCATCTAAGTTTATCTTTACCGACTTGATTTTAGCAGACAATATCCAGCATTTAACGGCCAATATCGGCTTTGCGGATGATCAGGTAATCTGGCTTTACAATCATTTTACAGATATAAAGCTAGCACCGACCAGTGTTACAGTTGACGAGGTCTTGGCCTCTTTTGGTGGCCTTGAGAGTCATAGGGAGCGGGACGGCAAGGTCTTGCGCGTCTACTTTTCAGATGAGGATAAGTTTGTGACCTGCTACTTGGTAGACTCGGCTAAGAATCTAGTGCAGCATGCAGAGTATGTGTTTGGGGGTAACTTGATTCGCAAGGATTATTTCTCCTACACACGCTACTGTACAGAATATTTCGCACCTAAAGACCAGGTGGCTAGGCTCTATCAACGAAGCTTTTTCAATGAAGACGGCAGCACCGCTTACGATATGTTGCTGACTGAAGGACAAGAAGAGGTCTATCGATTTAAGGACCGAATTCTGTACGGAAAACCAGCCCTTATGCGCTATTTTATGCAAAGTTTGAACTTGAGCAAGTCTGATTTGGTCATCTTGGACAGGAAACTGGGATTGGTCAGGCTGTTTTTGAAGAAGCACAAAAGGCCCATCTAGCAGTTGTCGTTCACGCAGAGCACTATAGTGAAAATGCTAGTAACGAAGACTATCTCCTCTGGAATAACTATTATGAGTATCAGTTTACAAATGCGGACAAGGTCGATTGTTTTATCGTGTCTACGGATCGGCAGAAGGAAGTTCTTGAAGGTCAATTTGCTCAGTACAGTCAGCATCGTCCACGAATCGTCACGATTCCAGTTGGGAGCATTGATCAGTTGACGGAGCCTGCTAGGGAACGAAAGCCCTTTTCTCTCATTACCGCTTCGCGTCTGGCCAAGGAAAAACACATTGACTGGCTCGTCAAGGCGGTTATCCAGGCGCATCAAGTCCTTCCAGAGCTTACCTTTGACATTTATGGCAGTGGGGGTGAGGAGTCCCTTTTAAGGGAAATCATCACGGCTCACCAAGCGGAGAACTATATCCAGCTCAAAGGGCATGCAGATCTAGCTCAGATCTATCCCCAGTATGAGGTCTATCTGACAGCCTCAACCAGTGAAGGCTTTGGTCTGACCTTGATGGAGGCAGTTGGTTCAGGCTTGCCCCTGATTGGTTTTGATGTGCCTTATGGAAACCAGACCTTTATACAGGACGGTCAAAATGGCTACTTGATTCCAAGTTCGGATGACCATGTTGAAATGGAAATTAAAAGGGCCTTCGCGGAAAAGATCTGCCAGCTCTATCAGGAAAATCATTTGCCAGCTATGCGAACAGCATCTTATGAGCTAGCTAGAGGATTTTTAACAGATAAAGTAAGGGACAAGTGGAAGAAAACGATAGAGGAGGTCCTGCATGATTCAACTATTTGATCGTTATGGCCAGGAAAGCCGCGATTTGCACGAAAGTTTAGAAGCTGCTGGTCTGTCCCATGCCACAGTTGTGATCGAACCAGATGGATTTCTCCCAGATGGGATTCTCTCTCCCTTACCTACTATCTAGGTTACGAGTCGGGAAAAGCTCTTTATTTCAATCAAGTAGCCGTACCTGAGTTTTGGGAGATTGCAGGGCAATAACCAGTCTGCGCATATCCTAGAGGATTCTCAGGGAGAGGGGTGATTCACTATGTGGAGGCTCCTCAGGCCCGTTTGGTCAAGCAAGTCGACTGGAAGGACCTATCCGGTCGCATCTACCAAGCAGACCACTATAACCGATACGGAGCCTGTTTTGCCAAGACCACCTATAGTGCAGATGGGCAGGATATCCTGACCAAGTACCAGGATGCAAAGGGACAAGAAATTGTCCTAGAAAATCATGTGACAGGCGATATCCTCCTAACCTTGCCCGGAAAAGCCCTGCGCCATTTTAAAAATCGAGGTGGAATTCACGATTTTCTTTTTTGCAAGACTTGAGAATCGACACTCGCCACCTTCTCTTTAACACACTCGCCACCTCTTTCTTGGTCTCATACCATTATCCAGACAAGACTGGACGGGACATTTTAGTCTGGCAAGAACCGCTTGATGATTGTCTTCCTGGAAATATGCAGCTGCTCTTGGAGCAAGAGGAGCTGAGAGCCAAGCAGATCCTCATACCAGATAAGGCTACCTATGAACAAGCCTTGGCCTTGACCAATCCAGCCTATCATGACAAGTTTGTCCATCTAGGTTATCATTATCAGTTCAAAAGAGAAAACTTCGTTCGATCAGATGCCTTGATCGTTACCAACTCAGATCAGATTGAGCATATCGAAACCCTGATTGAGTCCTTGACAATGGTGACCTTCCGAATCGCGGCAGTAACTGAAATGTCGTCCAAGTTGCTAACCTTGCTTTCCTATCCCAATGTCGTTCTCTATCAAAACGCTAGTCCGCAAAAGATTCGAGAACTCTACCAGCTGTCAGATCTCTATCTGGATATCAATTATGGAAACGAGCTTTTGGATGCTGTCCGTCAAGCCTTCGAGCACAATATGCTTATCCTAGCCTTTGATCAGACAGCTCATAACAGACCCTACACAGCTCCAGAACACCTCTTTGATGTGCAGGCTGTTGGAGACATGATTGCGAAGATTCAAGAAGCTCTCAGCAGTCTTGACAAGATGGGGCAAGCCCTTGGGCATCAAGGTCGTCATGCTAACTATGTGGACTTGGCTACTTACCGAGAGAGGATGGAAAGGATAATAGGGGAAGGCCATGACTAAAAAAGATTTATTTTACAAGGATGTCGAAAGGACGCATGGAAGAGTTAAAGCAAGGAGCGCTTAAGAAAGAAAAAGCCTACCCGAGGAGAAAAGATCAGTAAAACCTTCTCCATTTTACTCGGCTTGCTTATCCTTCTTACCCTGATCTTTACATTATTAGGAATCTTGAGGTGAAAATGATGGAAGTTTTAATGATTGTAGGGATAGTCCTAGCCGTCGCCTTGATTGTCCTGGTTCTCATCCAACCTCGCCAAAGCCAACTCTTTTCCATGGATGCGACTAGCAATATCGGAAAAACCAGGCTACTGGCAGAACAACCGCTTAGTAAAAATGGTGACCCTCTTGATTAGCCTAGCCTTGTTTGTCTTGCTCCTCGTTTTTATGATGGTAACCTATCAGTAAGAAGCGGAACCATTCACAGATAAAGGATACTAGAGACGGGGAAAAATACATCTAAATCGGAGGAACATATGGAAAAACAGATTAATGAAAAAATTATCGGAATCGTGCATCAAGCCAATGATATGATTCCAGTTGAGTGGGATGATTTGTATATTGTAATCGAGATGGATAAGACCTATAGTGGAAGTGCATATTTTTATTTTAAGTATGAAGGTGAATATCATTATAATTTATACCTTCCTAGAGATTTTGGGTTATCACAGGATGAAGTATTTAACCAGAGTGATATATTATTTGATAAATCTGAAGAACTAAAAAGAGTGTTTATTGAAAATGACTTGGAAGATTGGTATATTTGTATCATCCATTTAGATGATAACAACAAGCTTTCAGTCGACTATGACTATGCTCCATGGTTGGAAAGTGGTTATGGTCCAAGTGCTCGAATGGACTTATTTGAATACAAATACCTCGGTAAGCAACCAGCTAACGAAAAAGAACTAGAACAGTTCAAGGCTATGGAAGCCTTCCAGAAGGAACATAATCAAAAGTAGTATAAGCTTGATTACATTTTGAAGAATGTGATTTTTTGAGTATTGCTGTTATCGTGAAATGGAGGATAATATGTTAGAAAACTTTGTCAAAGTGGCAGATATGCCCAAAGATGTTATTGAAAAATATAAAAATCAAGTTCCAGCGGAGTTGCTACAAATTTGGCAGGAAGATGGTCTAGGAACTTTTCTTGATGGTTATCTAAAAGTCATCAATCCAGATGACTATCTTGAACTTCTCCAAGATAGCTATTTCAGAGGAGATGTCGCTTTTCCAATGTTTGTGACGGCATTTGGAGATATTATTACTTGGGAAGAGAATGCCTATGTGGGAATTGTCCAATACAATATTCAGGATTGTAACATTATAATTAAGCGTCTGTCACATTTTTTGAATTTTTTGGATGATGAATATGTTTTAAGATATTTTGATCAAAAGTTATATAAAAAAGCTGTTGCCAAACATGGTCTGCTAGCCTACGATGAGTGTTTCGGTTTCGTTCCACTTTTGGCATTAGGAGGCTTTAAAGATGTAGACCACATGGATAAGGTAAAAGTCTTGGAGCACATCTACCTTATGTACCAGCTGACAGGCGGAGTGATGGACGACTAGGATTTGCTGATTCCTTTTTGAGAATAGTACGAGAGGAAGAATTTTCCTCCAAATACAAAACACAAGAACCTCAGAGGAAGTCCTCTGAGGTTCTTTGCGTTCTAGTTTCCATATTTCTGGTAAAAATCGACCTTAACCTGGATAAAGGTTTCGGCTTCGCGTAGTAGCTGCAGGAGGGTGGCACGGGTTTCAAACTCCTCACGTGTTTTCGGGAGACTCCGATTGCGGAAGACTTGCAGATAGCGTTCGATGTCATCAAGTAGGTCATGAGCAGGATTGGTCTGACTTAGCTGGGCAGCAATCTTTGAAAAGAGCTGGGCCAAAATCAAACTCTCACTTGCGGCCAGGTGACAGGTATTGATCTGCTGGGCCATATTTCGCAGGATGCGACTTTGTCTCTGTCTCATCTCAAAGTAGTGGATGTGGTAGTCCGTCTGGTGAAAGAGATGGTCCGAGTGATCCAGGTAGACCAGTTTGAGAGCTTCATTGAGGAGCTTGTCTAATTGGTCAACGAGTTGGGCTTGATTGCGCCCGTCTCCTCTTGACAGATAGTATTTAAAGCGAAGCAAGATGTCTTTTAACTTTTCTTCGACCTGAAGGTGGTAGCTTTGGATGGCTTTCTCACGAGAGGGCATATAAAGGTTGACCAATAGAGCAAAGCTTGTCCCGATGAGAAAGAGGAGTACTTCATTAAGCAAGAGCTCTGGGGAAGTAGACTCCTGTACCAAGAGATGACCGACCAAGACACTGCTAGGGGTGATGCCGATTTCCCAGCCCATTTTGTAAGCAAGAGGCACATAGAGAGCCAGATAGAGGCCCAGGCTCCAGATGTGAAAGCCTGTCAGCTGAAAGGCTAGAACACCGATAGCGAGCGCTAGGAGCATGGAAAAGAGGCGGTTGCGTGCTAATTTCAGCGTGCTTCTGCGCGTGTCGGAGAGGCTTAAGAGAGCGATGATTCCAGCTGAAACTGCTGATGATAAATCTAAAAAATAAGCGAGAAAACAAGCGAGACAGGTCGCTAAGATCAGTTTTGTCGTACGTTGGGTGATAGACATGAGAATTTCCTAAACTAATAGAATCGAGTGTTTAACGAGGAATCAGGTACTAGGGCCGAGGTTTTCGGTTTGTAGCATACTCGGCAACCGCTGTAAAGAGAACATCTGTAGAAGAATTCAGAGCTGTTTCGCAAGAGTCTTGCACGACCCCAATCACAAAACCGACTCCGACAACCTGCATAGCCAAGTCGTTGGAAATCCCAAAGAGGCTACAAGCGACAGGAATGAGGAGAAGGGATCCCCCAGCGATTCCAGAGGCACCGCAGGCAGAAATGGCAGCGACGACACTGAGCACAAAAGCTGTACCAAAGTCGACAGCGATTCCTAGCGTATTGACTGCAGCTAGAGTCAGAATGTTAATGGTAACGGCAGCGCCAGCCATATTGATGGTCGACCCAAGCGGGATGGAGACAGCGTAGGTTTCAGGATTCAGTCCCAAGTCTTGGCAGAGTTTCATATTGACAGGGATATTGGCAGCAGAGCTACGAGTGAAAAAGGCTGTAATACCACTGACTACGTAGACATTTCAAAACAAGGGGATAGGGATTTTTCCTCATAAAGAGAAAGGCGATGAGTGGGTTGACGATGAGAGCTACAAAAGCCATGGTAGCAATCAAGAGTCCTAGGAGGACACCGTAGTTAGCCAGACTGGCAATGCCCTTGTCTGAGATGGTCTTAAACACCAAGCCTAAAATTCCAAAGGGAGCTAGGTTGATAATCCATTCTACGATTTTAGAGGTGACATCCGCCATGGTTTTCAGTAATTCTTTACTGTGTTTACTTGCCTCTCTCATAGCCAAGCCAAAGATAACTGCCCAAGAGAGAATCCCGATATAGTTGGCTTCAACAATGGCATTCAAGGGATTGTCCACCAGTTTGAGTAGTAGATTGCTGAGGACTTGACCAATACCGTCAGGAGCAGCAACTTCTGTATTTGCACTGGTCAGGGTGATTTGCACAGGCAGTAAGAAACTAGCTAGAACAGCCACCAATGCAGCAGCAAAGGTTCCAAGCAAATATAGGAACATAACAGTCTTCATATTGGTATTTTGTCCCTTTTGATGTTGGGAAAGGGCATTGGCAACAAGGGCAAAAACCAAAATAGGAGCGATGGCTTTCAGTCCACCTACAAAGAGGTCTCCAAGCAGACCAATTCCTGTAAGGTTTGGGAAGAGCAACCCCAATGTCGCTCCAAAAATCATTCCAATAAGGATTCGTTTGATGAGGCTTGCCTTGGTCCAGGCTCTAATGATTCGTTTCATAGCAGTCTCCTTCAAATGTATTGTTTATAATTATAGTATAAATATGCTATAGAGGCAAGTGATATTTTGAAAATATGGCCTATAATTGAATAATTATGAAAGAAAAGAGAAGGACGATTTTATGGTATAATAGGGAAAAGGAGTTTTATATGCAAGATTTTTTTCAACGCTATTTTGATAAACTTGATTTAACAACCATGTTAGAGAATCTCTTAACCAAGGTGATTTCTCTTTTGATTTTGTTTTTGCTATTTTATATAGCTAAAAAGATGCTTCACGCCACTGTACGAAAGATTGTAAAGCCCTCACTTAAATTTTCCAATCGAGATGCTGGCAGACAAAAGACCATTTCTCGTTTGCTGGAGAATGTCTTTAACTACATTCTTTATTTCTTCTTGCTCTATTGCATCCTGTCTATTTTAGGTTTGCCAGTTTCCAGCCTCCTTGCTGGTGCGGGGATTGCTGGGGTGGCCATTGGTATGGGGGCGCAAGGCTTTCTATCCGATGTCATCAATGGTTTCTTCATCCTTTTTGAACGCCAGCTTGATGTGGGTGATGAAGTGGTTCTCACAAATGGACCGATTACCGTTTCTGGAAAGGTCGTTAGCGTAGGGATCCGTACAACGCAACTGCGGGGTGACGATCAAGCCCTTCACTTTGTTCCCAATCGTAATATCACCGTCGTCAGTAATCTATCTCGTGCTGAATAGGCCGGCTATTTTAGCAGATTTGTGGTACAATAGAAGGAGTTTGGTAAAGGAGAGAGTATGCTATTTGTAGAGAAAAAATTAGGTCACGATTGTACATGGATAGACCTTGATGTAGACAAGATTAAAAACATGGAAGACCTTTCGGATGTCTATGGATTGGACAAGGAAACCATCGAGTATGCTCTGGATAGAAATGAGCGTGCCCACATGGACTATCACCGTGAAACGGGAACGGTAACCTTCATTTATAATGTTCTTGATTTAGAAAAAGACAAAGAATATTATGAAGCGATTCCGATGACCTTTATCGTTGAAAAACAACGGCTGATCACAATTAGCAATCACAAGAATAGTTATGTGATTAAACGTATGGCAACCTACCTTGAAAGCCATGAAGTTGTTTCAATCTACAAATTTCTTTTTGCCAGTTTAGAGATTATTAGCAATGCTTATTATCCAGTTATTGAAGAAATGGATAAAAGTAAGGATGAAATCAGTGCACTTCTTCGTCAAAAAACAACTAAAAAAAATCTTTTTGCCCTCTCTGATTTGGAAACTGGTATGGTTTACCTGACAGCAGCTGCCAAACAAAATCGTCTCCTCTTGGAACACATCCAAGGGCATGCTCTTTATCGCAATTTTAATGAGGTAGAAAGAGAGCAGTTTGACGATGCCATGATTGAAGCGCACCAGTTGGTTTCGATGACAGACTTGATTTCTCAAGTTTTGCAACAACTCTCAGCCTCTTACAACAACATCCTAAATAATAATCTAAATGATAATTTGACAACTTTGACCATTATCTCAGTCTTGCTAGCTATCCTTGCGGTTATTACAGGATTCTTCGGAATGAATGTTCCCTTACCGTTTGCCGATGAACCAAATGCTTGGATTTATATTTTGATAGCTAGTCTCATTTTATGGGTAGTCTTAGCCCAATATTTAAAGAATATTGCTAGAAATTAAAAAGAAAAGGAGCCAGAATGGCGATTGAAAATTACATGCCAGATTTTGCTGTGGAAGCAGTTTATGATCTGACAGTCCCAAGCCTGCAAGCGCATGGTATCAAGGCTGTTTTGGTCGATCTGGATAATACCCTCATTGCTTGGAACAACCCTGATGGGACGTCAGAGATGAAGCAATGGCTACATGACCTTCGGGACGCAGGTATTCGCATCATCGTGGTCTCAAATAACACCAAAAAACGGGTCCAACGAGCAGTTGAGAAATTTGGGATTGATTACATTTATTGGGCTCTGAAGCCCTTCACATTTGGGATTGACCGTGCCATGAAGGAATTCCACTATGAGAAAAATGAAGTGGTCATGGTCGGCGACCAGCTCATGACGGATATACGAGCAGCCCACCGTGCAGGTATTCGCTCGATCTTAGTCAAACCCTTGGTCCAACACGACTCGATCAAGACGCAGATCAACCGAGCTCGCGAGCGCCGTGTCATGAAGCAAATCACTGAAAAGTACGGACCGATTACATATAAAAAAGGAATTTAACTATGGAAGAAATTCTCTGTATTGGTTGTGGAGCAACCATTCAGACGACAGACAAGGCTGGTCTTGGTTTCACTCCCCAGTCGGCACTTGAAAAAGTTTGGAGACTGGAGAAGTCTATTGCCAACGCTGTTTCCGTCTCCGCCACTACAATGAAATCACTGATGTCCAGTTGACGGACGATGATTTCCTCAAGCTCTTGCATGAGGTGGGAGACAGTGATGCCTTGGTGGTCAATGTCATTGATATCTTTGACTTTAATGGCTCTGTCATCCCAGGCTTACCGCGCTTTGTATCGGGCAATGATGTCCTCTTGGTTGGAAATAAGAAAGATATCCTGCCCAAGTCAGTTAAACCGGGCAAGATTAGCCAGTGGCTCATGGAACGTGCCCACGAAGAAGGGCTTCGTCCTGTGGATGTCGTCCTGACTTCAGCCCAAAACAAACATGCCATTAGGGAAGTCATTGACAAAATCGAGCACTACCGTAAGGGCCGCGATGTCTACGTAGTTGGGGTAACCAACGTTGGAAAATCAACCCTTATCAATGCTATTATCCAAGAAATTACGGGCGACCAAAATGTCATTACGACTTCGCGTTTCCCAGGGACAACCTTGGACAAGATTGAGATTCCGCTTGACGACGGATCTTATATCTACGATACACCGGGAATTATTCATCGCCACCAGATGGCTCACTACTTGACGGCTAAAAACCTCAAGTATGTCAGCCCTAAAAAGGAAATCAAGCCCAAAACCTATCAGCTTAACCCTGAGCAAACCCTGTTTTTAGGTGGTCTTGGACGCTTTGACTTCATATCAGGAGAAAAGCAAGGATTTACTGCTTTCTTTGACAACGAACTCAAACTCCACCGTACCAAGCTAGAAGGCGCTAGTGCTTTTTACGACAAGCACCTCGGAACCCTTCTGACACCGCCAAATAGCAAGGAAAAAGAAGATTTTCCAAAACTAGTCCAGCATGTATTTACCATCAAGGACAAGACAGACCTGGTCATCTCAGGCCTAGGCTGGATCCGCGTAACAGGCACCGCCAAAGTCGCCGTCTGGGCACCAGAAGGCGTCGCCGTCGTCACACGAAAAGCAATTATTTAAAATAAAATCACTGAGCGAACAAAGTGAGCTCATAAAAAGATAGTTATTGCCGTGGTGTGATTGCCAATCTCTTGATTGGCAAGGGGCACAATTGAGACCTAGGCTCAATTGTGAGGTCAGGAAATCCATTTTTCAAAGATGAAATCTTTGGAAAATTAGTTCCGACCGTCCCTCACCACCTAAAGTAACTATCAAAAAAGGAAGAAAGATTATGTCATTAACATCAAAACAACGTGCCTTCCTCAACAGCCAGGCACACACCCTCAAACCCATCATCCAAATTGGAAAAAATGGTCTCAACGACCAAATCAAGACCAGCGTCCGTCAAGCTCTTGACGCGCGTGAATTGATCAAGGTTACTCTCTTACAAAACACAGATGAAAACATCCACGAAGTAGCTGAAATTTTGGAAGAAGAAATTGGTGTGGATACTGTCCAAAAAATCGGACGCATCTTGATCTTGTTTAAACAATCCAGCAAGAAAGAAAATCGCAAGATTTCTAAAAAAGTTCAAAGAAATCTAAGACCGAAACTCCAAGAAACTGTTTTTACAGAGAATTAAAGGAAGACGAGCCTATGGCAATCGAATTATTGACTCCCTTTACCAAGGTAGAGTTGGAGCCAGAAATCAAGGAGAAAAAACGCAAACAAGTCGGGATTTTAGGGGGGAATTTTAACCCCGTTCACCATGCCCATCTTGTTGTGGCGGACCAAGTACGACAACAGTTAGGACTGGATCAGGTCCTGCTCATGCCTGAATATCAGCCACCTCATGTAGACTAAAAAGAAACCATCCCTGAACACCACCGTCTCAAGATGCTTGAGTTGGCGATTGAGGGGATTGAAGGCTCTAGCCATTGAAACTATTGAGCTGGAGCGCAAGGGCATTTCTTACACCTACGATACTATGAAGATTTTGACAGAGCAACATCCAGATACGGATTATTACTTTATCATCGGGGCCGACATGGTGGACTATCTGCCCAAGTGGTACCGAATTGATGAGCTAGTCGACATGGTTCAGTTTGTGGGAGTCCAGCGACCACGCTACAAGGCAGGAACTTCCTATCCAGTTATCTGGGTAGATGTGCCTCTCATGGATATTTCATCCAGCATGGTGCGTGATTTCCTTGCCCAAGGTCGGAAGACCAAATTTCTCCTACCTCAGCTAGTGCTAGACTACATCGAGAAGGAGGGACTCTACTGATGGCCTATCAAGACTATATCAATTGCTCCCGTGAGGCTTTGTTGGAAAAAATGGCAGAGCTTCTACCTGAAAAACGCTTAACCCATTGCTTGGGTGTGGAGCGTGCAGCCATAGAACTGGCTCAGCGCTTTGGTGTGGATAGGGAGAAAGCAGGCCTAGCAGGACTTCTCCACGACTATGCTAAAAAGTTGTCAGATCAGGAATTTCTAGACTTGATTGACCGTTATCAGCTAGACCCCGACCTCAAAAACTGGGGAAACAATGTCTGGCATGGCATGGTCGGAATTTACAAGCTTCAAGAAGATTTGGATTTGCATGATTCTGAAATCCTGCGAGCTATTGAAATCCATACAGTCGGGGCTGGTCAGATGACAGACCTAGATAAGGTTATCTATGTAGCCGACTATATTGAGCACAATCGTGCCTTTCCAGGAGTGGATGTGGCGCGTGAAATTGCAAGTTTGTCACTTAATAAGGCTGTGGCCTACGAAACAGCTCGTACCGTGGAGCATCTAGCTCATCAGGGATTCCCCATCTATCCCCAAACCCTTGAAACCTATAACGCCTTTGTGCACTATTTGAAAGAGGACTAAATGAACGAAAAAGAATTATTAGAACTAGTCGTGAAAGCGGCTGATGAGAAACGTGCGGAGGATATCCTCGCACTTGACGTACAAGATTTGACCAGCGTGACAGACTACTTTGTTATCACTAGCTCGATGAATAGCCGTCAGTTGGACGCTATCGCTGACAATATCCGTGAAAAAGTAGCCGAAGCTGGTGTTAAAGGCAGCCATGTTGAAGGCGATGCAGCGGGAGGCTGGGTTTTGCTAGACCTCGGTTGTGTCGTTGTGCATATCTTCTCAGAAGAAATGCGTGCCCACTATAACCTAGAAAAACTGTGGCATGAGGCACATTCTGTAGATTTATCTGAAACCTTATAGTCTTTTCCTTTATCTTTTATTACGGCGTTAACTCGTCTTGCCTAACTTCAGTTATGCCTGCAACTCGTTGCCTAGTAATAAAAGCAAACGAAAAGACTATAGTGTACAATTGAACTCAGTTGCAGTCAACTGGGTTTTATTTGCTTATTTTAGAAGAAGATGGATAGAAAGGTAAAGGGCGCCGTGTTTGGTTGATGTTGAAACTGCACACGAACTAAAGCTGTGAGAAAAAGAGTAACCTTCCCTTGTATCTGATGATACGTCGGTAAGATTCCTATTTTTCTTAGCTTTTAACGCTCTTTGTATCTTAGAAAGGATTTGAACCCGTCCTGTAATCGTCGGAAAATAGATAGCCTTCCTTGGAGCTCGGCTCCATCGTTAGGCTCCTAATTTTCTATCGAATTACGGGCGGACTTGGTATCATGTTTTATGGCAACTTATGAAACCTTTGCGGCTGTTTATGATGCTGTGATGGACGATAGTTTATACGACAAATGGACGGATTTTTCTTTGCGACACTTGCCTAAGACCAAGGAGAGAAAGAAACTCTTGGAATTGGCTTGTGGTACAGGCATCCAGTCTGTGTCCTTTTCTCAGGCTGGTTTTGATGTAACTGGACTGGATTTGAGCGCGGATATGCTGAAGATTGCGGAGAAGAGAGCTGCTTCAGCCAAGCAAAAGATTGATTTTATTGAAGGCAATATGCTGGATTTATCCAAGGCGGGTAAATATGATTTTGTCACGTGTTATTCGGACTCGATATGTTATATGCAGGATGAGGTGGAAGTTGGGGACGTCTTTAAAGAAGTATATAATGCTCTCAATGAAGATGGTGTATTTATCTTTGATGTACATTCGACCTACCAGACTGACGAGGTTTTTCCAGGCTATTCTTACCATGAAAATGCAGAAGATTTTGCCATGCTCTGGGATACCTACGAGGACGCAGCACCTCACTCCATCGTGCATGAGTTGACCTTCTTTATCAAAGAGGCTGACGGGTCCTTTAGTCGCCACGATGAAGTGCATGAGGAACGAACTTATGAAGTCTTGACCTATGATATCTTGCTGGAACAGGCTGGATTTAAGTCTTTCAAACTCTATGCGGACTTTGAGGATAAGGAGCCGACAGAGACAAGTACCCGTTGGTTTTTTGTCGCGCAGAAGTAGGAGAACATCATGGCCATCACAGGTATTATCGCGGAGTTCAATCCTTTTCATAATGGGCACAAATACTTGCTGGATCAAGCAGAGGGATTGAAAATCGTTGCCATGTCAGGGAATTTCATGCAGAGAGGGGAGCCTGCTATCGTGGACAAGTGGACACGGGCTCAGATGGCTCTGGAAAACGGAGCGGATCTGGTAGTGGAATTGCCCTTTTTAGTCAGTGTTCAGGCGGCAGATTTCTTTGGTCAAGGGGCTGTGGATATCTTGACTCAGTTGGGCATTGATAGGCTGGCTTTTGGAACAGAAGAAGTTCTGGATTATCAAAAAATTGCTGACTTATATGCAAATCAAGGTAGTGAGATGGAGAAATTTGTGGATAATCTACCTGACTCTCTCTCCTATCCCCAGAAAACCCAAGCCATGTGGAAGGAATTTACAGATCTTGATTTTTCAGGCAATACGCCCAATCATGTCCTTGCTCTTGCCTATGCCAAGGCGGTTGCTGGACGAAACATCAAACTGCATCCAATTCAACGTCAGGGGGCAGGTTATCATTCTGTGGACAAGGAGGTGGACTTTGCCTCGGCAACAGCCATCCGTCAGCATCAATCAGACCAAGATTTCTTAGAACGCTTTATGCCTTCCGTTCCCCTCTTTGAGCAGACGAGTAAGGTGAGCTGGGATGATTATTTTCCCTTACTCCGCTATCAAATTTTGTCAAATCCAGATTTAACAACGATCTATCAGGTCAATCAAGAAATGGCTGTGCGTATCAAGGATGCCATCAAGACAGCCCAGTCTGTAGAAGAATTGGTCGAGGCAGTTGCGACCAAGCGTTATACCAAGGCGCGTGTCAGACGCCTCTTGACCTATATCTTGGTGCAGGCTAGAGAAAGTGACTTGCCAGAAGGTATCCATGTCCTTGGCTTTACCGAAAAAGGCAGACAACATCTTAAGTCTTTGAAAGGGCAGATCCATCTAGTCAGCCGAATTGGGAAAGAGCCTTGGGATGCCATGACCCAAAAGGCAGACCAGATTTACCAACTAGGGAATCCAAGTATAGCAGAGCAGAATTTTGGTCGAGTGCCGATTAGAACAGAATCAAACTAAGTCTACTGCAGAAGTAGGCTTTTTATTTTAGAAATTTTAGCTAGCAAATTGAAGATAAAATTTTTTGGAGAATATCAGATTTCCTAAGACAGAAAATAAGAAAGGAAATTTAGTATAGCGATTACAATTTTTGTCCTTGAATCCGCTTTATGCTTGTTATTTTTGGTATAATCATGATAATATAGATTAAAAAGGGGGATATATGAAAAATATAATGACGAGAATTCTTAATTTTTCTTATGAATTTTTAAATGGCTACTGAAATATCCATTGCAAAGACCATCATGGAGTAGTAATGTTAGAGTTATTGAGATGGTACAAAAATATCTATAGCCAGTATATGGGTACTGTATCTTGCACTTGAGATTGAACAATTTAAACGCTTTGCCTTACCTATCTATAAATTTATTTCTAATTATAATTGTTTAAAAGATATTATATCTTTGTATGAGAATCGTGTAATAATATTGTTAATACTGACTGTACCAGCAATACTATTCTGGTTTTTTTAGATATAATTTTTAAAAAAAGTTAGTTATAAAAAAACTGGATCCAAATCTATTTCCAGAATATGATTTGTATGACTATCCTTACCAGAATCATCTGGTGGAGTTTTTTAAATAGTTCAGATTCTATTCATAATGTCTTCTGGTTGGATGGTCCTTGGGGAAGTGGGAAAACATTTTTCATAAAGACGTTTTTTGAAAATCAAATTTACAAAAAGAAAGAAATCTACTATATTTCCTGCTTTGGGATAAAAACAAGAGAGCAAGCCGAAGAAAATATTGATTAATGAGATAGAAAAACAATCCATACTTGGAAATTTGGACTTTATTCCACTTGTTGGAGGAGTTTTTAAATGGTTCTTTAAAACAGTTGGAACGGACTTAATGAAGCGAGATTCTATCATTATTTTTGATGATTTCGAACGGGTTTCATATGCAGCAAAATCAGATAACCCTTCAGATTACAATGATTTATTGGGTTATATTGATTATCTTTCTGAGAATAAAAGATTTAAAATTATTGTAATTTTAAATAGTGAGGAAATTAAGTCAACAAAGAGGAATCTCATTGATAATAAATTTAAGCTAAACCAGCATCGAATGGTATCTACAGAAGAAGTTATAGATAACATTTTTGAAAAAGAGTAAGTTGAAGGATGATGAAGGAGGGAAAATATTATCATTAATTTATAAAATTTATTATGTAGATATAGACGAGAGAGTTGTAGAAGATAAAATAAAGATTCAAAACTAAAAAACCAAGTTTAAGAGAGTTCCAGAAATCATTAGAAGAACTTTCAAACATAATTGAGAGTGATTATACAACGAATATGCTTCTACCATATTCTGGTAGTGAGATATCAAATTATATCGTTGATTGCATGAATGGACGCATGGGAACTGATAGTATTCTAGTATCATTTTTTTAAATTTTTATATCACTTATAGAAGGCAATTATGAAATAGATGAGTATTACAATTTCTATGAGTCAGGTGCATATTTTCATTTTGAGATGTTAGAGAAGATTGTAAGTTTAAGTTTTGTTCATGCTTCACTTACTGCAGAGAAAAGAAATATATCCTGAAATTATTGATATTTTCAGACTTAAATATTATTTTAAATTGTTATCGTATCTCTGGGAAGTAAGACTAAGTAATCTGTTTATAACAGGAAACAATGTTTATTTTGAAGAAGATAAATCTCCTAGTGGTATAGAGAGTGTCTGGTTGAAATTTATTATGATATTTTTGAATCATCAAGTAAAAGACAATTATCAAATAAAAAGACAATTATCAACAGAATGAATTAAATGCTTTGGAGAGAAAAGTATCAGAATTTTTATCAAATATTGCCTACCTATGGAGTTAAATAGAAAAATTAAAATTAATCATATTCCATTAGATAAATTAATACAAGAGAGTTTTGAAATAAATAGATCTTTTGTCTGAACTTCACGCTGAATTCCTTTAACATATTCTATTTTAGGTTTGTTTAAATTCCTTTTTTATGATAGAATATTAAGGAATGTATGTCATTCGATAAACAAATTTAATGAGGTAAAAACATGGAAATCATGACACTTGCGATTGCTGTTTTTGCCGTCATCATTGGTTTAGTCATTGGATATGTCAGCATCTCAGCTAAGATGAAATCATCTCAAGAGGCTGCAGAGTTGATGCTTCTAAATGCTGAACAAGAAGCAACTAATTTACGAGGACAAGCTGAGCGCGAAGCGGATTTATTGCTAAATGAAGCCAAGAGCGAAAGCAAGTCTCTTAAAAAAGAAGCACTATTGGAGGCCAAAGAGGAAGCCAGAAAATACCGTGAAGAAGTGGACGCTGAATTTAAGTCAGAACGTCAGGAGCTCAAGCAAATTGAAAGTCGTTTGACGGAGAGAGCTACGAGCCTTGACCGTAAGGACGACAATTTGACGAACAAAGAAAAAACACTTGAACAAAAAGAACAAAGTATTTCTGATAGAGCAAAAAACCTTGATGCACGTGAAGAGCAATTAGAGGAAGTCGAAAGACAAAAAGAAGCTGAACTTGAACGTATCGGTTCCCTTTCCCAAACTGAGGCTCGAGATATTATCTTGGCTCAGACGGAGGAAAACTTGACCAAGGAAATTGCTAGCCGCATTCGTGAGGCTGAGCAAGAAGTCAAGGAACGTTCAGACAAGATTGCGAAAGATATCTTGGTTCAGGCTATGCAGCGTATCGCTGGTGAGTATGTAGCGGAGTCAACAAACTCTACAGTTCATCTACCAGACGATACCATGAAGGGACGCATTATCGGTCGTGAAGGACGCAATATTCGTACCTTTGAAAGTTTGACAGGGGTAGATGTCATCATCGACGATACACCGGAAGTGGTGACCTTGTCAGGATTTGATCCGATTCGTCGTGAAATTGCTCGTATGACCATGGAAATGTTGCTCAAGGATGGCCGCATCCACCCAGCTCGTATCGAGGAGTTGGTGGAGAAAAACCGTCAAGAGATTGACAATAAAATCCGTGAATATGGTGAGGCTGCTGCTTACGAGATTGGTGCGCCAAACCTCCATCCAGACTTGATGAAGATCATGGGACGTTTGCAGTTCCGTACTTCTTATGGACAAAATGTCTTGCGTCATTCGATTGAGGTTGCTAAGTTATCTGGTATCATCGCCAGTGAACTTGGTGAAAATGCAGCTCTTGCCCGTCGTGCTGGATTCCTTCATGACATCGGGAAAGCTATTGACCGCGAGGTTGAAGGTAGCCACGTTGAGATTGGTACAGAGTTGGCACGTAAGTACAAGGAACACCCAGTTGTGGTGAATACGATTGCTAGCCACCACGGCGATGTCGAAGCCGAAAGCGTCATTGCAGTGATCGTTGCTGCAGCAGATGCCTTGAGTGCAGCGCGTCCAGGTGCTCGTAGTGAGTCTCTTGAAAGCTACATCAAGCGTCTCCATGATTTGGAAGAAATCGCCAATGGCTTTGAAGGAGTGCAAAATAGCTTTGCCCTTCAAGCAGGACGTGAAATCCGTATCATGGTTAATCCAGGACAAATCAAGGACGACAAAGTCACAATCTTGGCTCACAAAGTTCGTGAGAAAATTGAAAACAATCTCGATTACCCAGGAAATATCAAGGTAACCGTGATTCGCGAACTTCGTGCAGTAGATTATGCTAAATAAATAAGAAAGAGCAGTTGAAATATTACTGCTTTTTTGTTACACTAGATAGAAAGACTGTAGAAGGATAACTGACGTGATCATCAGTATCCGAGAGAAATTTCACTTTATTTCACAGACTAACTAAAGGAGACATAATGGCAGACCGAGGCTTGCTAATCGTTTTTTCTGGTCCTTCAGGAGTTGGGAAAGGAACGGTTAGAAGAGAGATTTTTGAGAGTTCTGAGAATCAATTTCAATACTCTGTATCGATGACGACGCGTGCGCAACGTCCTGGTGAAGTGGACGGAGTGGACTATTTCTTCCGTACTCGTGAAGAGTTTGAAGAGCTGATCCGTCAAGGTCAGATGTTGGAATATGCAGAATATGTCGGTAACTACTATGGAACTCCTCTGACCTATGTCAATGAAACTCTGGACAAGGGAATCGATGTCTTTCTTGAGATTGAAGTGCAGGGAGCCCTTCAGGTTAAGAAAAAGGTTCCAGATGCTGTCTTTATCTTTTTAACGCCACCAGATTTGGATGAATTGCAAGATCGTTTGGTAGGTCGTGGAACAGATAGCGCTGAAGTGATTGCCCAACGAATCGAAAAAGCCAAGGAAGAAATTGCTCTCATGCGTGAGTATGATTATGCCATTGTCAACGATCAGGTGCCCCTCGCTGCTGAACGTGTCAAGCGTGTAATCGAAGCAGAACACTTCCGTGTGGACCGTGTCATTGGTCACTACCAGAGATGTTGCCAAAATCTCCAACTACTCGATAAACTATAGGAAACAGGTACAAGCAAATGATGTTAAAACCCTCTATCGATACCTTGCTGGACAAGGTACCATCAAAATATTCACTCGTAATCTTGGAAGCAAAGCGTGCCCACGAACTAGAAGCTGGTGCGCCAGCAACTCAAGAGTTTAAGTCTGAAAAATCAACTCTTCGTGCTTTGGAAGAAATCGAGTCAGGAAATGTAACCATTCACCCAGATCCAGAAGGAAAACGTGAAGCAGTTCGTCTCCGTATCGAAGAAGAAAAACGCCGCAGAGAAGAAGAAGAAAAGAAAATCAAAGAGCAAATCGCTAAAGAAAAAGAAGATGGTGAAAAAATTTAAGGTTGGGGGGACTCAATCTTATTTTTTCTATTGCAAGAATTTACTGACAAGAAGGAGGTGAGAAGATGGCTATTGCAAAGATTATCGTGGATGTTCCCCTGATGCAGACGGACCAGCCCTATAGCTACAAGGTTCCTGAGGAATTTGTAGACATGCTGGAAGTCGGTATGCGGGTCCATGTCCCCTTCGGTAAGGGCAATCGTTTGATCCAAGGGATTGTGCTTGGCCTGGAGTCCCAGTCGGATGAAGAGGTGGCTGATCAGAACTTGAAAGAGATTGCGGAGGTGCTGGATTTTTCCCCGGTTCTCACTCAAGAGCAACTCTGGTTGGCTGAGGAGTTACGCAAGTCCGTCTTTTCTTATAAAATCTCCATTCTAAAAGCCATGCTACCAGGATTTTTAAACTCCAGTTATGATAAGATTCTCTATCCTCTGGAAGGTCTGAGTCAGGCAGACCGAGAGCGTCTGTTTGGTTCAGAAGATTCGCTAGCCTTTTCTTCTCTAGACCTTGCCAAGCAGGCAGAAATGATGCGCTTGACCAGGAAAGGGCTGCTCCGCTTAGAATACCAGGCAGTCGATCAAAAGAAGGTCAAGACCCAGTCTTGGTATGAGCTTGATGCTACTCGACTAGAGCAGATTGAGATTTCTGCGCGTGCTAAGAAAAAGGCAGAGCTGAGAGACTATTTGCTGTCTCATCCTGAGAGTGCTCCTCTGGCTAGTTTGTTAGAATTCTTCTCACGCGAGCAAGTCAACTTCTTTGTGGAGCAAGGAACTGTGTCCATAGTCCAAAAGGAAGTGCAACGCTCAGCTGCTTATTTTGAAGGCATTGAAGCCAGTCAACCTTTGGAATTGAATCCAGAACAAAGACAGGCGCGTGATGCCGTTGTCAGTGCTATTGGCAGTCAACAGCCTCCTTTCCTCCTTCAAGGGATTACAGGAAGTGGGAAAACGGAGGTTTACTTGCAGATTATCCAAGGGGCCTTGGACAAGGGCAAGACAGCCATTTTACTGGTACCTGAGATTTCTCTGACGCCACAGATGACGGAGCGGTTCATTGCTCGTTTCGGCGATAAAGTAGCCATCCTTCATTCAGGCCTTTCCAATGGTGAAAAGTACGACGAGTGGCGCAAGGTTGAGCGCGGCGATGCCCAAGTTGTCGTTGGTGCTCGATCAGCTATCTTTGCTCCTTTGAAAAATCTAGGTGTCATGATTATCGATGAAGAACACGAAGCTAGCTACAAACAAGACAGCAATCCCCGTTATCATGCTAGAGAGGTCGCCATTCTACGGGCCCAGTACAATCAAGCAGCCCTAGTCCTTGGCTCAGCAACACCGAGCTTAGAAAGCCGTGCGCGGGCTGGTAAAGGTGTCTATCAACACTTACGTCTGACCCAACGGGCCAATCCTTTAGCCACTATTCCTGAGGTTCAAGTGATTGACTTTCGTGACTATATCGGGCAGAATGAGACGTCAAACTTTACGCCTCCTTTGCTAGAGGCCATCCAAGACCGTCTGGATAAAAAAGAGCAGGTAGTCCTCATGCTTAACCGTCGGGGCTATTCTAGCTTTGTTATGTGTCGGGAGTGTGGGACGGTAGATAGTTGCCCCAACTGCGATATTTCCTTGACTCTTCACATGGATACCAAGACCATGAACTGCCATTACTGTGGCTTTTCCAAGGGAATTCCTCATGTCTGTCCCAACTGTCAGAGTCGCAGCATTCGCTACTACGGGACGGGGACTCAGAAAGCCTATGATGAGCTAGCAGAGCTCTTTCCTCAGGCTCGCATTCTGCGGATGGATGTGGATACGACTCGCAAGAAAGGTAGTCACCAAGCTCTTCTTGAGCAGTTTGGCCGAGGGGAAGCAGATATCTTGTTGGGAACTCAGATGATTGCCAAGGGCTTGGATTTTCCAAATGTGACCCTAGTCGGAGTTCTCAATGCGGATACGGCCTTGAATCTACCTGATTTCCGTTCCTCTGAGAGAACCTTCCAGCTCTTAACTCAGGTGGCTGGTCGCGCAGGTCGTGCAGAAAAAGCTGGGCAGGTCTTGATCCAGTCATACAATCCTGAGCACTATGCCATTCGTTTTGCCAAGGATCAGGACTACGAGGGCTTTTACGCTTATGAAATGGGTATCAGGCGCCAACTCGGCTATCCGCCTTATTATTTCACTATTGGGATTACCCTCTCTCACAAGAAAGAAGAAGAGGTTGTCAAACGTGCCTATGAAGTCATGGGGATTTTGCGCTCAGGTTTATCGGAAACTAGTAAAATCCTTGGACCAACGCCTAAACCCATCGCCCGTACTCACAACCTTTATCATTACCAGATTTTGATTAAATACCGTTTAGAAGATGAGCTGGGACAGACTCTCAATCGAGTTTTGGCCTTGACTCAAGAACGGGAAAATAGCGAGCTTCGTCTCAGCATTGACCATGAGCCGCAGCAATTTTTATAAGAAGGAGAAGAAATGACAAAACTAATCTTTATGGGAACTCCCAATTTTTCAGCGACAGTTTTGAAGGGGTTGTTGTCAGATAATCGTTATGAGATTCTAGCTGTTGTGACCCAGCCAGACCGCGCTGTCGGCCGTAAAAAAGTAATCCAAGAAACCCCAGTCAAGCAGGCTGCCAAAGAAGCAGGCCTTCCTATCTACCAGCCTGAAAAATTATCTGGAAGTCCAGAGATGGAAGCTATTATGAAGCTAGGAGCAGATGGGATTATCACTGCTGCTTTTGGGCAGTTTCTCCCAAGCAAACTTCTTGATAGCATGGATTTTGCGGTCAACGTTCACGCTTCCCTTCTTCCAAAACACCGTGGTGGTGCACCCATTCATTATGCCTTGATTCAAGGGGATGAGGAAGCTGGTGTGACCATTATGGAGATGGTCAAGGAAATGGATGCAGGGGATATGATTTCTCGTCGCAGTATTCCTATCACTGATGAGGACAATGTCGGGACCTTGTTTGAAAAATTAGCGATTGTTGGTCGTGACTTGCTTTTGGACACCCTGCCTGCCTATATTGCCGGGGAGATCAAACCTGTGCCTCAGGACCCAAGCCAGGTCACTTTCTCGCCAAATATCAAACCAGAGGAAGAAAAATTGGACTGGAATAAGACTAACCGTCAACTCTTCAACCAAATCAGAGGGATGAATCCATGGCCTGTTGCCCATACTTTTCTCAAGGGCGATCGCTTTAAAATCTATGAAGCCCTACCTGTAGAAGGTCAGGGAGCTCCAGGTGAGATCCTCTCAATCGGCAAGAAGGAATTGATTGTCGCAACGGCTGAAGGAGCTCTGTCTCTCAAGCAAGTGCAGCCAGCTGGGAAACCTAAGATGGACATTGCTTCCTTCCTCAACGGAGTGGGACGGACATTGACTGTAGGAGAACGATTTGGTGACTAAAGTAGAAACGGCTAGAAATCTAGCTCTAGCAGTGCTAGGGGATGTTTTGGTTAACCAAGCATATTCCAATATTGCCTTAAACAAACACCTCAAGGGGAGTCAACTTTCAGCAGCAGACAAGGGCTTGGTGACAGAGATTGTCTACGGAACGGTAGCCCGAAAACTCACCCTGGAATGGTACCTGTCCCACTTTATCCAAGACAGAGATAAGCTAGATAACTGGCTCTATATCCTGCTCCTTCTGAGCGCCTACCAACTTCGGTATCTAGATAAGATTCCTAATCACGCTGTTGTTAATGAAGCGGTAGAGTTAGCCAAAGCCCGTAAAAAAGGCAGTGAAAAATTGGTCAACGCCGTCCTTCGTCGTATCTTGCGAGAAGGTTGGCCAGATATTGACAGCATTAAGCGAAAAAATAAGCGTGATTCCATTGCCTATTCTCTCCCAGTTTGGCTAGTATCTAAACTTAAGGAAGAATACGATGAAGAGCGAGCACAAGCCATCTTTAAAAGTCTCTTGGTGCGCAACAAAGCCAGTATTCGGGTGACTGACTTGAGCCGAAAAGAGGAAATCAAAGCTTTGTTAGAGGCGACTGATTCCCCTTTGGCGGCCACTGGTCTGGTCAAGGAGCAAGGCCACTTTGCAGGCCATGATTTGTTCGCAGAAGGGGCTATAACCATCCAAGACGAGTCCAGTCAACTGGTTGCTCCGATTCTTGATCTACAAGGTGATGAACAGGTCCTAGATGCCTGTGCCGCTCCTGGTGGGAAAACAGCTCATATGGCTTCTTACCTCACATCTGGTAAGGTGACGGCTTTGGATCTTTATGATCATAAGTTGGACTTGATCCAAGAAAATGCGGAGCGTTTAGGTGTGGCAGAACGAGTGCAAACGCAAAAATTGGATGCCAGAAAGGTGCATGAGTTTTTCGGTCGGGATTCTTTTGATAAGATTTTGGTAGATGCTCCCTGTTCTGGGATTGGACTTTTACGTCGCAAACCAGACATCAAATACAATAAAGAAACAGCAGATTTCACGTCCTTACAGGAAATTCAGCTGGAAATATTAGGTAGTGTTTGTCAAACGCTACGAAAAGGTGGTATAATAACTTATAGTACCTGTACTATTGTCTCTGAGGAGAACTTTCAAGTCGTTGAGGCGTTTTTAGAAAGTCATCCCGAGTTCGAGCAGGTTAAACTAGAACACGAATGTAAAGATATCCTGAAAGATGGCTGCATCCTGATTACTCCAGAATTGTATGGAAGTGATGGATTCTTTATCAGCCAATTTCGAAAGATATCAGAATAGGAAGGAACTGACACAATGGAAATAGCATTATTAACAGATGTTGGTCAGAAACGGACAAATAATCAGGACTATGTCAATCACTTTGTCAACCGAGCAGGACGCACTATGATCATCTTGGCTGACGGGATGGGAGGGCACCGTGCAGGAAATATCGCTAGTGAGATGGCGGTAACAGACCTTGGTGTGGCTTGGGTGGATACCCAAATTGACTCAGTCAATGAAGTTCGTGAGTGGTTTGCCCACTACCTGGAGATTGAAAATCAAAAAATTCATCAACTAGGTCAGGACGAAGCCTACAGAGGTATGGGAACAACGCTAGAAGCTGTTGCTTTTATTGACAACCAAGCCATCTATGCTCATATTGGAGATTCTCGTATCGGTTTGATTCGTGGAGAAGAATACCACCAGTTGACGAGTGACCATTCCTTGGTTAATGAATTGCTCAAGGCTGGTCAATTGACTCCAGAAGAAGCAGAAACTCACCCTCAAAAGAATATCATCACCCAGTCTATCGGACAAAAAGATGAAATCCAGCCAGATTTGGGATGATTACACTGGAGTCAGGAGATTATCTCTTGCTCAATAGTGATGGTTTGACCAATATGATTTCGGCAAGTGAGATTTATGATATCGTAACCAGTGATATTTCCCTAGCAGACAAGGCGGCAACCCTCATTCGCTTCGCTAACAATGCAGGAGGTTTAGACAACATTACGGTTGCCCTTGTTTACATGAACGAGGAGGCAGCAGAATGATCCAAATCGGCAAGATTTTTGCCGGGCGGTATCGGATTGTCAAGCAGATTGGTCGAGGAGGCATGGCAGATGTTTACTTGGCCAAGGATTTGATCCTAGACGGGGAAGAAGTGGCAGTGAAGGTCCTGAGGACCAACTACCAGACGGACCCGATTGCTGTGGCACGTTTCCAGCGTGAAGCGAGGGCCATGGCGGATCTGGACCATCCTCATATCGTTCGGATAACAGATATTGGTGAGGAAGATGGTCAACAGTACCTAGCTATGGAATACGTAGCAGGCCTTGACCTCAAGCGTTATATCAAAGAACACTATCCTCTTTCAAACGAAGAAGCAGTTCGGATTATGGGGCAAATCCTCTTGGCCATGCGCTTAGCCCATACTCGAGGAATTGTTCACCGGGATTTGAAACCTCAAAATATCCTCTTGACACCTGACGGTACAGCTAAGGTCACGGACTTTGGGATTGCCGTAGCCTTTGCGGAGACCAGTCTGACCCAGACAAACTCAATGTTAGGCTCTGTTCATTATTTGTCACCTGAACAAGCGCGTGGTTCTAAGCGACCTTCCAGAGTGATATCTATGCAATGGGGATTATCTTCTATGAAATGCTGACGGGACATATCCCTTATGATGGGGATAGTGCGGTTACGATTGCCCTCCAGCATTTCCAGAAACCACTTCCGTCCGTCATAGCTGAAAATCCATCTGTCCCTCAGGCTTTAGAAAATGTTGTCATTAAGGCAACTGCTAAGAAGCTGTCAGATCGTTATCAGTCTGTTTCAGAAATGTATGTAGACTTGTCAACTAGCTTGTCTTATAATCGTCGGAATGAACCGAAACTGGTCTTTGACGATGCGAGTAAGGCAGACACTAAGACTTTACCTAAAGTTCCACAAAGTACACTGACGTCTATTCCTAAAGCGCCTGCGCAGGAAGAGCGCCCTCAGCCAAAGAAAGCAACTCAACCAGTCGCTGAGCCAGAACCTGCACCAAAGCCAGCTAAAAAACGGAAGTTTAAAGCTCGCTATATGATTCTTTTAGCTAGCCTTCTATTGGTTGTAGCCTCTTTGGTCTGGATTTTGTCAAGAACACCTGCAACGATTCCTATTCCTGACGTGGCTGGACAAACCGTTGCAGAGGCCAAAGAAGCACTCAAAAAATCCAAGTTTGAAGCTGGCGAAGAGAAATCGGAGGCTAGTGATACAGTAGCGGAAGGACGCGTTATTCGAACCGATCCTGAAGCTGGCAGTGGCCGAAAAGAAGGGACCAAGGTCAATTTGGTTGTTTCTTCTGGCAAGCAATCCTTCCAATTGAGCAATTACGTCGGACGCAAGTACACAGAAGTTGTAGCTGAACTCAAGGAGAAGAAGGTACCAGAAAATCTAATCCAGATGGAAGAGGAAGAATCTAGCGAAAGCGAACCAGGAACTATCCTCAGACAAACCCCTGCTTCGGGTTCAACTTATGACCTTTCAAAAGCCACCACGATTACCTTAACAGTTGCCAAGAAGGTGACCAGTGTCAGCATGCCTAGCTACATCGGCTCAAGTCTCGAATTTACTAAGAATAATCTGACTCAGATTGTCGGAGTAAAAGAAGCTAATATCGAGGTTATTGAAGTATCGACTGCTCCTGAAGGAACAGCAGAGGGTACGGTTGTAGATCAAACACCAAAGCTGGTGAAAAGGTTGATCTTGCTAGCACACGCATCAAGATTTCGATTTACAAACCGAAAACACCACCGTCAACTTCATCCTCTAACCCTGCTCAACGAGGGAACCAGGGTTCTCCTACAAGTCCAAACCAGGGGAACCAGCAAGGAAATCAACAAGGCAATAATCCTCCAACGAATCAACCAAACAATGAAGGAAACCGCGAAAGTTCTCGAGATTAAACGAATCTTTGTCATGAAATCATGACAAAGATTTTTTTTAACAAGATTTTGTGATAAAATATAGGGAGTAGAAAAAAGGAGGAGAAAATGGACGAATCGAGAGAGTTGAATGCCGTCATTGATGTCATTATGTTAGCTGGAACCATTCTCTTGAAAAGTGGTTCGGAGATTCATCGGGTTGAGGATACCATGATTCGTATTGCCCATTCACAAGGGATTATAGATTGCAATGTGCTTGCCATGCCCGCTGCTATTTTCTTTTCTATTGAAAACACTAATATTTCTCGGATGAAACGGGTGACCTCATCCTCCTATAACATCGAAAAAGTTTGTGATGTCAACCAAGTATCTCGTGAACTTGTAGGCGGACAGATTGATCTTTCGACAGCCTTTACAAAGCTCAAAGAGATCGGTAATCAACCCCTTCCTTATACCAAGTTCCAAGTGACCGTAGCAGCGACCCTCAGTGCCCCTTTCTTCTCGATGATGTTTGGGGGCAATGTCTATGACGCTTTTGGTGCGGCTATTGCGACCTTATTTGGATTTGCCTTCTCTCTCTACGTAGAGAGGTTTGTCCGAATTCCTTTTGTAACAGCCTTTGCGGGAGCCTTTGTTTTTGGCTTGATTGCCCAGTTCTGGGCCCGCTACACAGGATTTCCTTCGACGGCAGACCTGATCATAGCAGGAGCAGTCATGCCCTTTGTTCCAGGGATTGCTCTGACAAATGCGGTACGGGATATCATGACCAACCATATCAACTCTGGTATGAGCAAGATGTTTGAATCTTTGCTCATTACCCTCGCTTTAGGGGCTGGCACCTCTGTCGCCCTGGTTTTGATGACATAAGATGACTCTAACAAGTATTTTGCTCCAAGCAGTGGCGAGTTTACTCGCCATTATCACACCTTTCTAATCGTACTGAATGTTCAACGCTCCATGCTCCTACCTGGTGGTGTTTTGGGAATGGGCGTTTGGCTCCTCTATCTCGTGCTCAAAGAACCAACCAATGTTATTATTGCGACCTTTATCGCAGCAGTAATTGGCTCTTGCATCAGCCAGATTTTAAGTATTGTCTATAAGACACCAGCGGTAGTTTTTGTCTTGGCCATTCTTGCTCCCTTGGTGCCAGGTTATTTATCCTATCGAACGACAGCTTTCTTTGTGACAGGCGATTACAGCCATGCTATTGCCAGTGCGACTTTGGTGGTTATGTTAGCCCTTGTTATTTCCATTGGAATGGCAAGTGGAACGGTAATTCTAAAGCTCTATTACTACATCCGCAAACAACGAGGAATCTCTTCCTAATGCTGTCAAAGCAAAGACTTGATTTGTTGAATCAAGTCTTTTTTCTCTCTTTTGCCCCTATTTGTGATAAAATAGAATGAAACGATTTTTTACAATGAATGAAAATACAGAGGTAAATATGACAATCGGTATTGATAAGATTGGTTTTGCGACCAGTCAATATGTCTTGAAATTACAAGACTTAGCAGAAGCGAGGGGAGTTGACCCCGAAAAATTTAGCAAGGGACTCTTGTTAAATGAAATTAGTATTGCGCCACTGACTGAGGACATTGTTACCTTGGCAGCTAGTGCAAGCAACTCTATTTTAACAGACAAAGAAAAAGAAGAAATCGATATGGTCATCGTGGCGACCGAGTCAGGAATTGACCAGAGTAAGGCAGCAGCGGTCTTTGTTCATGGCTTGTTAGGCATTCAGCCTTTCGCCCGTAGCTTTGAAATCAAAGAAGCCTGCTATGGAGCGACAGCTGCCCTTCATTATGCTAAATTGCATGTGGAGAATTCTCCAGAGTCTAAGGTTTTGGTCATTGCCAGTGATATTGCCAAGTATGGTGTCGGAACTCCGGGCGAACCAACTCAGGGTGCTGGAAGTGTGGCGATGTTGATCACCCAAAATCCGCGCATTATGGCCTTTAATAATGATAACGTTGCCCAAACGCGCGACATCATGGATTTCTGGCGTCCGAACTATTCAAGCACTCCTTATGTAAACGGCATGTACTCGACCCAACAGTATCTTGATTGCCTGACAACGACTTGGGATGAATACAAGAAACGCTATGATTGGACTATGGATGACTTTGCGGCTATCTGCTTCCACTTGCCTTATCCTAAGTTGGCCCTAAAAAGGCTTGCGCAAGATGATGGACAAGAACTTATCTCAAAGAGAAAAACAGGATAGTCTGCAAGAAAACTTTGACAAGTCCATTCTCTACAGTCAGATGATTGGGAATATCTATACAGGTTCCCTCTTTCCTCGGCCTCCTCTCTCTTTTTGGAAAATGCAGAGACTTTGAAGGCTGGTGATAAAATTGCCCTCTACAGTTACGGAAGTGGAGCGGTTTCAGAGTTCTTTAGTGGTGAATTGGTCGAAGGCTATGAGGCTTACCTTGATAAGGATCGCTTGAGCAAACTCAAACAACGTACAGCATTGTCCGTTGCAGACTATGAAAAAGTCTTCTTCGAAGAGGTGCAGTTGGATGAATCTGGTTCAGCCCAATTTGCAGCTTATGAACATCAAGACTATGCCTTGGTGGAGATTGTCGACCACCAACGCCGTTATAGCAAGGTTGAAAAATAATGAAGATAAGTTGGAATGGATTTCTAAAAAATCATACCATGAGCGCCTTGAGTTGTTGCGAGCTCAGGCGCTCCTTAGTCCTGAAAAGCAAAGGAGTCTAGAGCAGGATGAGCAAGTCAGTTTGGCTGTTGCAGACCAGCTGAGTGAGAATGTGGTAGGAACTTTTTCTCTGCCTTATTCGATCATTCCAGAACTTTTGGTGAATGGTCAGGATTATACAGTTCCTTATGTGACAGAAGAGCCGTCAGTGGTTGCTGCAGCTAGCTATGCCAGCAAAATCATCAAGCGAGCAGGTGGTTTTACTGCTCAGGTTCATCAGCGCCAGATGATTGGTCAGGTGGCCCTTTATCAAGTTGCTAATCCTGAACAAGCGCAAGCGAAGATTGCCAGTAAGAAAGCCGAACTCTTGGAACTTGCCAATCAAGCTTATCCTTCTATCGTTAAACGTGGTGGTGGGGCGAGTGATTTGCATGTAGAGCAGATTAAGGGAGAAACAGACTTTCTCGTCGTCTATCTCCATATCGATACCCAGGAAGCCATGGGAGCCAATATGCTCAACACCATGCTGGAAGCCTTGAAACCAGTCTTAGAAGAACTCAGTCAGGGACAGAGTCTCATGGGAATCCTGTCCAATTACGCGACCGATTCTCTAGTGACTGCAAGCTGTCGTATTGCCTTTCGTTACTTGAGCCGTCAAAAGGATGAAGCCAGAGAAATTGCAGAGAAGATAGCTTTGGCTAGCCAGTTTGCGCAGGCTGATCCTTACCGAGCGGCTACTCACAATAAAGGGATTTTTAATGGTATCGATGCCATTTTAATCGCCACGGGTAATGACTGGCGTGCTATCGAAGCTGGGGCTCATGCCTTTGCCAGTCGAGATGGACGCTATCAAGGTCTTAGTCGATGGAGTCTAGATAGGGACACAGAAGAATTGGTCGGTGAGATGACCCTACCTATGCCTGTAGCGACCAAGGGTGGCTCTATCGGTCTCAACCCACGTGTAGCTCTTAGTCATGAACTACTGGGAAATCCTTCTGCCAAAGAATTAGCTCAGATTATCGTGTCCATCGGTCTTGCCCAAAACTTTGCGGCTCTCAAAGCCTTGGTGAGTACGGGCATCCAGCAAGGCCACATGAAAGTTGCAGGCCAAATCTCTAGCTCTCTTAGCTGGTGCTAGTGAGTCCGAGGTTGCTCCCCTCGTTGAGCGCCTCATCGCAGATAAAACCTTTAACTTAGAGACAGCCCAGCGCTATCTCGAAAACTTAAGATCATAAAAAAACTCAGACGAATTCGTCTGAGTTTTTTGTACCTAAATACTTTTTCCAGGTAATAGGGTGACTGGTAAGAAGTAACCAGTTGTCGCGACTTCCTTGCCTTCAATCTTCTGCAAGAGAAGATCAACAGTGAGTTGGGCAATCTCTTTCCATAGGGTTGCTTGATGGTCGTCAGTTGAGGGATAGTAGTTTCTCGATAAAGTAAGTCCCATCATAGCCGATGACTTTGAGCTCTTCAGGAACAGAGATTCCCAGCTCCTGAGCGATTTTGATAACCAGAATAGCTGTCAAATCATCCGAAGCAAAGATCGCATCTGGTTTCTGATGGGTCAAGATATTCTTGATTTCCATTTCTTTTCTGACGGGAGAAAAGTCACTCGAAACATTGATAATAGGAGCTTTTGGGAGTACAGAGGCAAAGCCAGCATGACGCAGTCCAGTCGGTGAGTTCGAGTTGTCATTTCCTGTAATCATGATGATAGACTGGGCACCTGTCTTGACCAAGGTTTGGGCAGCGAGAACCCCGCCACCGTAGTTGTCAGAGGAGACAACAGGGATGTCTGGAGACAAGTTTCGGTCAAAGGAAATGATCGGTGCCGTCACACGATTGTAGTCTTCGATTCCCAAGTTGTGACTTCCAGAAATGATACCGTCGACCTGATTGGCCTCCAGCATTTCAATGTACTCCCGTTCTTTTTCAGAGTCATGTTCGCTGTTACAGATGATGGTCTTGTATCCATTCTTAAAGAGTTGGTGTTCCAACTTACCAATCAATTCTGCGTAGAAAATGTTGGAAATGTTAGGAAAAATCAAGCCGATTAACTTAGCTGATTTTCCTTGGAGGCTACGAGCTAAATTGTTGGGCTTATAGCCCAATTCTCTCATGGCTTCATTGACCTTTGAGAATGGTTTTTTCAGACAGATAGCCTTTTTTATTGATGACCCGTGAGACGGTAGTGGGGCTGACGCCTGCAAGTTTGGCGACATCAGTTAGTTTTGCGACCATAATCTAATTCATAGTAGGTTCCGGTTGGGCTTTCCAGACTTTGATCAGGATACCATTTTGATCGGCATGCGGAAAGACGCGACCAGAAAATACTTTTTCTCCTTTATTGATAAAAATTTCAAAGACAGAATTGTCGATGAAGATGTTAGCAGTAGTAGTTTGATTGTCGATTGGGCAAGAACGAGTGCTTCCAAATTCTTGGGCATACTGTTCTCCAGCCTGGCTACGATCCACTGTCACTTGACCATTTATAAGGTCAAAGTTGATTGAAAGACCCTTGCCTTCTTTCTCAGCAAGTAAGACAATCTCGCTCTGGCTATTGGCCTCCAAGTTGAGCTCTAGTTCATAGGTGTTATTGGTTTGAGCACGATTTGAAAAAGGTTCTTCAGAGGCACGAAGTTCTTTGATAGCTGCGACAGGGTATTGGTAGAGTTTCCCATCTTTGATAGTGAGTTCTTTGACCAAGGAGAAAGTTCCTTGGTGGTCAAAACGATCAGAGGGGTAGGCTACATCTGGTAGCCCAAGCCAACTTACTGCTAGTGCACGTCTGTCAGGAGCGTTAAAAGCTTGAGTCGCATAGGCTTCGAAACCATAGTCTAGGTTGTGAAGGGGTGACACATCTACCATTTTGGCATTTTCAGGATCAAAGGAAACCCCGATTTTGTACATGTTTGGATAGATATTGTCATAGTCTAGAACTTTTTTATCCAATCCTTGTGGGCAGTAGAGAAGGACAGGTTGCTCCCCTACAAAGACCAGATTTGGGCATTCCATCATGTAGGCAGTGCGATCGTTAGCAAAGTCAAGGTCGCCAACTGCTTGCCAGTTGGTATAATCATTGTCCACAGCCTTGTAGAGACGGACGAAAGCCTTTTTTTCTCCAAGTCCTGTCCACCCGACGATGGCATAATATTGACCCTTAAAGTTAAAAATTTGTGGGTCACGGAAGTGGTCAGTAGGAGTCTGCTGGCTGGTCAATCAAGATCTTGTCAATCTTTCGTAATCTTGCCATCCTTATCCATCAAAGAGCCCCAATCTGGTAAGGGTGACGGATCCAGTTTTCATCACGGACATTTCCAGTATAAAATAGGAACAACTGATCGCCGAACTGCATGGCAGAACCAGAGTAGGCACCGTGGCTATCTAATGGAGTATCTGGCAAAACTTTGACTCCAGTTTCTGTAAAGTGTACCAAATCATCACTTTCAAGCTGCCCCAAGACTTCAAAGCCCATGAGGCTGCACCAAAGGGGAAAGTTTCTGGTAAAAGAGATCCATTTGCCATCAAAAATAAGAAAAAGCCATTTGGATCATTGAGAAGGCCCCATTTTTGGCTCGACATGGTAACGAGTATGCCAAGGAGATTGTGCCATCTTTTCCTTGATTTGCTTGACTTCATCATTTGTCCAGTCTTCGTAGCGTCTGTAACGACGCTCAGTTGTCCATTCCATTTTATCTTTCCTCCATAAGTTCTATTCTATTATTAATAGTAAACGTTTTTCGACAAAAAAAGCAAGTCTTTTATGTTAAAAAGAGAAAAAAATATGTCAAACGATTGCCAGAAATTAAGTAAAGGAAATCTGACAAATTTTTCACGAAAAAAATGAAAGAAAATGTAAATAAAAGCTTTGATCCCTCTAATATAAGGATATTTTTTTGAGGAAAAAGAAAATATCCCTCAAAAACGAGCAAGAATAATCAGGAGTAAAAGAAGTAAAATAAAAATTTCTGCAAAACGCTTGACATATTTTAGAAACGTGATAAAATAATAGTCGTAGGGCGAATAAAAATCGCTTTCAAACACGATTTACAAAATTTTTATAAGGAGATTTTTGCAAATGAACAATCAGGATATTGCAAAAAGGTCATCAGAAACCCTTGGCGGACGTGAGAATGTCAACAGTGTAGCCCACTGTGCGACTCGTCTGCGTGTCATGGTCAAAGATGAAGGGAAAATCAAGAAGGAAGTGATTGAGAACTTGGATAAAGTTCAAGGAGCTTTCTTTAACTCAGGCCAATACCAAATCATATTTGGGACTGGTACAGTAAACAAGATGTATGACGAAGTGGTTGCACTTGGTTTGCCAACATCTTCTAAAGAAGATATGAAAGCAGAAGCTGCTAAACAAGGAAATTGGTTCCAACGTGCTATCCAGTACTTTCGGTGACGTCTTTGTACCAATCATCCCAGTTATCGTAGCAACTGGTCTCTTCATGGGTGTGCGTGGTCTCTTGACTGCTCTTGGAATGACACTTCCAGCTGACGTGACAACATATACTCAAATCTTGACAGATACAGCCTTCATCATCTTGCCAGGTTTGGTTGTATGGTCAACCTTCCGCGTATTCGGTGGAAATCCAGCCGTTGGTATCGTCCTCGGTATGATGCTGGTTTTCTGGTTCGCTTCAAACGCATGGAGCTGTAGCATCAGGTGGTGAAGTAACAGCTATGAACTTCTTTGGCTTCATTCCTGTTGTTGGTTTGCAAGGTTCCGTTCTTCCAGCCTTCATCATTGGGGTGGTCGGAGCCAAGTTTGAAAAAGCTCTCCGCAAAGTGGTTCCAGATGTCTTGGATCTCTTGGTGACGCCATTCGTGACACTTTTGGTGATGTCTATCCTTGGACTCTTTGTCATCGGACCAGTCTTCCATGTTGTTGAGAACTACATCCTTATCGGTACAAAAGCGATTCTTGGCTTGCCATTTGGTCTTGGTGGTTTCTTGATTGGTGGGGTTCACCAATTGATTGTCGTATCAGGTGTACACCACATCTTCAACTTGCTTGAAGTGCAATTGCTTGCTGCCGATCATGCCAACCCATTCAACGCCATTATCACTGCAGCTATGACAGCTCAAGGGGCTGCAACTGTTGCCGTTGGTGTCAAAACTAGAAAAATCCTAAACTGAAAACACTTGCTTTTCCCAGCTGCTCTTTCTGCCTTCCTCAGTATTACAGAGCCTGCTATCTTCGGGGTGAACTTGCGTTTCCGTAAACCATTCTTCCTTTCATTGATTGCTGGTGCTATCGGTGGTGGACTGGCTTCAATCCTTGGACTTGCTGGTACTGGTAATGGTATCACCATCATCCCTGGTACAATGTTGTACATTGGTAACAGTCAATTATTCAATACATCCTTATGGTAGCTGTATCATTCGTTCTTGGTTTTGCACTTACTTACATGTTTGGTTACGAGGACGAAGAAGAAGTTGCTAGTGAAGTAGCGACAGAACGTTTGGTTCAAGAAGAAACAACTGGTAACATTCCAGTAGCTCCTCAAAATGAAACAATCAAACTCAATCGTTGGGGACGTGGTTGCCCTTGAGAATGTTGATGACCCAGTCTTTTCAAGTGGTGCAATGGGACAAGGGATTGCAGTGAAACCAAGCCAAGGCGTGGTTTACGCACCAGCTGATGCAGAAGTATCAATCGCCTTTGCTACAGGACATGCTTACGGTTTGAAGACAGCAAACGGAGCTGAAATCTTGATCCACGTTGGTATCGACACGGTGACTATGAACGGTGAAGGCTTTGAACAAAAAGTTGCTCAAGGCGACAAGGTCAAAGCTGGTGATGTTCTCGGAACCTTTGACTCAAACAAAATCGCTGCTGCAGGTCTTGACGACACAACAATGGTTATCGTAACCAACACAGCAGACTACGCTTCTGTGACACCAGTCGCAAGCGGTTCAGTTGTCAAGGGTGACGCTATCATCGAAGTGAAAGCCTAGTCCTCTTCGAAAATCAGATTTAAAAATAAAACGAACAAATATTATGTTTGTTCGTTTTTACTTGGATGGTAAGATTTACAGAGGAAAATCTAAAATATTGAGAAATCTAGCCCTTTAAAATGTGCTATAATAGAGAAAACAAAGATAAGAGGTTTATCATGACAAAATTATATGGAAGCTTAGAAGCGGGCGGTACAAAGTTTGTCTGTGCTGTCGGAGATGAAAATTTTAACATTGTAGAAAAAACACAGTTTCCTACAACAACTCCTATCGAGACCATCGATAAAACCATCGAATTCTTTTCAAAATTCGATAATCTTGCTGGTCTTGCTGTCGGTTCATTTGGTCCGATTGATATCGATAAAAACTCAAAAACCTATGGCTTTATCACAACGACTCCAAAACCTCACTGGGCAAATGTAGACTTGCTTGGGGCTCTCCGTCGCGCCCTCAATGTACCCATGTATTTCACAACAGATGTAAACAGCTCTGCCTATGGTGAAGTGGTTGCTCGTAACAATGCTGGTGGTCGTATCGAAAACTTGGTTTACTACACGATCGGTACAGGGATCGGAGCAGGTGTCATCCAACGTGGCGAGTTTATCGGTGGTGCAGGTCACCCTGAAATGGGTCACTACTATGTGGCTAAACACCCAATGGATGTAGAAAAAGGATTTAACGGCGTATGTCCTTTCCATAAGGGTTGTTTGGAAGGCTTTGCCGCTGGACCAAGTCTAGAAGCTCGTACAGGTATTCGTGGTGAAAACATCGAACTCAACAGTTCTGTCTGGGATGTTCAAGCCTACTACATCGCTCAGGCTGCGGTCAATGCTACTGTGACTTTCCGTCCAGATGTGATCGTCTTTGGTGGTGGGGTTATGGCCCAACAACACATGCTGGACCGTGTACGTAGAAATTTACAGCTCTTCTCCAATGGCTACCTACCTGTACCAGACGTGCGTGACTATATCGTGACTCCAGCAGTCGCTGGAAATGGTTCTGCCACACTTGGGAACTTTGTCCTTGCTAAGAGTGTCGCAAAATAAAAAAAGCATCCGTTTGGGCAACCAAACGGATATTTTGATTGAAGACATTGTTTTTGAGCCTTTCCTTAAGTTATGACGGACGGTAGCGACTTTCTTCGAAATTCCATACCTAAACTTTGAGCCTAAAGTCTCAAAGTTTCCGAACACCTGAAACCATTAGATTTCAGGTGTTTCTATCACGGCGAAAAGGCTAGGTAAGTCCTCGCTTTACTCGAGAAAAAGAGGCATGATTTTCATACTAAAGTATATTTAGTATCAAGCGATAGTCTGTCTATGTTCAAAAAATCCGTTTGGTTTTCCAAACGGATTTTTCTATTCTCAAAACATTTGCCAGAAGAAATCAATAATATAGGTCAAGCCATAGGTATAAACCACTAGGGTAAAAGGCTTGGTCAGAACGATGATGATCATGTAGCGCTTGAAGGTCATCTTGGTCAGTGCTGCCAGCATGCAGAGAAAGTCAGCTGGGCTAACTGGCCAGATCATCATAAAGATAAAGAAACGCTCAAAGCGATTGCCCTTATCTAGCCAACCGATATATTTGTCATAGGTGCGCTTGCTGACGACGGACTGGACAAAGGCAGCTCCGTAGAGGCGCACGAGGTAAAAGATAATGGCACAGCCAATCACGATGCCGATATAGTTATAGATAGTCCCGATGATGTGGCCGTAAATAAAGACCCCAGCCACTGAGGTCAAAGCTCCCGGAATGATCGGAACGACGGTTTGTAGGATCTGTAAAAAGATAAAGAGTGGTGGCCCCCAAACACCAGCTTGCTGGATAAAGGCTGATAGGGTTTCCTTTGATTGTAAAACACCCGCCTGATAGGCCCAAATACAGAAAATCAAGGTGCCGACTCCCCCCACGATAGATGAAATATTGATGACTTGCTGCAGAAGGGGAGAAACAGCTTTCATTTGCTTATCTTGTGACATGTAAACTCCTCATAGATAGTATGATTCTACTATACCATATTTTGAGGAGAAAAACTAATCTGAGTTCAAGATATTTTAGACCTTATTCTAAGTATCGGATGACATCGTTTCCTAAAATTTAGATGTATTCTAAGCTTAGGATGATAAAAAATACATAAATTTATGATCATTCTAAGCTTCGAATAGTCTATTTGAGAAAAGTTTTGAGGTCTTCGAGCTTTCGAATAGTCGTCTTTCCTAAAAGTTTAGATGTATTCTAAAGCTAGAAAAGTTAAAATCTAAAAATAGTAAGAGTCTCTATCTGATAGACGGGATGTGTGTCTAATCAGATAGGGATTTTCTATTTCTGAAATGACTGATTTATCCAGTAAAAGTGAGAAATAGACTGAAAAAGTGCTGTTGGGATGATAAAGTAGACAGTTGAGTGGATACGGGGACAAAAAGTTTTTCTGATAGTCTGTTAGAATGGATTTATTAACTTTAAAGGAATGAATTTCTTATTTAATGAAAAAAAGAAAGGTTATCATCATGACAAAAACATTCACCATCCGTCCGCTAAGCTATACCAACTTTACCAACCGTGAGTTTGAAAGTCTCATGGTAGACACGGGTCAACTACTAGAAGTTTTTGCCAAGGCACATAAGGACGAGCCTATGTATAGCAAGCACCTCGATTCCTTCAAGAGCAAGCTAGCAGACTTCCAAGGCTAACTCGCTATCGTAGAAAAGAAAGAGACGACGAACTTGACCGAAGTCGATCGCAATCGTGACAGTGCCCTAGTCGGTCTTTTTACCCTTCATCGAGGATTTGCTAAGATCAAGGAAAGCAAACTCAAAGAAGCCCATGAGACCTTGAAACCAGTCTTTGCCAAGTACAAGGATATCACCAAGCACAGTAACGATGTGGAAACGGCAGAAATCAAGAGTCTCCTCAAAACCCTGAGTGAAGAACCCTACCAGACAGCAGTGACCAGTCTAGGCTTGACACCTATGCTGACGGCGGTGATCAGTGCGCAGGAAGACTATGATAAGGTGGAAAGTCAGGCGCGTGCGCATAAGTCTGCTAAGGAAGTCGGCAAGACCAGACAAGTCCGTACCGAACTAACCAGCATCTACGACCTCTTTATGCGCTATACCGCAGCCAGTGCAGAAGCCTATCCCAGAAAAGAGTACCTAACCAAACTCCTTAAAGACCTGAATACAATCCGAGACAGTAAACGACGATTGACTGGTTCAAGTAAGAAGGATAAGAAAGTGAAAGAAGAGGAAACTACACAAGTAGCTGGATAAAAAATAAACGTCTTTAGATATATTATTATCTAAAGGCGTTTTTTGATGAATTCGTGGTATAATTTTTAGTAATTATCTATAATGTAGAGGAGAAAAATCATGGCAGATACAATTTTAATTTTAGGTAATGGCTTTTGATATCGCAATGGGACGAAGAAACAAAAGTATACCGATTTTATTGACTTTTGAAAAACAATTATTTTCTAATCCAGATGAGGAGTTACTGGAGTTTCTAAAAGTTAAAAATATAAGGATTGAGAAATACAAAGATAATCTATATTTGAAATTTATCAATGAGAATAAAAGGTACTCTTGGGGAGAAATTGGTCTAAATCTTGAAATCATGATTTCTCAACTTGCAGATGCAATAATGTATTTTCAAAGAGTAATGATTTAATATTCAATAATTGCTACTAGGACGAACTGGGTTATTGGAAGAGAAATTATTACAAGAGAAAAAATTATAGGTCAAAAATTATATATTACAGATACTTTTTCTCACCCTATTCTATGAAAAAGGCTGGAGTTCTTTGGAAAGAGAAGTTGCACTTGAAAAATTAAATAATAAATTTATCAGGCAACTTGATTTACTAATTTAACTATTAGAAATCTATCTGTCTTATTTGAACTATCTTAATTTTAGTGTACGAAATATTCAGGTAAGTCCAACAGCCTTGGATGCAGTACCTCGTTTATTAAGTTCTTATGTTTTAAACTTTAATTATACCAACACGTCAGCTTATCTATTTGGAACTGTTGAAGAAAGAACTCATTTTATACATGGGAGAATTGATTTAGAAGAACCTTCAGTACGCATCAATACTATGGTCTTTGGAATTGAGGATAAAAGAAAATGATGTCAACAGTGATTTAATTCCTTATCAGAAGTATTACCAAAGAGTTGTCAAAGAGCAGGAAATAAATTTGAAGAATTTTTCAAGCCAAGCTACAAAGTATTCAAATGAGGGAGTATCAAAATCGATGATCCAAAAATATCATTATTTATGGGCACTCAGTAGATCCTCTGGATAAGGAAATATTTCAAAAATGTTTTGAATTGGCAGCATGTGATGATTATCCTTATCGATTTATTTTCGCTTATTTTGATGAACCAGCTAAACGTTCGATTATTAAAAATCTCGCAATCATCCTTGGGAAGGAAAAACTGATAGAATTAACAGGTAAAACAGAATATTGTATTTATAAAGAGCGATGATAAGGCTGGTATGGAAGAGTGCTACTACCTTAATATGGTCAAAAAGTAATTGAACTTATAGAATAAAATTGTAAAATCTTAATCTAAAAAAACATTTCTATCCCCTCGCTCTACTCAGGTCGAGTGGGTTTTCTTCAGATTCGATTGCTTTTTACTGTCT
>BNJS01003473.1_pt1 | contig 55972 bp, 93 predicted proteins | sample 8540461 | NCBI WGS metagenome assembly BNJS01 (sample SAMD00202454, study PRJDB9452) | human saliva metagenome | isolation source: human saliva | place: Japan
ACGCCGGCCGGCGGGTGATGTCACCGGCGGTGACCTCGCTCCGGACGGACGCGCAGGTACAACGACCGGCTCGTCGTTCTCCGAGGACAGGACGATCTCCTTGATGTTGAGGATGATCTGGGCGACATCCTCCTTGACCCCGGGGATCGTGCGGAACTCGTGGGGCACCCCGTCGATGCGGACGCTGGTCACGGCCGCCCCCGGGATGGAGGACAGCAGCGTGCGGCGCAGGGAGTTGCCGAGCGTGTAGCCGAAGCCGGGCTCGAGGGGCTCGAGCACGAAGCGCGAGCGGCGGTCCTCGACCAAGACCTCCTCGGTGAGCGTGGGTCGCTGTGCAATGAGCACGTGGTTTCCTTTCGTCGCGCGCCCGCTAATGACGCCGTTCCTCGCGGTGAGCCGCCGGCCCGACCGGGCCGGCTACTCCGCGTCCCGCCGTGGGGCGGAACGTGGTGAGACGACGACGCAGCAACCGGCTGCGCCGTCGTCCCTTGAAGCTCAGACGCGACGGCGCTTGGGCGGGCGGCAGCCGTTGAAGGCCTGGGGGGTGACGTCGGTGATCGAGCCGACCTCGAGGCCGGCGGCCTGGAGGGAGCGGATCGCGGTCTCGCGGCCGGGCGGGACCCTTGAGGAAGACGTCAACCTTCTTCATGCCGTGCTCCTGGGCGCGCCGGGCGGCGGCCTCGGCGGCGGATCTGGGCGGCGTAGGGCGTCGACGCGCGGCCCTTGAAGCCGACCTGGCGGAGGGCACCAGGCGATGACGGCGCCTGCGGGTCCGTCAGCGAGACGATGGTGTTGTTGAAGGTGGACTTGATGTAGGCGTGACCGTGGGTAACGTTCTTGCGGTCCTTGCGGCGCGTCTTGCGCGCAGGTGCGGTGCCCTTCTTCGTGATGAGGTCGTCACTGCGCTCTCCGCTGGGCGGGCGCGGTACCCGCTGCTGCCTCTTCTTACCGGCCACGGTGCGCTTGGGGCCCTTGCGGGTACGCGCGTTGGTCTTGGTGCGCTGACCGTGCACCGGCAGGTGGCGGCGGTGGCGCAGGCCCTGATAGCAGCCGATCTCGATCTTGCGGCGGATGTCCGCCTGGACCTCACGGCGCGGGTCACCCTCAACCCGGTAGTTGCCGTCGATGTGGGTGCGGAGAAACTGACCAGGCTCCTCCTCGGTGGAGGTCGCCGGCCGCGGGTGCGTCGTGGGTTGACGCCCGTCGCACCTTCAGGGTCTCGTCCGCGCGGGTGCGTCCGGTCGAAGATGTAGGTGAAGATTACGATCTCGGCTCGCTTTCTCGCGAGGCAGGTCGACACCGGAAATGCGATGCCACGGTGTGGTTCTCGTGTGTGCTCGCGAGGTCGTCTTCAATTTCCCCACCTCGCATGGTGGCGGCTCGAGAACCGTTGCGGAGCCCGCGGTGCGGGTGCGCGCTGATGGAGTGCTGGAAAGGGCCGTCCAGGTTCTGGGCGGCCTGGTGCCGGGGACTCAGCGACGCTGCTTTGCGCGCGCGCGGGTTCTCGGCAGATGACCATGACGCGGCCGTGGCGACTGAATCACCTTGCGCGTCCTGAGATCTTTCTTGACGCTCGGCTTGACACCTTCCTTGTAACCCTCCGCCGGCTCTGGGAGCTGACTTGTCATCCTGTGCTGGTAGACGATTCCGGCGCGGAAGGACGGCCGGCGAGCTCGCTCGACCACCCGGTCCTCAGGGAGGATGCCGGATGTGAGTAGCTGCCGCATCTTTCCGGAGATGTGCGCGAGCACGGCGTGCCTGTTGCTCAGGCTCCACCGGAACTATCGCGGTTCGGAAGAGGCCTCGACGACCGATCTCGACGCCTCGATGACCTGCGTCGCTTCTTAGCCATGTTCCTCCGTCGGTGCTTTCTCACGCTCCGAGCTCGCTCGACGACGTCGCCCGCCGGGCAGCCGCGGTCGCCGCTGCAGAGGCTACCACAGGCAATCTCTGGTGACCAGGGTCTTGAATGCGACATGAGGGCATGCGTCATCGACGGACGCGTCCAGCGGACAACTTACGGCAGACGGCCTGGGCTCCCACCATGCCAGATGGCGCGATCACGCGGTGCTTTCCTGACGCACGTCGGCAGGCGTGTCGTCGAGGACGCGCCCACGCCCTTGACGGCGCACGCCCCCGGTCACGAGTCCGGTGAGGCCTGAGGTGTGTCCTCGACCCCTGGGCGCCCCCTGGACCCGACGGGCCTCGCAACCGCTCCCGGCTCAGCGTCTCAGCCCAGTGCCTTGGGCTCGAGTGCCGCGAGCCCAGACCCTCGGCCTCTCGCCGTCAGGCGCGGTAAGGACCCACCCACGCCGCCAGACGATGGCCACGGTGTAAGCTCCCACTGGGCGGTGGCGTGGAGCCGTCCGTGATCGACTGTCCAGCCGTCGTCGAACCGCGTGTGGCCGGGCTGCTGGCGGTGAGCATGGGCTCGATGGCCAGCACTACCATGCCGGGGCGCAGGCGGGGACCGCGCCGCTGACGGTGAGTAGTTGAGGGACGTCAAGGCCATGTCTACTGCTCGTGCCGATGCCGTGGCCGACGTACTCCTGGAAGGATGCAGCTCGTGGCCCTCCCGCGCGCGCCATACCGTCCGCGACACTGGCCTCGGCGGCGTCGCCGGTCGCGTTGAGGCGCAGGCGCCGCGTCCGCTCCCTCCCCCGCTGCGGCGCGCGGGCGACGGCGGCGATGGCCTTCGCGGCCCGCCGAGGGTGGTGGTGTCCACGATGCCGGTCGGTCCTCACCAGGTACGTCCCGCCGACGACGGCGGTGAAAGGCAGCGTCGCCGATGCCAGCGGGTGCCGTTGTCTCGTCGATGATGTAGGCGCCGCAGTCGAAGGTGACCGGGTCGATCCTTCAGGACCCGCTCGCCGGGGGATGCCGTGGACGACCTCATCGCTGGATCACGGAGATGCATGACGGTGGCCGGGTAGTCGGCAGCCCAGGAAGTTCGAGGCGGGCACCGGCGGCTCTGAGTGACGCCTGGCCGAGACGGCGTCGTGAGCTCGGCGGTGGTGATCAGACGCGCACGCCTGCGCAGGGGCCGCGTGGATGTCGGCGACGCACGAGCTCGGCCCGGCGCATGAGAGACGGACCTGCTCAGTGCGTGTCGATCTGGATCTGGCTCGCGTGAGAGCACGGGTGCTCCTGTGTGGTCGTGTGTGGAGCGGGAGGTGTGGGCCTGGGCGTTCCGACGAGCGCCCGTCAGGTACTGGGACGGGCGCATGCGCAGGCGGGTCGATCGCGCGAGCCGACGACCCGCCGGTGTCGGTGGGCTTCGGGAGCCTGTAAGTACCCGCGGGAGGCAGCTTCGCATGATGCGGCCGGTGACGACGTCGATTCTCGCCCATGCCGTCGACCTGGACGAGCGGGTCAGCGCTCCGGCGTCAGAGAGGTCGGCCAGCGCCCGTGGACTCGGGCGTAGACCGCGCGGCGGCGGCGGATGACGGGCTCGGTCGTCAGCCGCGCCTCTGCTCGCCGGGCCCGCTTGGCGGGCGGGCGATGACGGCCCTCGGCGTCGGCGGTGATCCTCGACAACGACGTCGAGTGCCGGCGAGTCCTTCCAGCGTGGAGTCCGAGCACTCGCCGGACCTGCGCGGTGGTGCGCGGGTAGCCGTCCAGGAGGAATCCGGCCTCGCAGTCCGGCCTGGGCGATGCGGTCGGCGACCATGGCGTGGTGATGGAGTCGCACGTACTCGCCCTTGTCCGCATGCGTCTGCGCGTGCGCTGGTTCTCGGTGAGCGCCGGCGACGTGTTGGCTCGGAAGATGTCTCCGGTGGAGATGGCCGGGATGCCCGGGCACTCGGCGATCGGGCGGCCTGGGTGCCCTTGCCCGCTCCAGGGTTGACCGGAGAAGAACCATGCGTGCGCTCATGATGCAAGAACCCTTCGTAGTGACGCTGCTGCAGGCTGCGTTGACTTCCTTGACGGTCTGGCGTCCACGCCACCGCCCGATGTGAGGATAGTGGTTCGACCGAAGGGCAGGTGCTGAGCCAGGTCCGGTGCCAGATGACCGCGGAAGCGTCGGGATGAGGGCGAGGACCACCAGGTAGATGGAGCCCGCCGTCGTGATGCGGTTGATGACGTGGGACGGCGCTTTACGGTGGGCTCGCCGGCGCGAATGCCGGGGATGAAAGCCGCCGTAACGCTTCATGCGCGTTGTCCGCGATCTCCTCGGCGTCGAAGGTGATGTGGCGTGTAGAAGAAGGCGAAGAACAGGGATGAGAGACGCCATAGGCGGTCAGGTAGATCGGGCATTGCGTCTGCTGCGGTAGTTCGTCAGCGATCCACTGCACGCACTTGCTCGTTTGATTACCGAAGCCGGCGATGGTCTGGGGCATGCCAGGATCGAGGGCGCGAAGACGACGGGATGACGCGCCGTGTTGATCTTGACCGGGACGTGGTGGATCCGCCGCACTGGCGGCGCCCGATCGTCCGCTTGGCGTGGGCTTCTGCACGGGAGATGCGCCGCTGAGCCTGCTCGATGTGAACGACGGCGCGGTGGGTTACGAGGACGACGGCCACGATGATGGCGAGTTGGTCGCTCGTTGTTGCCTCTCCGGCGATGGAGACTTATGTTGGAGGAACTGGGCCACGATGGAGGTGTGAAGATGAGCAGCGACATGCGTTGCCGATGCTGCGCTGTCGGTGATGAGCCTCGCCCAGCCACATGATGAGGCCGGTGCCGGCGGTCCTGGTGATGATGATGAGCAGCGAGGCTGATGACTGAGCCGTCGGGCAGGACCGGCTTGTTGCAGGTCAGGAAGAGTCTGCCGCTCCTGGCGGTGGCCACGATGGTGCTGGACTGGAGCGGTCCCAGGCCGATCTGGTGAGGTGGCAGTGTACTCTGGTGGTCTTTGGCGGTGCCGGCTCTGCCCTCCTGTGGAGGCTCCTCGAAGCGTGATGACGACCCCGCAGGAGCCTGGATGATGATGGAGGCGGTGATGCCAGGGGCATGATGCCCGGCGCGAAGACAGCTCAGTGCTGAAGCAGCGCACCACCGGAGAAGACGCGGACAAGGCTGAGAAGGTTCTGATCCTCGGCAGCAGCGATGCATTGCTTGGCGTTGGCCAGAGTTGACGCCTGAGCCGGCAGGATCGACCCGAGCCGAACAGGGCCATGATGCCGAGGGTGAAGAGCAGCCGCCCTGAGGTCTGGCGTTCTGAACGCCTGGGTGAACGCGCTGAGCACTCGAACTCCTGTGGACTCGGGGGTGGGTTCGGCCTTGCGGGCAGCAAGGCGAGCGCAGGGAACTGCGCCTGGCCCAGCACTACCCCGCGACTCGCCACCTGGGCGCCGAGACGGGGTTGCAACGTCGATGAGGTGCGGGTTTTCTCACGTCTCGTCCCGGTGAGTGGTGCGGGGTGATCAGGGCACCTCACCGTCGGTGCGCAGTGGTCGTTTCGGTGTTCGACGTTTGGAAGACAGATCTCGGCGGCCCAGGGTTTCCCTGGACCGCCGGGGTCTGTGTTCGCGATTCGGTCAGGGCCGCCCCGTCAGAGAGTCACCCCTGCCGGACACGGCCTGACCGGCGTTCAGCGCGTGGCGAGCGAGCCGCCGGCGGCCTCGATCTTCTCTTGGCGGCCGGACCAGGCGTCGACCGTGAGCGTCAGCCACGGTGACGTCCCGCCGCCGAGAACCTGACGAGCGGTTCTTGCGAACCGCACTGGCGACGAGGTCCCCACGGTCACCGTGCCGCCCTCGGGAACATAGCCGGCGATGCGGCCGACGTTCACGGGCTGAACTCGACCCGGTTGGGTTGCGGAAGCCCGCGCAAACTTTGGGCAGACGCATGTGCAGCGGCATCTGTACCCTCGAACCAGGACGGACCTGGTAACGAGCCCTGGTGCCCTGGTACCGCGACCGGCGGTCTTACCCTTGACGCCTCACCACGACCCACGCGGGTCTTGGCCTCTTGGCGCCGGGCGGGACGCGGTGGTGCAAACTGACGACGCGCACCTTCTCCTCCTGCGTGTTCTCGGTGTCAGCCATCTCGAGACCCTCCTCAACGGTGACCAGGGTGCACCCGTGCAATCAGCCGCGCACGTGAGGCTGTCCTCGCGCACGACGGACTGGCGGATCTGCGCAGACCCAGGGTCTTAGGGACCTGCGTGCTGGCGGTGGGTGCCCCGATGCCCAGAGCGGACCTGGATGACCTTGAGCCTGCTTGGTCATCTGCTTCGATGCGGACTCGGCCATCACGCACCCACTCCTTCAGCGGCCTTCTCGGCCTCCTGCTTCTGGCCTGAGCGCGCTTGTCGGCCTCGCCCTCGGCGCGCGCCCGCAGCATGGACTGCGGGCGACGTCCTCCAGGGCAGGCTACGGCGGGCAGTCGACGGCCTCGGGCTGCCTGCCTGCTCGAGGGCGTCCACGTGGCGTGCACGATGTTGATCGCGTTGGAGGAGCCCAGCGACTTGACAGGATGTCGTGGACACCGGCGCAGTCCAGCACGGCGCGCACCGCCACCGGCGATAACACCGGCACCGGGGACGCCGGGCGCAGGAGAACGACTCCGGCGGAGTCTCACCCTGGACCAGGTGCGGGATGGTGCGGCGGATCATCGACGTGGAAGAAGTTCTTCGTTTCGCGATCTCGACGGCCTTAGCGATGGCGGCGGAACTTCCTTCGCCTTGCTCTGCAGCCCACGCCGACGGTGCCCTCACCCGTCACCGACGACCACGAGAGCCGTGAAGTGAAGCGGCGGCCGCCCTTGACGACCTGGACACGCGGTTGATGGTGACGACGCGCTCGATGTACTGAGTCGCGTTGCGCGACCACGGTCGCGGCGGTCGTTGTTGCGGTCGCGGCGGCTGCGTCTCGCCCCGGCGCTCGTCGTTCTCGCGCTGGGCCGAGCCGTCGGACGACGCGGACCTGTCTCGCTGCGGTGCAGCCATCAGATGTTCCTTCTGCTTTCGTCGTCTTAGTGTCACGTACATGTGCTGCACTCGGGCGCGCTCCTCGGCGACGGCCGCGACACGGCCGTGGTACTTGTTGCCGCCGCGGTCGAACACGACCGCCTCGATGCCCCAGCGCGCTTTGGCACGCTCGGCGATGAGCTCGCCGACCTTGTGGGCGGCGCCCGCGTGGCCCTCGATCGCCTTGGCGGCCTCCTCCAGGGTGGAGGCGGCGCACAGGGCGGTGACCGATGGTGTCGTCCACGACCCTGAGCTCACCATGTGGCGGTTGGAGCGGGTGACCACCAGGCGGGGACGCTCGGGCGTGCCGAGATGTAAAGCTTGCGCACGCGCTGGTGACGGATCTTGCGGCGCGATGGCGCGGGGTTGCCCTGCCCCTCTTGATCGAGGTAAGCCATGCGTCACTTTTACCAGCCTTTCCGACCCTTGCGGCGCACGTTCTCGCCGGCGTAGCGCACGCCTCGTTCTTGTAGGGGCTCCGGCAGACGGATCTGCGGATGTTCGCCGCGACCTCGCCGACCTGCTCCTGGAGATACCGGAGACGGTGATCTTCAGGTTGCCGTCGACCGTGAAAGGTGATGCCCTCGGGGCTCTGACGGTCACGGTGTGGGAGAAGCCGAGGAGGCTCGATGCCCGGCCCTTGGCGGCGACGGCGGTAACCGGTGCCGACGATCTCGAGCCTGCTTGGCTGCAGCCCTCGGTGACGCCGATCACCATGTTGTTGATGAGGGTGCGCGACAGTCCGTGCAGCGAGCGCGAGCGGCGCTCGTCGTCGGGGCGCGTGACCAGGATGGAGCCGTCCTCCTGGCGGGTGACGCTCAGGGGCTCGCTGATCGTGCGGGACAGAGGGTGCCCTTGGGGCCCTTGACCGTCACGCCGTCCTGGCCGTCGATGGTGACGTCCACTCCGGCAGGGACCGGAACGGGAGCCGTCCAATCACAGACATGGTTTTCTCCGTTCCTTCTCTTACCAGACGTGGCGAGGACTTCGCCGCCCACGCCACGCGACTCGGCCTGCTTGTCGGTCAGGAGGCCGGAGGAGGTGGACAGGATCGCCACTCCCAGTGCCGCCGAGGACCTTGGGCAGGTTGGTGGACTTGGCGTGCAGACGCGCAGGCCGGGCTTGAGATCCGGCGCAGGCCCTGGATGGCCCGCTGACGGTTGGCTCCGTACTTGAGGCTCAGCGTGAGCGTCTTGCCGACCCTCGGCGTCCGTGACCTCGTAGCCGGCGATGTAGCCCTCGGACTTGAGCATCTCAGCGATGTTCACCTTGAGCTTGCTCGACGGCATCGACACGGTGTCGTGGTAGGCGCTGTTTGCGTTGCGCAGACGGGTCAGCATGTCTGCGATGGGGTCTGTCATTGTCGCGAGTGGGCCTTTGGCCCTTCCTCGTCGTGGTTTCCTCAGCGGACCTGCGACGTAAGTTCTTACCAGCTGGACTTGCTCACGCCCGGGAGCTCGCCGCGAAGGGCCATCTCACGCAGGCGGATACGGCACAGGCCGAACTTGCGGTAGACCGAGGTGGCGGCCGCAGCGCTGGCAGCGCGGTGTAGGCACGGACACCGAACTTGAGGCTTGCGGTTCGCCTTCTCAATCAGTGCGGTCTTCGCCATCTCACTCTCCTGAAGGGGAAGCCGGAGCTCGCTTGAGCAGCGAACGGGCCTCCTCACGGTCTTGGCCGTGGTCACCACGTGATGTCCATGCGCGGACGCGATCGATCTGGTCCTGGTCGATCCTCGTGGAAGACAGCCTGCTCGGTCAGACCGAAGGTGTAGTTGCCGTTCCGTCGAACTGCTTGGGCTCAGACCGCGGAAGTCGCGGATACGGGGCAGGGAGATCGAGACCAGACGGTCCAGGAACTCCACATGCGGCTCGCCGCGCAGCTGGAGTGCGCGCCGATCGAGCATGCCCTCGCGCAGCTTGAACTGCGCGATGGACTTGCGGGCCCGGGTGACCTGAGGCTTCGGCCGGTGATGGCGCGAGGTCGCGCACGGCGCCCTCGATCATCTTGAGTCGTGGGCGGCCCTCGCCCCACACCCATGTTGACGACGACCTTGACGACGCGCTCGACCTCCATCACGTTGCCGTGCTGGAACTCCTGAGCAGGGCGGGCGCACCTCCTCGGTGTACTCTCGTCTTGAGACGGGGGTGGTCTTCTGAGCCATGGTCACAGGTCCTCCCCGCTCTTCTTGGCGTAACGCACGCGAACGGTGCGCATGCGACCCATCGACGCACGCCCTCCTCGACACGGAAGCCCACGCAGGGTGCGCTTCTTGGTCTTGGGGTCGACGACGGCGACGTTGAGGCGTGGATGGGTGCCTCAACGGTCTCGATGCCGCCGGTGCGGGCGCCCTGCATGGACTGCCCACCTGGTAGCTGGTTACACGCTGGACGCCCTCGACGATGACACGGTCAGTGCCCTTGAGGACCTCCAGAACGCGGCCGGTCTTGGCCTTGTCCTTACCGGCGATGACGATGACCTGGTCGCCCCGTCCATGCGTGCCATGTCTAGATCACCTCCGCGAGCGGACGATGCGCATGAACTCTTCTCGCGAAGCTCACGGCCGACAGAGCCGAAGATGGCGTACCGCGCGGCTCCCCATCGTTCTTGAGGATGACGGCGTTCTCGTCGAAGCGGATGTATCGAGCCGTCGGACGACGACGCTCCTTGCGGGCACGCACGACGACGGCCCTGACGACCTCGCCCTTCTTCAGTTGCCGCCGGGAATGGCGTCCTTGACGGTGGCGACGATCGTGTCGCCGATACCCGCATAGCGCCGACCCGATCCACCGAGAACACGGATGCAAAGGATCTCCTTGGCGCTGGTGTTGTCCGGCGACCTTCAGTCGCGACTCCTGCTGGATCATTGGGTGTTCTCCTGTCGTCAGGCCGCTCCTGCAGGAAGCTCCTGTGCCTGGCCGAACGTTCTTCTGGTCTTGCGGCACGTCTCCCGGCCGCACGTGCCTGCACGCGAGCTGACCCAGGATGGGGATGCCTGCGGCATACGCTGTCCCGACGCACAGGCGCAGACTGCACGAGGTCTCTGCCGGGCGCACTCGAGGCCTTTTGCAACTCCATTAGCCCTAGATCAGCCGCCACTATCTTTGGAACCACGAGATGGCGACCAGGGCCTGTGCCTCGCTCACGGCTCGGACCGCACTGACGCCTCGAGCGTCCCGAGGCACGATCGGCATGGCCCGCGGCCTGTTCGGCCACGCGCCCGCCGCCGAGGCACTGCAGCGTCCGGCAGACGACTGGAGGCACGACCGTCGTCCTCTGAGGCCCAGAGTCCTCGTCAAGTCCGCAGTTCCCTGATCCGCCTGACTGCCATCGATCCGCAGCCGGCTCCGGTCGAGCGACTCGCACCGGGTCTGCTACGGCGGTGTGCGCGTGGAGACGCCGCCACCTGGGCACCCATCGAGCGACCGCTCCACCTCGGTCCGGGTCCGTCACCTGAGTGCTGTCGCACTGGCCATGGGCTGTCCGCGTCCTGTCTCCCGGACGTCTGAGACGAGGCCAGCACTTAGAGTCGCCCTGGCGGTTCCATGCTGGTACTTCCTGCCGTATTGCTATGAGCGCTCGACGCGTCCATGTTATGCTCAGTACTGGACGCGCTGTGACTGTCGCATTCCAATTTGATCTGCCGGGCGCTGCGAGGATCGTTGATGTCAGCGGCTAGACACTGGCTGCCTACAGCATGGCAGCTGGTGACACTGAGGCCCCGTCGCAGGTCCCGCAGTTCCCGACGTCGGCGCCTGCTCGCCCGAGGCTCTTCGATTCGACGCTGTTTCAGTCCGCCTTCTCCGCGGCCCTACTCCACGGGATCCAGAATCTACTGGCCAGCTGGCACTGCACGAAGGCCTCGCTCGCGGTGCACATCCACTCGCTCAGTAGCGCGACCCTCGTGCACTGCCACTGGCTCGGCTTCGCGCCGCACCGCAAGGCCGTACTCGTCCGCGCGCGGTTTCCGGACCGCTGAGGAACCTCGTCGGTCAACGACGCCGACGCCGCAGCCTCCCGAGTGGGATGCTGCGGCGTCGGGGCCGTCTCGACGTCGTCGAGGGCGGCGTTCAGCCGAGGTCACTTGGCGCGCTCGAGGATCTCCAGGGAGGCGGAGGTGCTTGCGTGGCGCTCAGCGGGCGGGTCTCCATGATGGAGACGAGATCGCCGACACCGGCCTCGTTGTTCTCGTCGTGGACCTTGACCTTCTTGGAGCGACGGAGGACCTTGCCGTACAGGGAGTGCTTGTAGCGCTCCTCGACGAGACGACAACCGTCTTGTCCATCTTGTCGGAGACGACGTAACCGCGACGCACCTTGCGCTGAGGGCGCTCGCTGGACTGCTCGACGTTCTCGGTGCTGGTCTGCTCGCTCACTTGGACTCCTCCGTGCTCGGGACGGTGCGAATACCGAGCTCACGCTCGCGCACGATCGTGTGAGATACGGGCGATGTCGCGACGCACAGCCTTGAGACGTCCGTGGTCCTCGAGCTGGCCGGTCGCCGAGGCGAACCGGAGGTTGGACAACTCGGCCTTGGCCTTGAGAGCTCCTCAGAGAGGCGCTCGTTGTCCATGCCGTCGAGGTCGGCGGGGGTCAGGCCCTTGGAACCGATGTGCCATCAGACGTCACCACCCTCACGAGTCACGAAACGGGTCTTCATCGGAAGCTTGTGCTGTGCGCGGCGCATGGCCTCGCGGGCGAGGGCTCTCGTCGACACCGCCGAGCTCGAACAGGATGCGTCCGGGCTTGACGTTGGCGATCCACCACTCAGGTGCACCTTACCGGAACCCATGCGGGTCTCGGCGGGCTTCTTGGTCAGGGGGCGGTCCGGGGAAGATGTTGATCCACACCTTGCCGCCACGCTTGATGTGGCGGGTCGCTGGCGATACGGGCCGCCTCGATCTGGCGGTTGGTGATGTAGGCGGGCTCGAGGGCCTGGATGCCGTACTCACCGAAAGGCGATCTGGTTGCCGCCCTGGAAAGGCCCGTGCGGTGCGGGCGGTGCTGCTTGCGGAACTTGGTCCGGCGGGGGATGAGCACGGCTCAGGCCTCCGTTCCCTGGTCTGCGGCAGCGGTCTCGGCGGCCGGCGTCTGCTCGGCTGCCTGCTGCTGCTCGGTGTTCTGACGCGAACCGCGCTCACCGCGGTCGCCACGACGGCCGCCGCGGCGCTCGCCCCGGCCCCACGGCCACGGGGCCGGACTCGGCCTGCTGGCGGGCGAACCGCGCTCGGTGATGTCGCCCTTGTAGATCCACACCTTGACGCCGAGGCGGCCGAAGGTGGTCTTGGCCTCGTAGAAGCCGTAGTCGATGTTCGCGCGCAGGGTGTGCAGCGGCACGCGCCCTCGCGGTAGAACTCGCTGCGGCTCATCTCGGCGCCGCCCAGGCGGCCGGAGCACTGCACCCGGATGCCCTCGGCGCCGGCGCGCATCGCGGACTGCATGCCCTGTACGCATGGCGCGGCGGAAGGACACGCGGGAGGCGAGCCTGCTCGGCGATGCCCTGGGCGACCAGCTGGGCGTCCAGGTCGGGCTCTTGACCTCGAGGATGTTGGGAGCTGGACCCTGCTTGCCCGGTCAGCTTCTCGAGCTGACGCGCAGGCGCTCGGCCTCGGCCCCGGCGGCCGATGACGATACCGGGACGGGCGGTGTGCAGGTCGACGCGCACGCGGTCACGGGTGCGCCTCGATGTCGACCTTGAGATACCGCCTGCTCCATGCCGTCCTCCATGCGAGGCGGCGGATCTCGACATCCTCCTCCACGAAGTCGCGGTAACGCTGACCGGGCTTGGTGGAGTCGGCGAACCAGCGCGAGCGGTGGTCCGTGGTGATGCCCAGGCGGAACCCGGTCGGGTTGACCTTCTGCCCCATTACCGGGCTCCTTCCTTCGTGTGCGGCGTCGGACTTGTCCCCGACGATGACGGTGATGTGGCTGGTCCGCTTGAGGATCCTGCTGGCCCGGCCCCTGCGCACGGGGACGGAACCGCTTCAGGGTGGGACCCTCGTCAGCGTACGCCTCGATGATGAACAGGTCGTTCTCGTCGAAACGCTCACCGTCACGCTCAGCCTTGAACCGGGCGTTGGCGATTGCGGACTCGAGGACCTTGCGCACCGGCACCGCAGCGGCCTGCGGGGCGAATCGGAGCACGTTGACGGCCTCGACGGCGCGCTTGCCGCGGACGACGTCCACGACCCGACGCGCCTTCATCGGCGTGCAGCGCACGTACTCGGCCTGCGCCTTGGCTTCCATGTTCTCTGCCTCTCAAACTTTCCGACGTCCGTCAGCGACGCGACTTGCGGTCGTCCTCTGACGTGCCCGCGGAAGGTGCGGGTCGGAGCAAACTCACCGAGCTTGTGGCCCACCATGGACTCGGTAACGAAGACCGGCACGTGCTTGCGACCGTCGTGGACGGCGAAGGTGTGGCCCCAGGAAGTCCGGGTGATGACCGAACGGCGGGACCAGGTCTTGATGACGTTCTTGGTGCCCTCTCGTTCTGAGCGTCCACCTTCTTGATGAGGTGGTCGTCGACGAAGGGACCCTTCTTCAGACTACGCGGCATGATTCAGGCTCCTATCAGCGCTTCTTGCCGGTCCGACGACGACGCACGATGAGGCGGTCGCTGGACTTGTTGGGACGGCAGGGTGCGGCCTCGGCTTGCCCCACGGCGAGACGGGGTGAGCGACCACCGGAGGTCTTGCCCTCACCACCACCGTGCGGGTGGTCCACCGGATTCATGACGACACCGCGGACGGTCGGGCGCACGCCCTTCCAGCGCATGCGGCCGGCCTTGCCCCAGTTGATGTTGGACTGCTCGGCGTTGCCGACCTCGCCGATGGTGGCGCGGCAGGCGGCCTCCACGTTGCGGATCTCCCCGGAGGGCATGCGCAGCTGCGCGTACTTGCCCTCGCTTGGCGACCAGCTGGACGGAGGTGCCGGCGCTGCGAGCGATCTCGGCCCCGCCACCGGGACGCAGCTCGACCGCGTGGACGACCGTACCGGTGGGGATGTGGCGCAGCTGCAGGGTTGTTGCCGGAGCTTGATGTCGGCGCTGGGGCCGGCCTCGACGACGTCGCCCTGACGGAGCTTGTTCGGGGCGATGATGTAGCGCTTCTCGCCGTCCACGTAGTGCAGCAGGGCGATGCGCGCGGTGCGGTTGGGGTCGTACTCGATGCTGAGCGACCTTGGCGGGCACGCCGTCCTTGTCGTGACGACGGAAGTCGATGAGACGGTAGGCGCGCTGTGGCCACCACCCTTGCAGGCGGGTGGTGATACGGCCGGAGGAGTTGCGTCCACCGGACTTGCTCAGCGGGCGCACCAGCGACTTCTCGGGCGTGCTGCGCGTGATCTCCACGAAGTCGGCCACGGAGGACCCGCGACGACCCGGGGTCGTGGGCTGTACCTACGGATTCCCCATATCGATCCTTTACCTTCCGTGGCGCACTAGGCCACATCACCGAAGATGTCGATGGTCCCCTCGCGCAGGGTGACGATCGCACGGCGAGTGTCCTTGGACTTGCCGATCCCCAGTGCGGGTGCGGTGCGTCTGCCCTTGCGGTTGATGGGTGTTCACCGAGGAGACCTTGACATCGAAGATGGCCTCGACGGCCTGCTTGATCTCGGTCTTGCTGGATCCCGGCGCCACGATGAACGTGTACTCGGCCACGGTCCATGCAGGCGTAGGACTTCTCGGAGACCACCGGCGCGATGATGACGTCGCGGGGGTTCTTGGACTTCTCGAGGCTCACTTGGACTCCCTCCTCACCCTTGCCCAGGAACGCGTCCCAGGCCAGAGGCCGTGAAGACGACGTCGTCGGACTTGAGGACGTCGTAGGGTGTTGAGCTGGTCGGCCCACAGGACGTGCGCCTCGGGGCGTTGCGCAGGCTGAGCCTGGACAGGTCGTCCCTGACGGTCCACGATCACCAGGGCCTTGCGGTCGGTGAGGTTGCGCAGCGCGACCAGGGCGTTCTTGGTGGAGGCACCGTGGTGGTGACGAAGCTCGGTGATGACGTGGACGCGGCCGTTGCGGGCGCGGTCGGACAGAGCGCTGCGCAGGGCGGCGGCCTTCATCTTCTTGGGGTCCGCTGGGTGTAGTCGACGCGGCTGCGGGCCGTGGACGGTGCCACCGCCGACGAACTGCGGGGCGCGGGTCGAGCCCTGGCGGGCGCGGCCGGTGCCCTTCTGGCGGTAGGGCTTGCAGCCACCGCCGCGGACGTCGCCGCGGGTCTTGGTGGCGTGGGTGCCCTGGCGGGCCGCGGCCAGCTGGGCCGACGACCACCTGGTGCATGAGCGGAATGTTGAGGGGGGCGTCGAAGACCTCGGCGGGCAGCTCGACGCTGCCGGTCTTCTTGCCCGCGGGTCGACGACGTCGACGGTAGAGTGCCTCAGTCATGGTCTCAGGGCTCCCTTCACGGCGGTGCGGACGACGACGACCGAGCCGCTTGGGGCCGGGGATCGCGCCGTTGACGAGCAGAACGCCCTTGTCAACGTCGACGCCGCGGATCTTGAGGTTCTGGACGGTGCGGCGCGCGTGGCCCATACGGCCGGCCATGCGCAGGCCCTTGAAGATGCGTCCGGGGTGGCGCAGGCGCCGATGGAGCCGGGCTTGCGGTGGTTGCGGTGAGCACCGTGGGAGGCGCCCACACCGGCGAAGCCGTGGCGCTTCATGACACCGGCGAAACCCCTTTGCCCTTGGAGGTCCCGGTGACGTCGACCAGCCTGGCCGACCTCGAAGGTGTCGGCGGCCAGCTCCTGGCCGGGGGTGAACTCGGACGCCAGGGAGGTGCGGATCTCCGCCACGTGGCGGCGGGACTCGACCCCGGCCTTGGCGAAGTGGCCGGCGAGCGGCTTTGTGACCTTGCGGGCGTCGATGTCGCCGAAGGCGAAAGCTGAACGGCCTCGTAGCCCATCGGTCTCGATGGTGCGGACCTGGGTCACGACGTTGGTGTCGACCCGGACGACGGTCACGGGGCGCAGGACCCCGTTCTCGTCCCAGATCTGCGTCATGCCGAGCTTGGTGCCGAGCAGCGCTTGGCGGGCGGCGGCAGCCGGCGTGTTAAGCGTTGTCATGGCAGTCCCTCAGAGCTTGATCTCGATGTTGACGTCAGCGGGCAGGTCGAGACGCATGAGCGAGTCGACGGCCTTGGGCGTCGGGTCGACGATGTCGATCAGCCGCTTGTGCGTGCGCATCTCGAAGTGCTCGCGGCTGTCCTTGTAGCTTGTGCGGCGACCGGATCACGCAGAACACGTTCTTCTCGGTCGGCAGCGGCACCGGGCCCACGACCGTCGCGCCAGCGCGGGTCACGACGTCGACGATCTTGCGCGCCGAGGAATCGATGACCTCGTGGTCGTAGGACTTGAGCCGGATGCGGATCTTCTGTCCCGCCATGGCGCCTAACCTCTCTTGTACTTGCTTCTGGCCGGTCCACGCGTTCGGGCGTGTCGCTTCGGGACGCACGCCACTCCCGTGATAGAAGGTGGTGAACCGGTCTGGACACACGGAAACCCGTTCAGGAGGAACGGGTCCGTCAGAATGGATCCCGGGGAGACCCGGGTCGGCACAACCAGGGGGCGCACGGGCATGCCCTGGCCGGCCGGATTACGTTATCAGGGCTCGCGCGGGCAGCGGAACCCAGGATGGGGCCCTAGAGGCTGTGAGTCCGCCCACTGGCACCCGCGCTCGGGCGTGTCGCATCCAGCACCGGGATCTCCGCGGTGTCGATGAGCTCCTGATCATCCCATCGGCCGGACGACGCCGACAGCGACGCGATCTCCTCCAGAAGCGCCAGGTTCTCGGCCTCGGAGGGCTGAGGCGGTACCGGCAGGTCGGTGAACCACCTCCGGGGCTCGACACCGGCATCCTCGTCCATCCAGATCTGCATCTGCTCGGCCCAGGTCTGCGGACGCGGCTCCTGCTCGCTGTCGCGAGCCCCTGGCCAGGGGCACGCTCCGTGGCCCGCCGCCGCCACGTAGCCCAGAGCGCCACAGGTACAGCCCGACGACGATGAGCCCCGCCACCAGGCGCGACGGCCCACCAGGGAAGTGCGGGATGTCAGGGCGCTTGCCCGCCGCCGCGACGTCCTTGGCCGGGGTCGGGTAGACGCGCTCGCCGGTCAGCAGGATGCGGTGGGTGTTGATGCCCAGGGGCGTGCAGGGTCACCAGGGTGAGAAGGTCCTTACCCTCCTCGACGCGCAGCGCCTCGGTCTCCTCTGGCTCCACGACCTTGGTGCTGGTGACCCGATGGGTGAGGACCTCCCCGAAGACCTCGACGATGAGACTGTCACCGCTCTTCACCTTGTCCAGGTGGGTGAACATGGTGGCCTCAGCCAGGCCGCGGTGCCCGGTGATGACCGACCGGGTCCCCTCTCCCCCGACCGGCAAGGAGGTGCCCTCCAGGTGCCCCAGACCCTTGAGCAGAGTGTCGTCGGCCGTGCCGTGGTAGACGGGCAGGTCAGGGAGATGGAGGGATCTTGAGACGGGCCATGAGGCCCTCGTTGTTGGCCTTGAGGATATTGGCGTACTTCCAGGAGCTGTCCTTGCTGGAGCCGGCACCGGTGGGTACGTGGTTGTTGGCCTCCAGGACCGCACCGGCCGAGAGCGCATCGTTGTACGCGTGCGCCTGGCTGATCTGGGTCTTGGCGTCCGGTCGGACCCCATCGACCTGGGCGGAGTAGTCGGCGGTCACCTTCGACTGGTTGTACTGGGACACCCAGGAGGCCGCCGTCGGATAGGTCAGCAGACCCATGCCCACGACCGCCGTGATGGAGGTGACCAGGGCTGAGATCGACAGGCGCCAGGCACGGGGACGGCGGTGCCTCTGGGTGACTCGAAGCGCGGGTGCGCGGAGTCCGGGCGGTGCGGGGTTTGCGTGCGTTGCGGGGAGATCATGGGGCCTCGTGCGCTTCCAGGGTCAGGGTGTCCGGGGTGGAGATGGTGCGGGGTTCGCACATGACGGTGCAGGCGCTCGACGGATCGAGGATCGCCGAGTGCCTGCACCGTTTCCGCTCAGGCCGACGACCTGACGATCGAGACATGTTCAGAACACGGTCACGACGTGGTTGAGGTGAGGCCTGCAGGGTCGTGGCTGCCTGCTGAGGGCCCGTGGGCCTCAGCGAGGCAGCGATCGTCATCAGGGCGGAGGTCCGCGTTCCGCTTGCGCTCGCGGTAGCGGGGCCACGAGGACGGAGGCCGACGGCGATCATCAGCAGGGCCGCGCCGGAGGCGGTCAGGATGAGCATGCCGTTGGCACCCGTCAGGGGCAGACCCGGAACCGTCTGCTTGACGTTGTCGATCACGACCTGCTGCGTCGCACCGGCCCCGGCCTGCACGGTGATGGCCCGACTGGCGTCTGCGGGAAGCACGTAGCCGGCAGGAGCCTTGGTCTCCACGCAGCACGTAGCAACGGTGGGGCGCGTCCACCTGGTTGTCACGACCGGCATCCTGGACGAGTCGGAGACGAACAGGGCCTTGAAGTTGATAGTGCCGCCCTCACCGGTCGTGAAGGTGTTCTCACCGTTAATGGTGAGGGGCTGCCCATCGGCCTCCGGGGAGCATGTGTCCGCGTAGGCGTCCTTGGCCTTGTAGATCTGGAACTCAGCGCCCTTGAGGCCGTCCTTGTCACCGGACCGGTCGTTGCCGTCGACCTTCTTGATCGTCAGGTCGCCCCACTTCGAGGTCACCTGTTCGGTCGTCGGAGGGTTGTCGGGGTTGGCGGGAGGCGTCTCAGGTGCCGGGGGCTGCTCGGCGTAGGTCGTGTCGGAGATGAGCTGGGCGGTGTTGTTGATGCTGCCGTCACCGGCTTCGGAGACGACTCCCTCGAAGACCGCCTGAAGCTTCTGACCCGGATTGTCCTTGAGCTTGTTCAGACCATTCTGGGTGAAGGTCACGGTCACGGTCTGCCCGGCGGTGCCCAGGGCCGTAGTCGGTGCCCCTCATTCAGCCGCGTCTCGCCAGGGTGACGTCTGTCGCCGTCACCCGCTTCAGACGATTGTCCAGGGTGTCCTTGAACTGGTAGTACTTGTAGTGAGATTGTCATCCCAGCTTCGGCAGCGTCGAGGAGACCGGGAAGCGGACCTTGGACCCGACGACGTAGCCGTTGTTCCTCTGGTCCTCGATGGTCTTGGCGACCTCGATCTTCTCGTTCTTGGGGTAGACGTGGACGTCGTAGAGCCACGTTCCATCCGCCTTCGCGGCAGTGTTCGGGTGAGGAATCGTAACCACGAAGGGCTTGGCCTTCTGGACGATGTTGCCAGGGAGTCTTGGTCTCGCACACGAGATAGGCCTTGACCGGCAGGCTCTCGATCTTGCCCTGTCCGTCGCGATCAGTGTCGCCCGAGACCCTGCTCGGGCCGAAGGTGTAGTTGGGGAGCGTCGGCTGCCCAGGGGTGGCGCAGGCGTTGTCAGGATCGCTCCGGTGTTGGTCAGGGCGTTGACCTTGGTCCATCCCTCTGAGGGTCTTCAGGTCGATCCCAGTGATCTCGTAGGGCCGTGAACTGCACTCCGGAGACCGGTGCACCTTTGCCATCGTCGTTGGAAGCGGTGCCGTCAGGAGCACCGATGGGGTTGCCGTCTCCCGTTGAGGTGCTTGTGGATGGTGAGGGAGCCTAACGCCTCGGTGTTGATGTCTCCGTGGTTGGCGTTCTCGGCCTGAGCCATGGGGGCCAGACCAAAGCACGGCCAGGGTGAGGACACCGGCTGTGGCTGCAGCCCGACGCCCCAGCTGTGCTGGCGTTGTGCTTCATGGGTTGGGATTTTCCTTTCACCGTGCGCCGCCGGGGAAGGCTGCGCATGACAGGGTTAGAATCGGGGCGTGTTCTCCAGCAAACACGTCCGTCTCGTCCGACGGCACCAACGGAACAACGTTGCAACCGCCTGTTCTGACAGCGTTGACACCACACCTGGGCACCGTCGATAAACTAGCCCAAGAAACCGAGAGAAACCGTGCCGGTAATAGATCTGAAATCGTCCGTTACTGCATTGCGACGCCTTTTATTACAGCGGCATCACACCCACGCATTATTGATGTCACTATTACTACTATTCGTGCCGTCGGTAGGGCGTCACCCCTCGGTTCAGGACACAAAGACTCTCCCGGTCAGAGCAGCTGCTCTGACCGGGGAGGTCTGGTGCTACGCGGAGGCGCGGAGCGTCAGTGGGTCACTTGATGACCTTGGTGACGCGGCCGGAGCCGACGGTGCGGCCACCCTCACGGATGGCGAAGCCGAGGCCCTCCTCCATGGCGATGGGCTGGATGAGCTGGACGCTCATCTCGGTGGTGTCACCGGGCATGACCATCTCGGTGCCCTCGGGCAGGGTGATGACACCGGTGACGTCCGTGGTCCGGAAGTAGAACTGCGGACGGTAGTTCGAGTAGAAGGGGTTGTGGCGGCCGCCCTCGTCCTTGGTGAGGATGTAGACGTGGCCCTCGAACTCGGTGTGCGGGGTGATGGAGCCGGGCTTGCAGATGACCTGACCGCGCTCGACGTCCTCGCGGCGGGTGCCGCGCAGGAGCAGACCGCAGTTCTCGCCGGCCCAGGCCTCGTCCATCTGCTTGTGGAACATCTCGATACCGGTGACCGTGGTCTTCTGGGCCTCGCGGATACCGAGGATCTCGACCTCGAGTTGATCGGGGAGCTTGCCGCGCTCCACACGACCGGTGACGACGGTGCCGCGACCGGTGATGGTGAAGACGTCCTCGATGGGCATGAGGAAGGGCTTGTCCATGTCACGCTCGGGGGTGGGGATGAAGTCATCCACCGCGTCCATGAGCTCCTTGATCTTGGCGGCCCACTCGGCGTCGCCCTCGAGGGCCTTGAGAGCGGAGACACGGATGACGGGAGCCTCGTCGCCGTCGTAGTCCTGGGAGGACAGGAGCTCGCGCACCTCCATCTCAACCAGGTCGAGGGCTCCTCGTCGTCCACCATGTCGGACTTGTTGAGGGGCCACGAGGGAGGCGGGGACGCCCACCTGGCGGGCAAGCAGGACGTGCTCGCGGGTCTGGGCCATCAGGGCCGTCGGTGGCGGCGACCACGAGGATCGCGCCATCCATCTGGGCGGCACCGGTGATCATGTTCTTGATGTAGTCGGCGTGCCCGGGGGCGTCGACGTGCGCGTAGTGGCGCTTGTCGGTCTCGTACTCGACGTGCGCGATGTTGATGGTGATACCGCGCTGACGCTCCTCAGGAGCCTTGTCGATCTCGTCGAAGGGGGTGAAGGGGTTCAGCTCGGGGTACTCGTCGTGCAGAACCTTGGAGATCGCAGCGGTCAGCGTCGTCTTACCGTGGTCGACGTGACCGATCGTTCCGATGTTGACGTGCGGCTTGGTCCGCTCGAACTGGCCTTGGCCACTGGTGTCCTCCTGGGACTCGGGTAGTTCTCTTCGTCGGGATTCGACTAGCACACATGCTAGCCGCCCGGGCGTCGAGAGTCTCTACTGGTGGATGTTGGAAATCTTACTGAACTGGGTCCCGGTCGGCGCCCGAGGGGCACCGCCGGGCCGGGGCCCGCCACGGTTGCGTGCAGCCGCCGCGGACCCCGGGTGCGAGGGCGTCAGGCGCCCTTGACCTGGCGATGATCTCGTCGGCGACGTTCTTGGGAACCTCGGCGTACGAGTCGAAGGTCATGGAGTCACGGCACGTCCCTGCGTCTTGGAACGCAGGTCACCGACGTAGCCGAACATCTCCGACAGGGGCACGTTGGCGCGGATGACCTTGACGCCGACGGCGTCCTCCATCGAGGCGATCATGCCGCGACGGGAGTTGAGGTCACCGATGACGTCGCCCATGTACTCCTCGGGAGTACGGACCTCGACGGCCATGACGGGCTCGAGGAGGACCGGCGAGGCCTTCTTGGCACCCTCCTTGAACGCCATGGAGCCGGCGATCTTGAAGGCCATCTCGGAGGAGTCGACCTCGTGGTAGGCGCCGTCGATGAGGTGGCCTTGATGTCCACCATCGGGTAGCCGGCCAGGACACCGGTGAGCATGGCGTCCTGGACCCCGGCGTCCACGCTGGGGATGTACTCGCGGGGCACGCGACCACCGGTGACGGCGTTGGCGAACTCGTAGTGCGCCTTCTCGCCGTCGGCGGCCTCGGCGGCCTCGTCGACCACGAGGGGCTCGAAGCTCATCTGCACCTTGCGCGAACTGGCCGGAACCACCCGTCTGCTTCTTGTGGGTGTACTCGACCTTGTCCACCCTTCTTGCGGATGGTCTCGCGGTAGGCGACCTGCAGGGGCGCCCACGTTGGCCCTCGACCTTGAACTCGCGGCGCATGCGGTCCACGAACACGTCCAGGTGGAGCTCGCCCATACCGCCGATGACGGTCTGGCCGGTCTCCTCGTCGAGGGAGACGGTGAAGGTGGGGTCCTCCTCGGAGAGCTTCTGGATGGCCACGCTCAGCTTCTCCTGGTCGCCCTTGGTCTTGGGCTCGATGGCCACGTGGATGACCGGGGCGGGGAAGGTCATGGACTCCAGGATGATCGGGGAGTCCTGGGCGCACAGGGTGTCACCGGTGGTGACGTCCTCGAGGCCGATGAGGGGCGTAGATGTGGCCGGCGTGGGCCTCCTCACCGGGTTCTCCTTGTTGGAGTGCATCTGGAAGAGCTTTCCGATGCGCTCCTTCTTGCCCCTTGGTGGCGTTGAGGACCATGTCGCCCTGGGAGACCTTGCCGGAGTAGACGCGCACGTAGACGAGCTTGCCGTAGAAGGGGTGGGTGGCCACCTTGGAGGCCAGGGCGGCGAAGGGAGCCTTCTCATCGGCCGGACGGGTGAGCACCTCCTCCTCGTTGCCGACGGCGTGGCCCTCGACGTCGGGGACGTCGAGCGGGAGGGCAGGTAGTCAGGACGGCGTCGAGCACGGGCTGGATGCCCTTGTTCTTGAAGGCGGACCCGGCCAGGACCGGGAAGGCCTCACCGGCCACGGTGAGCTTACGGATACCGGCCTTGAGCTCGGCGATGCTGAGCTCCTCGCCCTCGAGGTACTTCTCCATGAGGGTGTCGTCGGCCTCGGCGACCGTCTCGACCAGCTGGCCGCGCAGCTCCTCGGCCTTGGCGACCAGCTCGGAGGGGATCTCCTCGTACTCGACGACGGAGCCGCGGGTGTCCTTGCCGTCGGCGTCCTTCTCGGGGAAGCGGATGGCCCGCATCTCCAGGACGTCGACGAGGCCGGAGAACTCGTTCTCGGCGCCGATCGGGAAGTTGAGGACGATCGGGGTGGCGTGGAGGCGGTCACGGATGGTCTGGACGGAGAAGTCGAAGTCGGCGCCCAGCTTGTCCATCTTGTTGATGTAGCAGATGCGCGGGACGTTGTACTTGTCCGCCTGGCGCCACCGTCTCGGACTGCGGCTCCACGCCCTCCCTTGCCGTCGAAGACCGCGACGGCGCCGTCGAGCACGCGCAGGGAGCGCTCGACCTCGACCGTGAAGTCCACGTGGCCGGGGTGTCGATGATGTTGATCTGGTTGTTCTTCCAGAAGCAGGTGGTGGCCGCGGAGGTGATGGTGATACCGCGCTCCTGCTCCTGCTCCATCCAGTCCATCGTCGAGGCGCCGTCGTGCGTCTCGCCGATCTTGTAGTTGATGCCCGTGTAGAACAGGATGCGCTCTGTCACGGTGGTCTTACCGGCATCGATGTGGGCCATGATGCCGATGTTGCGGACCTGGTGAGGTCTGTCAGCACGTCAAGTGCCACTGGTGGTGTCCTTCGTTCGAGTGGGGTACGGAGCTGCTACCGGCACTACCAGCGGTAGTGGGCGAAGGCCTTTGTTGGACTCGGCCATGCGGTGCATGTCCTCGCGGCGCTTGACCGCGGCGCCCAGGCCGTTGGAGGCGTCGAGAATCTCGTTCATGAGACGCTCGGTCATGGTGTTCTCGCGGCGCTGGCGGGAGAAGTCCACGAGCCAGCGCAGAGCCAGGGTGAGTGGCGCGGCCCGGGGCGGACCTCGACGGGCACCTGGTAGGTGGCGCCACCGACGCGACGGGAGCGGACCTCCAGGGCGGGGCGGATGTTGTCCAGAGCGCGCTTGAGGACCGAGACCGGGTCCTGGTCCGTCTTGGAGCGCACGCCCTCGAGGGCGCCGTAGACGATCCGCTCAGCGGTGGACTTCTTGCCGTCCAGCAGGGACGCGGTTGACGAGCTGGGTGACGACCGGCGAGCCGTAGACGGGGTCGACGACGAGCGGGCGCTTGGGTGCGGGACCCTTACGAGGCATTACTTCTTCTCCTTCTTGGCGCCGTACTTGGAACGTGCCTGCTGGCGGCCCTTGACACCCTGGGTGTCGAGGGCGCCGCGCACGATGTGTAGCGGACACCGGGAAGGTCCTTCACGACCACCGCGCACGAGCACGATGGAGTGCTCCTGGAGGTTGTGGCCCTCACCGGGGATGTAGGCCGTGACCTCGATACCGGTGGACAGGCGCACACGGGCGACCTTACGGAGGGCGGAGTTCGGCTTCTGGGGGTCGTGGTGTACACGCGGGTGCACACGCCACGGCGCTGCGGACTGGCCTTGAGCGCCGGCGTCTTGGACGCAGAGCGCTTCGTCGAGCGGCCCTTGCGGACCAGCCTGCTGAATGGTAGGCACTACTGATTCTCCATTGGGACGTGAGTCTGTATCTGGCTGCTGCCTGCGTGCCGGGACCGCTCCCCATCGGTGGCTCGACGGCGCACGCCACCGCGGAGAGGGCCGGCCCGCCGGGATCAGGATCGACCCTGATGACGACGTCCGGAGCCCCGCAGTCATGGGGCCCGTCGGTTCCCCGCCGCGGCAGACCCGCGTCACGATGTCGAGCGGAGCCGAGCAGGCCGTGAGGCCCGAGCCGGAAGCCGACGTCGCTGGGAACGGAATGGAGATGCGGTGACCCGTCTGCGGGCACCGCCGGCCAGGCTACCCGCCCTGTCACATCAGGGCGCCAGGAGGACCGACGGAGAGGCGTGGTGCTGGACACGCACGGATGGAGAGCAGTCTGCGGGATAAGGGTCTCGGGGCCGCAGATTGGGGCGCCCGCCCCATGCCGAGAATGCGGCAAGCGTGCGAGAGTGTAGCGGTGAACGTCCCAGCATTACTGGCCGCCATTGCCGTTGGTGGCGCGGCCGTCACGGTCGTAGCCCGCCGAGTCTCCGCCTCGCGCGACAGTACGTGTCCGATCTTGGCAGGACGCGGCAGAGGCGGCGACTTCATCTGATAACGCGGCAGCTACCACGCCCACGCTGGGAGCGGGGCCCACGAACGAAGCGACTTCAGCAGACGCGAAGCTCTCCCCCAGCAGTGGCACCGCCTTCGAGCCGACCACCTTCCGCGCGCGGTGGTTGCTGACACCCGCCTCGCAGGCCGTCCTCGCATTGGTCCTGTGCGGACTGACGCCTCGCATGGGGGCACGCAGCGCCGCATGGGCCGAGGTGATCGTGGCGCTTCCGATCGTGGCGCTGCTGGGCGCCGCGTGCAGCGTTGACGCCGTATGCCACCGGCTCCCCAATCGCATTCTCGGCCCTGCGGCACTGTGGGCCGGCACGGCGACATTGGCGCTTCTCGCTCTCAACGTCGCAGGGTTGCTACTGGCCGATGCGGCGTGATTGCCCTCCGGGCCGCTCTGTGTGCGGTGTGCGCAGGCGTCATTGTGGGAGCAATGGTTCTGATTCCCGGATCCGGGATGGGGCTGGGGATGCGGCTCTGCGCGGTCCTCAGGGTTGTGGCTCGGCTACTTCGGGAGCCGGGCGAGGCCGCGATGGGCATCATTCTGGGGTTCTTTATCGGCGGTGTCATCGCGATCGCGCTGATGATCAGTCGGCTTGCTGGCCGCAAGACGCTCATCGCCTTCGGTCCCCTATCTAGCGATGGGGTTGGCTGTCATGGATGCTCGCGGTGGCATGAGTGCACAGAATGACGGCGCCGGCAACGGCGGCTCGCCATCAGTCAAGACTCCGACCTGGGCACCGACCGGCGCACCGCCCGAAGTTCTGGTTGTCGATGGTCGGGTGACGGACGTTCCGTTGTGGCGAGCCCGGAAGCGCAAAGAGCGCAACACCGGGCTCCTGGGCACCGACGGTCTGCATGGCGCCCTGTGGATCGAGCGCTGCAACTGGATCCACACCTTCGGCATGCGGTACGACATTGACGTCGTCTACATCAATCGTCGCGGGCCTCGTAGTAGCTGTGACCACCGCTGCCCGGAGACGCCTTGGGCACCACGCTCAGCGCACACCCAGTGGATCGAGACGGAGGCTGGTCACGCAGCACCGGCCGGTATACGTGAGGGCAGCACCTGCGAAGGAGTGGCTCACCAATCCCCCAGCAAGCGGGGCTTGATCAGCAACGCACCGGAGAAGAGAACCAATCAGTAAGACCGCCGCCTCGGTCAGCATAGCCCAGTTGGTTTGGCCGAGAGTCAAGTATTGAAACGCAAGTAACAGCAACGAAGCGCCAATGGCGTAGAAGAGGCAGTGAACGTAACCGATCCAACGAGCCGTCAAACGCCCGCCGCGCTTCAGCAGAAGCAAGCCGATCGCTGAAACCACGAACTGCCTCAGAAGTTCAAACCCAGCACATACGGCGAGAGAATGTCACCACTCATTGCCCCACTCGCATCGGCCAGGTCAGGAACCAGCGCGATGACTGCCGAGCACCGTTGAGGTGAAAAAGGACAGCACGCTGATGCCAGCGATGTTACGCTTTCTGAAGAAACTCCACATGTATGCCTCTCCACCTCGCGCTCAGCATGGCCTGCCATGTTGGGCCCCCCTCTTTGAGCTGGCCAACTGGAGCGTGCGCGATAATTCTCCAGTACCCACCAGCATCATTCGTAATCCAAAGAGCGGCATTATCCCTCTCGATGGTCGAGCCATCGCGTCCCTGTTCTCGATGGGTCCAGGTCATGAGGCACGCCGGAACCTCCTTCTGCCCCATCATCCATTTCTCCGGAGTTCTCGCGACATAAGTATCCGTGCGCCCAGGTCCCAGAAGTAAAGCTTCCTGAAGAGTGTTTCGTCATCGAGAGTTTTACCCGCCTCTTTAATGTATGTGACAACGAAATTAGGAAGATCCTCTTGAGGTCCCGCAGTCGGATTGTGGATCGGGAGACCCTGTTGGTTGGTCTGCTCCTCGCTCACCGCTACCTCCGGTAACGTCAAAGTCATCCCATACATAGACGCGCTCTTGCCGGAGGGTGATGTCTGTTTGACTCCCCGAGATGGTAGATCGGGAGCAACTGAGAGCTCATGGGCCTGGCCGCCATTCAGGAACCGTCGGCGAAGCGGCCGCACTCGACACAGAACCGCCCTTGACGGCGTCGCCGGCTGACTTGCCGAAGCACTACTATCCGCCGACTCTGTACTTCCTGAGCATCCGCTCAAAACACCACTCACTGCAAACCACTACACCCATCCCCAGCATAGACCTTCTCTATCGAGACTGCAGCGAGTCGCTTCCGAAACCATCTCAGCATCCTTCCCACTTAACCCATTGCTCTCCGTTCCAGTACTCACTGTTCTGGTAGTTCACATTACTAGTTGTATCAGTGTAACCTGCACCAAAAATTAAAACCATCGCTCTTTCGCTCTTGAATCCGATTCCGAAGTTCGTCTTGTCATCGGTGGTCATTTCGCCTGGTCGACCGTCCATTAGCATGGTCTGCTTGATAAAAATCCTCGATAGCACTCATCACCCGTAGCCATCTTTGCTAGTCCGTAAGCGGGAATGCCGGCTTCGGCCATGTAGTTCGCCAATCTGGGCGACCGAGGATCAGTCATATCGATCTCGTCACCGTACACTCTCCCAATTTCCTGAATGAGCCGCCGGATCCTTGCCCGCCAAGACTTCCGCCAACTTTCCCGCATCGCCCCCTGAGGTACTTCCCTTAGCGTCGAGAGCCGTAGTCACGTTCATCTTAGTGGGCTTACCCTCCTTATCTACGGTAACCGCGATAATATTCTCCGCTTTCGCCTTCCCGTTAGCTGACGGACCTTCGACGTTGGCGAATTCAAGTTTGCCGTTCGCACCAACCTCAGCAGCCGCGGAGTAGAAATATGTCGCGCCGCCGTCCTTGTGAAAAGTTGCACCGAGAGCAGCAGATGCGGTACCTGATGCGCCGGCGCTGACTGGCCCCATATTGACATTGCCTTCAAGGGTACCATCCGCTCCGGCCTGCACTGAGTACTCGGTGGGCGGCGGAGGCGTGTACGTGCGAGCCCCAGAATTATCCCAGCCCCAGTCCCACACCATCTTCGCTGCACCTACTGGAGGGTAAGCAGCTGTTAAAGTGGTATTATCCACCTGGTTCTGCAAGTAATCGACAAGCTTATCCTTCTCTTCCTTGTTACCTACCGTGAATACCCTGGATCCTTCTCCGGAGGCTCCCACCTCGGCACTACCGCTGGGCTTCAGGCCCTTCTTCCCCTTGTCGCCGTCCTTACTGCCGCCTTTTCCTTTATCCCCTTTACCGCCTTTGTCTTCCTTATTTCCTTCCTTACCCTCGACCTTAGTATTATCATCCTTGCCAAAATCCTGACTCTGGGTCTGACCATCGTACGTGAGGGTGCCGGAGATCTCAGGGGCGGAGAAGGAGTACGATGCCCTAAGATTCCTGTCTCAGTGACTCGGTACGTACCGTCACTCATTTCTTCGACCTTAATGCGGCTGCCACCTTGGACCTCGACGAAGAAGGTACCACTCACCTTCTTCTCTCGCGACGACTCCTTCTTAACGCACGGCCCCTTGGGCTATGTTTTATCCTCTTCGGCCTTGGTGTCCGCCGACGAACACGCTCCGCCGTTTCCGCCCAGTATCTTATCAAGAGAGACTGCACTTGGCATGTAATCCTGCGTCCCCCATAGGCGTAGCCATGACCATTAAAGCCACGATAATAAACGCGATATTGCATAGGATGGCCGCGTACTCGAGTGTACTCTGCCCTCTTTTCTTGTTTATGCACTCGACGAAGTCTCATAACCCAATCCTGTCGTACTCTTCTTGCTACTCTACCCAAGTAAACCATCGACCACTCACAGCGAATCAGGGGCGACCGCCCCAGGGCCGCCCCAAAAGCGTCACCCCCAGCCAACCGAAAGTACCCACCCAGATAAGAATAGGTGCGGAACTGACCTAATCTACAGAGCAGTAACGCTGCAGAGCGTGAGAGCGCCGATGATGATGGCACCAACTGCTCTGCGAGAGGCGTAAAACTCACAGCGGTGTACGCCCCTACCAGATCGATCGACAGGAACAGCGCCAGTGCATCAACTTGTGTCTGCTCTGACCACCCAGGAGGAACTGTAGTTTGAGTCCATGTCATCTGGCTGCATTGTGAAAAACCGCCAGTTCAAACTACGAGCTTCTGACGGCGTGATGAGCGCCGTAGTCGAGTCTTTCACGTTCCGCATCTACCCAGCCTTCCTCGTCAGCTCAGCGTCGTTCCCAACCGGGAACGACTTTGGACCTTCTAACGTAAAGGTATCCCCAGGCATTGTCGGCAGGCCACACGTAGGTTACAGATGTTCGCCCATCCCCAATTTCTCCGGCATAAGCACAGATGTATCAGTGGGTATATTGATCCCTATCCCCTGTGATTGGCTGAACAAGTTGCCTGTAGCTTTTTAATAGGTGCCGCTATGACGTCAGGAGCGCCCAAAAACAGGAGAATCAGAACTTCCAACTTGCTGGATCGTCGCTTGGTCATCCCCTCCGCGTCCGGAATCTGTTTTGCTACATGCGACTAGCGGTAAGAATAAAAACACCGAAAAGGACAACCCGCCGGCGAGACATTCATCCGATGTTGTTGAACCATATGCTCTTCTCCACCACTGCGACTGTATCAGCATTCGACCCTATCGGCAAACGTTAGTAACACCGAACTAGTCACACCAGCAAAGTCAAACACCCACAGCGACCCCTGAGATTTCAGAAGTGCCGTATATGAAATCTACACGAGTCCCAGATACCTTGTCTTGACGAACCTTTGCTACGACTGGAGCGCTCCGACGACTATATCCTTTCAGAGCTCCCGCTATCGAATCAGATTCGATCTGAGCAAGGGCGTCTACGATCTTCGTTTTTCCGAGATTTGATGCAAGAAGCAAGCGACTTCGAGTTGATCCATCTAGATCCGCATCTGCCCAGCTTTCTTTCCAACGCTTTGAGTGGGATGGAGCTCCATTAACGCTCCAGTCCCGAGGAACCGCTAATGTGATGTTGTCTCTGCCGACCCTTGCCCAGCCGTCGGGGACAGCTGGTGCGTCAGATTCAAGGAGCGACAGCCCTTCCGTAATGACGGTTTGATACTCTTCATTCATATTTGCGGCCATAAGAGCCGCGCAGACGGAAGATGCTTTGTTGTGTACAACCCAGAATCGTCCCTGCTTCGCAAACTCAGGTTCAGCCGCGAAGTCACAAAATCTTATCGTTACGCTATCGCGTTCCATGACTTGTTCCTGAGTGGTTACACTGTATCCAGACAGAACAGAACGCAGCGCAGCATTGACTTCGGCGCCCGTCGTTTGAGGGTCAGAAACAGATGTCGGACTGCCTACAATCAGTCGATAAGGTGAACCTGCCGATTCCATCCACATCTCGGAGAACAGCGAGACTTGATCGGGAGCCACGGAATGCTGCCAGTCGCTACGCACCGGAATGTAGGCTTCCGATACCAGCACTTTGCTCCAACCCTGCGAGGCGACGCTTGGTCTTAAAGAGCATCCGCTAAAACTGGCGCCAATCAGTGTCGTAGCCGCCAAAGAAAATAGGCCACGTCTACGTACAACAGTCTCGATCATGATCCCCCGTCGGCAATCGACGACTCCAGCTGGTTAGCTACGGAGTCGTCTGCTTTGAGTAAAACAACAACAACGTAGCCGTGAAGCACAGGCACAGTCCATGCCATCCCCTGCGTTTCTCGATTGTCGCGTTGATAAAAGTACGACGACCGAATGAACTGACAGCCATTCGTTCCTACTCTCTGCTTGCTGTCAGAAGCAGACTTGTTCTGACTTTCTACGCCGCTGCTTGTGCTTGTTGGTTCCGGCGTCGTAGGGTCCTGAGATGGGCTATCTGACGCACAGGCTTTGAGGTTCGTTCCGGGCAACGCCATTGAACTGGAAGAACGATAATCTGGCAGAGATGACATGAGTAATGTCTGCGACACTTCAGCCGCCTGCTCCGGACTTTCAGCAGGAAAAGTTCCACTTATGGTCAGCGTCGGAAAATCGTCGCTGTGAGGATCGGTCATCACGATGTCCCACATTCGAGCCGTGGACTCGCCGCTCGGTGAACCGGTGGACTTCTGGTCCCCGACTTCCCAGGAGTCGGGAATCTCTAACGTCAGTTCTCCAACCGTTTGAGTTTTAGTTGGCAACTCGCGGCCGGCTGTAGGTGTAGTCGAAGGCGATCCAGACGGACCAATGATTGAGCATGATGCCAACGAAAGCGCCACCAACGTACCGCTGGCGACTCCTTGCATACGCATCTGCGATAGTTTTCTCATTACCATAAGGCTGCTTACCACTTCTCGCAATCCACACCAGTCACCTACTTTTATCCAGATGCTGAGGTGAAAGCTCGTTTGCCGGTCTTATCTGGAGCCGACAGTGTTTCCTTGGATGCAGGAGTCGTGCTGCTAACTAGACCGGGGTCATTGCGAAGAGATTCGAGTCAATCCACTGAAGCCTGTTCCTGGATTCCCGCGTTTCACGAGTCACCTGCCCCACCTTTTTGCCAGACGAACTACCATTTCGTCGGACATGCTACTGCAGGTGCGACCGGGTTGAAAACGCCATCGGTAGGTCCAGCCTTCCAGACATGAGACTGGACGTTAGTTCATCAAGCGCATCTTTCGTCGAGTCGAGGACCGGCATGCTCACCGTAGTCACCTTGATGCTGACCAGACGACTGAGTCACGCTGACGGCGGTGAATGAATGTAGAATACCTCACGTGTACGCTCAATCTTTTAGTTGATCGGTGCTGTTATTTTCTTCTTCTGCCATGTCCACGTCTCGGTCGTCAGTCCGTCCCGTAAACGTTGAGAGTTTCTGTACAGCAGTATCTTGTCACCGCTCGCGTCCTTCCGAGATGGAATACTCTTCTCGCTCGGCAACGTCAGATCGACAACGTTCGTTGCCCTCCTCTCGGGGTAGGGATCCAGACCAAGTAGTGATAGACGCGGCCTCCTTGGGTCTGCTCTGCCGTTGAATCAGTGCGAAGTTCCGGAAATGCGTCGCATGGAGCGGTGCTTGCAGTACCGCAAGGAGGCTTTATCTATACGCAAAAACACTGGGGATTCCCTATGGCGATTTGTTGTCGCCGCTGCCTGACGTGGATCTCCCCACAAGTCATTCTGAGAGGAGGCGGACCACCAGAAACAACAGACGTCTTCCTCGCGCAAGCGTGCGTGAACCCGGTGGTACGGTTCCAACGCCGGCCCCGTTGTTGACCGCGCGTTCATCTGTAGGTGCAGGTAATTTCACCAGGGTCGAGATTCTTCGCCGTAGGTACCGACGACATATTACCCGGCAGGATGCAGAATCTAAATGTACAACCCTGCGTCGAAAGATTCCGGTGAACGCAAGTACGGCGACCAGTCCAATGAGAGTAATAACAACGATAATCCCACGATAGCCACGAATGCCTGGCTCAGCTCGAAGACGCCGACGTTTAACCTTTAACATCATGTGCCGACGAGCCGAGAGTCGACAACCGCTTCAGGAGCCAGGATCGGTGGCTTCGGCGGATTAGGCACCACCTTGCCCAGTTCAGCGGGCGTCGCTCCCATGACGTCCGTGGGCGTAGTCTGACACCATGACCCTAATTGCACTCCGAGTTTATTATTCTTAATGCAGACACCCTTCGACGGAACTACTTCGGCGATAGCTTTCGAATTCGACTTCAGGTCAGTGTCCGCAATGTTATCCGCCAACTTGACGGACGCCTGAAAACGCGACCTATTCAAGACAGAGAACGAAGTCAGAGACGCATTGTTTTTGCTAGCATATCGAGAGGCTTCCCACACCATTCCCCGACAGTAACTCGCAACAGGCTTGCCGAACTCATTCCAAAAAAGTTTACCGTTTGGGGCGTACTTTGCCCGCTCATATGCCGCCTCGAGCTTGTCAGCACAGTAACCTGCCCCAGCAAGAGCCGCCGAATCCGCTGCGGTGTTGGCGTTTTCGCCGATCAGCGATAGAATTCCGACCGGAAAGATGATAACAAGCCCAATAGCCAAGATAACGACGATGACGCATACAAACAGCATGCTAATTGCGCCTTGTTCGTTTGCGCGCGAGTATCGCATCTTCTTTTTTTGAGAAGAAAAATGGTCATTGCAGACACTTATGAAATGATTCACTCAGCACCCCTTCCACTTTTAGGAGTCGACGACGGGAATGTCGGTTAGACGGAAAGAGAATCGTTGAATCGCTGCACTATTTTCTCCTGGAGGAACGTCGAGAACAATAGTGTCACCTCCCGGGTCAGGCCAAACAGCTGGCAATCTCGTAGGCGCTCCCGGTTGAAGCGGGTAGACGAAGTTATTCGATAGCGGCGCCGCATTACCTGCCGAGTTCGAATAGCTCGCCTCAAGATAGTACTGTCCATGACTAAGGAGCGTCAAACTGCATACGGCAAGCGCGGGGATTGGCCAGTACTTGTCCTGAACGGAGTTTGGCATCGAGAACGCCGCTGTAGGAAGGCTGAGTTCCTTGTCGACGTCAAGCATTAAGGTTCCCATTAAGAACCTTCCCGCCCGAACAGCGCGCTCCATGGAAATACGTACCGTTTTTCCATCGATGGAGACATCGACGCCGTCAGGGCCCTTCCCTATTGGTCCTGACTGTTTTGGAAGTGTAGGAGACGATGGCGTCGCGCTCGGCAGCGCACTGGACTCGGCGGGTTTCGAGGGTGTCAGAGTGATCTCCACACGACGGTTGACCTGCCGGTGCTCATCGGTGTCGTTCGGCACCCGAGGAGACGACTCCCCCTTGCCCGAGACCGACCCCTTCCACTTGGACAGGTCCGTCAGCTTCTTGAGCCGATCCGACACCGCCTTGGCCCGCCGCTCCGACAGATCCTGGTTGTGCGCATCATCGGCCACATCATCGGTGTGCCCCGTGATCGTCAGATCCCCGCCAGAGGGATACTTCTTGATCTGCTCCACCACACTCGCCAGCACGCTGTCAGCCTGAGCCGAGAGCTGATCGGAGTCGGTCGCGAACGTGACGTCCCCGGCCACCGTCACCGTCGTCGACTTCTCATCCTGCTTCGTATCCGACGACCCGTCAGCTGTTTGGATGATACTATCCAGTTTTAACGGAGCGATGTCTTTACTAGGGAGTTTTGCGTCATTCAGAATTTTATCAACGGAATACTGGACGTCCGATTCTTTGACCACCGGGATGCTAACTATTCCCATGCTGGGCAAAAAAAGTTGCACGATCTGAGTGTCGCTACCCACCGAGGGGAATATCGGAAATATTTCGACGGGCTTCTTCTTGCTGAGAGAGCTGGCCACCATAACAGAGGATTGATTCAACTGAGGGTAAATCAAACTTCTTTCCAAGTCCAGCATCCGCAGGCCCAGCATTGTATCAGGATCAGAACCCTCGCTGAATACGCTACTGAGAGAAACGGAGTCTGCCGGGACCTGCGCATTGCGAGAAATCAAAAAACTCACTCGAATAACAGTGTAGTTGTTCTTCTGTACTGCAGGGCCCGCCTCAACTGAAAGATCCACTCCTTTCCACGAGGTTTCTAAAGCGACGCCGCCATGAGGTCCTGAGGAAGCGGGGGCTGCGCCACCTGGAGTTTTAACGCTACCCTTTGAGCCCGGAGACTTGTGAATATCGCAAGCACACAGGGAGGCAAGCATTCCGGCTAATACAGGAACAGAGACGAAAGCTTTCCTAGAAATGCGGTAGGTGTGCACAGAATCCTCATTCTCTATCGAAACCCGTCTACGCTCAGCCTAGCATACTCAGGCAGTGGCATCAAGAAGGTTCTCGCAAAAGCAAGCATCCTAGTTTCCCGGCATTTTTGCTATGCTTCTGCGACGCTCGCACGAATGCACGGTCGGTGTTGCGTCCAGAAAAACTGAACTGCAACACCGACCGCAGATGCTAGAGGCTTCCCTACTTACCACCACCCAGACCGAAGGGAGGTTGATGCCGCTACCGCCTCCGGCGTTGAGGATCCCGTTGAGCCTTACTCGACCTACTGCGTAGATCAACACCCTTGACAGCGCCCGCGATAGCAAGAATAAGAATGGCAACGATTGCGATGAGGCCGGCATACTCTGCTGCACCCCTGCCCCTTCTCAGAAGCGAGGAAATTCCTCACGCCGGCCGTCATATCATCAACGAAAAATTTTGGCGCGAACCTGGGCCGCGAGAATCGAGTTCGACATTGTCTATTCCTTCCGATTGTGTTCCCACATGCGTCTCATATCAAAACTGCATGCCGGAGGTGGTTGTAGGGGCCATCCTGTCCCCGATGACAACTCCCAGATTATTGCCCCCACCGCCATCGCTCATAGGGGCGGTCGCCCCAAAAGCGTCCCTGCATCCATCTAAACGTCAGAGGCGTTCGCCTCACGCCAGCTTTATAATCGCTTCACTACGTGTATGGACACCAAAGTTTCGACGTAAGCAGAGTTGAGGTAGTTCTTCACCGTTCTCGGAGAAAGGAACTGCTTCGCCGCGATCTCCTTATTGCTCTCCCTGCGCAGCCGCTTCCAACACCTGCAACTCCCGTTCAGTCAGCACGCTCTCCAAGGGATTTCTCTCAGGCGCCTTCGCTGTCATTCGCAGAGACACATGGGACACCGCTTCCGGTCCCTAGTACCAGTCCCCTGCACGCAAGTAGTATGGCCCCGGAGACTTGCTCCGCCCTATAGTTCCATGAACCAGATAGCCAGTGGCGCCAAGTTCCATAGCAGACGATATGGTATCCGGATCATCAGATGACGTCAGCATAATTACTTTTAGCGTAGTCAACTAGAACAGGAAGCGCCTCCAATCCTCCCATACGGGGCATTCTTACATCGAGAAGGACGATATCGGGCGATAAGTTCCTTGCGATTTCGATAGCTTCTTCCCCGTTGCTGGCCTCAAGGATCTCATCAACTTCGCGATTTCACGCAACAGTTTGCTCAGCCCCATCCGAACAATGGCATTGTCGTCGGTCACAAGAACCTTCATCGTGAAACCTTCCGTACTAGTTCATATTGTCAAGCATTTTCGGTACTCAGTGGCATTTCCACTCGCGCCATCGTTCCTCCTTTGGATCCCTTCATGAGGCTGACTCTTCCTTCGAGCGATTCGACTCTTTCTCTCAGTCCACACAGCCCGTAATGGCCTGATCCTTGAAGGTTGGAAATGTCGTCCAGAATCGCCTTCGGAAGCCCGATCCCATCATCTTCGACAGTAAACAGCAAACGGTTCGTGCAATTGACACTGAACCAGACATGGTTGGCTTCTGCATGTTTCTCAATGTTTGAGAGTAGCTCCCCAACGATTCTTTGCGTCTGCCAGGTCGCCGCCGGATTGAAGCGCGCGGATGCACCGTCGCACTTCAAAATGAATAGGAATACCTGTGCGATTCCCCCACGTGACAACATCCTGCTTGATGAGTTGAACCAAGTCATTGGTCGGATACGACCGCAGTTCGTCCAAAACGGCTCGGGACTCAAGGCTGAGAGCGGCAGCCGCGTCGAACAGCTGATTGGCCTCTTGGTAATACTGGGAATCTGATAACGAATCACGTAGAGCTTCGGACAGCATTCGCAGCCCAGCCGCCGACTTCGCGACCGTGTCATGAAGATCCCGCGCAAGAATCAGTCGCTCTTCGGCGCCAGCCTGCCGAGAACGAGCTTCGACTACATCAGCAGCCAAGGCCTCCACCTGCACGATTTGACGAGTCAATCGCCTTCCCATCAGCATCAAAGGTACAATTGCGGCGCATATTAGCAAAGCAAACATCACGCTGTTGAAAAGGTACCCGATGCAGAACAACGCAACCATTACCGGTATCCACCACGCCATCAACGCCCGATTGCCGGCAAGTATTCCCAGAATTAATGCCGACAGCAAGACATATGCGGTCACCAGTGACAGTATGTACTCTGCTTGCCCAACACTGACAATGAGCATCCATGACACCACCGCAGAATCCCAGACAGTGAAGTAGGTGCCGATCACCATTTTCGCCGATGGACGACCCCACTGAAATAGCAGGACAATGTTCTGAGGTACAGTCAGAAGGGCAATAGCTAGAATCCAACCGAAGTGCTCTCCGGTGAAGCAAGCAATTCCCATGACGACGACGACAACGAGGCGAAAATTACTGAGTAGCCGTATCGTGGGAGCCAGTGCGGCCTGCGCAATCTTACCGTCAGCCATTGAAGAACCCCAAGAACGAATCCATGTTATCCAGAATCATGGCGCCAACGATCAGTACTATTGCCCCGGGGACGATGAATGTTGTCACCACTAATGACACCTTTGGTTGTGCTTTAGCGGCTTGTCTCCTGACCTGCTGAGCATGTTCTCTTCTCACTTCTGCCGCGATCTGCCTTAAAGAGTCTTCAATTGGAGAACCGAGTTCTTCTGACTGCAGGAGTGAGGTAACAAAAGCGGAAACGCTGTCGGCATTAATTCTTTTCCCGCAGATTTTCAAGCGACTCTCGTCTCGAGACACCCAACTGCATTTCCCGAAGCGTCGTGAGCATCTCTTCCGCAAAGAGGTCCCTGAATGCTGCTCGCCTACGCGTTGCAGCGCGGCGCGAAAAGGGATCCCAGCCGCAACGGTCACGGAAAGAACATCGAGAAAATCAGGGAGCGCGTTCTCAATCTGAGATCGTCTGGCTCTGATAGTTAAAACCAGCCACGCATGCATCCAAGCAGCGAACAGGAGGCAAATCACGATTCCAAACAGCCATTGGTCGTTCAGTGCGGCGATGACCATCAGTAAGATTCCAAGGGTTACGAATCCCGCCTCCCGTTGAATAAACGTTTTTGCGGTGAAGGTTGCTGGCTGGCCGGCGGCGCGAAGTTGCCAGGCTAAGCGCCTAATGTTCTTCTCACCGTAGAATCCCAATAGAATAGCGTTCGCGATTCGCCCAAGCCTATCAACGAGCCTGGTAAATGGGGAGGTCCTCACACCCCCTTCTGACGCTTTTTTGTCTTCGGTTGCGATAAGATCTTCAACCAGCGTGGCACGTAGCATCCGTAATGATTGTGCACAACACAGTACTAGCGCCATCGCAATGGTGGCGAATAATATTGCAATCATGGTTCTACACTTCGATCCTCGAGACCAGACGCATGAGTAATGCACCTGCTATGTACAGAGTGGCCGAGATGCCCATAACAATCTGCCCGGCAATAGAACCTGCCATACTATCCAGAGCGCCAGGTTTGAGAAGGTTGAGTAGAATTACTGCACCAACACCTATTCCCATGACTGCATATCCTGCGACTGATGCCCCCAGAATGACGGTGCCCACTTCCCGACGAAGTTCTTTTCGATCTTCAAGTGTTTGTGAAATCCCTGTCAGTGCCTCGCTGAGCGCACCACCCGCGCGCGACTGAATAATGATCGTCCTCATTAGCACGTCGACTTCGCGGGACGGCAATCGCTTCGACAACTCACCAATCGCCTGATCCGTAGTCAGACCCAAATTGATTTCTTGAGCAACGCGGCGCAGCTCCTCACCTGCCGGATCTGGCATCTCTCGTCCTGCCATAGCCAAACACCGCCCAACCGATAAACCCGCGGCGTTTCCATTAGCGATAATCCGGGCAACTTCCGGAAGCTGAGCAATGAAGTTCTCTCGCCTTTGGAGGGCCTTCCGCTTCAACCAGATGGCGAAGGCAAAAGGAATGGCAACTGCGATAAGGCTGCTGGCAATCTTACCGAGTATCGCTTGACCGAGATAGGCAATTCCTGCCATACATGTCGCTAACGACATGACCGTGAGCAACGGAGACCATGTCACATTGGCAGCAGACATTCTACTCGCAACATACTTCAACGGAAACATCGGCACGAGTCTCGATTCGAGGTTCCTGAAGCGAGCCGACCCGCCAACATGAGTACCAACGGCCTGGTCCCATAAGCTGCGTCGTCTTGCCGCCTCGTCTCCGATGACAAATATACCCCACACACCGAAGGCCAGTGTCACGATGAGCAGGCCAAAAATCACCCTGACAGAAAGACTCACGGCGCACTTCTTTCAAAAGAGCCTGGAATCGACTCACCTCTGCTATGAATTCTCGATGAAATGACGTCGGGAAGTCGGAAGAGGCGAAAGCTACTTTGACCGACTTGTGGAAGCTCCTCATAACGCATGATTGGTTCTGTAGTGTATCCGTCCCGCCGCTCGGACGTCACCGCTTCAATCTGGCGGACACGCCGCACGCCTTTTGAGTCGCGCTCAAGCTGAACGATCACGTCGATAGCACTATTGATTTGATCACGGATAGTATCAACCGGCAACTCAAGATCCGACATGCTTGCCAATGTTTCCAATCGTCCCAAGGCATCTCGCGCAGAATTGGCATGCACAGTCGTCAGCGACCCCTCGTGACCGGTGTTCATAGCCTGAAGCATGTCCATCGTTTCGCCGCCGCGAACCTCACCAACAACAATTCGATCTGGCCGCATTCGCAGTGAATTTCTGACCAAATCACGAATCGATATCTCACCCTTTCCTTCGGTGTTCGCTGGGCGTCCTTCTAGTCTCACGACGTGGCTTTGCTGCAACGAAAGCTCGGCCGAGTCCTCGATTGTGATGATACGTTCATGATCGGGAATCATTCCGGAGAGTGCGTTCAAGAAGGTCGTCTTGCCTGTACCAGTTCCTCCAGAAACAAGGATATTAAATCGTACTCGAACCATGGCTCCGAGCAGTTCTGCGACATCGTCCGGCAACGAAGCCTTCGCGACCAGATCATGCATCCGAAAGGGCTTCGAAACGACGGATGGTCATCGTAGGACCATCCAATGCAAGTGGAGGAATGATGACGTTGACGCGTTCCCCTCCAACAAGCCTTGCATCCACCATTGGACTCGATTCATCCACCCGTCGGTTGACAGTCGACACAATGCGATCGATGGTCTGATACAATTCTTCTTCTGACGTGAACGCTGAAGGAATGCGCTCAATCCGACCATTACGTTCGACAAACAGATTGTGAACTCCGTTGACCATGATCTCCGTGATGCTTTGGTCTGAAATCAAGGGCTCTAGCACACCCAGGCCAACAGTGTCGTCAACGATTCTTTGGATGAGTCGAGCACGATTGCGCGTCGACATCACTGGCCCTTCGAATGACAGAACTCGGGCCAGCACCCGTTCCAGCCTCGCCCTTTTTTGAGGCATGTCGAGTCCCGAGATCTCTTCAATGTTGATCTCTTCGAGAAGGCGAGACCTAAATCGTTTGATGAGCTCAGCGTTATCGTCTTTAACTTCCGAGCGCAGCGCCCTGTCTTTTAGAGCCATGATACCCCCGATCTCGGCCGAAAGGTTGCTTCGTCACTCATAGAAAAGCGTGTAAACTCGAAGAAACCTGCGACACCTATCGGAACTTTCGTTGATACCTTCACGCAGCCCCGCCCGCAGGCAGTAATCGAATCTATCTCGATCCATTCCGGAAGCGAGGAATGCACCGCCTTCGTCACTGAGTCTCCTCGTTCTGCTGCACGTGCACCGTCACGAGCGGCGTCACGTACCTGGGAAGCGGCCACCATGATGCCTATGCCCTGGATCAGGAATAGGAGCACAGCGAGCACGAGCGGCGCCAAGGCAGCCATTTCCACCGCGGACTGCCCATGATCGTGATGGTTCTTCTTGCTCGCACGGCAAGGAGATTCTGCCTCCAGCACGTTGTCTTCCATCATTTCTCCCATGTGATCCGTGCGGTAGCTTGAGCCGGTCTGAGACCTGGCATCAGCCCAGGCGCGTCAATGCTGACTTTCACCTCGCCGTCATGTACTGCATCGATACTCATCCTGGAAGCCCACCCATCAGGTAGACGCTTTGCCACGGCCTGTTCGACCTGCCTATCCGACATGCCGACGGCGTAATTACGGGCTGCTTCTTGCGCCGAATTATGAGCAACAAGCGATACGCCTCCAAACAGAAGCAGTTCGAGACACAGCATGATGAATCCAGCTGCAATGACAAAAATCCCTGCAAACTCAACGGCAGTGGCGCCATGTTCATGTGGTCTCGCCTGGCCGGGTGAGGACGGAATACGCCCTGTCGTACTGCTACGACGTTGCGCTGGAATCTGCGACGCCTGAGGTACCCCATTCGTGCTGCGGGGCGGTAAAGACGGAGGCAACGGCGCGGGTGTTGACGGTAGATGAGACAGTTCGGGCGCCTGAGCACGTTCCGGTACGGCGGCAGCACCCGCAGACGCCAAGGTTCTGTTGCCTGAACTTGCCGACATGCTGGATTGCACTTCAGCGCGGACAGGTGGGGTACGTGCTGCTTGATGATCAGAGGTTCGGGCTGAAGCCTCCTCCGCGGTGGCAGCCCGTTTCTTGTGAACCTACGACGCTTTTCTTTACGTTTCGAACTATCACGCCTTGATGACATCGAGTGTGGCGTTGCCGTCGGCGTAGTGGCACCATTGAACTCAGATGCGGACATTGAAGGAGAACTTGGATGGAGGAGTGCCCCTACTGCACGTGAAATGGAGAGCAGCTCCGGATAGTCGGCGTCCAAAAGCTGGCCAGCGTTAATCGCAGGTTCCAGCCGAGGGCCATTTTCTGGAAGATTACCGAGTAACGGACTATCAACCAGTTGGCCGCACCGGCCGGCTGGATTTCATTGTGACGCGACGTGCGATTCAGGACTACATGAATCGGCGTGCTTTGTGCGAGTCCCAGCCGTTCCATCGTTTCTTTCAAGCGCCGGACTGCCCTTAATGCTGGCACGTCTGGTGTTGCTACAACGACGATGACGTCAGCAAGATCAAGCGCTGCAGCAGTGGCTTCGTCGATGTAGGAACCACCGTCAACGATAATGTATTCATACTGATAGCGCATTGCTTGGAGGATTTGACGCGATGCCGCTTCGGTAACGTCTTCACCAATTTCACTGTGCTCCGGCGCGGGGAATAACTCGATTCCGGAACGCACCGGGTACGCGACTTCCGAGAGTTCTCGATTTCCGATCTCAGCCGCCACCGAAACTAGATCGACGACGGAGTGCCGTACTCGGATACCACAGTACGACCCCAGATCTCCTTGTCGGAGGTCAAAGTCCAGCAACGCCGTCCTCCCGCGAGACGCGGTCTCCTTAGCTGACAGCAAAGCGATGAGGGAAGTACCGACACCGCCTTTGGCGCCGAGCACCACAACCATTCTTCCGACAGTTCGATTCAATGCCTCTCGCTCGCTAGCCACCTGGCCGCTCGCCGCACGAGCCCAGGCTGAGAGTGAGCGTAGGCGCTCCGCATAGCGCTCGACTGATGGTGGCAGCGGCAGAATCGCACGCGCACCCGCATCGACGGCTTTCAACACTGAGTCAGCGTCATCGTAGGGCGTCAATAGACAGACAGGAATAAGCGGCTCCAAGGCGGCGATTTCACGCACGACCGCAATTCCTTCGCCATTTTGGACGGATTGGTCGACGAGGATGATATCAATATCGTGTTTCTGAAGTTCCAGACGCGCTTGTGCCGCTGACCCAAGTACCAACGGCTCGGAGAATCCATCTAATTCCGACAGGACGGCTGCAACTGATGTGGTCGTCTCTGCATTAGATGTGACGATAAGGATATTAGTCATCGCTGCCCTCCATTCTGTTCGTTGTTGTTTGGCGGGGTACTCGGCTGAGATTCATTGGCAGCGGCTCCGCCTCCATTGGGGGAGGATTGATCGCCGGAACTCGCTGTTCCTGATCCTCCGTACACCGACTGCTCCTCCGTCAACGGCTGAGAGTCCCCTGTTCCCCTCAGCGCAAGACGCAGTTTCACGGCAAAACTTTCAGCATATGCCACTTTCAAGCTATCGTTCGTCGATAGTGAGAAAGTGACAGGAATAGCCTTGCCTTCCGAGAATGAGCCGGACGAGTTTTCTTGTTCGACGGTCGTCTCAACACCAACATTGATGATCAGTGCGTTCTGGACAATCACCTGAGCTTTTCGTTGTTTAGTGTTTTCGTCCTCCACTGTGGCCACGATATCAACATGATCCCCGGGCGAGACTCGTCCAGCAACGCCAGTTTCTGCGTCCACCATGATGGCAACTTCGCGGTTTCCTTCAGCAAGACCAGGGCGCTCGGTAAGCATACCTTTCTGAAGGACGGCTCCCGCATCATAAGAACCGACGCTCACGAGGCCATCCACTTGCCCGAAAGAGGACACTGCATTAACCGGAGCCCATCGTTTCGGCAGTTCAACGACCTCAACATCCTTATCAGTAATGGGGTGCATCGGATCAATATGCGTCGTCAGTTTCAGCACTTTTACCATCGGCCCCACTTGAGAGGACACTGAATTGACATATGCCGCAATTCCGACGAACGTCAGTGCCGCACCAAGAATGGTGACCAGAAGGAGAAGAACTCCACGTCGCTGTCTCGGATTCATGAAACATGCCTCTCAGCCATAGAATATGAATGGGGTTAGATGCGCTTGCCTTCCACGTACCGCAAAATGGGCATCCGGTGCGAGGGGTCAGGCGCCCACAGCTCGAGCACGCCACAGCCTGAACAGAACTCAGGGCAAACCCCACGGACGCGCGAAGATCCTCAACGACCGAGAGCTCAGCCCATCGACGCGCACCGTACGGAGACGGTCCAGTTGGCGACAAAACGACATGAGGTGATCCTCCAGTGACGGAGACCTTCATCGCTGCTTTATCGGCGCCGGACGCCCAACAGATCGCCCTCGCTCCATTGGTGTCCCATATGATTGATGAAGACGACCGGACTTTGCCTGAGTTGAGGTCAACGTCGAAAGACGCCCCCGGGAAGAAACTCCTGATGTGCTGCCCGAGTCCTGGACGTGCCTGCGACAATTTTGAGACCGATGACAGAGCGACTCGCGTCCAGCACCGAGCACCGACAGTGTCCGCAACATGCTGAGCCAACCCGTAGGAGGTCGGAGGAAGCATGCTCAGAGCTCTCAGGACAAGCGCTTGCCGCGTAGGTGGCCCTTGGCTCACGACCATCGCCAGATCGTCACGCGCTATCACTTCCCGGGTCATAACCGAGGGGCGTGATGCCTCAGTTCGAGTGCAGACAAGGAGTGAGTCACCACGGACAGACGACACCGATTCAACAGCTTCATCGAGTGACGACACCACCCAGCAGCCCGGTGGTATGGGGTCGCCCACTTCCAAGCCCGAGACTAGAATCATCTGTTCTCTCCTTGCGGGATGTGATTGAAATGGGAATCAATGTGTAGGCCATATGACCCGCTAGTTGCCGGAACAACAAGTTCAGCGTAACCGAACCGTTATCTGAACGGAGACTGAGGGTCTGAGAGGGTCCTCACATTAACTTGTCGGTCAGTATCCAGCGCCGTCGTCGAGGCGCCCTCCACGATCCAGCCATGCGCGCCCTCCACGAGCCGCAGCAGAACGCCGAAGCAGGGTCATGGACAGCAGCACACCGAGACTCACGACTGTCATGTTCTGAAGGAGGGCGGCATCGACATCGAGACCTGCGAAGACGCAGGTGCCGGCAGCCCCGGCGGGGATCAAGGCGGCGTAGGCCACGACGTGAGCCGCCTTGAGTCCGCGGTCGGTCACTCGGTGCAGTCGTCCAAGCAGCAAGATGCCAGCACAGCCGAGCACGAGCCCACACACCAGATCGACGACGTAGACCAGGGGGAGGTCCACTGATGACACCAGGTGGATCGAACGGTCAATCAGTGGATGCCACCGAGGCACCGCGATGACGCCGGCCGCCCCAACTACCGTGACAACGACAAGGTTCCCAACACGTAGGGGCAAGCCGTCAGCCATCTGCTTCCACACCTTCCACTCCCAGCGGCCAGACCGTGGGAGTACCAAGGCATTCCCTTGGGAGACACTCTCCATGAGCACACCGCCTTCGGTGGAGGTTACGGACAACCGAGACAAGGCCCCAGGGGCCAGCGCCCCACGTGCGCCCCTTTGAAGGGCTCCGTGGGACCCCCTCGGAGCGACCACGATTTCAACTGACCCTTCGTAAAGTGCCACAATCTTCATCGTGGTCATATGGGGACAACGCACCATCCCTTCGCCTACCCCCAGTGCACGTCGACGTGACGGTTGGCGGCCTTGCCGGCCTCATTGACACTGCCGTCCGGATTGGTCTCGGAGGCCACAGGCTCGCTCTCCCCCTTGCCGGAGGACTGGACGTTCAGGGACGGGACCTTGGAGGTCAGGTAGTCCGCGACCGCCTTCGCCCGCTGCTCGGAGAGCGTCTGGTTGTGAGCGTCGTCGGCTACGGAGTCCGTATGCCCCACCACGGTGACCGTGGCCGGCGGCTTGCCTTTCCAGCGATTGACAATGATGTCGTCGAGCACCTGCTTGGCGCGGTCGGTCAGTGCGGAGGAGTCGACGTCGAAGGTGACGTCACCGGACAGTGAGGCCACCGTGGTCTGCCCATCCGAGGAGTAGGTGACCGCGCTGTCCGAGCTGCTCGATCGAGACACCGGGACAACACGCCGATCCAGGGGCTGAACCTGCCGGGACTCACCCGGACCGCCACTTTCCTGCGGCTTGAGCGTCGGCATCGGTTCCGGCGTAGCGTTCTTCGCCGAAGCCTCCGCCGGAGGGACAGCATGGGGCTCAGCAGGCAACGCGGCAGCCCCGGCCGCGGTCGACCAGGCCAATGCGCTCGCACCGACAATCGCGGCGACGAGCCTCGTGCGATGTCGCAGCCCCGCACCCGTCGTCCATGATGCAAGAAGAGTTCGCCGTTTCATCGTGACACCGCCACGTTAGTGAAGTTTCCGCCATTGGGAATGGTGACGCTGACGGTCTTCGTATCCGCAGGAACGCCGGTGAAGGTCGCCTGGAATGCGATTGTCTGACCGGGCTTGACGAACTCGTTGAGGTCACTGGAGCACAGGCAGCCACCCTGGGAGTCGTAGGAGACTCGATAGATGTTCGAGGAAGACGGCTCAATGAGTGTAAGACCATCGACATTGTTCTTACTTCCCCCCGGTGTCGCTTTTCCACTGGGCTGCGGAATCGAGTCGTCTCCATCCGAGAAGTAATCGGTGACGTACATATCATTGCTCTTGTCATCATTCGTCACGGAGAACATGACGGTGACCGTCGTCCCCGTGGCAGAGACGGAGTTCAGGGAGACAGTTGCGGGCTTGCTGTCAATGCTGGTGGCGTGAGATTCAATGGCAGCACCTTGACCGCCTTTGCCACCACCCCCGGACTGCGCCGACTTCGGCGCTGATGCCGACGTCTGCGTTGTCGCCGACGCATTTGAGCTCTTCGAGCCCGAGACGCCCCCCCAGTTCGCAGGACGCCAGGGTCGCTGCCAGACCAATGGCGCTCACGGCAGCCAGGATTCGCTTCGAAGCAGTCATCATGATAGGACCTCCAATGCTCTCGATCAGGCCACTACGGCCTGCAGGAATACTGAAACCCTATGCAGCATTCCTCATTCGAGAAATGGGGAGGCTCCCACGGGGAGAAAACGTGTAGGACACGGATACACCCGGGTCCCCATAGGATACCCGGAGTACCCGTGTACTCCCCGTGGAGCGATGGGGAGTACACGGGGAGCTGCCCTTGCTCAGATGATTGCGCCCCCCTATTCTCTTTGAGTATTTCTGTCGACCCCATTAAGGAGTTCCCGTGGTCTCGGTATTCTCCCATTCACGTCGCGTTCCTTCTCCGACGCCGTCTCGTCGGTCGCTCGTGGTCCTCTCGGCCCTGGCGGGGGCGGCGCTTCCCGTGCTGGCCGGCTGTGACCTACCGGTGGTGTCGAGGGGCAAAGGCGGATCCGCCTCATCATCGCGTTTCTCGACCACAGCCGGAGGATCCGCCTCATCCGGCAGCAGTGCCAAGGCAGGCAGTACCGACTGGCAGAAGCTCGACGCCCACATCATGGGCCACAAGGTGAGCGTGGAAGTCTCCCCAGTCATCCGCCAGGATGAGAAGACCTCGATCATCGCTCTGAGGCTGACCCGCGCCAAGGACGACGCCTCCATCGACGCCGTCGTCGCCAACTCCTACAACGGCAACGACAACAAGCTCAGCATCTCGAACTACCTGGGAGTCCCATCAATCTTCCGCCCCGGCACCGGAGCCTCCCTGGTCAAGCTCCTCGACCTGGGCTCAGGGCGCGTATGGAGTGCCATCAATGGCAGCGGCCTGTTCCTCGACCTCGCCCCCGGCGAGAAGATCTCCTCCTTCCTGTCCTTCGGCAAGGTCGACTCCGACACCGTGACCGTCATGGTCCCGATGGCCGGTTTCGTCACCGTCTCAGTCCTGGAAGCGGACGCCGCCAAGAAGGCCGACGTCAACCTGAGCATCGCCCAGACCTCGCTCGACCAGTCCTCCCACGCCGCCCCGGAGCTCGCCGCCCCCGTCACCATTGACCGCTACACGAGAGCCCTGGATGACTCCACCAGCACCCAGGCCGGCGGCAAGAACATCACCGTCACCCTGGCATCAGACGTCACCTTCGCCCCCGACTCCGCCGACCTGGCCTCAGGTGCCGAGGCACAGATCCAGACAGTGGCCGACCAGCTCAAGCAGCATCCCGACGGCGGAACACTCACCATCGTGGGCCACACCGACGACGTCCAGGACGACGCCTACAACCAGACCCTCTCCGACAAACGCGCCAACGCCGTCAAGACCCGCCTCGAGCAGCTCACCAGCCTCGACAAGTGGAAGACCAGCGTGTCCGGCAAGGGCGAGAGCCAGCCCAAGGTCAAGGACACCACCGACCAGGCCCGCGCCGCCAACCGACGAGTCGAGATCACCCTGACCCCCACCGGCGGCACCGCGAAGAAGGGAGCGTCCGCCACCCCCAACAACTCCGGCGGCGCCACCCTCCCGGACCCACAGGGCCCCGTCGCCAAGGGCTCCGAGGGCGTCATCCTCACCTCCAAGGGCACCGACACCAGCGGGGAGGTCATCATCACCCTCGACCACGTCACCCGCACCGGCGGATACCTGCTGGGCACCATCACCTGCACCGTCAAAGACGGTTCCACAGGCGCTCCGCTGCACGCGCTGCTCGAGGATCCCCAGACACTCCTGGCCAACCAACGCGGCGAGGACGGAGGCGCCCTACCAACCTTCAATGCCAGCGATGGTCTGACACTCATCGCCGGCGGGGAGCGTATCTTCGCCGCCGACTACCGCGACGCCGACGCCGAGCAGCACCTCCCTTTGACCGAGCTCAATGTCTCCGACCATCTCAAGGCCGGCATCGCCTCTGTCTGCGTCGTCTGGCCCGACCCCGGCGGCGACACCGTCATCCTGGACCACCCCGAGGGCAAGTACTCTCCCAAGGGCACGGCCTTCCGCCTCACCGACATCCCCGTCAAGAACAGCTGAAAGGACCCACAGCAGTGCGTCGTCGCGTATTTCTCTCCGGAACGATCCTGACCGGTGCGGGCTTGCCGCTGCTGGCCGGCTGCAAGCTCCCCTGGCAGTCGAAGCATCAGGCCGGTTCGACCTCGGCGGGCAGGGCGCCTGCGGCGCCGCAGGGATGGCAGCAGCTCGACGGTCACATCGCCGGTCACCACATCATCGTGAACGTCTCCCCAATTATTCGCAAGGATGAAACCACCTCGATTCTGGCCTTGGAACTAGTTCGAGCATCCGATGACAAAAACCGCACAGAAAACAAGCCAACGTCTTCTACGCCGGAAAACAAGTTCACCATTGTTGACTACTGGAGAAGCCGAGCAAACCTTCAACCAGGGAACGTCGCCTCGGCTGTCAGAATCATGGACTTGCAGACCGGACGCGTATGGAACTCCATCGATGGAAGTAATGCCGACCCCGGGATCGCACCGGGAGAAAAGGCCACCTACTACGTTGCCTTCGGCAAGGTCGACTCCGAGCAAGTGACTGTCTTCGTTCCTATGACCGGGTTCGTGACTGTCTCGGTCCTCGAGGCAGGATCCGCCCAACAGGCAAACATCGACCTATCTGCAGCTCAAACCGAACTGGATACGCACCCTAATACTACGCTCGCCACCCCGGCACCCATTGAGCGATACACGCGCTCTCTGGACGACTCCACCAGCACCCACACGGGCGGCAAGGACGTCACCGTCACCCTGGCCAGCGATGTCACCTTCGCCTCCGACTCAGCTGATTTGGCGTCGGGTGCCGAGGCGCAGCTCCAGAGCGTAGCCGGCCAGCTGGGGCAGTACCCCGACGGCGGGACACTCACCATCGTGGGCCACACCGACGACGTCCAGGACGACGCCTACAACCAGACCCTGTCCGAGAAGCGCGCCAACGCCGTCAAAACCAGGCTTGAGCAGATCACCAGCCTGGACAAGTGGAAGACATCCGCCACCGGCAAAGGCGAGTCCGAGCCCAAGATCAACGACAACAGCGACGAGGCCCGCGCCGCTAACCGACGCGTCGAGATCACCCTGACCCCCACCAACGGCACTACCAAGAAGGGCTCATCCCCCACCCCCAACAGAAGCAATCCCGGCACCCTGCCGGCCTCGGAAGGCCCCAGCGCCAAGGGCTCCGACGGCGTCACTGTGACGGCTAAGAGTGCTAACAGCAACGGTGAGGTCACCATTGTCCTCGACCATGTCACTCGCCAAGGCGGCTACCTTCTGGGTACCTTGACCTGCACCGTCAAGCCCAGTTCTCACAGCGCAAATCTCACCGTGCTACTCACCGACCTGGAGAGCAGATCCGGAAACCAGCGAGATGAGGACACTGGAAGTACCGCAACCTTCATGGCCACCGACGGGCTGACTCTCATCTCAGGCACCGAACGAGTCTTCCCCGCCGACTACGAGCAGGCCGACATCAAAGCTCATATCCCGCTGACCGAGCTGTATGTCGGTGATGAGCTCCAAGGTGGAACTGTCACCACCGTTGGCGTTGTCTGGCCCGACCCCGGCGGCGACACAGTCACGCTCGACCATCCCCAATCTGAGGACAGCTACTCGACCACTGCCTTCCGCCTCACTGACATCCCCGTCAAGAACAGCTGAGGCGTATCGGGACCTACCTCAAGGCGGAGAGGTTGTCCCCGTCCTTGCGAGAGGGAGAGACAAGGACGGGGACAACCGGTTTCTCCACTCCCCTTCCCCACCCGGTGCTCCACCGACGGCTTCACCGTAGCCAGCCCGGCACCCCTCGGACCATGGGCAGATGCCCCCGTGGAGGACTCGGGCGGTCCCCGGGCAGGACCCGGGGACCGCCCGGACAACCCGGAAGGCGAAGAACGGCGTCGGCCGCCTCCCGGATGAGGAGGCGGCCGACGCCGTCGTGAAGAGAAAGGGCCTCAGGCCTTGGTGACATCCATCGGGATGCCGGGGCCCATGGTGGTGGTCATGGTGGCCTTGAGGATGTAGCGGCCCTTCGAGGTCGAGGGCTTGAGGCGCAGGACCTCCTCCAGGGCGGCCTGGAAGTTCTCCGTCAGCTGCTCCTCGGAGAAGGATGCCTTGCCGATGATGAAGTGGAGGTTGGAGGCGCGGTCCACGCGGAACTCGATACGGCCGCCCTTGATGTCGGAGACGGCCTTGGCCACGTCCATCGTCACGGTGCCGGTGCGGGGGTTGGGCATGAGGCCCCGGGGGCCCAGGACGCGGCCCAGGCGGCCGACCTTGCCCATGAGGTCCGGGGTGGCCACAGCGGCGTCGAAGTCCGTGTAGCCCTTGGCGACCTTCTCGATGAGTCGTCGCCACCGACCTCGTCCGCGCCGGCGGCGAGGGCCTGCTCGGCACGCTCACCCTGGGCGAAGACGACGACGCGGGCGGTCTTACCGGTACCGTGCGGCAGGGACACGGTGCCGCGGACCATCTGGTCCGCCTTACGGGGGTCGACTCCCAGGCGGAAGACGACATCCACGGTGGCGTCGAACTTGGTGATGGAGGTGGACTTGGCCAGATGGACGGCCTCGGCCGGGGTGTAGAGGACTCCGGACTGGATCTTCTCAGCCGCGGCGCGGTAGGCCTTGGAGCGCTTGGTCATCTGCTTCTCCTTGCAGTCGTGGTGTTCGGGCCGCGCGAGGCCCTTCCACGGTTTCGTATGGGGGTTGAGTTGAGAGAACCGGCGGACCGACGAGTGCCTCAGGCCTCGACGGTGATGCCCATGGAGCGGGCGGTGCCGGCGATGATCTTGGCGGCGGCCTCGACGTCGTTGGCGTTGAGGTCGGGCATCTTGGACTCGGCGATCTCACGCACCTGGGCCTGGGTCAGGGAGGCCACCTTCACGGTGTGGGGGGTGGCGGATCCCTTGGGGACGCCCGCGGCCTTCTTGATGAGCTCGGCGGCCGGAGGGGTCTTGGTGATGAAGGTGAAGGAGCGGTCCTCGTAGACGGTGATCTCCACGGGGATGACGTTGCCGCGCTGCGACTCGGTCGCCGCGTTGTACGCCTTGCAGAACTCCATGATGTTGACGCCGTGGGCACCCAGGGCGGGGCCGATCGGCGGAGCGGGGTTGGCCTGGCCGGCCTGGATCTGGAGCTTGATCAGCCCGGCGACCTTCTTCTTGGGGGCCATAGGAATGGGTCCTTCTTACTTGTCCGGATGTGCTGCACGCCTGCCGTGCAGCCGTGGGTGCATGCGCACACACAAGCGCTCATCGTAGCCCGCCGCCGGGCCGAGCAGGGCGCCCGGTGCGCGGTATCACAGGACATCTGCCTGTGATTCATGGCTCCCGTGCCGTGGCCGCTCGCGCGGCCCGGGCGGCTGTGGCCCGACAACGCCTGTTCTGCGTCGTCGGGCCACAGCCGATGTCGGGGCCTTCTTCAGGTCCGCCTTAGATCTTGGCGACCTGGGTGAAGGAGAGCTCGGCCGGGGTGTCACGGCCGAACAGGGAGATGAGCACCTGGAGCTTCTGAGTGTCGGGGTGGATCTCGGAGATCGTGGCCGGGAGGGACTCGAAGGGGCCGTCGGTGACGATGACGGACTCGCCGACCTCGAAGGCGACCTCGAAGACCTGACCACCAGTGGCGATCTGGGTGCCGGAGCCGGACTCGGGGGCAGTGGCCTCCGCCGCGGCGGCCTCCTTGGCGGCGATCTCCTCGGGCGTGGGGCCGAGCTGGGCGACGGCCTCCTCGAAGGTCAGCGGCACCGGGTTGTAGCGGTCCCCCACGAAGCCGGTGACGGCCGGGGTGTCCTTGATGGTGCGCCACACCTTGTCCGAGGTCTCCGGGTCATCGAGGTCCATGCGCACGAACACGTAGCCGGGGATGCGTACCCGGGAGACTTCCTTCTTCTTGTTGCCGTTCTTGATCTCGATGACCGTCTCCATGGGGACGGTGGCGTCGAAGATGTAGTCCTCGACCTCGAAGTTCTCGGCGCGGGCCATGATGTCGGCGGCCACGCGGCGCTCGTAGCCGGAGTAGGTGTGCAGCACGTACCACTGCCCCGGCAGGGCCGACATCTGGCGGCGGAACTCGGCCAGCGGGTCGACGACGGGCGCCTCCTCAGCCGGCTCGACCGGCTCAGCGGCGGCGTCGGGCTGCGCCTCGGCCACCTCGGCGGTCTCATCGGTCTCGGCGACCTCAACCGATTCGACGGCGTCACCGGCGTCGTCGGCCGCGAGCGAGGCGAGGACCTCGAGGTCGTCGGCGGTGGTCTGCGAGGAGACATCCTCAGACATGGTGTACCTGCTTTCCAGTGGCGTGAGACGAGCGGATGCGACGGGCTGCGCGAGCAGCGGCGCCGTCGGGAGTAGACATGGTCGGGAGCGGAACCGAGCACCCCCGATGAGGGCGCGACCGCAGAAACCGGGACGTCAGGCGAAGAGCCACATGACGGCCCGGTTGAAGGCGAAGTCCAGCACCCCGGTGAAGGCCATGATGGCGATGATGAAGACGACCACCACGGTGAAGTAGGTCCACAGCTCGTTCATGGTGGGCCAGACAACCTTGCGCAGCTCGTCAATGACCTGGCGGATGAACAGGGCGATGCGCCCGAAGAAGCCGCGCTTCCTGCCCGACTTGCCTGCCGCGGCGCGTGCGCTCTCGCTCATGAATCTGGGTCCTCAGGGTCGACGGTCAGGTCAGTTCCCGCACAGCGGGGAGAAGACGAAACCGACGGGATCTCCCGACAGATCCGCCGTTCTCAGCAGGGCAGGCGGGACTCGAACCCACAACCGCCGGTTTTGGAGACCGGTGCGCTACCAATTGCGCCACTGCCCTTCAGCGGTGCTCTAGTTTGCCATACGAGCAGGCCTTTGCGGTAACCGCTGGCCGTGGGGTGCGCCACGCCGAGGCCGACCGGAGGAGAATCCGCCTCGCCGCGGCCCCGGAGGCGCCCCAGGTGCCGTCGCTGTGTCATCACCGGCAGATCGGACGTGTTTTAGACGTGCGGGCCTCGCAGGTCGTGGGACCATAGTCGGGTGACACCTGCACCCACGCACCGCGTTTCCGCCCGACTGTCCGCCATCGCCCCCTCCGCCACCCTGGCCGTCGATGCCAAGGCCAAGGCCCTCAAGGCCGCCGGCCGCCCCGTCATCGGCTTCGGCGCCGGAGAGCCAGACTTCCCGACCCCCGACTACATCGTTGAGGCCGCCGTCGCCGCCGCGAAGGACCCGGCCAACCACAAGTACTCGCCCGCCAAGGGCCTGCCGGTCCTGCGCGAGGCCATCGCCGCCAAGACGCTGCGCGACTCCGGCTACGAGGTCTCCCCCGACGACATCCTGGTCACCAACGGCGGCAAGCAGGCCGTCTTCCAGGCCTTCGCCGCGATCGTCGACCCCGGTGACGAGGTCCTGCTGCCCGCGCCGTACTGGACCACCTACCCCGAGGCCATCGCCCTGGCCGGGGGCACCACGGTCGAGGTCTTCGCCGGGGCCGACCAGGACTACAAGGTCAGCGTCGACCAGCTCGAGGCCGCCCGCACCGAGCGCACCAAGGTGCTGCTGCTGTGCTCGCCGTCGAACCCGACCGGCTCGGTCTACACGCCCGAGGAACTGACCGCCATCGGCCAGTGGGCCCTGGAGCACGGGGTCTGGGTCATCACCGACGAGATCTACGAGCACCTCCTCTACGACGGCGCCCAGACCGCGCACGTCGTCAAGCTGGTTCCCGAGCTCGCCGAGCAGACGATCGTCCTCAACGGGGTGGCCAAGACCTACGCCATGACCGGATGGCGTGTGGGCTGGATGATCGCCCCCAGTGATGTCATCAAGGCGGCCACGAACTTCCAGTCCCACCTGACCTCCAACGTCGCCAACGTCTCGCAGCGCGCGGCCCTGGCGGCCGTCAGCGGCGACCTGGCCGCCGTCGAGCAGATGCGCACCGCCTTCGACCGGCGCCGGCGCACCATGGTGGAGATGCTCTCGCAGATCGAGGGACTGACCGTGCCCGTGCCCCGCGGCGCCTTCTACGCCTACCCCAGCATCGAGGGGCTCGTCGGGCGCACGCTGCGCGGCACCACGATCGACAGCTCAGCCACGCTGGCCGCGCTCGTCCTTGAGCACGCCGAGGTCGCCATTGTCCCCGGCGAGGCCTTCGGCCCCTCGGGCTTCGTGCGGCTGTCCTACGCACTGGGCGACGACGACCTGGTCGAGGGCGTGGGCCGGGTCCAGAAGCTGCTGGCCGAGGTCGACTAGAAGCGGTCGCCACTCCCCTCGAGCCGGGCACTCCTCGCGGTGCCCGGCTCGAGGCTTCGTACCAATGTGGTTTCAGGCGGGGCCTCCTCGTCCTCGCGGGACTTATCATGCGATTCGTGCCCGCCCACACTCCCGACGATGAACGTCGCGCCGCCGATCCCAGTACCGAGCCTGAGGTGCTGGAGTACCTCGCCAGGGCTTTTCCCGACCTACGGCCGGTTGTCGCCGCCAATCCCGCCATCCCCGCGGTGCTGCGCGAGCAGGTTCTCCAGATGGGCGCGGACGATCTCCCCCACGTGTCACCCGCGTCCCCCACCAGCGCTGCGGCCGCATCGGACACGAACCGTCTGAGGACCGCGGAAACCGCGTGCCTGCCCACGGCATCGACCGCGGACTACAGCAGCATCTCGACGTACGCCGCGATCCCCGTGGAGACAGCTCCTCAGGCGATGATGCTGGGAGCCGCGTCAGCGGCACCAGCGACGGCCTCAGCCCCGGGGACCGCACCGGCTCCAGCGACCATGGCACTGCCCGCAGCGCCGCCCGCATCCGGCACTGCCCCAGCAGCCTCGGCGGCACCGGCACCGTCCCTCGACCGTCCTGCGCCTCGTTCCGGCTCTCCTGTCAGACTGATGACCGCACTGGTTGTCGCTCTGATCCTGGTGGTCGCTGCGGCCGGAGTCCTCAGCGGCATGCTGCTGGCGAACCGTGGACGACAGTCCGATACGACATCCGCCTCGTCCGCCACTGCGGCCCCCTCCTCAAGCGCGGGTACTGCGGCAGAGCAGGCCGTACCTCCCACCGCCGGACCGATACTCCCCAGCGGCCCCGCCCTTCCCACGTCCACAACGACGTACTCCTACCAGTACGTGGAAGCCCCTTCGAAGAACATCTCCTGCGTCCTCTCCGACGAGGGAGTCGGTTGCTCGATCCTGGAGCGGGACTACGCCTCCGCCGGGATGCAGGACTGCTCCGACCGGGAGTTCTCCATCGTGGTGCTCGCCAACCGAACCGAGGTCCGCTGCGGAGAGGAGTACCTGGGAAAGCCGGGGGACACCTTCCACACACTCCAGTACGAGCAGACCACAACCTTCTCCGACTACGCGTGCACCTCGCAGACCAGGGGGATGACCTGCTGGAACACGACCACCGGACGAGGATTCACCATCTCCAGGAAGTCACTCATCCGCTTCTGACGGCCTCGAGCCGAGCACCCGGCGGGACGGTCAGTGGGCCCCGCGGCGGGCCTGGATCTCACGGCCTTGAGCCAACCAGGTCTCGGCCCGGGCCAGGCGCCCCTCGGCGTCGGGGCGCCACGGACCGCCGTCCTCGCGGCGAGCACCGGCC
>BNJS01003027.1_pt1 | contig 55959 bp, 57 predicted proteins | sample 8540461 | NCBI WGS metagenome assembly BNJS01 (sample SAMD00202454, study PRJDB9452) | human saliva metagenome | isolation source: human saliva | place: Japan
TAACAAGAATAAAGTAAAAGAAAAATAGCAATAAATCTGTTAATAAATTGTCTGGCCCAAGAAAATAATTAGAATAAATAAACTAAACTAGTAAAGCATATAGCTTACTTTCGTAGGATCAAGACGATGAATAACAGAATTACCTGGAAATTATGGCGTCCTAAAAATCTGTTTACCTCCATGTAGCATCTCCTTAAATTCTGTAGTGTGACGGTAAGTCTATAGGCAATCTCTGACCTTTTTGCAAGACAACATATTTTGAGCAAATTTTGTAATCTCGAACTCCTCCTAGATTGGAATATTTTCCTTGAAATCTACATCTTAGAAAATATCTTTCAGAGTTTCCACTTCTGATTAGGCGGACCTTTTCTCTTAACACCACAAACAGTACTGTGCAAAAGTCGCATAGCATCATCCATTAAGTGAGTCACTAGTACGATCGTCAATAAGTACCATCATTATGTCAAAATGACTAGTCTCCATTAATTCTTTCTCCCTAATGGATCTAAACCAGCTGTTGGCTCATCTACTACAAAACTGCTGTCACTTCAGCTAAGATTCCCGCAGTTAGCTACCCATCCCTATTTGCCTCTGATAACTCAAAAAGGACTCCTTACAGATAAATCTTCAGAAATCCCTACCAACAGTAATTTTCCTCGCCACGCGCAGTCTGCGCCTCTTCTTACTGAAACACTGCAAAATTTTGCTGGTCCAAAAGCCACATCTTCCAAAAACTGTTTCTACCGACTCGCAGCACGCAAATTGGAAAAACTAAACGACTTTCTTTCTCACTTGCTTAATGTCTTTATTGATAGAAGCTGCCGTAATGTCTATATCCGCTACCAGCGCTTCCTGAAGAAGGTCAATAAACCATTTAATAGGCTGGTAGGGCATAGTGAGACTCCCACTACCAGTGTGACCAATTAAAGCGGTATATGGAACCCGTGTACCTAAATTCAGATCGAAAAGCGAGGTCCCTCTCAGTGGAGTGCCTGCTTGATGAGAGCATAACCTGACATTCTTCAAAGTGTGATTCCATACAGCACTCCTGCAATTCTTCTGTTCAAATAAACGAGTCGGTAAGTCAAAATCTTCTAGCCAAACTAACTTTTACTTGCAGTCTCGAGGCTGACTCAAGGCCTAATTCTTCTAAAATCTGGTCTTGAAAAAGAGTCTCCTTAGCCGTACCACTCGACTCTACTCTTCCTCCAAGGACGTAAAAACACGACTCACCTAGGGCCACCCCATCCAACCATCGTGTACTGATGAAATAACGGTCATGTGCATATCCTTGATCCTTTTGACTGTTTGAATCAAGTCTGAGTCGACCTTCTGGATCCAGCATGCTAGCTAGCCATCAAGATGCATAATATCCGGCCGAAGCGCCACACACACCAGCAGCTAGCAACGCGTTGCTTGGTCTAGACAGCGAGAGCAGGTTCACGATCTTTTAAACTCTTTTCATTCCAACGATTTCTAGAGCTTCTGTTACAGACTCCACCATAGCTGCGCGATCTGTCTCCCTGATTTTTCCAAACCAAAGGCGTACATCATCTTCAGCGTTGCGCCGACAAAACTGATTATCTGGATTTTGACTATTCTAACCATGACGATCGTTTCTCCCAGACATTTTCAGCAGTTAAGACGATCTCCTGCAATAAAAATTTCTACCACTTTCGCTGTCCAAAAGGCCATCAATTGTAAACGAACTGTGGTTGATTTTCCGCCTCCGTTATGACCGCATGAGCCCATACTCCTTGTTTCCGTAGGCGTTACATCATTCAAAGATATACTGTCTCGAGCTCGTTTTAGCACCCATATTTGAGATTACATTAACTTCGATAATATTTTCATCATTGTCAGGTATCTTTAAAAGATAAGCGCTCCCTTTGAAATAGTCATATCCAGAATAGATGGTATTAAGAAGCAAGCACAGAGTATTTGACCCAAAACTCGTCCAATGAAGAAGTGAGAAACAGTTAGGCAAACATCTGTGTAAAAAGTCTTAATTTTACCTGGCATAGCAGCAGCTGGGTGAGTGTCCTCCAGTTTCTACTTTGCAAAAGAGGCGTAACCCGAGTCACAGCTAGCTCGCAACAAATCACAGCTTAACTACAAGCAGAGACCGTATTCATTTCAATCAAACGAGTAATGAAAGCTGGAGCATCACTAAAGTCTTTATTCCCAAGCATCGGATCAGCAAACTTAAGCAAATTTGGTAAACAACATCGCCATTTTCCGAGCTAAATACCCATCTAAAATAATCTGTGGCTACTGGCTACTGCAAAATAATCATCGCAGCAGTCATGCCCTCTGAGAAGAGCCAAAACGCTTAATAACAAGATAAAAACTGGTATCAAAGCAATACGTAAAAGTGCTAAAGCATTGGAATATCTCATAGCATCCTTAATTATTGATTGTTATGTAATGGTTCCCATTTGAGTGTGTGATAGCAGAGGTATTAAGTACCTGATTGTTGACTGTAATCGTAGCTCCTTTCCTACAACTCCCACAAAAGTAATAATAGCTAAAGAACCAGGTGATAAGGTCGTAGTCACACTTGTATTTTCTGGAGATAATACTACCTCCATTAGCCAAATCTGTCCCTGATACACTAATCCAGCTTGTTCAGTAGTAACAGATAATGTAATAATGTACGGGCCCTTTGCTCTGAGCCTGCAAGCTGTTAAGCCGTCTGCCCACTGCAGAAACGTTAAAGCATTATTTTAGGAGCCACTTTGACGGCGAATCCTTCTGACTAGAAGCATTTTAGTCGAAGTCTCCGAAGATTTCTTGCTTGAAAGACGACACTATAGCTGGTAAGGTGGCAGTATCAACTGTTTGATTACGATCGACATGTATTGCCAAAACATAATAAGTCACAAGGCAATTATCGCTATTGGAGTAGGAGAGCAGAAAATACATACAATGGTAGGTACGATGCTCCTCTCGAGGTACCGATCTCACTCATCGTATTTTCCTCATCAATATCTATCCTACATCGTAAGTCACCATATCATCACTAGACCTCTATAAGCATCTAAAATGATTTTATCATCAAGACTCAACTGCCCAGGCATATTTACGGAGAAAAGAAGATCTATGCATAAAGCGCTTACGGTAATTTATCAAAATCATTCGCCTCCAAAAGCCTCTAACAAATCAGGAGTTTGAATATCGTGCTTGGTTGCAAAATCTTCTGAGACTGCAGTCCTTGTTACCTGAGGCTAATCGTGGGACCTCGTTCTATTGCTCGCTTGTTGTCTAGTTTTCGCGCATACTATCCCAGAAACAGCCGAAGGCAAATGAATTAGATCAGCTTCAAACATTATGTGTAAAATTAAAATGGGGAATAACTCCTCATTTCAGAAGTTTTACTTCTTCCATTTTATAGACTATTGTATCAAATTTTTATCTTTTGTTGGGATTATTTTGGAAAAATCGTAATAAAATCTATCATGTCGCTGATTATCAATAAACTGGTGGCTTTCCTTCTAAAATATCTTCTAAATGAATATCCTGTAAAATGGTAAATCAAACAAATTTCTTTCCCCACTCAAAAGTGTATCATACTGGTTGCTTTATATATTCCAACAGAGCTTTGCCCATGTACTAAATCGCTACGTCATCGCTGCTTTTACAACATCTAAATGCTCTCTGTGACATCTAAGTCCCTAGCACCTTGGGTGTATAGCTTTTCGAATCTGGACAGGAGATAATGTTGAGAGGTCTCCTGCATGTCCATCAATGTTAAAGATAACAAAATGGAAACGATCCTCTACTCTCAACTTCTGCAAAGTTAGGAGACGCATCTATTCTTCCTGCCTCTATACAACTCCTGATAACGCTTTGAAGTCCACCAGACATCATACATCATATCGAAGAACTTTTATTATAACTGTAACGGAATCAACTTCTTTAAGAATTTTATCTCAGTTCCTCTCCGGAGCAATAGCTAATTGGGACGACTAACTTCCATTCTTGTACTGCAGCTGTCGGCATGACAGGGAGATAATTTCAAGCTTCGTCTCGTCTAATTGTTGTTTTCTCATCATCTATTTCGCATACAGAAGATATTGTTGTCGATCCAATAGAAAGCAGCCACATGATCTACATCATTTCCAACCCAAAAACAGGCTCATGCTGATGGATGAGTAAAATGTTCAGCTTATCTAAATCTTCTACAAGTGATGTCTGAAATAGTCTCGCTGATTACCAGCTATATCCTGCGCTAAAGGTGTATCAGGATAAAGATTTGCTAAAACAGTTACTAAAATAATTGATAATCTGAATCATCCTGATACATTTCTATTATAACATTGCTGATGATTCCTTGTTCACGCTGGATAAGAATCTTCTGTGAAATAAGCCTCCCCTATTAGATTTTGCAGCAATTCTAGCCTCTCTAACACACATTATCGAGTTGTAGAAAATAAACTAGCTAGTCCGTAAAAGCTTGTAGCAGGGCCACTTTCATGCGCCCTAAATCGACAAATTTCTGGAAAGCAGATCTTCTCCATCTTCATTCCTCAAATAATTTATGTTCTATGAGCAGATTTCAGCTGAGTAACAGACGAGCTTTGTTTCTAACCTCTCGTGGTACTAAAATGAGTATCCAATGATCCAAAATGAACTGTCATATGCCATGGTCCTCGCGGAAATTCATATTTTGAGGAGAGCAGAAAAACCTCGTAATCCAGTCAGGGTAAAATCAGTCGATAAAAGACTTTCTCCGTAGACGGATATTCTATACCAGCTAGATTAGCATTATTTCCCGCTTCCACCAAAAGTATTACCAGTGGCAGGCTAGGTTATGTGTGGCTTGAGACAACATCCCTCTTTTGAACGTTCTCCAAAGCTACATCAAACCACTCCATCAATAGCAAGAAATTTTTCTCCTAAAATTGATGATAAATACGCCATTTCAAGTAATGAAGTTTGACGATCTTGAGATAAAAGTGCACTATTTCTCAGCATTTTCTTCTGTTTGCTGTAGTTCTTCTTCTGAGAAATTTCCTCCTCGTACATTGCAACTTTGTCTGTTATCAACGCCACTGCTTTTACTACGATTTTGGTCTATCAATTCCAGCATATACTCGCAGCTGTTCCTGATATCCATACTACTAGAAACTGCATAGTTTGCCAGACTTGCCTCTTTCACGCACTTCTACGAATACTAGAAATGTATCGCGACCACCTAATAAACCATTCAAGACAAGAAAACGAATATGGCTGTCTTCTCCGTCTGAAATTGAGGAAAATGATGCCCTATTTCTGAAGTTAGATTGAGTGTGCTTCCTTCTGCTCCAATTCCTTCTCGTAAAAATCTTCGAGTACAAATTTTGTTGATAGTTTCAAACTTAAAAATCTGCTTTCGATCTGAAAATTTTGAATATTAGCCTCAAACTGTTTCCTGCATCGTGCTAATTCATTCAAAATCACTCTGGCATAAAGAAAATGTCAATTTGAGTCTTCTTAACATCTGAAAACAAGAGCTAGTCTCCGGCGTTGCCCGTCGCATTAATTCAACTGTTGAAACACGAGGACATCTCTCTAATTTCGGCTTTATGTAAATAACAATTTGAGTTCAACTCCAAGTGCGCTAACAATGATGATTACCAAACCTCAGATTCTGGATTCTGTGGATAAGGTTTTCTTTCATTATCAAAAATAGATGAGATCAAAATGTCTGCATCATGAGCTAGCGGAGATAAATAAACTAGCTTTTACTAATAAATTCTATTATTTTTAGCTGTGAGAGCACTCTACTTAAAATGAGTCTCGTACAAAAGAAACATTGACATCAAACTATAATGAATCAAGCCTCTCCTCTTGGAAACACTCAGTTGAATAATTTGAACCATGCAAACCTGCCAAATGTTCACGAAATAGCTGTGAAGTTGGATAAACAGCGTGCTTGCAGTCTCTAGACGCTAAACGATTACCCGCTCAGCAATTGTATCCGCACTCATAGGAGCCGAAAACGAATTTTAATTTTATTTGTGCTCAAATTGGTGATTGAGATAAATGAAGATTCACCCTGATGCCAATTTCGTAAACTTCCTCGTCACTTCCTCGCAATATAAAGCTCTATTATATCACGAAATATTAGACTTGTGTGGTCTTTTTCTCTGCACTCGATTAAAACGATTTTCTTGCCCAGCTCTGCACCCCTAGGTATGGTATAACATCAGGGATCGAGGGTGAAAACAGGGATTATCAGTGTCTGGTGAGTTATACATCACGCTAAAATCAGGCTTCTAAAAGTGCTGGAATTATACAAAGTGGTGGGTGCTGCCATTAAAGCATTTTAGCTGAAATCAAGTTTATTTCCAATGATGAATTCAGAAAATAGACGAGAGAGAATCCTGAGTTGAGTGTGATAAAGTATTCCAGCACAAGAATTCACTCTAACCATTAGAGCCATGAGTCTAATGACGACAGCAACATCAGGAAGAACGTTTTGATACATGAGTTGCAAACATGGTAAAGGAAATGAATAGGAAATCTCAAAAGAAACAAACATCAGTGTCAGCTCCATAAAAACAAACAGGTAAAGTAAAAATACCCCTGCCCGTTTTCCAGGAACGTAATATGTGGTACCAACTCACTTAAACTTAAACATTTTCGTAATTATGAAGAAGCAGATATCCATTTTCATCCTGGTTTCTTTCCTAAAGATCTTTCTTGGACAAAATGTCATAGCAAAACGAACATATTAAGAATCAATTTATTTTGGCTACTAACCCGTAGCCATCGGACTAGATCTCACAAGGATCTAGTTCATTTCAAGAAAAAGAATTAAGAGTACTCTGGGTATTATTAAAAGAAATACCTGTGCACTATTCCTCTTGACATTGAGTTGACAACTCAGTTGACGCATTACTAAAATCAATCATCTCAAACAAGTGAATACTGGGATTGCTATAGGAACAACGATTGTTGTCTTGTTTGCACCTGCAGATTTACAACTCATCAAAAGGATCTCCTGCCTAAGAAGAAAATTGCTAGATATTGAATCAGAGTTACACTACCATTGTACTCTATCTAGATTTATCAAATTGCCAACCATGTACTCAGTCAAAGGAATTTTATTTACAACCAACAGATTGATGAAAATTTTCTTCTCTGTTTTAGACGGAGAGCAATTAGTTGAATATGGTTGTCGCGTCATCTGTCAACGTCTTGACCTACATAAAACTAGGAAAAATTTGCTCCAAGAAAAGCATCTAGAAATCTCACAGAATGAACTATATGCATACCAATCAATTCACTTTACAAATACGTTGACAATATTCAAGAAAGTTTTTAGATTAGCTAGATAAATAGTCGAGAGACTTGTTTAAACAAAATACTGGTGTTGGTCCCTCCATGATGATATTAGCTCACTACAAATGGGATGCTAATTATATGGCTGCCGTCAAAGACACTTACAGAAGTGTCGTATTATCTTTCAAAATTAGCTGAGATTAAATTAATTGAGAACATACTAAACCAAAGAAAATTTCCTATTTTACTACCCTGACGATGTTATGTAAGGAACTTGACAATGACCATCAACTAAAATTACTTGAAACAATTTCTCAAAATATACAAACTTTCATTACGACAACAACACTAAACCATCTTCAACATCTTCCAGAAGATATTAAATATTTATGTGTGAAATGGAGTTGTAAAATAAATTCTACTATTATGTAAACAAACTTTACAAATGAAAATAACAGACTGAGGTCCCAGTCTGTTATTTTATTAATACAAGATGGTGATTAACTTCATTTGTAATTTGTATCATCATGCGGATGACTTTCTTTAATCCTGCACCTACCGATTTCGAACGAGCTATTTTCGTAATTCTTTGTAGATTTTACAGCTCGACATATCCCATACCAGAACGAGTACCGCACTAACATTTGAAAGACAATATCAGCTGCCGCTCCATATAAAGCCCACTGGCGTCAATTCCTCTGGAACTAGCTTATTAACTAGTGACAGAACCTTGGAAATAACGATCACTGAGATCGCTCATTGCTGCAATAGACCCCATCCCACGATAGGTTTTCAAACTTACGTCCTTGGAAAATTTCTGTTTCTCAGGAGCTCATCGTCCTGCAATACAGACCCAACATAACAGCATTTCCACCTGCAGCCAGCTTTCTAACAATGTCCACCAGAATATTTGATTCCACCATCAGCGATAATTGTTTTTCCATATTCACGCAACTGCTGCGGCATCATAAATAACCGTTGCTTGAGGAACTCCAACACCAGCAATAACACGAGTTGGCTACGATAGATCTGGACAATTCCTACACAACATGTACACCTGCATCAAAAGTGCACGCACCTCAGCAGTTGCAATATTTCCAGCAATGAGTACGATTTGGGAAGTGAGCTACGAATCTCAGCAATCTACGTGAAACGACTGAATGACCGTGAGCTTGTATCAATTACATAGCATCTGCACCCGCTTCAAATAAAGCTTCCGCACGCTCAAAAGTATCTGATCTGCTAACCAACTGCAGCTAACTCAAAAGACGACCAAATTCGTCTTTAGCTGCATTGAAATTCAATAACTTTTTCAATATCTTTAATTGTAATTAAGCCTGATAAAGCGACCATTTTCATCAACTAGAGGAAGTTTTTCAATACGATGTTCTGAAGGATACGCTCAGCAGTTTTCAAATCTGTTCCGACAGGAACTGATTACTGAGATTTTCACTAGTCATATGGTTAGAAATAGGTTGGTTGTAATCTGAAATAGCGCCGTCAAATCCGATTTGTTAAAATAGACCAATTTACGATTTTCTAAGGGTTTTCAACGACGAGGAACACCACTGATGCGATAACGTCCCATCAGTTCGTCTGCTTCAGCGATTGTATGGCTCGAGTCAAGAAGAATGGATCAATGATACCATTTTCTGAACGTTTTGCTTTACGAACTTCATCAGCCTGTGTTCAATTGACATATTTTGTGAATAACACAAGACCTCCTGCACGAGCAACAGCGGTGGCCATTTTACTTTTCTGTGACTGTATCCATAGCTGCTGTGATAGCAGGAATATTTAATGTGAAGATTATCCAGTTAATATTTTGTTTTCAAATCCGCATCTATTTAGCAAACACTGGCTTTCAGCCGGAATTAATACCATCATCATCAAAAGTAAAAACCTTTTTAAAACTTAGTGTCCCAGTTTGACATTTCACAAATTCTCTTTTCTATTTTCATATCACTAGAACGATGTCTTCCAGACCGACTCTAATTTATAATATAATACCACTCTATTATGATTTTGATCAATCATCTTAAAATAAGTTAATCCTACAGCTGATTTTTACTTCAGAGAGAGTTTGACTGAGCTACTTGACGAGCTTTTTCACTACCTTTTGTAACATATCATAAACTTGATCCCCATATCTTTTAGCAAACTCCACACGACGCTCATGAATAAGGGCTTAATTCTCTTTCTAAAAATTTCTAACAAATAACGCTTAGTCTTCCATCTCCCTAGACCACCACGTTGATAATGTTCTTTCATCACCAATTTCAACAGCATCTTCTGGACGACGACATCAAATAATGAAAACCATATTTCCTTCAATCCCCACCTGGATCTCTCCACTTTGATATGGTCCAGGTCAGTGTACAGTTCCATTACTTTTCTTCAAGATGTATCCATGTCATCACAGAGGTAAATTCCATTGATGGTTTACGACATTTTAGCACGCCATCCAAGACCAGGTAAAACGACCTGCTGCTTCATTTTCAGGATAAATCCTCTGGTTCAACTCAGACATCTCTTTGATAAAGCATGGTTAAAAGAACATCAATTTCTCAGTTTGCTCAATCATTGGTTTTTGACTCAGTTCTACTAGTGGTACAAAATTGGCTTTAAAACTGCTAATATCAGCTGCTAGAAGTGGTTATACTAAAAATCCCGTAGAATATCTTTGATACCCCTTTTGCTGCAATCTCTGTCTTAACAGTTGGATTTCTTTCCAAACAGACGAGAAACTAGATTCATATAATACATTGTTAATTCAGCCAGCTCAGGAATTTGACTCTGAATATAGTAACCTTTTTTGGATCAACTAACAGCTAAATAATCCAAAAGCTACATTTCCAATTGATTCAATGATTGTTTATTGGGTCCTTGGCATGATCTGTCAGAGGCTTGCTGATCAGCTAAAAATACAAAATAAATCATATTTTCCTTCATTTTGTAAAGTACTCGATTCCGTAAACTTGCTACATAATGGCCAAAGTATGTAATTTTCCAGTTAGCCCGATCTCCTGATTAAATAATAGGTTTGACATTTGTACTCCTCAATTTCTATTGATTTATTATATCATTTTCAATAGAAATGAGAAAGAATTAGTATAATTTCTCAGATAAAAGATTCTTTACATTTTGTCAATGTTATATATATAATTGACAAAAATTGATAATTAAAAATAAAACTTCTTAACTAGAATCATTTGAAATAAGTTTCATTTTCTAGTAAAAATAGTAATAGTTATATTAAAGAGGAGAATTATATTGCTTACAGTATCTGATGTTTCATTACGTTTCAGTGACTGATTAGTTTGATGAAGTTAACATCAAATTTATATGATAATACCTATATTTACATTGAGTGCCAATGGTGGGAAAATCAACAGTTTTTAAAAATAATGAGCTGGGAATATTGAAACCAACGACTGGTCAGGGTATCTTTTAGAGGCCCCTAATGATAATCGCTTTTCAGTCCTTCGTCAAAATCACTTTGACTACGAGGATGAAAAGAGTTATTGATTATTATGGGAAATGACCTACTTTTTACAACATTATGAAAAGAAAAGATGCTATCTCATATGAAGCTTATTTTCGAGATGAAGAGTGGTGTTCTGTGCGGCTGAACTGAAGGAGAGTTTTGCTGAACTAGGTGGCTGGGGAAGCCGGTGGAAAGCTCTCAACTCTTACCAAAAACCTCAATATCCCAGAAGATCTACACTACCAAAATTGGTGAACTCTCTAATGGAAACAAGGGTCAAAGTACTCTTAGCTAAAAAGCCCTTTTTGGTAAACCTGATGTCTCGACTTCTGGACGAGCCAACTAACGTTTGGATATTCAGTCGATGCTAGTTGGTTGGATGTCCTTATTGATTTTGACAATACAGTCATTGTCGTATCACACGACCGTCACTTTTGAATAGTCTGCACTCCATGGCTGACCTTGACTTTGGGAAAAATCAAAAGCTCTATGTTGGTAGCTTATGATTTCTGGAAAGAATCAGAGGTGAATTAGCAGCTAAAACTACTCGTGACAGAAATGCCAAAAGCAGAAGAAAGAAAAATTAAACAACTTCAAGAATTTGTTTGCTCGTTCTCTGCCAATGCTTTCCAAATCAAAACAAGCAACTATAGTAAAAGAGATGTGACAAAATTGGAGTTAGAAGAAATTGTTCCATCTAGTCGTAAATATCGCCATTTATCATCGCAAAGCAGGCGTGAAATCGGTAATGACTCTTGACAGTAGAGAAAATCTTTTCTGTCAAGGATTGATAGTGAAAACTACTTGATAATATTAGCTTATCTTACGACCAGGGTGATCAAAGACAGCTTTTGATCCGGTCAAAACGACATTCAAACAACTGCCTTAATCCGCTCTTTGGGAGATATGTGAATACGAAGGAACTGTCGAGGTGGGATATGCAACCAGTCAATCTTACTTACAAGAGTAATCTCGTGATTTTGCTGGTGGTGAGTCAATACTAGATTGACTTCGTCAATTTCAGTAGATGAAAGAAGATGATACTTTCCTCCGTGGTTTCTTGGACACATGCTTTCGGAGATGAAGTTAGTAAGTCTGTAAAATGTCTTGTCAGGTGGGGAAAAAGTTCGGGTTATGCTTTCTAAATTGATGTTGCCAATCGAATGTTCTAATATTGGATGATCCAACAAATCGCTTAGATTTGGAATCAATTTCAAGCGTAGATGGACTTAAAAACTTTGAAGAATCCATTATTTTTGCTAGCATGACCATGAATTTATTCAAACGTTACAATCAGCATTATTGTATTATCTAAAGAAAACGGTGTGATTGACCGTGATGATGAAACCTATGATGAATTCTTAGAAAATCAAGAAGTTCAGCAAAAAGTAAAAAGGAGTATGGAAAGATTAAAAAGCGAATGATATTCCGCTTTTTAACTATAGATTATGATAAAGAATTATCTTAAAAATATTGGCTTTACCTAGTGGGCATTCTTAATTCCTTTTAATTAACTATTGTGATGTACCTTTCTCGATTTGCTGGAATAGATGACACTTCACCTTTATTAGGGAGATGGCTTTTCATCAGTATGTTATCTTTTGATACCCATCAGAAAATATTCTTCACGGTAGTGATGGTCTTTATACATTTACAAAGTGGTTAGGGATTAACTATCATGTCTGACGAGTTTATTTGGGAAGTTTTCTATCTCCATTTGTTTATTTTCAATCTAGAAAAATATGCCAGATGCTGTCTACCTCTTTTACCTCGCAAAAATTTGGATGTAAATTGGATTGACAGCTACATTGGTTTAAAAGGATATTTATACTGCGACCTTACTTATTTTAATGCTGTCAACCTTATCCTCTTATGAGTCTGCAACCAGTCAAATTGAAATTAAAACGCGAAGCGATGTTATTCTGCTCTCATTAATTCTTTTGGTTTACGCAATTAATGATAGGTCAAGATAAAATATTATACTTTACAAGTCTGACAATTCTTTTATCCAAAAACTACTATTTTGGATATGTATGGCGTATTTTATTTACTTTTTGGTTTCTCTAGTTCAAAGCTTCTTGGGATTTTTAAAAATAGAATTAAAACTTTTTAGACTTTACAATAGTGTCAATATTATCTAGTGTTACAAGTCTAATTATGATTTTGCCAACATTTTTGGATTGAATGACTCATGGTGAAAAGCTAACTTCTGTTGATAAGATTTTTAGACTTGGTATTTAGATATATTTGCTAAAAATTTTATTGGAAGCTGTGATACAACAAAAATACGGATCAATTCAATGGTTTTATGTTGGGATAGTTCCACTCTTGCTTGCTATCTTATTTTTACTTTAAAATCAATCCAAGTTTTCACGTGAAACTTTCTTATTTTCTAATTCTATTGTTTATGGCTAGTTTTTCTCGAAAGATTGAATCTATTTTGGCAAGGTATGCACGCGCCGAGTATGTTTTACATCGCTATTCTTGGCTGTTTTCTCTTTTCATTATCTTTATAGCGGCCGAAACTTTTACAACGTCTCAAACAAATCAAATTTAAAAAAATACAATTATAGCTTTCACATTTTTATCTATTGGATTCTTAGTTTTTATTTTTAGAAAACATTATGATTTTTAGGTCCTGTAAACTTTATTTTAACTTTGGAGTTTTTATTAGCTTAGTTAATTTTTGGAACATTTTCTCAATCTTATATTTTCAAAAAGATCTTTCTTGTTTCTATTTTAACTTTCGTTTCTTTTGAGGGTTTCTTTAAATGCTTTTTATCAAGTTGATGGTATTGCCAAAGAATGGGTATTTGCAAGTCGTTCTTCATATCACAAAAATTTAAAAATTATTGATAAACTTGTTGATGTATGACAAAAAGAAAATAAAAATTTTTCCATGTACAGAATCTTTAGATCCTCAAACAGGAAATGATAGTATGAAATAACTATAATGTATTTCACGAGTTTTCTTCTGTTCGGAAATACAATGACTAGCTCTACATTAGATAAACTTGGGTTTAAATCCTCTGGGACTAATCTTAATCTACGTTATCAGAATAACAGTATTTTAATGGATGCTATTTTTCAATAGCCTATAGTATTGCTGAAACCAATCCCAAAAATATGGATTTACTCTATAAAAACAGAAAAGTAATCTCTCTTTATATCAAAATAAAATTCCACTTCCTTAGCTTTTTAACAAATAAAGTTTACAAGGATGTAAGGTTTAATAATTTAACTATGATAATCAGTCAAAATTCCTAAATAATCTATCGGTCTAAATTATAATTATTTCCAAAGAATAGAACCTATCGAGTGCCCATAATATCATAGAAAATAATAAAACTTTACGGTTAATGTTGACAAAGAAAGTAAAAGAAAGCTTTGCAAGTATGAGCATATACTGTAAACATTTCCAGCAAATAGTCAGGTATATGCTAGCTTACCGAATATCAATTTTTCAAATGATGATCAAAAAGTGAGTAGAAGTTTCAATCGGTAAAGAAAAGAGAGCGTTTTACAACAAATAATGTCTTTACTTTTTAACATTGGTTATTTTAAGGGAAGAACAAATAGTTACTATTCGTTTTTACTTTTTCCAGATAATTCGCAAGTTTCCTTTGATAAACCAGAATTTTACAAAGTAAATACTAAATACTTCCAGAAGCGATGGATAAAATCCATTCTCAAAAATGTTACTGTTACTACTCAAAAATAGTCAAATTACTGTGAATTATGAAGCGAAACAAGATAGTTCTTTGTTTTCTACCTTACCCTATGATAAAGGATGGAGCGCTACACAAGATGGACAACCAGTATCAATCCATGAAAAGCACAAGAAGGTTTTTATGAAAGTTGATGTCAAAAAGGAAGAGGAAAAAGTGATATTAAAATTTTTCCCTAATGGATTAAAGGAAGGGATACTTTGCTTTATCTTAGGAATAATTATTTTTACAATCTATCAACACAAAACGAAATGTCGTATCAAAAAAATAATTTGTTTTATCTATTTATAATATTAGTAACTACAGGAGGAAATTAAAAATGATTATTCACTAAAACTTTTTCTTACGTTATTGAGCAGTATTTGTATCCGTTATTTTATCGTCATGTACCACTAAGAAAGACGGAGTAGCTTATTATCAACGAATTGATCAAACTAATCAATATGATATTCGTTTGACTTATTATTATACAGGCGATACTGTTACTAAACAAAACACTGAAAATTATATTTCTTATAAGTCTTTAGGAATTACTGAAGGAAAAGAAAACGCTGAAGATCAGAAAAAAGCTGCACAAGCAAAGGTAACAGCACTATCTCAGGAATATCAAAAAGTAAAAGGTGTAAAAGAAAAATTAGTTTTTGATGAAAAAGGAATCAAGGAAACCGTTGAGATAGATTATGACAAAGCTAACATTGAAGAACTTTCTAAACTACCAGGTATGGGAATGTCAGTGGAAAAATACGAAAGCGTATTATAGTGAAATTGAGTGGAGATATGCTAGATGGCTACAAGAAAATGGAGAAAATGGAAAAATTTGAAGAGTTATAATAAAAAGTCTTAGATATTAATGATCTAAGACTTTTTATTTCTTTCTTCAAAAATCATACCGACTCATCATAACGACATGATCACAATTAGTGCAACGAATCTTAATGTCTGCTCCAATCCGTGTAATTTCCCAACGATTCGCCTTCTTGCCTGTTGACTTGATAGTACAGGCATGAGGTTTTTTCATCTCAACAAAACTCCCCTTATCGTACATTAGTTTGTTCTCACTGGAGTAATTAATTGAATAAAATCTTCTTCCTTTTCACTAGGAATAAGGGTAAATGGACGAACTGCAGAAATAAAACTAATCGTTACTTTTTCACTATCCACAGCTTTTAAAGCTTCAATTAAATAGGTTGGATTAAAACTAATGGTTAAATCTTCACCTGATACATTTTCCACATCTATTTCTTCATTTACTCGTCCTACTTCTGGAGAATTAACATGGGCACTGACGACACCGCCAGTAATCTCTAGTTTTACCGTTCCATTTTGTGTAGCATTTGATAGTAAACGTGAACGCTCCATAGTTGCTCGTAAGCTAGAAGTTTCAAAGGTAACAACTGTTGAAAAATCTGTTGGAATTAGTCGATCTGTATCGGGATAATTTCCTTCTAAAAGACGGGTATAGAAGCTAATATTTTCACTTCTAAACAAAATTTGATGATTAGCAAAGAAAACTTCTACTGTTTCAATTTCATCGCTAAATACGGCTGTAAATTCACGTAGAGAGCGACTTGGAATAACGACATCAAAGTTATCACCATTTTTTTCCAAAGTAATTTTCTTTTGGCTTAATCGATGAGAATCTGTTGCAACTGTTTTAAGGTGCTTATGATCTGTTAAAACGAAATGCACACCTGTCAATATAGGACGACTTTCTTGCAAACTAGCTGCAAAAGCTGTTTCATTAATTAAATTTTTTAGAAGTTTGGTTTCAAGAAGTAAAGGATTTGTTGTTGGTACTTCCTGAATACGTGGATATTGATCAGCATCTTTCCCTTTTAGAGTAATTTCTGACTTACCACTAGTTAATACAACCTGCTTTTGCTCAATTTCTTTAAAATCAAGTGTTACATCAGGCATACTAGATACAACGTTTATAAAGAAATTTTGCTTCAAGAAGAATAGAACCTAGAGAGTTAATTAATAAACCAGCATTTTTCATTTTTATAGATATAAAAGTTTTTCAATTGAAATTTGACCATTCGATCCAATTAATGTTATTCCCTCATTGCTAACGTCAATTTTTACAGTTGAAAAGAATTGGAATAGCATTTTTTATAGTAATAGCTCGCTTTGTGGTATTTAAAGCTTGTAAAAAAATAAATTTTTATTAATTGAAAAGTTAATCATAGAAACTCCTTTTATTATTTATGATTATAAGGTTAATAGTAATAGTAGGCTATGTGAATATTGTGGAAAAAAATACTTCAATCCAAATAAGGACAAGCTTTTTGAACTTGTGCATAAATTGTGGATTTAAAATTTTATAAAGTTATCCACAATTATTTGATTTTTATTTTTTTATAGTTTTCAATTTCCAGACGAAGATTATCATCTTCTTCTAACATACTTTTAATTTTTCCATGTGCGTGGATCACAGTTGTATGATCTTTACCACCAAATTCACGGCCAATTTTTGGTAAGCTATTATCCGTTAATTCCCGTGCTAGGTACATAGCTACCTGACGAGCTAATACAATATTTTGAACTCGCCTAGTCCCCTTCATTTCCTTAACACTAACTCCATAAAAGTTACCAACTTCAGTCTGTATACGATCAATTGGTATGACTAATAGTTGGCTTCCTGCTTGCTTACGAGAGCGAATAGCTTCTGCTGCAAGATCAATGGTAATATCCTTAATATTTCGCATACTTGCAAGCAAATTGATATCTTTCAAGGCACCTTCAAGATCGCGAACATTTGAATCAAATTGTCCAGCTAGATATTCAATCGTTTCATTTTGAAATGTGAGGTCAAATTCTTCAATTTTATTACGCAAAATCGCAATACGAGTTTCAAAATTCGGAGGAGTGATATCACTTGTTAATCCCCATTTGAAGCGCGTGACAAGACGTTCTTCCAGATTTTCCAAATAATCTGGACTACGATCACTCGTCAACACAATCTGTTTGTTTTCGCCATGTAAAGCATTGAATGTGTTGAAAAATTCTTCCTGAGTAGAAACTTTTTTACTAAGCGCTTGAATATCATCGATCAATAGCAAATCTAAACTGCGATAGGTTTTTTTAAAGCTATCCATTTCACCTAATCGGAGATGTTCTAAGAAATCATTAATGAAAGTTTCTGCAGGTACATATTTGATACGAGCATCAGGAATATTTTCTAGTACCTCATTTCCAATAGCATTTAGTAAATGGGTTTTTCCTAGACCTGGTCCACCATATATAAATAAAGGATTGTATATTCCCCCTAAATTGTCTGCTACAGCAAGAGCAGCAGCTTTCGCCCATTGATTACCATCACCTTGTACAAAGTTTTTCAAAAAGTATATTTTTGTTTTTAAACCTGTAGATAGCGGAGGGAGTATCTTTTTTTCTGCAGGCTCAGGTTGATGAGAAGTAGTAGCAGAATGATTTTCTATTTTATTATCTTCGTTTTCGAAAACATATAATGCAGTAATCTGAGTGTTATAAATCTCAAATCCTGCAGTTAAAATAATATCAGCTAAATTTTGTTCCCAAAATAGTTTTTTTACAGGGCTATCTAAATGGATAGTTGCTTGATTATTTTTCAATTTTAATGATTTTTGGCTTCTGCAACGAAAAAAATCAAAAAGTTGTCTTCTTTAGCTGAGTTTGAGCTAACTCCAAAACACGCGCCCAAAATTCTTTATCATGAGCCATTACATCTCCCCTTTCTATCTTAAATATCTTTTTATTTTTATCATAAATCATAAAAGTTTTTCCACAACTTGTGGATTAAAAATTCACATTGTTTATGGAAGTTTTTCCACAACTTGTGGATATAATCGATTTTTGGTGATTTGCTTAGATTTTTTTCTTATTTTTATTTTTTTGTGGAAAGATTTGTGGATTTAAAAATAAAAACTAACAGCCTTATTTCAGACTGTTAGTAATTCTTTTCATATTCTTCCTGATTAGAAAAAGAAATGATAATTTTTTTCCAGTTTGTCTTTTTAGAAATAGTAATGTTAACATCTACTCCTAATGCTTGCTTTAATTTTTCTTCTTCCTCGGCAATAAACACTTTTTGATAATTCTGATTAGATTTCTTTTTATTAGAAGGAATTTTTAAAAGTTCCTCTAATTTTCTGACCGATATATCTAGAAAGTAATTTTTTTGGAGCCAATCTTTTTGCTCTTTTTCTGAATATTTTTAGAAGTAATCGAGCATGTGCTTGGGAAATTTCTCCTTTTTTCACTGCTTGGATCATAAATTCAGGTAACTGCAATAATCGGATAAGATTACTAATATAAGGTCTAGATTTCCCCATAAATTTAGCAATTTCGTCGTGTGTCAATCCTCGATCAATGAGATGTTGATAAGATTCAGCTTCTTCGATTGGATTAAGATTTTTCTCGTTGAAGATTCTCGATAATTGCTTGCATCATCATTTCTTCATCGCTCAGTGATTTCACTATAGCTGGTATTTGTGTTAAACCCGCTAGTTTTGCTGCACGAAATCTTCGTTCACCTGCTAAAATTTCATAGCCAATAATGGATGATTTTCTGACAATAATTGGTTGGATCAATCCATTTTCTCTAATTGAATTTGCTAATTCATTTAATTTTTTTCAGATGAAAAATGTTTTCTTGGTTGGTAAGGGTTTGTTTTGAATATCTTCAATTGCAATATATTGATAATTTTTCCATTTGTATATAGAATAACACACCTTTACGATTGTGTAAAGGTGTGTTTACAGGCTTGTAAATAATGATTAGTTGGAACTCAAATCAGCAGATGATTTCGTTAATTTTATAGTAGTTGTTTGCTCTTTCCCATCACGATAATAAGTTACTTTAATTTCTTCGTTGAGAGTATGTTTATATAAAGCAGATTGAATATCACTTACAGATGATATCTCAGTGTCATCAATTTTTTTGTGATAACATCATATTTTTTTCTAATTTACCATCAGCTGGCATTCCAGATTGTGTAGAACGAACGACAACTCCATTTTTTTAACATTTTCAGGTAGTTTTAATTTTTGCAACACTATCTGAAGATAAATTGCTTAGATTCAACATTTGAATACCTAAGGCTGGACGAGTAACTTTTCCATTTTTTTCTAATTGCTCAATAATATTGACAACATCGTTGGATGGGATAGCGAATCCCATTCCTTCAATCGCTGTGCTACCATTATTTGTATTTGCAATTTTACTTGAGGTAATACCAATGACTTGTCCTTGGATATTTACAAGTGGTCCACCTGAGTTTCCAGGGTTAATGGCTGCGTCTGTTTGAATAGCTTGTGTAGCAATTGTTTGACCATCTTCTGATTTTGAAGAAACATTACGACTTAAACTAGATACAATTCCTTGTGTAACTGTGTTTGCATAGTCAGAACCAAGTGGACTTCCGATAGCAATAGCTGTTTCACCTACCGTTAATTTGCTAGAATCTCCGAATTCTGCTACGTTTTTGACTTTATCTGCAGGAATTCTAACAACAGAAATATCTGAATACGTATCTGAACCGATAATTTCACCAGGCACCTTGTTACCATCAGCAAGACGAATATCAACTTTTTTTGCACCATTGATAACGTGAGTATTTGTAACTAAATAAGCATAATTCTTATCTTTCTTATAAATAACTCCTGAACCTTCACTTGCTATTTGATCATTCTCGTTATTTGAATTATTATTTTCAAATACAGCATCCGAATTAGATTCAGAATAAGTAATTACAGACACAACAGCATCTTTTACTTTATCAACAGCCTTTGTAGTAGAATTGCTATTTTTATATGAAGTGCTTACAGTCGTTGTCTTTTGATTGCTATTTGCTGTAGAAGGAGATTTTTGAGAATGAGAAAAAGCCCATGTTCCTACCACTCCACCAAGAAAACCAACTAATAATATAATGAAAAGTTGCAACGTTTTTTTAACGAAATTTGAAGAATTTTTCATATCTTCCTCCTAATTTTCAAATTACTGAAAGTATAAATTTGCTAACTTAATTATATCTTAAATAAAAAAAGTTTTTCCACAGTTTGTGGAAAACTTATAAAAAATGTTTATTTCTATTAGAAAATAAATAGATAACAAAAACAATTATACCCTAAAGAGATGTGGATAAGAGGTGAATGTGGTACAATTAGACTATGAAAATAAAACTTGTAACTATTGGAAAATTGAAAGAGAAATACCTTAAAGAAGGCATTGCGGAATATTCAAAAAGGCTTAGTCGCTTTACCAAAGTTGAAATAATCGAATTGGCAGATGAAAAAACACCAGATAAGGCTAGTCAATTAGAAAATCAACAAATTTTAGCAAAAGAAGGTGAGCGAATTTTATCTAAAATAGCAGATCGTGAATTTGTGATTGCTTTAGCTATCGAAGGCCAGCAATTTCCTTCAGAGAAATTTAGTCTGGTAATAGAAGATGCCTCTCTTAAAGGATTTTCAAACATTACTTTTATCATTGGAGGAAGTCTTGGCTTGTCATCTCAAGTAAAAGAGAGAGCAAATCTTTTAATGAGTTTTGGGAAATTAACTTTACCTCATCAATTAATGCGATTAGTTTTAATAGAACAAATTTATCGTGCCTTTATGATTCAGCAGGGTAGTCCTTATCATAAATGAATCTTGACGCTATACGGTCTTTTTGTTACAATAATAAAGTATGGTCCCATAGCTCAGCTGGATAGAGCATTCGCCTTCTAAGCGAACGGTCGCAAGTTCGAATCTTGCTGGGATCATATAAACATTTTGGGTGCGCTACAGCGCATCCTTTTTTCATAAATAAGTGATCAAAATGACATTTCAGTTATATTTATTTGCATAAGAAAATTCTTTTAACAGTTTTGTAGATGCTCCAGTATAATAATTCTTGTAAGTTCAACTTACGAAAAATTATTATTTATTAGGAGATTTTTATTTATGAAAAAGAAAAACCAGCAAAATGTATTACCTCAAGAATTTAAAAAGTATCAAGTTCTTAAAGAAAATGAACTCCAGAAAGTTGTTGGGGGAATCACAAAACATTTTATGCAACTAGAAGAGGAGAAACAGTAAGTTGGTTCTGGAAAACTATTTGGGAGATAGAAAAATTAGAATGATGAATTTAGAGAGATTATTTGCTCTAATAGCTTTTAATAGTAAGAGCTATTTCGTTTATTGTTGTATATAAAAAGATTTGTAATGTGAAAAAGATAAAAATAATATTTATTTTTTTATTTTTTTAGGAATAGTATTTATAAATTTATTGCCAGTACAATTTTATCTTTTTTTACCAAGTTATGGCTATATTTTTAAATCATGCTTTTTCATTATCTATTACTCTTCTTACAACCAATTATATTATATATCTTCTTTTATAAAAAAACGGTTATATGATAAATTTTTATGCATGTTTTTTAGCGTTTTTTTATATCTATCTATATTATCATCTGAAACCTTTTTCTGTTATTATTTCCTCTGTAACAGGAAATAATTTTTGTTGATCAATATTGGGGATCATATTATGTAGTAATAAACAGTTTGTCTTTATTTATCACCTTAAAAGTATATTGATTTCTTTGAATTTCAATTTAATTATTTTAAAAGAATCTATTTTATAAGAGAAATAAATTCAATTACAAAAATCTTATATAATAATCCATATTTTATTGAATATTTCTCATATTCTAAGCGAAGTTACTATTTAAATAGCTTTTGCTAGTATGATTGCGACTATTTGTTTTATTTTATTTTTATCAAGTCTCTTTTATTTAAAGTCCGTTAGGGAACGATATGAAAAAATAAAAGAAATTAAACAAAAAGAAAAAGAGCAGCGTCAATTACAGCTTTATACAGACGAAATTGTACAGCTTTATAATGAAATTCGAGGTTTTCGGCATAATTATGCTAGTATGCTGATTAGTTTACAAACAGGAATTAATACTGGTGATATGAAAGAAGTTGAGAATATTTTTCATAATGTTCTCAAAAAAGCTAATCTATCACTACGATCAGATGATTATACTTTTTTTGAATTGAATAATGTTAAAGATACTGCTTTAAGAAGCGTGATGATTCAAACTATTTTTAAAGCACGTGAACATGAAATAGAGATTTTATTTGAGGTAAAAGATGAAATTGAAAGATTACCAATGAATCTTTTAGATCTCGTGCGAGTAGCTAGCGTTTTGCTTAATAATGCAGTAGAAGGTGCTGCTGAAAGTACATCAAAATCAATAAATATATCATTAGTCAACTTAGAAAACGAAATTATTTTTGTGATTCAAAATTCTCGTCAAAGTCGCCATATGAACATAGAAGAAATTTATGAAATGGGATTTTCAACAAAAGGGAAAAACCGTGGATTAGGTTTAAGTAATGTTAAGGAAATTATTAGTAAATATGAGGACATCATTCTTGAAACTGATATCACATCGAATAGTTTTACACAAGTTTTGATATTTAAACGAAAGGAAATATTATGAGAGTCTTAGTATTAGAAGATACCATTGAACATCAAGTACGAATGGAAAAATACATTGGATGAGATTTCAAAGGAAATGAATATTGAAATCAAAAGCCAAGGTAACTGGCAAAAATTAGTGAATTTAAGGAATATGTAGAATCTGATGAAGTGAATCAACTCTATTTCTTAGATATTGATATCAAAGGAGAAGAACAAAAAGGTTTAGAAATGGCGCAATTCATTCGCCAAAACAATCCTTATGCGATTATTGTTTTTGTAACAAGTCACTCAGAATTTGCTACACTAACATTTAAATATAAAGTATCTGCTTTAGATTTTTATAGATAAAGATATAAATGATACATCTTTCAAAAAGAGTTAAGGATTGTATTCGCTACACACGAAACAACTTAATTGAAAATACAGAAATTGTAGACTTTTTGAATATAGTTTTTAGAGGAAGTGATATTCGAATTCCTTTTAGAGATATTTTTATATATTGAAACAGCGGGAGGACCTTATAAATTAAGAATCGTTGGAAAAAAATTTTTCTCAAAGAGTTCTATGGGACAATTGCAGAAATTCAAGAGCGAGATTTGGAGCATGGGAATTTCTTTTTCACCTCATAAATCTTATTTATCAAATATTAGAAATATCAACGGCTATGATAAAAACGAAGAAGTCTTATATTATGATGGACATCGTTCCCCTATTTCTCGCTTACGTGTCCGCTATTTGAAAGAAATTTTAAAAACTAAAAATAAGGAGAAGAAAAAACAAGAAGGACAAATTTCAAGTTCAGATTATTCATCTTGAAATGACTCCTAATAGATTTGTAATCTAAAAAGAATTTTCTCTCAAAATAGGTATTAATAAAACAAAGAAAACTATTGACAAAGTGAAATAAACTGGTATAATAAAATATGTCTTCTTGTGAGGCATATATGGTCCGTTGGTCAAGGGGTTAAGACACCGCCTTTTCACGGCGGTAACACGGGTTCGAATCCCGTACGGACTATATAATCCGGCATAGCTCAGTTGGTAGTAGCGCATGACTGTTAATCATGATGTCGTAGGTTCGAGTCCTACTGCCGGAGTCGTAACACTCAACTTGATTGAGTGTTTTTTTGTGTATTTACCTCTACAGACTAAGATTTTTTATGGTATAATGGTTTGAATTGAAAAGATGAAAGGAAGAGCTAAATGGCTTTAACAGCAGGAATTGTCGGTTTACCTAATGTCGGCAAATCAACTTTATTTAATGCAATTACAAAAGCAGGAGCAGAAGCTGCTAATTATCCTTTTGCGACAATCGATCCAAATGTTGGACGAGTAGAAGTTCCAGATGAACGTTTAGATAAATTAACAGAACTCATCAAACCACAGAAAAAAGTTCCAACAACTTTTGAATTTACAGATATAGCAGGGATTGTTAAAGGTGCATCAAGAGGAGAAGGTCTGGGAAATAAATTCTTAGCCAATATCCGTGAAGTGGATGCTATCGTACATGTTGTTCGTGCTTTTGATGATGAAAATGTTATGAGAGAACAGGGACGTGAATCAGATTTTGTAGATCCAATGGCAGATATTGAGACCATTAATCTAGAATTAATTTTAGCAGACCTGGAAAGTATCAATAAACGCTATGCGCGTGTAGAGAAGATGGCAAGAACCCAAAAAGATAAGGATTCAGTGGCGGAATTTAATGTGTTACAGAAAATCAAGCCAGTTTTGGAAGATGGTCTATCAGCTCGTACGATTGAATTCACAGAAGAAGAGCAAAAAATCGTCAAAGGACTCTTTCTCTTAACTACTAAGCCGGTTCTCTATGTGGCTAATGTTGGTGAGGATGAGGTAGCTGATCCAGATAATATTGACTATGTGAAACAGATTCGTGAATTTGCAGCTACAGAAAATGCTGAAGTTGTTGTCATTTCAGCGCGTGCTGAAGAAGAAATATCTGAACTGGATGATGAAGATAAATCAGAATTTTTGGAAGCTATTGGCTTGACAGAATCTGGTGTGGATAAATTGACTAGAGCAGCCTATCATCTCTTAGGACTTGGAACCTACTTTACAGCTGGTGAAAAAGAAGTTCGTGCTTGGACCTTTAAGCGTGGAATGAAAGCCCCTCAAGCGGCAGGTATTATCCACTCAGATTTTGAAAAAGGCTTCATTCGTGCGGTGACCATGTCTTATGATGATCTAGTTCATTATGGTAGTGAGAAAGCAGTTAAGGAAGCCGGTCGTTTGCGCGAAGAAGGTAAAGAATATGTCGTTCAAGATGGCGATATTATGGAATTCAGATTTAATGTATAAAAAGCTATAAACTGAATAGATAGTAGGTTGGAAAAACATTTCCAACCCTTTTGAGTTTTGAAAGGGGAAAAATGACAAAACTAATAGTAGGATTAGGAAATCCTGGTGATAAATATTTTGAAACGAAGCATAATGTTGGTTTTATGTTGATTGACAAAATTTGTAAAGATTTAAACTTAAAGTTTACAGCTGATAAGATATTTCAAGCTGAAGTCGCTTCAACCTTTATAAACGGAGAAAAAGTTTACTTTGTCAAACCCAGTACTTTTATGAACGAAAGTGGTAAAGCAGTACATGCTCTTCTAACATACTATGGGTTAGATGTAGAAGATCTTTTAGTTATCTATGATGATTTGGATATGGAAGTTGGTAAGATTCGTTTACGCGCAAAAGGTTCAGCTGGTGGACATAATGGGATAAAGTCCATCATTAAACATATTGGAACACAAGAATTTAAGAGAATTAAAATTGGAATAGGAAGACCCAGAAATGGGAAAACAGTAGTACATCATGTTTTGGGTAAATTTGAGAAAGATGACTATATAACGATTTTAAATACGATTGATAAAGTTGACAAAGCTGTCAATCATTATTTACAGTATAGAAATTTTGAACAAACAATGCAACAGTATAATGGATAGAAAAATAAACATGATACATTTTATTTGGCGAAAATAAACAAATAGCTGATTGGAAAAAGAATTTAAATAAAAGAAACTCGACAATTATTGATGGGATTGTCTGGTTCTACCAAAGCACTTTCTATATCCTCAGCTTCAGAGAGAACATCAAAATTCTTATCATAACGTCAAGTTATAGTGAGGCAGAAAAATTATCAAGTGATTTAATTTTACTAATGGAGAAGAAAAGGTTTATAGTTTTTAGCTGATGATGCTCCTATGGCAGAGTTCTTATTTTCTTCTCAAGAGTTATACACGACTTGAGCTTTAAGCTTTTCTTTTGAATGAGCATGCTTCTGGTGTATCAAGTTTATCAGCTAGTCGTCTACCTGCACCTAAAAATTTTAAAAACTCAATTTTAGAATTGAAAATAGGAAACGAATATAATATTGACAATGTTGTAAAACTTATTAATGAGACTTGGATATAAAAAGAATCCCAAGTTCTAAGTCAAGAATTCAGTTTAAGAGGAGATATTCTAGATGTTTTTGATAAAGATGCTGGATTATCCGTATCGATTGGAATTCTTTGGAGATGAAATTGATGGAATTCGTATTTTTGATACAGAAAACTCAGATGTCTATTGAAAATCTTGAACGTATCCTTGTTAGACCTGCAAGTGATATATTATTAAATGAAAGCTAGATTATCTAAGAGCTCAACACAATATAGAAGAAATTATAAAAAGTAAACCAGGATAGCCTTCTAAAAGCTTATTTAGAAGATATTTTAGTAGATATAAAAATCGCCAACTTCATCCGAGATATTCGCAAATTTTTGTCTTGTTTTTATGAAAAAGAGTGGACTATTTTGAGATTATCTTCCAAAAACATACACCTATCTTTTTTGATGATTTTCAAAAATAATGGAGCGGAGATGCTCAATTTGATTTAGAAACAGCAGCTATTTTGACAGAAGGTTTACAAAATAGTAAAGCTTTTTCAAAGCAACATTATTTTATAGTCTTATCAAAATTTTTAGAAATTACAAATCAACAACTTTCTTTTCTAACTTTCATAAAGGTTTGGGAATTTAAAATTTGATTATAGTATCAATTTAATCAATACCCTATGCAAGAATTTTTAGTCAATTTTTCTTTACTAAAAGATGAAATTGAACAATATCAAATCTGGAGCAACAATTTGTTCTACAGGCCTCATCATTATCAAGTTTACAAGCTTTACATAAAATTTACAAGAATATGATATTCAAATAGACTATGAAATGATAAAAATATTCATAAAAATGTTACTCAACTCATTCAAGAAATTTAAAGCCAGATTCAATTTTGTAGATGAAAAACTCGTGCTGATTACAGAATATGAGATTTTTCAAAGAGAGTGAAAAGACAGAGTAAGACGTCAAAATATTTCGAATGCTGAGAACGTTTGAAAGATTATAATGAGTTAGAAAAAGGCGACTATGTTGTTCATCATATTCATGGTATTGGGCGATATTTAGGTATTGAAACAATCGAAATTTCAGGAATTCATAGAGACTATATAACGATTCAATATCAAAATTCAGATCGAGTATCTATACCTGTTGATCAAATTCAACTTTTATCAAAAATATGTAACTAGTGATGGTACAAATTCCAAAGATAAGTAAATTAAATGATGGCCGTTTTCAAAAGGTAAAACAAAAAGTTCAACATCAAGTTGAAGATATTGCAGATGATTTGATCAAATTGTATGCAGACAGAAGTCAATTAAAAGGCTTCGCATTTTCAAATGATGATGAGCACCCAAGCTGAATTGTGATAATGACTTTCCTTATGTGAAACTGATGATCAACTAAAAGTATCACAGAAATAAAAAGATATGGAAAGTCAAAAACCGATGGATCGGCTGTTGGTGGAGATGTCGGTTTTGCAAGACTGAGAGTAGCCATACGACAGCTTTTAAAGCTGTAAAACGATAACAACGGTGCTAATTTTGGTTCCAACAGTTTCTAGCTCAACAACTTACACAAACTTTAAAGAACTGATTTACTAATTTTGCTGTTAATGTTGATGTTTTAAGTCGTTTTAGGACTAAAGCGGAGCAAAAAGAAACGCTTGAAAAGTTGGAAAGGACAGATTGATATTATCATCGGGACCCACCGCCTTTATCAGCAGATGTAGCTTTTTCTGATTTGAGGCTACTTGTGATCGATGAGAGACAGCGTTTTGGTGTCAAAACATAAGGAAAAGTTGAAGGAACTTAAAAGAAAGTTGATGTGCTGAGCATTGACAGCTACTCCCATCCCGAGGACTCCCACATATGTCCATGCTCGGCATTTAGAGTTTATCAGTTATTGAAACGCCTCCAACAAATCGTTATCCAGTTCAAACTTATGTTTTAGAAACCGACCAAACGATAATCCGAGATGCTGTTTTACGAGAGTGGATCGTGGAGGACAGTTTACTATCTTTTGCAATAAAGTTGACACGAATTGAGGAAAAGGTATCAGAGTTAGAGAGAGTTAATTCAGAAGCAAATATTGGGGTTTCGTGCATGGCCAAATGAGTGAAATCCGTTTGGAGAATACATTAGTATTGATTTTATTAATGGAGAATACGATGTTTTGGTAACAACGACAATTATCGAAACAGGAGTAGATATTCCAAATGCGAATAACTGTTGTCTAGAAAATGCTACGATCATATGGGGTTGTCAACTCTGTATCAACTTCGTGGGCGTGTTGGACGAGTAATGAGGTAGCATATGCTTATTTTATGTATCGTCCTGAAAAATATTAACGGAAGTAGCCGAAAAACGTTTAGAAGCAATCAAAGGTTTTACAGAGTTAGGATCAGGTTTTAGAAGATTGCAGTGCGAGATTTATCTATTCGTGGTGCAGGCGATATACTTGGAGCTTCTCAATCAGGTTTTCATAGATTCGGTGGTTTTGAGATGTATTCTCAACTATTGGAAGAGGCGATTTTGAAGAAGCGGGGAAAGAACAAAAAGCGTCAAAAAGCAATGCAGAAATTAATTTACAAATAGATGCTATTTACGGAGACTATATTTCAGATGAAAGGCAAAAATTGCAAATTTACAAGCGAATCCGAGAGATTGACAGTCGTGTAAACTATGAAGATTTACGGAAGAATTAATAGACCGTTTTGTGGAATACCTGATGTTGTGAAAGCTTATTTTGTTAGAGAAATCGGTTTAGCAAAAATCTTATTTTGACAAAGCTTTTGTATCATTAGTGGAACGCAAGCAACAGATGGTTGTTATTAGATTTGAAACCATATCTAAACAGATCTTTTTGACTCAAGATTATTTTTGAAGCATTATCGGCTACAGATTTGAGAGCCCGTATTGGTGAAAGTGATGGATTTATTGAAGTTGTTTCGATGTTCGCCAGAAAAAGACTATGAAAAATTTTGGAAAATCTGAGTTCAATTTGGAAAAAAACTCGTTGAAATAAAACAGAGAGAAAGGATAATGTAAAGAGAAATTTCACTTTTTCATTTTTATTAAAAACATGGTAGAATATTAGAAATTGAGGTGGTAAGTTTGCGATTAGATAAATATTTAAAAGTTTCACGGATTATAAAGACGAACAGTAGCAAAAAGAAGTTGCCGACAAAGGAAGATTAAGGTAAAATGGAATTTAGCAAAAGGTTCAACAGACTTGAAGGTAGATGATCTTGTGGAAATCCGTTTTGGGAATAAAGTATTAACTGTTAAAGTTTTAGAAATGAAGGATAGCACAAAAGAAAGAAGATGCTGCACAGATGTATGAAATTGTTAGTGAGACAAGGATAAAAAGAAGATGCCTAGAAATATTGTTCAATTAAATAATCAATATATTCAAGATGAAGCACAACGTCGTCGCTACTTGGAAGCAGAACGTCGCATCGTTTTTATGGGATGGGTCTTGATTTTAGTCATTCTATTATTCATTTTGCCAACGTATAATCTGGTACAGTCCTACCAAACCTTACTAGAACGACGTGAAAAACTAGTTGAGCTTCAAAAAAAGTACGATGAATTGAGTAAAGAAAGAGATTATCAAGCTAATTTGGCTAAGCGCCTAAAGATGACTGAGTGATTACGCAGCTAAGTATATATATGTTCTAAGTATTTTTATGCGAAAGAAGGAGAGACAATCTATAATATCCCGGATTTGTTACCACAATAATTATGGAGAATATTGTAAAAACAGTTGAGAAATTTTTAGCTTTCTCAGATGAGAAATTAGAAGAGCTTTCACAAAAAAATCAAGCTCTAAGACAGGAAAAAAATATAGAAAGGAAGGATTAATGCGAAAAATACTAGCCTTGTTGTTACTGCCAGCTTTTTTCTGTAGTAGCATTGTTATTAGTACAGAACGGGACATATTGTTGACATCAGATCAGCTATATGAGCTGGTTGATACAAATTATGGCAATTATTATCACATTATTCCTACCAATCCAAATGTTTATGAGGAGACCCTTACTTTTTTTACTACGAATTTAGACAAAGTTGCAGGAAAACTATCGCCGAATCATCCATTTGAAATTTCAGAAATAGTTGTCAACGACAAAGGACTTCCTCTCGTTTAAATTGGCAAATGGGCAATTTGTGGTCGCTGATAAACGTACAATATATGATGATTCAGTTTTATATACAGAAGATACTAATCAAACTGTTTGGTTGAAACCAGGATTTTCCATCTGTGAAAAAGGCTTATGTAAATGGCGTAAAAAAACACAGTTCAAATTTATCAGCTTTTTCTCCTGTGAAAATTACCCAGATTGCAACAACTCCAAAAGCTCAATACGCCAAAATTGAAAATAATGGTTGGGTACAAGTAGATTATTTATCTGATAAGGATAATCGAATGGAAAAAGTACAAGAGATACTGAATGATCGATATAATCAAACAGATTATTCTATCTATGCTAAACAATTAAATACAGAGACAGAGCTGCTGGAATAAATCCTAATTTGAAGATGTATTCCGCAAGTATTACCAAAATTACTACTCCTTTATTATGCACAGGAACTAGGTAAATAAAGGAAAATTTTCTGCTATCTCAAGGTCTAAAATATATTCAAAGATGTCGAATGATTATTCTGGAGCATATAGGATACAGAGGGGAGCGAGTACTCTTACCTAGAGAAGCTGACAATAAAGAAATATAGCGTTCAGGATCTTATCAATCATATCGCCCATAGAGTCTGACAATGCCGACCAATATTTTTAGAGTATTATATTACCGGAAAATCAAATAAAACTTATCGTTCTAAAGATTGCATAACATTGCAGGTGAAAAATGGGATGTTGAAGAAAAGAAAATGCTTCTGCTAAAATGGCTGGGAATATCATGGAAGCACTCACCAACAAATGGAGCTATCATTGATTCCTTGTCACAGACTAATTTTTGATAATCAGCGTATTTCAAAAGATATTCCTGTGAAAGTCGCCCACATAAAATTGGGGATGCGTACGATTTTTAAACATGATGTTGCAATCATGATATGCAAATTCTCCATTCATATTATCTATATTTACGAATCATTCTGATTATGAAACTATTTCAAAAATTGCCATATAGAGATTTACGAGGTGCTGAAATGATGAAACAGCAATTTCTAAAGCACTGTAAAGAACAAGACTATTTTCAAAATCACAAGAAAGTATTACTATGCATACTCTAATGTGACCTTGATTCTATGACATGATTAGATTTACTATATGATAGTCAAAGTGAGCTACAGATAGAGCTTGTTTTGAGTCCATGTTAACTGACAAACAGCGCTTAGAATCTGAATATGAAGAAAAAGAATTGAGAGTGCTAAAAAACTTGGTGTAAAGATTGTTACATCAAGTTTTTCTGGAGTATTTTCTGAAAAGCAGCTCGTGATTTTTCGTTATCAATTTTTAGAAAAATAATGCAAGAAGAAAATTGTTCAGTCCCTTGTGACTGCCCACCATGACAGATGACCAAGCAGAAACAATTTTTATGCGTATTCTTCGAGGGTAGTCGTTTGAGATATGTATCCGGTATTCAAGACATGACAACCGTTTGGTAGTGGAGAATTAATAAGGCCATTATTACCGCTTTTCAAAAATCAGACTTCCCTAATATTTTTCATTTTAGAAGACGTCACAAATCGAAAGCATCTATTTTAGAAATCGTGTAAGAAATAATTATCTCCCCCTTTTAGAAAATCCGCAATTAAATCAAGCGTTGATCAGTCTAGGCTCGGAAATAGATCAACTTCAAAAAGCGCTTTTTGAATTAACAAGAGATATAGATACTACAAATATACAAATTTTTAGAAAACAGAGCCCTTTTTGTTCAGAATTTTTGTTGCAACAATATCTTTCTCAGTTTTCTGATTTGCAACTCAGTAAAGATTCAATTTGATGAGTATTACATATTTTTAAATACAAAAATTAATCACCATTATTATCTTAAAAATCAATATGAGCTCATTCAAGTTACCACTTTTAAAATTCAGAAAATCAGTCCCAAGTCGATTTAAAATCTGATGCTATTTTGTTACACAATTTGGAGAAGTTCTTGAAGTTGGAAATGTATTATTTTTCATTTGGATTCCAAATGGAGCTGATCAAGAAATTATCGTTTCACGAGAAAACAGATATTTTGCTTCGGCATGAGGCAAAGCCGGTGATAAAATATTGTTAAATGGTCATCATAAGAAAATACGTCGCTATTTTTATTGATAATAAATATTCACTGCAGGAAGAAAACAAGCTATGTATTGTAGAACAAAAAGGTAAAATTTTCGCAATTGCAGGAATCGTAACCAGTGATTTGAGTAAGTATTTGAAACATGATATAATGAAGATATTCTTTATATTATGAGACAGGTGACATTATGCTGAAAAAGACATGAGTGATGATTTCACACGATGAAATAGTTGACATGGCTAAAAAGTTAGGTGCTCAACTAACAAAAAGATTATCAAGATAAAAACCCTATTTTGGTAGGTGTGTTTTAAAAGGTTCAGTTCCTTTGTATGGCTGAATTGATCAAACATATTGATACACATGTAGAATTAGATTTTATGGTTGTTTCTAGCTATCATGGTGGAACTTCTAGCAGTGGAGTGATTAACATAAAAAGATGTGGATCAAGATGTTTCTGGCCGTCATGTTCTGTTTATTGAAGACATTATTGATACGGGTCAAACATCAAAAAGTCTTCGTGATATGTTTAAAGATAGGAATGTTGCATCTGTGAAAATCGCAACATTACTGGATCAGGCTCTGAGGGTCGTGTTGTAGAAATTGAAGCAGATTATACATGTCTCACCATCCCTAATGAGGTTTGTAGTCGGTTATGGCTTGGACTACAATGAAAATTATCAGAATATCCCCAACATGTCGGTGTGTTGAAAGAAGAAGTATATACAAAAATAAGGAATTACTATATATGAAATGAAAAATAAACAAAATAATGGATTCGTATCCGCTACTGTATAGTTTTTGGTTGTAGTTGCTCTTGTAACAGGTTTCCAATATTTAATGGCTGGAAATTCTGCGAGATCAAAAGCCAACCAATCAATTTGATACGGAATTAGTTTAAAGAAATTAAAAAGTGGAAATAAAGAATCTTAGTTATCAAAATCAAATGGTAGTGTTGTTGAAATTTCTGGAACTCATAAAAATCCAAGAAAATTAAAGAACAAAACAAGGTATACAGTTTTTACCCCTGTATCATCTATTAATAAATTTACTAGTATCATTTGCCATCTGATTCTACCATTTCTGAATTACAACAATTAGCTTCTAAAAATAAAACAGAAATTAGCGTTAAACATGAAAGTTCAAACGGAAATGTGGTTGAACCTTATCATTTCAGTTTTACCACTTGTTTTGTTGGCTTCCTCTCTCTCAATGATGAATCAAGGTGGGGGTGAAAGCGCACGCGGAGCAATGAATTTTGGACGCAATAAGCTAGAGCTGCTAACAAAGAAGACATAAAAGTCCGCGTCAGATGTTGCTGGAGCAGAAGAAGAAAAGCAAGGCTGGTTGAAGTTGTTGAATTTTGAGAGGATCCTAAAACTGCTATACTAAATTGGGAGCTCGTATTCCTGCAGGCGTTCTTCTTGAAGGACCTCAGGGACAGAGTAAAACCCTTTTAGCAAAGCAGTTGCAGGAGAGGCAGAGATTACCATTCTTTAGTATTTCTGGTTCAGATTTTGTTGAAATGTTTGTTGGTGTTGGTGCTAGTCGAGTTCGTTCATGTATTTGAAGAGGGTACAAAAAGGCGGCACCAGCAATTATATTTATTGATGAAATTGATGCGGTCGGTCGTCAACGTGGCGTTGGACTTGGCAGGAGGAAATGATGAACGTGAGCAAACTTTTAAAACCAACTTCTTATTGAGATGGATGGTTTTGAGAAATGAAGGCATTATTGTATTGCTGCAACAAACCGTTCAGATGTACTGGATCCTGCCCTTCTTCGTCCTGGACGTTTTGATAGAAAAGTCCTAGTCGGTCGTCCTGATGTTAAAGGACGTGAGGCCATTTTTACGAGTTCACGCACAAACCTAGCAGAAGATGTTGATTTGAAAAGTAGCTAGCACAACAAACACCAGGATTTGTTGGTGCAGATCTTGAGAATGTCCTAAACAGAAGCAGCCTTGGTAGCGGCTCGTCGAAATAAGAAAGTAATTGATGCTTCTGATATCGATGAAGCTGAAGATAGAGTTATCGCTGGACCGTCTAAAAAGAATAGCTTCTGTTTCAGAACGTGACCACCAGATCGTTGCGTATCATGAAGCAGGTCACTACAGATGTTGGTTTAGTTCTTTCAAATGCGCGTGTCGTACATGAGGTAACCATCGATACCTCGTGGTCGTGCTGGAGGATATATGATTGCCTGCCTAAGGAAGATCAAATGCTTCTATCTAAAGAAGATATGAAAGAACAATTAGCTGTGGTTTAATGGGTGGTCAATGTTGCAGAAGAAATCATCTTTAATGTTCAGACTAAACAGGTGCATCCAATGACTTTGAGCAAGCAACGCTAAGATGGCACGTAACATGGTTACAGAGTATGGAATGAGTGAAAAATTAGGTCCTGTAGCACAGTATGAAATCATGCAATTATTTCTGGTGCCTATAATCCTCAAAAAGCTATTTCTGGAGCAAATTGCATATGAAATTGATGCTGAAGTTAGAGATATCTTAAATGAAGCTCGCACATAAAAGCGGCGGAGATTATTCAGGCAAATAGGGAAACACACAATTAATTGCAGAGGCACTCTGAAATATGAAACACTAGATAGTAACCAAATTAAGTCAATTTATGAAACAGGGAAGATATCTGAAGAACATTTCGATGAGAGACGAAGATTCTCATGCTCTTTCTTGTGAGTGAGATTAAATCAAAGATGGAAGAAAATAACTCAGATGAATAAAATATAGAATCTCAAAAGTGAGATTCTTTTTTATGAAAATAAGTAATAGAAGAGTCAAGCTTTATACAAGTTAATGATCATAAAATTAAAGAAGATAGAATAAAAAGAAAAAAGTATTGACAAAATAGAAGGAACTGATATAATATTCTATACTGTGTATTTATGGTCCGTTGGTCAAGGGGTTAAGACACCGCCTTTTCACGGCGGTAACACGGGTTCGAATCCCGTACGGACTATATTATCCAACATAGCTCAGTTGGTAGTAGCACATGATTGTTAATCATGATTTTGTAGTTTCGAGGTCTACATGCCGTAGGAAAAAAGTTAGAAAAAGGTATTATTTGTCCTTCTTTTTCATATCAGATAACGATGTTTCCCCCAAGCACATGATAGTTGAGAGCAACAGGATGAGTAAGCAAAGGGGACAAAGGGATTGTAAGATGATAGATGGAGGAGGGTATACCCCAGAATAAAATAAGGAGGAAGGACATGGACTTTCAAGAAGTGTATAGAAGCGTACAAGGTATAGTGAGGAGGTGTTATAAAGATTACTATTTACACTTATGGGAATACAGCGACTGGGAACAAGAAGGGATGTTAGCCTTGTATGAGTTGGTAAAGTCACGTCGGGCAGCTATTGCAGGACAGACGTTATACCGCTGTTTCAAGGCCAAGTTTCGGCGAGAATCACGACAAGATACGCCGCCAGGAGAGTCAGAAGCGGAAAATTGGACAAGGCACCATATGAAAGAAGTGGTGAGATGGGGCACAAAGTAGGATGAAGGAGATGCACCTGAGATGAGTGTGCCTGCAGTGCGGCAAGTACAGAAGCGGACTCAGTCCAGAAGGCCAAACAGTACGAGGCGTCTAATGGCGGATAGAAAGGTTCAAAAAGGGACGCAAAGCCATGCTTCATGATTTATCGGAACATCTACAGATCAATCCACGAGGTAGAAGGATGTATTCATCTTTCTACTTATTACGCAACAAACAGTAAGATGAAAAGTACAAACGGTGAGCAAGAGTAAAGTTTAGATAGTTGCGAGTTTGAGTCAGTAGATGATATACAAGTTGAGTGTGCTCATAGAGCAGTAAAGACCTTCGAAAACTGGACACAAGACGAGAACCCACGCAGAGGGACTGTCAAAGAGACAGTCCGATCAAACTTTCAGCAGCAAATCTGTCGGTGACAGAATGAGCAAGAAGAGACGAACATTAAACAGAGCTGATCCTGGCTCAGGACGATACATGGCGCGCCCAATACTGGCATACAAATGAACCTTCTGAAGGAGTGAGCTTGCTCTTCTGCAGGTGCCAAGAACGGGTGAGTAACGTTTGGTAACCTGCCCGGTGGCGGGGGATTAACTTCTGGAAACGATAGCTAGCCTACCCGCGCCAGCCAACTAGATATCACCGCAATGTTCAATTGATTAAAGATGCAATTGCATCACTACCAGATGGTTCTGCGTTATGACAGCTGATAGGTGAGTAACGGCTCTCACCTGGGCATGACGATATACATAGCCGACCTGGGAAGGTGATCGACCACACTGGGGACTGGGGCCTGGCGGAACTCCACCGCAGGAGGGCAGCGATGAGGGTCTTCGGCAGTGGGGGCAGCCCTGACCGAGCAACGCCCGCGGCCGAGTGAAGAAGGTTTTCGGATCGTAAAGAAAGCTCTGTTGTAAAGAAGAAGAACGAGTGTGAGGTGGAAAGTTCACTGTAGAGGAAGCGGTATCTTACAGAAGGGACGGCTAACTACATTGTAGCAGCCGCGCGGTAATGCAGGTCCCGAGCGTTGTCCGGATTTATTGGGCGTAAAGCGAGCGCAGGCGGTTAGATAAATCAGGATTGAACTTGTGAAGCAACCATAGTACCTTTGGAAGCGCTGTTTAACTTGAGTGCAGAGGAGGCAAATTCCATGTGTAGCGGTGAAATGCGTAGATATGGAGAGAGACACACCGGTGGCGAAAGCGGCTCTCTCTGGTCTGCAACTGACGCTGGGGCTCAAGCGTGGGGCAGGTGAAGTTAGATACCCTGGTAGTCCACCGTGAGCGATGAGTGCCCCAGGTGTTAGGCCCTTTCCGGGGCTTGGTGCACGCTAACGCATTAAGCACTCCCTTGCCAGGTGCGACCGCAGGTTGAAACTCAGAAAAGGGATTGACGGGGGCCGCACAGGCGGTGGAGCATGTGGTTTAATTCGAAACAGCGCGAAGAACCTTACCGAATCTTGACATCCCGATGCCCGCTCTAGAGATGAGTTTTACTTCGGTACATCGGTGACGGGTGGTGCATGATTTCGGCAGCGCGTGTAAACGCGATGTTGGGTGCACCGTGCGCAACGGCCTCTTGCTGGTTGCCATCATTAAGTTGGGCACTCTAGCAGGACCGCCGCGGTGTAAAGCTGGAGGAAGGTGGGGATGACGTCCCACATCGTCGCCCTTGCGACCTGGGCCACACGTGCTACAATGGCTGGTACAGCGGTCGCAAGCCGGTGATCGACGCAGCAGCTAATCTCTTAAAGCTCAGTCTCAGTTCGAGTGTAGCGTAAACTCGGCTCGCCTTACATGAAGTCGGAATCGCTGCATCGCGGATCAGCACGCCGCGGTGAATACGTTCCCGGGCCTTGTACACACGCGCCTGTCACACCACGAGTTTGTAACACGCGAAAGTCGGTGCGCGTAACCGGTAAGGGGCGACCGCCTAAGGTGGGATAGATGATTGGGGTGAAGTCGTAACACAAGGCCAGCTGTGTCGGAAGGTGCGGCTGGATCACCTCCTCTTTCTAAAGGAAAAACTGGAATGCACATTGGGTCTTGTTTGGTTTTGAGACTTGTAGGGCCTTAGCTCAGCTGGGAGAGCGCTTTCGCTTTGCATTGCAGGAGGTCAGCAGTTCGATCCCTTCATAGGCTCCATTGGAAACAGAAGTTCCAAGACTAGTCCATTGAAAAATTGAATATACGTGAGACATAGAGCCAAGAAATAAAACTGAAACGCTGCGTGAATATTAATGAGTTTAGACTGAAAGGTCAGCATAAGGTTAAGTTGAAATACTGAGGGCGCACGGTGGATGCCTTGGCACCAGGGAGCTCGAAGAAGGACGTGACAAACGACTGAAATGCCTCGGGGAGCTGTAAGTAAGCGACGATCCGTGGATGTCGAATGGGGGAACCCAACAGGTTGATGCCTAGTTACCCATCTGCTGAGTAAGGATGTGAGGAAGACGCAGTGAACGAGAGAGCATCTAAGTAGCTGCATGAGAGTAAGCAAAGCGATTGCCTTAGTGCGGCGAGCGAGAGGGCAGGAGGGCACACGAGCAGAGTTTACTCTTCTGTAGGGTTGTAGGACTGCAATGTGGACTCAGGAGAGTTTATAGAAGAAATGACTTGGGAGAAAGTCAACGCAAAAGGAGAGTAAGAGCCCTGACAATTTTAAAATAGACTCTGTACCTAGCAGCATCACTGAGTACGGCGACACGAGAAATCCCGCTCGAATCTGAGGACCCATCTCCCAGCCTAAATACTCCCTAGTGACCGATGGTGAACCAGTACCGTGAGGGAAAGGTGAAAGCACCCCGGGAGGGGATGAAATAGAACCTGAAACCGTGTGCCACAACAAGTTCGAGGTCGTGATGGGTGAGAGCGTGCCTCGGTAGAATGAACCGGCGGGTTGACTATGATGCGAGGTTAAGTTGAAGAGACGGAGCCAGATAGGAAACCGAGTCTGAATGAGAGGGCGCTTTAGTATCATGACGTGGGACCCGAAAACCATGTGACCTACGCATGAGCAGGTTGAAGGTGCGGTAAAACGCACTGGAGGACCGAACCAGGGCACACGTTGAAAAGATGTCTTTGATGACTTGCAGGGTAGCGGAGAAATTCCAAAAGCTGAACTTGAGATAGCTGGTTTCTTCTCAGAAATAGCTTTGGGGCTAGCGTCGACATAAAAGTTCATGGAGGTAGAGGCACTGTTTGGGTGAGGGTCCATCCCGGATTACCAATCTCAGATAAACTCCGGAATGCCAATGAATTATGGTCGGCAGTCTGCACTGGAGTGCTAAGATCCCGTAGTCGAAAGTGGAAACTAGCCCGAGACCACCAGCCAAGGGTCCCACATCATTGTTATAGTGGACAGGTGTGGGGTTAGAGACAGCTAGGATGTTAAGCTTGAGAGCAGCTATTCGTCCAAAGAGTGTAATAGCTCACTGATGAGTGACCCTGCGCGAAAACACGTACCGCTAAAAACAATTTACCGAGCTGTGGGATCGCTTAGGGGATGGTAGAGGACGTTCTGCTGTAGGAGAAGGTGTACCGTGAGGAGCGCTGGAACGAAGTAGAAGTGAGAATGCCGGTAACATGAGTGGCGAGAGAGACGGTGAGAGTCCTGTCCTGCGTAAGACCAAGGTTTCCAGGGAAGGCTCTCGTCCGCCCGAGTTGAGGCAGTCCGGGACCTAAGGAGAGACCAGAGGTGGTATCCGATGGCCAAGCAGTTGATATTCCTGCACTAGGTATGTGTGACAGTGATGGAGGGACACCCAGTAGGCTAACCAAAGCAGACGACTGGAAGAGTCTGTCTGAGCTAAGTGAGGCGGTGGCGAGTCAAATGCTCTTATACCTGTAACGCTGAGCTGTGATGGGAGCGAAGTTTAGTAGCGAAGTTAGTGGATGTCACACTGCCAAGAAAGAGCTTCTGGCGATGTGTCATACCCCACCCGTACCAAGGCAAAGCCGACACGGGTAGTCGAGGCGGAGGTAGCCTCAGGTGAGTTGCAGAGAACTTTCTCTCGTTAAGGAACCGGCAAAATGACCCCGTAACTACCGGGAAGGGGTGCTGACTTTAGTCAGCTGCAGTGAACTCCGGAAGGCCCAAAGCAACCGTTTATCAAAAGCACAGCTCTCTGCTAAATCGTAAGATGATGCATAGGGGTGACGCCTGCCCGGTGCTGGAAGGTTAAAGAGGAGGCTTAGCAGCAGTAATTTCGAAAGGTATGCTGAAATTGAAGCGAGTAAAGCGGCGGCCATGTAACTCTAATCTGGTCCTACAGGTGAGCGTGTCGGGTAAGTTCCGACCCGCACTGAAAGGCGCGTGATGATATGAGGCACTGTCTCAACGAGACTCAGTGAAATTTTAGTACCTGCGAAGATGCAGGTTACCCGCGACAGGACGGAAAGGAGCCCTCGTGGAGCTTTTACTGCGGTTTGATGCTGCGTCTGTGCCATGTGTGTGTACAGGATAGGTAGGAGCCTACAGAGATCGGGACGCCAGTTTCGATGGAGGCGTTGTTGGGATGCCTACCCTGTGTGTGTGGCTCTCTAGCCCGGTAGGTTTATCGTCTACAGAGAGACAGTGCCTGACGGGCGGCAGTTTGGCTGGGGCGGCCGCCTCCTAAAAGGTACTGGAGGCGCCCAAAGGTTCCACCTCAGACTGGTTGGAAATCAGCTGCAGAGTGTAGAGGTATAAGGAGCTTGACTGCGAGAGCAGCTAGCTCGAAAGAGGCAAGGGACGAAAGTCGGGCTTAGTGATCCGGTGGTTCCGCATGGAAGGGCCATCGCTCAACGGATAAAAGCCACCCTGGGATAACAGGCTTATCTCGAGAGTTCACATCGACGGGGAGGTTTGGCACACCTCGATGTCGGCTCGTCGCATCCTGGGGCTGTATAGTCGGTCGCTGGGCGTCCGCTCCATTAGAAAGCGGCACGCGAGCTGGGTTCAGGGGCTTGTCGTGAGACGAGTCGGTCCTCTATCCGTCGCTGGGCGTGAGGAGACGAGAGGATCTGGCTCCAGTTTTGCGAGAGCAAGGTGGACTTACCGCTGGTGTAACGCAGTTGTCTCGCCAGAGCGCATCGCTGGTAGGCAACTATGTAGGAAGGGATAAACGCTGAAAGCATCCTAATGTGAAAACCCACACCTCAAGATGAGATTTCCCATACACGCAAGTTGAGCCAAGGCCCTGAGAGAAGATCTGTGCTGATAGATTGGGAGTGGAAGTTGTGTGAGCAGCGAGCGGACTAATACCACTAAGTAAACTCGAGGACCATCCAATCTCATTGTTGAGGCTGGCATTCAATACGTCTTATTGAAATGAATAGTTATTCAATTTTGAGTAGATTAGACACTCATAGTTAAGTGACGATAGCCTAGGAGATACAGCACTGCGCACATGCCGAACACAGCAGTTAAAGCTATAGAACGCCGGAAGTAGTTGGGGGTTGCCCCTGTAGATATGGTAGGTTGCTTAAGGATAGGAAGTTAGGATTAACTTCCTTTTTGGGAGTTTAGCTCAGCTCTAGCGAGGAACGTGAAAGTTTGACTTTTGTCGAGCTGACGGAAGTCGGTGCACGACAGGGAAACAGTAGTCAAACCTTCCCTCTTGGAGTTTTGAAACTAGCTGGGAGAGCATCTGCCTGTAGCAAGCAGAGGTCAGCGGTTCGATCCCGCTAACTCCCATAAAGGTCCCGTAGTGTGCGGTTATCACGTGCCCTGTCACGGCGAAGATCACGAGTTCGATTCCCCGTCGGGACCGTTGAGATTGAGAAGAATCAATTTCGTAACTTAGACCCGTTAGCTCAGTTGGTAGAGCGACTTTTAATCAAAGGGTCACTGTCTGAGCCCAGTACGGGTCATAAGCGCGGGTTTGGCGGATTGGCAGACGCACCCAGATTAGGATCTGGCGCTAACGACGTGGGGTTCAGGGTCCCTTAACCCGCATAGAAATAGGGCCAGCTTTAGCTCAGTTGGTAGAGCATCGATTTGTAATCAGAGGGTCGTGTTCAAGCCAGTGTAGCCGCATTAGAATAAGAAGAGAGAGTAAACAGCGAACGTAGTTCAGTGGTAGAACACCAGCTGGCAAGGTGGGGGTCGTGGGTTCTGAATCCCGTCGTTCGCTTAGAGGCCAGGGTGGCGGAACTGGCAGACGCACAGGACTTCAAATCCTGCGATTGGTAAATGACCGTACCGGTTCGATTCCGGTCCTCGGCATAATAGAACAAATAGAGCACCCTTAGCTCAACTGGATAGAGTACCGTGACTACGAATCAGGCGGTTGGGAGGTTCGACTCTAGGGTGCATATAGGATGGATGTATTCGTCACGACGGGAAGTAGCTCAGCGGTAGAGTACTTGGTTTGGGACCGAGGGTGCGTGCAGGTTCGAACTTGTCTTCGATTGTATGGCGGTGTAGCTCAGCTGGCTAGGAGCGTCCGGTTCTATACCCGGAGGTCAGTCTCGATCCCCTTCGCCGCTATAACGATCTTGTTGGACCTTAGCTCTAGCTGGTTAGAGCTCTCGGCTCATAAACCGAGTGGTCGTAGGTTCAAGTCCTCAGAAGGTCCATATATATATATTGGAGGATTACCCAAGTCCGGCTGAAGGAACGGTCTGAAAACCGTCAGGCGTGTAAAAAGCGTGCGTGGGGTTCGAATCCCACATCCTCCTTTAGAGAATATACATACTATCGCGGGATGGAGCAGCTAGGTAGCTCGTCGGGCCCATAACCCGAAGGTCGTAGGTTCAAATCCTGCTCCCGCAATAAGGCTCGGTAGCTCAGTTGGTAGAGCAATGGATTGAAGCTCCATGTGTCGGCGGTTCGATTCCGTCTCGCGCCATTTTTAAATATGCGGGTGTAGTTTAGTGGTAAAACTCACAGCCTTCCAAGCTGTTGTCGTGAGTTCGATTCTCGTCACCCGCTTTGAACATTTATTTTAGTTCATAGCCAAGTAGAACTTGGGCGCGTAGCTCAGGTGGTTAGACACGCGCCTGATAAGCGTGAGGTCGGTGGTTCGAGTCCACTCGTGCCCATATTTATAGTTGGAGAGTACTCAAGAGGCTAGAAGAGGACGGTTTACAACACGTTAGGTCGGGTAACTGTGGCGCGGGGGTTCGAACTCCCATTCTCCGTAAATAAGGAGTTTAGCTTTTAGCCATCTCCCTTTTCTTATACTGTGTTGATATTATGGGTCTAAATAGCAGAAGAAATCTAGGATTATTAGTAATGATTATTGTGTTGATTTTGACTGCATCAGACATTATTAACAACCGTTCAAATTGGTTTGTGAATGGACATCAAATGCAATTGCTTTAATTGATAATATTGTATCAAAACCTTTTCATGCTTTAGAAGATATAAAAGAATGATTTAACGAACTTGGTTCATACTTATCGAGAAAATGAAGAATTGAGTCAAAAAGTCATATCGAGAAAGGAAATGAAAAGCAAATCGAGTCGGATAGTTTAAAAAGAAAAATGCTCAGCTTCGCCAACTTCTCAGTATGCAGGATTCCACTTTTCTGAAATCAATTAAAAAGTTTCTTCGGATGTGATTGCACGTACACCATCATCTTGGAAAATGAGTTGACTATAAACGTTGGCAGCTCAGATGTAATGTCCAATCTTCAATACTTTGCTATCAGTAGTGGTGGCCTGATTGAGAGTGTGAGTCAGGTAGGGAAGCAGTCAAGTAGAATTAATTTATTAACAAATATGCTGAAAAGATATCAGTTAGTATTCAAAATGGTCTCAAAAAGTGATTTATGGAATCATTACTGGGTATGATGAGAAAGAAGCGTTTTATAATTAGCCAATTAAATGAGCCTGTTAATCTTGAAAGAGGGTCAAAAAGTATTTACAAGTGGTCTTGGAAGCTATACAGTAGCAAATATTCCAGTTGTGGTAAAGCTTTCCTGTGATAGAAAGAGTGATCATTTAACAAAGGAAATCTACGTGAAACCTAGTTGCTGATTTTTCAGATATTCGAGCTGTAGACTTTTGGTAGGGAATTAATATGCGATAGACAAAAATGTAGGGATTCCACTGATTTTAATCTTTTAATGTTATTGGATGGACAACCTCGACCTTTATGGCGATAATATTTCCAGTAAACTTGCATTTGTGTGTCATTTTGCTTTTGATAGTCTTTTGTTTGTTTTCTAGAAAATTTCAGACGTGACACACTTTTTATTATTTTCTTAATTATTGGAATTCTCTCACGATGTACTTTACTTTCATATTATTGGGATTTACCTGATATTGCCATTACTAAGTTTATTGGTTAATATATAATGCTACAATGATGGAAAAATAGAGGAAGCCGGTTTTTGTCTGTGTTGATTTTAGTTTTTGTTTGAATTTATTTCGTTTTTACTATGCCCATTTAGTTAATTTTAACAAGTATGGAAATGAGTCTTTTATTGTTTATAGTTTAGGACCTTCAATGTTACTAAACGGCTCTGTTATTAATACTACTCACAACCACTGGAAAAGTTTATTTATGATAAAAAGAAGCATAGAAAATGCGATAAAGGCGTCAATATTATGCGCTCTTGTATATCACGAGTAATTGTCTTATTGATAGGAGTAAATATAGTCTATGAAGATTATCACTTCAATGTCATTGAGTACCTTGTCTTCACCTGCGGGTGCAACTCTAAAATGTGCATGCAGATACCACAGATGATAAAATTGCGGCACAAAAATAGTAAAATTAATAATTGAATAGCTCAACAAAAAGCTGCTCAGACTCAAGAGACCAAATTCAAGATCAAGTCTCAGCTAGATTCAGTCGCAACAGGAGGTAAACTTCAGGCTGAAAATACCCGTTTGACAGAAGAGTCAGCAAAACTTTCGGCTGAGATTGATGAGTTATCAAAAACATCGTTGCTCGTAATGAATCATTGGCAAATCAAGCTCTGTAGTGCTCAAACGAGTGGGTCTGTGACAAAGCTATATCAATACAATTGTAAATTCAAGTTCTATTACTGAAGCGATTTCACGTGTTACAGCAATGAGTGAGTTGTATCTCGCTAATAAGAAAATGTTAGAGCAACAAAAAAGCAGATAAAAAGCGATTGCTGAAAAAGCAAGTTAGTAATAATAATGCAATAAATGACGGTTATTGCGAAACCAAACAAACACTTGCTGATGATGATGCTCAAACATTAACAACAAAACAAGCTGAGTAAAAAGTTGCCCAATTGAATTCGCAGCAGAAAAGTGCTACAGCTGAAGGTGCAGAAAAGAGTGCTCTGGAACAAAAAGCAGCGCGCAAAAAGCAGCAGGAAGCAGCGGCAGCCTTCAGAGGCAAGCAGAGAATGTACGCAACAAACAACACAACTCAAGCGGTGCAAGCTTCTGAAAATACTAACTTTGCTGCACAGGTACAGGCTGCCAGTAATGGCATCAACTCCAACTGTAAACGTATCTTATTCAACAGATGCTTCAAGTTATCCTATTGGTGAATGTACTTGGGGAGCCAAAACTAGCTCCTGGGCGGGAAAACTATTGGGGTAGCAGTGGCCAATGGCGGCGAGTGCAGCAGAGGTTTCGTGTAGGTTCACAACCATGTTGGAGCTATTGCATGTTGGAATGATGGTGGCTATGGTCACGTTGCTGTCGTGTAACAGTGCATTCAGTCTACAACAGCATCCAAGTGTCAGAGTCTAAACCATCTTGGAAATCGCAGATCGGTAACTACCGTGGCTGGTTTGACCCAACAACTGCACAAAGGCACAGTTAGTTACATGTATCCAAATTAATCATATATGGTCGAAAACGAATTTCATCTTTTTACAAATAGTATCAATCAAATTTTATATAAAACGCTTACTCTAATTTTGAAATACTTTGCCAAAAAGCGTTAAAATGTTAGTGGAATAAATTTTGAGGAAATCATGTCATTTTCGGATTTAAAAGCTCTTGCACTTTCTTCTAACCAAGAATTAGCTGAAGCAGGTAGCGAAAGGAATTGAATGGAGCTTGGTAAGTCAACAGTACGCCAATTTTCGGACGGAGAAATTCAGGTTAATATTGAAGAGTCTATTCGTGGGAAACATGTCTTTATCTTACAGTCTACAAGCTCGCCTGTTAACGATAATCTCATGGAGATTTTAATTATGGTGGATGCTTTGAAAAGGGCAAGTGCTGAATCGATCAATGTGGTCATGCCTTATTATGGATATGCTAGACAAGATCGTAAAGCTCGTGCACGTGAGCCAATTACTTCAAAATTGGTAGCCAATATGCTTGAGATTGCAGGGGTTGATCGTTTGCTGACAATTGATTTACATGCTGCACAGATTCAAGGCTTTTGATATTCCGGTAGAATCATTTGATGAGCACCTCCTCATTGCGGACTATTTTGAGCGTAGAGGAATGGTTTGTAAGTGACTACGTCGTAGTTAGTCCCGATCATGGTGGTGTAACCCGTGCTCGAAAATTAGCAGAATTTTTAAAAACTCCAATTGCTATTATCGACAAGCGTCGTAGTGTTGACAAAATGAATACCAGTGAGGTGATGAATATCATCGGAAATGTAAAAGGGAAAACTTGCATTTTGATTGATGATATGATTGATACGGCTGGTACAATATGCCATGCAGCCGATGCGTTAGCAGAAGCTGGAGCGGTTGAAGTTTACGCTAGTTGTACCCATCCTGTTTTATCTGGTCCTGCAATGGATAACATTCAAAAATCTGCTATTAAAAATTAATCGTCTTAGATACAAATTTATCTTCCTGAAGAGCACCTTATTGATAAAATTGAACAAATTTCATTGCTGAATTACTTTCAGAAGCAATTATTCGTATTCATGAAAAACGCCCTCTTTCTCCTTTGTTGTTTGAAAATTGGGAAAAACTAACATTTAAAATTAAAATTAGATATTTAACAGTTCCTCCCTTTTCTGAAACACAAGATAAGGGGGATTTTTATTGAAATGAAAGAGTTTCTTAGATAATGAATTTTATGAGGTATTGACAAAGAAATAGGAAATCTATATAATATAGGTAGTAACTCCGAGTTACGAATAATAAAAAGAAAAAGGAGATAAAACGATGAAAAAGTTTTATTGCGTCAAGCGTAGTAGCACTTACATTGTTGCAGTCAACGACCAGTAGTTCGCTCAAGGAGAAAACGCTGAAAGCTCAAACCAATTGATCCAAAAAGAAATATGTTTCAGTGGCGTGATGCAGCCTTGACAGTCTGAAAAACAAGCAAACGCTCATGATGCAGAAATTCGTGCAGAGCTACTCGCCAACCAGCAGTAGTAGCTACTCGCGCTGCCTCTTGATTCATATGGTTCAGGTCATCAATATGCTGGAATATGTTGCACGTCGCGACGCTGCTTTCAGCAGAGCATATGCCAAATGTAGTACGTAACCGTTACCGTCAAGTATTTGAACAACGTTACATCGCAGCTGCTCAAGCTCAAGGTAACTACTACAACGAAACAGCTGAAGAAGCTAACCGTACTAACTCTCAACGTATCGCTGAAGATCAAGCTGCTCAATCAGGTGTAGCATGCTAACAACGGTGCAAAACCAGGAACACCAGCTTCAAAGAGAGCTAAAAATCAGAAAGTAGCTGCTAAAAAGTAGCAGGTAAAGCGCAACTAAAGCACTTCCAAAAACTTCAGCAGTTAAATAATTAATTTTTTATTGATACTGATGTAAACAATATCACTGGGCCATTGGTTCAGTGATATTTTCTTAGAGAAAAACGGGGAATAAGTAACTAGTATGAGTCGAAATGCTAAGAGAAAAGCTGCAAATAATAAGAATTTAAAATTATTTGGTGCTTTATTAGGTATTATTGTGGTTGCAGCAGCAGCGGCTATTCTGATTTTTAATCCATTTAAACTCAACACCTAAATCAAATAACAGTGCTTCTACTAGTCAAGTAACTAAAAGTTCAACGACTTACGAGCCAAGTAAGGAAGAAAAGGAATATTGAGCGAAGCGTTTCGGATAAAGGCAGTCAATAGTGAAGCTTATTGCTTGTGTATGCGCGTGGTACGAAGTTGGATGAGCCGATCGTTCAGACTAAAGGATAATTCTACTTATCTAGATAAAAACGTTTGAGGAGGTAATGAACCTTATCTTGGAACAGTTTTTATGGATACGGATAATAAAAAAGATTTTAGTGATCGTTTGACATGACTATTTGGGCATGCGCGTGGAAGTAAAGTAGCTGATAATCGGATGTTTAATGATGTCAACTTCTACGATAAGCAAGAGTACTTTTGATCAGCATGAAAGTATGTTGTTATTGAAACACCGGAACGTAAGTTTTACTATGAAGCTATGGGCTTGGTTGTTGTAAAATTCAGAAGAGACAGCATTCTACTCGTACTACTTTTACGGATGATAAGGACTTACAGATCAGCTGAGCAGTATCTATGAGGCGTCTAGGACAAAGAATAAGGACATTAAGGTAAAAAGCAAGTGATAAATATTTAGTATTGTCAACTTGTCGTGAAGAGGATGAAACGATTCGTTCTAACCTTTACTGACGTCAAATTCTGATTCTGAAATGAGTGATTTTTCTTGCGAAACATGGGTCAGAAATTCACACACACCTACTAGATAGTCTATTAAAGAGGCGGAATTTATTTTTCGCCTTTTTATATTTTAAACATGCGTTATAATGGGACGAGAGGTGGACACTGGCGATTTAAGAAGTTTGGTTTTTGATTTGAGGAAATGCTTTTCCTTGATTGAGTGGAACGGGCTGAGATATTCAAGGCATTTTGGAAAAGCAGATGAAATGCGACGACAATTCCTGAGAGAAGCGATTTTGATTCATACTTATGGCACCAAACGGATTGGGGGCTGCTTTCGGCGGAAGCCAAATTAGTTCAACAGAATCCAGATCCATCTTTTGAAGCTGTAGTTGAAAATATTTTTCACTGGTATGAGGCTGTGGATGTCTACCAAAAATTTGCAAGAAATATAGGCAATGGTCAAAGTTAGGCTATCATATTTACATTTTATCAACAACCTGTGAGATATTTTATAGGATTGAACAGGCAGGATTGTGCTTCCTTTTGTCAGGTTATATTCTCTTCAGAAGTTAAAGTAAAACCTTACATATACAGGAACTCCTTGAGAAATATAATCTTAAACCAGAAGAGTCGGTCTTTATGGAGACATTCAGGTCAATCTAGATACGGCAGGAAATGGGCTTTAGACAATATTGGCCAAGAGCAGGTGGAAAATATTGAGGCGCTGGATTGTTTATTACTTAAAGGGGATGTTTGTTCAGTGGATTGCAAATCTTGACATAGAATCGTGGATTGCGCTATCATAATATACATATATGGGTCGTGTACAGTCTGAGAGGAAGTGTAAGCTTTCTGACCGCACCTGATCAGGGTAATGCCAGCGTAGGAAATGTATTTGTAAAAACCTCTGTGGTTTTTACTAAAAGTGGCGAGTTATTCGCCAATCTTTTGGAGATACTGATGCATGCTACACCTTTTTCCATATTGGAGAAAGGTGTTTTTGTACGAGATGCAAAAGTTTCTTAAAAGAGAGTGCAATCTTTTCATTAGGAAAGAACGGTCTGGTTAGTAAATGGAATCGTATCTGATGCATCATTCTTGATAGAGTTTGAATGCAGGGAGGTGAGAGAGATGAAAGCGAGCATTGCTTTGCAAAATTCTGCCCTGTCAACTGACAAAAGGACGTTTGGCTAGTCATAGAGAGTAATTGATTATCGTAGAAACAGCCCTGAGGCAGTTGGCAACTCCTTTTGAAACAGTTTTAGAAGGAGAATGGGAAGATTTGTTTTCTGCTACTGGGGAAAGTGCGATTGAATGGCTGGCAGTCAAGCGGATAATGTATTTGGACAAAATGTGAAGATAAATTATGGGAGATTTTGTTCATTGATGAGAAACTTGACATATTCTGCGCCAGCAGATTAGTCTTTGGGGATGGTAGCTTGTTTGCCATTGGCAGGTCATGGGATGGCTCAAGCTCTTGCCTAAGTTTATCCTGCCGACACCTCTGGAAATTGGTCAGGCCTTTCACCAGAGATGCTGAACTGTTGGCTATACACAGTTGGGCGACCTTAAAAAGTAGCCTTGTTGGGTTTGCTCGCTCAGGAGTTATTATAGCTTGGTTGTTAGCAGTACTTATGGATAGTCTGAGCTGGCTCAATGATTTGATTTACCCCATGATGGTTGTGATACAGACGATTCCGACCATTGCTTTGGCGCCGATTCTGGTTCTCTGGCTGGGGTATGGGATTTTGCCCAAGATTGTGCTCATTATTCTGACGACGACTTTTCCGATTATCGTCAGTATTCTGGATGGCTTTCGACATTGTGATCGGGATACTCTGACTCTTTTTGAGCTCATGCAGGCCAATCGCTGCAGATTCTCTGGCATTTTAAAATTCCAGCTAGTCTGCCCTATTTCTATGCGGGCTTGCGCGTCAGTGTATCCTATGCCTTTATCACGACTGTGGTCTCCGAATGGCTGGGCGGTTTTGAAGGCTTGGGTGTTTATATGATTCAGTCCAAGAAACTTTTTCAGTATGACACCATGTTTGCCATTATCGTTTTAGTATCAGTTATCAGTCTTCTGGGTATGAGGCTGGTAGCTGTCAGTGAAAAATATATCATTAAGTGGAAATAGGAGCTTAGCTCTGCTATTTTTCCAAAAAGAAAAAGAGGATTATGATGAAAAAGTTGTAAATTGTTCCTGCAGGTTTAGCCGCAGTATCACTCTTTTGGTCTAGCGGCCTGCGGTCAGTCAGAAATCTACGTCTGAGAGCAAGGACAAAAGATTGATTTTTATTCTGGATTGGTCACCCAATACCAATCATACAGGACTTTATGTAGCTAAGGAGAAGGGGTTACTTTAAGGAAGCAGGTGTGGATGTGGATATCAAGTTGCCGCCAGAAGATAGCACTTGACCCTAATTATTAATGGAAAGGCTCCCTTTTGGAATCTACTTCCAGGACTCCATGGCAAAAACTGGATAAGGGCGCAGAAATCATAGCTGTTGTGGCTATGTAGAACACAATACTTCGGGCATTATTTCCAAGAAATCTGCAGGGATTAATGGTCCCAAGGACCTGGCTGGGAAGAAATATGGCACCTGGAATGACCCTGTGGAGTTGGGCATGCTGAAAACTTTGGTAGAAAGCCAAGGTAGCAAGTTTGATGATGTAGAGAAGGTTCCAAATAACGATTCCAACTCTATCACACCAATTGAAAAATGGCTTGTTTGATGCAGCATGGATTTATCACGGCTGGGATGGTATCATGGCACAGTCTCAAGGCATGGACACTAATTACTTTTATATGAAGGACTATGTCAAGGAGTTCGACTATTATTCTCCAGTCATCATTGCTAATAATGACTATCTGAAGAAGAATCCGGACGAGGCGAAAAAAGTCTTGCAAGCTATAAAAAAAGGTTACCAATATGCTATGGAGCACCCTGAAGAAGCAGCAGATATTTTAATTAAGAATGCACCAGAATTGAAAAACAAACGTGACTTTGTTTTGGCTTCTCAAAAATATCTGTCTGAGCAATATGCATCAGATAAGAGCAAGTGGGGTCAGTTTGAGGCTAGCCGTTGGAATGCCTTTTACAAATGGGCCAAGGATAACGATCTCGTAAAAAATGACTTGAGTGACAAGGGATTTAGCAACGATTATATAAAATAATGACAGAAATTAAACTTGAAAATATAAGCTATGCTTATGATGAGCATGAGATTTTGAAAAGATATCAGCCTAGAGGTGAAGCTGGACAAGTAGTGGCAATCTTGGGCCCCTAGTGGCGTTGGGAAATCAACTTTTTAACCCCTCATTGCTAGGGATTTTTGAGGTTCAGTCGGCAGGATTATCCTAGATGGCCAGGAAAAATCCCAAGGGTCGGGTGAGCTATATGTCTGAGAAGGACTCTACTGTTGGAGCACATAGACGGTGCTGGGGAATGTCATCTTGCCCTCTTAATCCGAAAGGTATCCAAAAAGGAAGCGACGGAGCAGGCGACTGAGATCTTGAAGGAGTTCAGGCTTTTGATGGCAGACAAGTATCCACATGAGCTGAGTGGGGGATGCGGCTGCGTGGCACTCTACATGGACCTATATGTTCGGTCATAAGCTATTTCTTCCTAGATGAGGGCCTTTAGTGCTTTGGATGAGCTGACTAAGATGGAGCTACACGCTTGGTACTGGACATTCATCGTAGGTTGGGTCTGACGACTCTTCTCATCACGCATAGCATTGAGGAAGCTCTGGCTCTCAGCGATCGCATCTATATTCTGAAAAATCGGCCTGGGCAAATTGTTGCAGATTTCCAATTGACTTGGTCAGACAGTGAGGAAAAGGAACTACGAAGCTGATATAAACGGGAGATTTTTGAGGATTTTAGGAGTGTAAGAAGCTAGCTTTATAAATAGTTGATTTTTCATTAAAAATGTTTTAGTAAATTTATCACTTAAATGAAAGGAATTTTACTATGACCAGATTTCTAATCAAATTGATAATATCGAATTCCCTTTTCCAGATAGGGAAGCGCTAATAGAAAGTAGAAAATTTTATCAACAAGTATTCGGCTGGCAATATCAGGAATGGGGTCCTGAATATTTGGATACAGGTGATAGTGGTGTTGCCAGTGGTCTGACTGTTGATAAGCGTCAACACCCCTTTAATTATCATCTATACTGATAATATTGAGCAAGCTTTAGCAACCGTTAAACAAGCTGGGGGAGAGATTACTCGGGAACTGTTTCATTTTCCTGGTGGGCGTCGTTTTCAATTTAAAGACCCTGCTGGCAATGAACTGGCCTTTTGGTCTGAATAGCATAACCTAAATCAAGTCTTTTGGCTTGATTTTTTGCGTAAGGCTCTTTACTTTTGGCTGTATTCGTGGTACAATAAAATTTGTGTGAAATAGCAGCAGGAGAGCATGGAGCTCGTCAACAGAACATCAGCTATAAAAGTAGCTCTTTAGCTGTTTGGGCGAAAATGTTCTGCATGAATCAGGGCTTTCTAAGTGACTATTTCCTCAAAAATATTTTATAGGAGGACATTTATATGTCACGTTATACAGGACCATCTTGGAAACAAGCTCGTCGTTTGGGCCTTTCTCTTACTGGTACAGGTAAAGAATTGGCTCGCCGTAATTATGTACCTGGTCAACATGGACCAAAACAACCGTAGCAAATTGTCAGAATATGGTTTGCAATTAGCTGAAAAACAAAAACTTCGTTTCACTTACGGTGTAGGTGAAAAACAATTCCGCAACTTGTTCGTTCAAGCTACCAAGATCAAAGAAGGTATCCTTGGTTTCAACTTCATGCTTCTTTTGGAACGTCGTTTGGATAACGTTGTTTACCGTCTTGGTCTTTGCGACCACTGTCGTCAAGCCTCGTCAATCTCGTAAACCACGGTCACATCTCTTGTTGACGGAAAACGTTGATATCCCATCATACCGCGTAACCTGCAGGTCAAGTGATCTCAGTTCGTGAAAAATCATTGAAAGTGCCTGCAATCCTTGAAGCCGTTGAAGCAACTCTTGGACGTCCAGCATTCGTATCATTCGATGCTGAAAAATTAGAAGGTTCATTGACTCGCTTTCCAGAACGCGACGAAATCAACCCAGAAATCAACGAAGCACTTGTCGTTGAACTTCTACAACAAAATGCTTTTAATTTATATTTGTTATTTGAAAGAATCTGAGAATATTTTTCCCAGATTCTTTTTGTTATTTTCGATATTTTTATGACCGTTTGTGATTAAAAATAGACTTTTTTAGGAAGAGATCGACATTTTAAGATATTTTTGCTATACTTACTATAAGGAATGTTTTAGAGAGTGTGAAAGTATGTTAGAGCAAATGATTGATCTATTCTTTTTGTTTTATTCATTGTCTGTTTCTTTTTCCTTATATTTATTTAGGATTCGAGTGGATGCGGCTTTTAAAAAGAAACGTTATTGGTTTATTTTAGTCATGTATAACAACGATTTTTGAAGATAGAACTTTTACTGATTAATCCAATATTCTTGTGTTTTTATTATGTTATTTTGCACTATATATCGAAGAAAAAGCAACTTGAATCCTCTTTTCTCTTTTTATTTGGCTTTGTCTCATCATGGTGTGCGTTTGCTTTTTACGGCAATGATCGGTTATTTTGTGACTACTGAGCAGCTTTCTGACAGAATTTCAGGTTTGATCTCAGCGGGCATCAATATAGGTGTTTTAGGCTTGGTTGTCTTGCTATTGCGAGGTTTAAAATTAAATTTAGATTTGCTATTTTCAGAGGCCATTTCGACCTTTACTAAAGGAATCAACGCTCTTTTTGGCTTTTTATATTTGATTCGGATTTTTGGTTGTCTTGCTGAATCAAAAAAACAGCTGGGCTTCTCATTTTGATACAACAATCTCGCTTTTGTTGTTTATGATTTATTTGTTGTGGACCTTGCATATAAAAAGGGAGTTGGTGACCTGTTCATGAGCAGATTATTCATCAGAAAGAGGCTGAGAACCAAGCTAGCGCATAGAATGGTCGATTAGGAGAGCTTTATATGATGAAATTCGTGGTTTTCCGGCATGACTTTGCAGGAATTATTGCTAGTATGGAGCCTGCGTATTGAGAAAGAGGATATTAAAGAGATTGAGAAAATTTATTATAAAGTATTTTTAAAGACAAACGATAAGTTAAAAAGGCAGATTATACTGCGTTCAACTTACAAAATATAGAAGATATTGCTTTTAGAAATGCTTTGGCTCAGATTATGGTTCAGGCTGAGATGAAGGGATTCAATTTGATTTGCAGACGCTTGGCTGTCCCAAGAGTTCATGCACTGATGCTTGAGACGTTTCGTATTCTGTCTATTTTATTGAACAATGCGTTAGAAGCGACGAATTTGTGCAAAAAGTGCCTCGAGTAAGTGTAGCAGCTGTTTTCGAGAAAAAGAATCTGTCATTTTTGTAGTAGAAAATACCCGGAAATCAGGTCCTTTAGATCAGCGGAGGCTATGGGAAAGTGGCTATTCGACAAAGGCAGAGAAACGAGAATAGGTCTTGCTGTATTGCAAGAGTTGGTACTTCGCTATCATTTAGGAATTGAAACGGAAATTGGAGAAGAAACGTTTGTAGCAGAAGATGACGTTTGTAGTGAGGAGGAAGCTAATGAGAGTGCTAGTATTGGAGGATGATGATGCGCAACAAGGGCGAATCGAAAACAGCTTTTATTGGATATTGCAAAAAGAGTGCGTATCAAGTTGCATGTTGATATTGCAAAATCTTACGAGGGATTTGCAGGTTTATCAAAATTTTTAGATCATTATCAACTTTATTTTTGGATTTGGAAGTGGACAATGATCGTGAAATGGGCTTTTAAGGTTGCAAAGGAGATTAGAGAGCACGATCCATATACTAGTTTAGTCTTTGTCTCGGCCTTATCTGAATCTGCTACTCTAGCCTTTCGTTACCATTTATCTGCACTGGATTTTATTGTTAAAGATCATAATGAGGAAGTTTACCGTGATCAAATTCGATGTGTGTGGAGCATGTACTGCATCATAATCATTTGACAGAAGAAAGAAATTTATTTACCTATATGCACGATGGGCGTCAGGGATTTAGTGTTCCTTATCGAGTTGTATTGGCAATTGAGACGACTGGCGATTCTCACCGGTTGAAGCTTTATTGTACGAATTCAAGCAAGATCTTTTATGGTAGTTTGGCGGAGATCATGGGGCAGGACAGGAAGCATCAGTTAGAATATGCAGGCGATTTTCTTTTAGTTAACATTGATAATGTTAAAGAATGTTTGAAAGGGGAGGTTGCTAGACGGGATGAGCTTCCGGCTCACGCCGTGCTGGTCAACGAAGAGAACGTCTAGTGA
>BNJS01004230.1_pt1 | contig 55944 bp, 96 predicted proteins | sample 8540461 | NCBI WGS metagenome assembly BNJS01 (sample SAMD00202454, study PRJDB9452) | human saliva metagenome | isolation source: human saliva | place: Japan
GTGTGAGGTAAGCTGCTGTAGTTGCTGCTCAAGGATTGGGCGTTGCTGGTCAGTGATACGCCCCTCTGTAAAGAACTGTTGTAACACTTGGGGTATATCGGCCTGAGTGGTAAGTTGTCCCTAACAGCTCATGCAGAAGTGTCCCTCGTGCTATAGCATCCTCCCTATGGGTATTCCACATAGACCCTGCACGGGTTACAATGGTATAAGAAGGTGCCAATACCGCTCTTTGTTTGAATGGGATATAATCCGTCGCTTTAAGAGGTTGTTCCTTGATAGGTGCTAAGTTTCCAAAAGTATAACAGGGATTGCCCTTCATTCCATAGCCCTTTTTCCTCCAAATAAATCTTTACAATTTCGGACAAGGTACTGATTTTTATCCTCTTTCTCTCCCTTGGGAGGATCGCAGAGTATATAAAGCAAGTCTTTGGGGCGTGTCATGGCCACATACATGGTATTGATAGTATCCAAAAGCTCCATTTGGCTCTGCTGGAGTACAATATCGGCGTCTATCTTTTCCAGACCACTGTAATCATCTATCAACAGATGTTCGAAGCCATGATATTGTTCCTTAGGGACACGTATCCACAGTGTGTCCTTAGCCGAACGCAACTTGTCATTGACTTTTGTATAGATGACCACTGGAAATTCTAAGCCTTTTACTCTTATGAATGGTCATGATAGAAATCGCATTGACCCCTTCAGGAGCACTTATGGCCAACTTATCCTTCTTTTCTTCCCAGTAAGCAAGGAAATCAGCAATGTTGCCTCCGCGTACGCTCTTATATTCGTATATGACATTGAGGAATTGTGCCAAATACGCATCGGAAGGCTTGGCTAAACCAAATACCCTTATCGCATAGCCTATGCCTTCATAAAAAGAATACAAATGGAAATGCGCCAAGGAGAATCCCATAGCTGCGAAGAATGTATCCACAGGTTTATTAGCATATTGGCTCATAAAATCATGTATCTCAGTAATATGCTTGACCTTGGTATAAGAAAAGAGTAATTCTATCTTCTCTTTTTCATTATTCTGATAGAGCGAAATGGAAATTAGGTGTATGAGAAATTGTATTTCAGGTATATTTTTTAAGCAATAAGGCCTCTGAGGAAATCACATTATACCCCTTTTTCAGACAATTTTTTCAGCTATTTCAATACAGTCTGCATTTCTTCGAGAGAGTATACAAATATCTTTGTCCAAGTAACCATTATTTTTTTAGCCTCTTTTATATACCCTTCGATAGTTTCTATATAAATATCTTCGTCTTTTTAGTACATTTTCATCATCTATAGCTTCCTCATCGGAGATTTGCTGAACTTCATTATCTTTTGCTTGTACAAATTCTATACTTACAAAAGCCTTTTTTTCCTTTTTCTTTATCGGGAATATTCTGCTTAGCATTGCGATATAGCTCATCGTACCTATACTTTCCACTATTGTTAAATAGCAAAGGGTGTCCAGCTACAAAAGAGAAAGAAATCATTATTAAAGTCAATCACCCCCTACGGCTACGAAAGTTATAAGCGAGGTTCTCTACTTGCTGTTCTATATGGAAAGGAATTTTTTTCCTTGTTATACAACTCCATAAACTGTTCCGCCCTGCCCCCACGCCAGCGGTAAATGGATTGCTTGGCATCACCCACTATAAGCAAAGACCCTTGTTGCTTGCTGAGGTTCTCACTATGTACCGCATCAGCGATTAAAGGGGCAACATATTCTCCCACTGTAAAGTGGAAGTATCCTGAAATTCGTCAATAAAATAATGCTGATAGCGAGTCCCTATTTTTCTCGTAGATAAAGGGCGAGGGTTCCTCCATAATGGTTTTGGTGAATAATGCTATTAAACTCAGAAATTGGCAATATATTCTCCTCTTCCTTAATAGCCACAATCTCCTCTTGCAAGCTCTTTAGCACCGCCAAGAGGGTAACATTCTTTATCAAATGTCTGTAAAACTGTTCCCTCACCAATAGCTTTTTCTCTATAGAATGAAGCAAATCGGCTATCCACGCCTGTTTCTCGTCCAATAATTGTGCCAAAGGCAGGCTCACTCTTAAGGAGTGTCTTGGGGTACAGCGGTTTATTGTCCGCATCTACAAACCAATTGCGAGTAAAAAGCTGCTTTATCTACGGCAGCCATTCCCGTATTTTTGATTTTTCTCAAAGAAATTGTACAGAGAACCCCGCGTGAAGTGAGCAGAGGTGAGTGCCTCCTTTTTGGGTAAAGGTAAAGAAATCCTTTACGGCGGCTCCCTACAGCTGTATATAAGTCCTTACATTGTTGCTTCAGGTCGTCTTTAAGAAGTTGAAAATCTGTTAGTTGCTTTCCTTCTAACTCTCGTATATAGGTATAATGATTCTCATTGGTCAGTAGTTTAGAAATTTCAAAAAGTTCAGACTCAATATCCCAATCCTTGTCCTCTTCTATCTTATCGCGGGAGAACTCCAAGAGGAGCTTGGTTAGTAGCTGGTCTTCATTGGTTTTCTTGAACAAGTTCTCTATGGCCAAACGCAGCAGGTCATCGGTTTCCAAAAACACCTCAAAGTTAGGATTGAGCTTTAGATCAAAGGCAAAGGAGCGTATCAGTCGCTGATTGAACCCATCAATAGTTGTTATGGTAAAGCCTGCATAGTTATGCAATATATGCTTAAGCACTTTCTGCGAGTGCTCTTGTAACTCCTTGTGTGTAAGGTGTAACTGCTCGGCCAACTGGAGGAACATTGCATCATCGGACGCCTTTTTCTCGCCTTGCTTCACCTGACTATCGGGCGTAGCAAAAAGGAGCAACTGGCCTATGACCCGCTCCTTCATCTCGTTGACCGCCTTGTTGGTAAAGGTAATTGCCAAGAGTGTTTTGTAAGCCTCCACGTTCTTGGTCGCCAAAATAAGCTGTAGAAAAGACTTTACCAAAGTAAAGGTCTTCCACTACCTGCCGACGCATTATAGATTTGAACATTGGCCATAGACTTTTTTTACTTATTGTTATACAAATTCATGGTAGTATCGGCACCCTGCTAAACCAAAAAGAGGATCGCCTCACTTATTTTTCTCCAATCGCTCAGGGAGCAAGGCCACTTCTTCCTCGCTCCAGCGGCCTAAGACATAGTCTATTTGGGCACCCTTGGCATAGTTGGCACTGATACCAAAGCGCAAGCGAGCGTAAGAGGTCGTTTGGAGTTCCTCTTGGATATTTTTAAAGCCATTATGTCCCCCATCGGAGCCTTTTTCTTGATTCGGATACTCCCAAAAGGCAAATTCAGGTCATCGGCAATCACCAAGAGGTTTTCTATAGGTACTTTTTCCTTATCCAACCAATACTTAATTGCCTTTCCACTTAGATTCATAAAGGTAGAAGGCTTCAAGAGGATAAAAGGTACGCCCTTTGTGAGAGAAAGTAGCCATATCGCCCAAGCGTACCGTGGTAAATTCTACCTGTTTTTTTGCTCGGCCCAAAATGCTCTACCGCTAAAAAAACCAATATTATGGCGGGTATAGCGGTATTCCTCTCTATATTCTCCAGACCTACGATAAGGTATTTTTTCACAACATACTATGCTTTAGGGTATTGAGCCAAATGTAACAAGCGACGCATGGTCTCTTCGCGCCCTAAGATAGCGATGATAGAAAACACATCAGGCCCCTTCATCTCTCCTACCAAGGCAAGGCGAATGAGTGGCATCACTTGGCCAAGACCTAAGTTCTGTTGGCCAATGAAATCCTTGATCTGTGCCTCTATATGATGAGCAGTAAGGTCGGTTAGGCTTTCTATTACAGTGATTAGCTGAGTTACTATCTCGGCTGAGTTGTCTTTCCACTGTTTTTTAAGCGCTTTGGCGTCGTACTGAGTAGGCGCTTCAAAGAAGAAATGTGCCAAGTCCCAAAGGTCAGTTAGGAATGTGGCTCGTTCGCGGATAAGAGAGACTATCTCAGTGAGCTTGTCTTTAGATACTTTAATACCTTTTTCAGCCACTATAGGGCGAAATCCTCCACAAGGGTAGCTACAGGTATTTTTTGCAAATATTGGTGATTGAACCACTTGATTTTTTCTATATCAAAGTGAGCACCCGCCTTATTGACCTTTTCTAAGTCAAAGAGCGCAATTAGCTCCTCTACTGAGAACAACTCCTGCTCTACCCCTGGGTTCCAGCCCAATAGCGCGAGGAAGTTCACCAAGGCTTCAGGCAAGTAGCCGCCTTCGCGGTAGCCCTTAGAGATATTTTTTGGTTACAGGATCCACCCATTCCAAGGGAATACAGAGCCCATCTTGTCACCGTCACGCTTGCTGAGCTTGCCATTGCCCATACCCGCAGGCTTAAGGATCAATGGCAGATGGGCAAACTGAGGTGCCTGCCAGCCAAAAAGCCCCTATACATAAGCACATGCAGCGCCATGGAAGGCAACCACTCTTCCCCACGGATCACATGGGTAATCTCCATAAGATGATCATCTACGATATTGGCCAAGTGATAAGTAGGCATACCGTCGGACTTGAAGAGCACCTTGTCGTCCAAGAGCTTTGGTATCCACCACTACCTCGCCTCGAATCAGGTCATGCAGGGTAAGGGTTTCCTGTGGCATCTTAAAGCGTACTACATAAGGCATGCCTTCTGCTATACGTTTTTCACTTCTTCGGGGGAAAGAAAAGGAGTTATTGAGCTTTTCGCGGTTATGCCAATTGTAGATAAAGGTCTCCCCGCGTGCTTCATAGTCTTTGCGCTGCGCATCCAATTCTTCCGGTGTATCAAAAGCATAGTAAGCCCTCACCTTTGTCCAAAAAGCAGCTGGGCATACTCGGCATATATTGCCTTGCGTTCGCTCTGGCGATAAGGGGCATGAGGGCCACCCTCCTTGCCCACCCCTTCGTCATAGGTGATGCCGCACCACTGAAGGGCTTCCATGATATAGGCTTCCGCCCCCTCCACATAGCGCACTTGGTCTGTATCCTCAATACGCAAGAGGAAATCCCCACCATGTTTTTTAGCAAATAAATAGTTAAAGAGGGCAGTACGTAGCCCTCCTATATGTAACGGTCCTGTAGGACTGGGTGCAAAAGCGCACCCGTACGCTCTTAGTCATAATGATGTTTGTTTATCAAAGTGCAAAAATACGAATTAATTAGCAATTTTTGCTAATTTGTCAATTAGCAAATTAATTCGTACTTTTGCAGGAAAATAGATGCTATGACAGCTACAGCCCTACAAAAACAGTTTGTACCCCTCTTTTGGTGTGATTAACTCTTTCTCTATATACGAGTATAAGGACACTGAATATGAGGAGTATGCCCTCTCTGTACTTCGCCTTGCCAACGATAATCTCAGCCAAAGTATTGCTCATTTTTGGAAACTTCCTTTTACTGAAAAAGAGATCAATTATCACCTATTGAGCAAGTTAGAACCTTTGCTAAAGGTATTACAGAAGATTACCTTAGAGGAAGAAGTCTCTCAAGAGATACAGAGAGAAGCCCTGTTGTTTATAGACAATGCCTTAACCTACAAGGACTTACTTACAGACTATTTTGAGGAAAGAGAACTTCTATTGAGCAATTCCAAACGAATGATTGCTCCTATTCTAATTAAAAATTTAGATGATGAAATACAGACAAGGTGATATCATTGAGATTAATTTTCATTTCTCTGATGTAGGATTTAAGCCTCATTTTGCTATTATTGTTTCTAATGATGAGCTTCAGGAATTAGAAGGCTATTTGTATGTAGTACTTATTTCTTCTAAAAAAGACAGAATCCAGAATATGCTTACACATTAACTCCTGAAATGGTTTCCTATTCCTTTGACGAATAAAATAAAAAAATATAATACGTTGAAAATCAACAATATTTATTTTTTTAGTGTTAAACTTGGTGGTAAGTTTAGCACTAAATTTTTGACATGCAAGCCACGATAGCACGTACCATACTAACATCAATATGGAAATCTTCTGATAGGATAAAATAACGTTCCATCTTTGGGGCGTTCATTTCCTCGTACCGCTCAAACAGCTCTATATCTCTGAAGAGTGTATAAGATACACCCTTACACCCTTTCTTATACAGCTCCCTCGCTGTCTGCTCTATCTCTTTGTATTTATCGTAAATTCTCATTCCCATTTGTTTAATTCGCATTTCTTATCATCTTGTCTTAACAGCGTGGAGAGAGGACAACCACATACATCACACTTCATACCCTCCACTTCCTTAAGCGTATAATCAGGCATAAACTGCTGATACGTACCCTTAACAGCGTGCGGGCATTGCGCACATATTTTTGCTCTCTCCTTTGCCTTTGCTTCTGTTTCAGGGTCAGGAAATAGGTAGTTATCCCACCCCTTGAGTATAGCCTTTAACTTTATCATATTTGTTGGATTGGTAAGAAGTTAATATTATTTCCTGCAATCACTCCACTCCTAACCATGCCTTCACTGGTGCCATCTGTTGCACCTTCATAGGCTCCTTGTGCCGCTCCCTCTCGAGCTCCTTGATACGCCCCTTCCTGAGTTCCTACCAATGCTCCCTGCTGTGTGCCTTGTAATGCTCCTGCTCGCACCGCCTCTGTTAGCTCTGTAAGGTCTATATGAGTGCTAACCTTTGCCTGTCTTACTATATCACCTTGAGCAAAATAGAAAGGGTTACGCCCTCCATGCCTTGTGGAATTATTGATAAGCTCAAGAATTGGGAAGTATCGTGCTGTTGCTCTTTTATTGACTACATATTCTCCTCCCTCCATTTCGTAGCCTCCAACTCCTGCCACAGAGAAAGGCACACCACCCTCTGCATGACTCCTGCCACTAACAGGGCCGCCCTCTGCATATTTAACCGTTGTTGTCATTATCTTATTGACATTCATAAATCCCATAGCTCCTGTTATACCAGCCATGATCGCATTGTAAGGAGGAGGGTATGCTGATAGTGCCTTGGTAATACCTAAGTATGTGTTAATCGTAGCCTCTGCTATAGCTGCTGCCTTTCCCACAGCTGTATGCTCTCCAAATAGTTGCTTTGCTTGTCCAAAGGTTGTACTTGCTAATTGCATCTTTCCCTCCTCTACTTTTTTTGCGGTGCTCTAATATCTCAAGGTCGTGTTTCCTCTCAGTATTAGCCCTCATTACCCTGGTACTGGTCTTCTGTTATCTTCTTATCAGCGAGGAGCTGCTCAATGCCTTGCATCTCCTGAGTGTGTCGCTGGTTCATCTGCTCTGCCTCTATATCCCATTGGTGCGCTCCCTCTTCTTGCATTGTGAGGAGCTTATCCTGAAAGTCTAACTCTCTCTGTGTCTTCTCATCCTCTCGTTGTTGTGCCTTGAGTTGCTTGCTCAATTCCATACTTTGGTTATCATACTCCTGCTTGAGTTGTAACAGGGCCATCTCATGCGCCTGCTGCTGTGCATAATCCCATTGGTTCCTTCCTCCTTGAGTTGCTTCTCCTTCTCCAATGCCTCCACCTTCATCTGATAGATAGCCGCTTGCCCTGCTGCTCTTGTGTTACTATCTCTGCTGTTAGCCTCCCTTCTTTGGCTATCTTAGATTGGTTCATCTGCTCGTATATAGCCAGCTCCTGCTGTACAGCATTAACAGATAGATCAACCTTTGTCTTTGCAAAATCCTGCTCCAGCTTCCTCTTTTTGTGCCTCATACTCCCTACGGCTTACAAGTCCCTTCTTACGTTCCTCCTCAAGTACAGTCAACCTATCATTCATGCCTTTCTCCTCTATTTGTAATCGCTCCTGTAAGGATTTAGCCACGGCGGAATTACTCTCTACATACACATCAATTGCCTGCTTCTCTGCTGCTAATCGCTCCTTGAGCATCTCCATATATCGCTTATTAGCCTCCTCTCTGCTTCTTCTGCTCATCAAGCATTGCCTTATGTATCGTATTCACTTTGTTATTCTGTGTCGTCTCTGCCTCTAACATTGCCGCTGTCTGCTCTGCTAACTCCGCTTTCTTTTTGGCCAACTCCGCCCTATCTGCATCGCTTGTGTCGTTGCTGGCAAATTTCAGGTTAAGGAGTTCCTGTTCAAGGTTGTTCCTATCCTTGGCTAACTTGTTAATGCTCCTCTGTATCTCTATACTCTTCCTTGCTGCTTCCTCTCGCTCTTGGAATGTCTTTGTGGTGTCCTCTGCAATTCTATTCTGCTCCTTGAACTGCTGCTTGAGGATCCCCGTTTGTTCTATAAAGTCCGCCTCCGATGCTGCCAGCTGTTCATTTATCTCAGAGATACGCTCCGCCCTTTTTCAACGCTTCTCTCATCTCCTCTCCTGCACTCTTGAACGCTTCCCCTGCACTCTTACCAGCTTCTTTCATCTCTTTCATGGCTTTCTTAGAATTATCATACGCTTCCTTACTATCACTAACCAGCTCCTTAACAGGGCCGCTTACATCCTCCCATGCTCCCTTGAAGTCACCTGATAGCAAGCTGCCTAATCCTTTCACAACTCCTATAAGTTGCTTAATTGGAAGTATCAGTACATCAACTAACAGCTTACCTGCTTCTTTTTATCATTGTAAAAAGCCACTAAACCCTTCTTTAAAAGCCTTTCCTAACTTCTGAAATACACCTAAGAGTGTATCAAATCCCACCTTTAGCTTTGTGGTTACCCTCGCTACCTTATCCACACCTTCCTGAGTACTGGTAAAGTATGAAATAAGGCTACCTAATAGCACAATAATGGCACCTATCCCTGTACTTATGAGCGCTCCTCTAAATACTTTCATGGCTAATGAGGTCTTTGTTGTTGCTGCTGTAGTAGCATTCATTGCTGTACCAGTTGCTGCTGTAGCTGTAGCTGTAGCATTCATTGTGGTACTCGTGGCTGCTGTTGCTGCTGAGGTACTCTCCATGGCTGTACCTACTGCCTCTGTAGCTACTGCTGCTGCCTCATCTGTCTGCTGCTTGATTTTACCCGTATTAATGTAGTTCATCAGGATAGTAGCCATGCCTGAGAACCGCTCCTTGAGCGCTTCAAGGTTTTCCAATAATACCATTCAAGGACTGCCCAAATAGTTGGTTATCTCCCAAGGCGTCCAATATTGCCTGCTTGTAGTTACCTACTTCTACTTGATTATTTCCGATGCTCTTCTGCAAATCCTTATATGCCTTATCCTGCTGCTGTATGGTAGCTAATAATGCCTTACCCTCTGCACTCTCCCGCTGTGCTGCTGATAGCTCCGAGTATATCTTCTTGTTCTGTGATAATGCAGCTGACAACTCACGAATAGAACCCATTAGTATATTGTTGGCCTGCATAGCCTCATCATTAGCTGCTATCTGTGCCTGCATGATACTCTCATAAGAGCGTAAGTCCTTCTGCACCTCCCTCTGTGTGGCTGTCAATTGGGATAGTTGTTGAGTATATTCCTCCACTGATACATTCCCTTCTGCAAAATTCTTCTTGAGGTTCTTCATCTCCTCGGCTATCTCCATGAGCCTCCTGCGAGTCTCTCCTGCCTTCTTAGTAACCTCATCTATATCTATGTCTAATTGTGCGATTGTTGTTGTCATACACTTACTTTATTGGTTCTATCTTAATTAATTCCACCACTGCAAGGGTGTTTGTCTTAAAGGTGATTTTGTTTGGTAAAAAATACCCTGCTAATTGTTTTAGGTAAATTCGCTTGAAAAAATTAAACTCGTATATATCCAAGGCATTAAGGTTCATCTCACATGTATATACTCGCATGTGATTAAGAATGTCATTAAAGCCGTTGTAATAATTTTCAAGGAGGCTGTTCCATCTTAATGCTTTGAAATACGCCAAACAAGGATAATATACAAATGGATCTGAATTAATATTTCCTCCTCTAATAAGCCCATCTGCCTTTAATACTGGAGTATCATAACCTATCCAATAGACATTAAATATATGGAAGCGATTATCTTTTGCCTTATACTCAACATCTATCTTTTTTTGTCCTCCTTCCTCTTTCTCTTTTACTTCTTTTTCCCAAAAAGAACTCATCTAATGCCTCATACGTTCCATAATCATTTCTCTTGTCTTCATCAATTCCTGCAAAGAATTTACCCTCTCGCTCTTTCTTGAATGTCAGTAAATCGTCCTCTACCACCAACACACCGTCTGCTTCTGATTGTTTGTTCTCTTGTTCATCGTATTTTTTATACTTGAAGTGGTTACGCCTTGCATAAGAGGACGTAGGAGCATGAAACTCCAAGTTGGTAACCCTTACAAACTTTTCTGACCAATCCAATATAGGGGCGTCATTCAGCCTTTCATCAAGGGTGTAAAAATGCTGTACTTCATCATCAATGTTTAACATCATAGGTGTAAGCCCAAACATTATCAGTAATTCCTTGAAAAGGTCTAACATAGAGAGTTCAGATACCAAATGGTTAAGAATCTGCCTTGAGGTCTGCTCTATTTTTGAAACTCAAATCATGTGTAGCTATATCCCCACCATTATAATTATCTGTCTCAGCTAACAATCTTATATATATCTTATCATCAGAGTGAAAAAAATCAGGTATTCTTATAGCAAAGTTCCAACCACTACCTGAATGATTGTGCTGTGTTACATACCCTCCAACGCCTCCTCGTGTGGTACAAATAGGAGTAGTATCATCATTCTTATATATTTCCACATAAGACATAATTCTTCCATCTGCTGTCCCTTGTGTCCTACCTGATAGCACTAAATCCCATGTACCTAATTTGTCCGCAGGTATCTGATAGATATAGTCCTTATCTTGCTTTTTGATAAAAGACGTTGGTCTGCTATATGAGTTCATTGTCAAATACAATTCCCCTTGTCTATCTGATATTTTTTTTGAATACGTTCCTGCTGTTTTTACCTGCTTGTGTAAGGCTTATTAATGCACCTGCGGGAGCGTTCTCATTAATAACCTGAGATGTGGTTATAAAGAGAGTGTTAAAAGATATTGGTATCAAAAAAACTTCCTTCAAATGTATGTCCTGACATCTGCTGTACCTCCTTAAATATCCAAGGCACATGTATAGCAGGAGGGGCGTAATAGAAGTTGTATTTTTCCTCTATCATAGTTTTACCACCATACCCTGCAACAGGATATAGATAACCTCCATTATAATCACCTGCCATGCCTGCTAACTGCCAATCAGCGTATTTCTTCGTTATATTAGTGATAACATCTGCTGTCTTATTATGGTTCAACTTATCTCCAATCACATCAGACAACTTATAAAGGTTCAACCAGTGGTATATATCCTTTGTACTTTCATGAAAGGCAAATTTATAGGTATCATTCTGCACTCCCATAAGATAACCCTTAGCATTTCTTACTATCGGAATACCATCAACGAGTAATTCTACATCAAAAGCCATCTGTGGTCTATCACTTACGCTCCCTACCATACCCGCCAACTCAAATATATCATTGTTAGTGCTACTCATAGGTAAGTACATCACATCCGAGCAGGAGAATTGCCGTGTGTCAAAAGAAAAGAAATCAGCACACTGCATATTCCAAGTGAAATCGTTATTGAGCAAATCAGCCTCTTTGCTGTCTATTATCAATCGTATCATTTCTTTGTCATTATTTGTTGAAATCTGTTATCTATATTCTGCCTTACTGTTCTATAATAGAGGGTGTAAAATACCACCTCATAAGGCAACGCCTCTACCTGCTCATACCTCAATATATCCCCTTGTGCCAATGTGTCTATGATAGCCAAATCCTTGAAGGGTTGCAACTGCTCCACTCCTGCCTGTTGTAGTTGAGCTTCGTAAGGGCTTGGCTCTCCTTGTAGTGCTTTTTGCTCCTGCTCAAGCACTCGTTGTACTTCATTCGTTAGGTGTTTGATACAGGGCATAGAAGCGATACACGTTCATTCTTGCTGGGTGCTTTATCTTATATACCACCCTGAAAGCCTCTACCACTTGAGGAAGCTCCCCACTGCTTAACAGGTCAATCACCGCTCGCACTTCTCCCCATTTTAGTTCTGTCAATCGCTCCACTCCATGCCTTTTCTTCCACCACCATAAGCCACAATAAAAGAAAGGCAAAAGGCTTAACCACCTCAATAATAGGGTAGTTTCCCTTTGCCTTTCGGCTGGCATGAGTAAATATTGTAATAATGTCATCTAAATATTGGTCTGAATGTCTTTTTTAGGTTTCAAGTCAAAATACTCTCTCATCAGTAGCATGTCCCTATAGTCTGGGCTTCGTCCCTATGTGCTGCTTCACTGTATCCTTGTTAATCACAGATAGCCGTTGCCCGTCCTTGTTGTCACTCTTTATCTGTTCCAACTCTTCTATAATACACTCCTTTGTCCTCTCTGACAACTCTGCACTAATGTAGATACCATTGTTATTGATTCGCTCAGCTAACTTGTACAAGCATTGCGTTTGCAGGTTCTTGTAACTGGTGGCTTGTCCATTCTCATCAAGAGGGGAGCTGTTGTTTTTAAAGCCAATGATACCTGTATTATCAACTACACCACCACCCACACCATCCTCATCAGCGATACAATTCCCCTTGGGTATGCTGTATTTCATTCTAAGAGTGTGTATAAGCCCTTGTACCTCTGTCATTGCTGATATATCCAATGTGTGTATCTCTATCAGCTCCCAGCCCCTCCACACACCTATAACACACAAGTCAGAGCCAAAGCGTGCAATATCCGCTGTCAGGTACATTTCCTTATCCGTGGGTATTTGGTCATTCTCAAATATAGCCAGTATCTTATCATAATCACAAAGAGCCGTCGGGTCATCATCATACTCCCATAGTCCGTGTAATAGTCGCTGCTTCTCTGCACCCCTCAAGGTACGCTCCAAGTTCTCAATATACGCCTTGGGTAACATCTTATTATCATACGGCAATGCTTGTATGAACGCTTTCCACCGCTCCAATGTACCTGCTTTGTAAGGTTGGTAAAACTCCTTGTACAGGAAATTCTTGGAGGGTTAGCTGTGATAAGTAGTTTCCCTTTCAGATTGTACTCCTTGTTCTTCCAACGCCCAATAGAGATTTTTTTAAATTGGAGTAGCTGTCAAACTCAAACTCTCCTCCTTCCTCAATCCAACCCCTTGTCATCTGCATAGAACCAAAGCGCTGATATTGTGGGTCACTTGGTAAATATTTACAATCCAAAAGAAAAACCTTTGAGCCATTATACAGCTCAAAGTAATTATCCTGTCCATTGTATTTATATGCTCCTTGCGGCAAATTCCAAAGATTAAGTACCTCATGAATGCTCGGTATCGTAAATTTCCTTAAATCATTCAACTGCTTACGAGCAATAAAATAATGTGTCCCTGCATACATCAAAGCATCAGCCAATATGATAGAGCACCCGATAAAGGATTTTCCTCCCCCCTTAGCCCCTCCATATAATATCTCTTCTGTGTGTAAGTTATTCCACTCCCTCAAGCACTCATATTGCTTTCTATTTCCTTTCGGATTGATACTAATACTACTCATCAGGTGCACCCTCCCATACAATCTTAACCTCTGTAATGCTAAAATCTCCTTTTACCTCCTGCTTTATTGGAGCTTCCCAGCCCTCCATTTTTAGCCAATTGAGCAGCCGCTGAGATACGCTCTCGGTAGGAGAAAAACTTCTCTCCGTCAATCTCTCTACCCTTGCCCCTGACCACATCTGATAAGAACTTGAGGATGTCTATCTTTTGCATTACACCCTTTTTTTCGTTCCTCTACCTCTGTGCTTATCACCTGCTTTGCCACCTCCTCATTAATTGATTTTTTGCCACTCCTGTAGTTGTTTTTGTGCACCTTCCCAGTCTCTTGCAAACGTCCTTTCTGACTTGTGCCACTTACTGACATACAACTGACAAGCATCCCCATACGACAATAGAGGAGACTTTTTGAGTTCCTCTAATATCCATTGTTGTCTATGTCGTGGGGTGTTATTCATACTATAATACTTTTATAAAAGTTTAAAAAGGTCCTTTTACACAACTTGAAAGTTCGATGTAATAAATGTTTTTCTTCAGGGAATGTGTGTATCGCAAAATGAGACTCTGATAAGAGGATCAACATTGTATATCCTTGTGGAGTAAATACTTTTTCTATTTCTCCGCAAATACCAAAACCAGCAATTAGACAATTTCTCTTTGTACTCATCCATTAGTTCTTGGTTGCTTTTTATTGTTCAATTCTTTTCCAAAAAGGAAATGTTATACATCGTCGCTTTCATAATCTTCTCTTACTTCTATTATTGGAAAATTCTTCTGAATATTTATTAGGATTGCCTTTGTAAAACACCAATACGTTTTCATGTGTCTTTACGACTTTTTCTATTTCTCATGTTATTTCTCCTCGAAGGACTGCACTCCCAATAGGTTGAACTAATATTAGTTCATTATACAAGTTCATTCCATTTCTAATAAATATCTTTTTTTATGTCTCCTATAAAATCGTAATAATATCCTCTTTTATCACGAACATCACCAACTGTTATACAAGCAAACCTATCATCTTTTTAAACATTTGATTGCATTTTGAGAAAGCTGTATTAAGTATTGCTATGAAATCAGAATATTCTTTTTGATTACTTGCATCGTTTTCTAAGTCAGAATATATTTCTAAATTAAAATAAGGAGGGCAGCTAAATAATAAATCTTGTGATTTTTTTCTTCTATATGATTAAGTATATTTCTTCCGTCATCACAGATGTATTTTTGCGGTCATTCCTTTTTGTCCTTTCGTTGTTAAAAATTCGCTTGTTCCTCTCTTAGTTCTATTCCTATAAATTGATTTCCTAAATAAGAGGAGACAAAACCGAATACAGTATCTCCCGCAAAACAATCAAATGTTTTACATTTAGGAAAGCCAAACCATTTGACAACTATTTCAGCCAAACACCCATCTAACAAAGACACTCCATTTTCTATGAAACTCTTACCGTACCTCTCTTGGTTAAAAGATTTAGCGTTTGCTCCCCCTTTACCATTGTTTTTCTCTAGCTGTCCCATAGTCACCAATTATATCTTTCCAATATCTTTTTCGCTCTACCCAATAACCTTGTCTTGTGTCTAAAACAGAAAAAAAGGAGGTACTAAAAAAATCTTTTACTTAATTCTCGATGCACGTCTAATTCCTTATCTTTAGATACGCTTACTTCTGTTTCATTATATGTACATTCGTCCTCTTCTATCTCAATCCCCAGTTCCTCCAACTCGATACCATATTCCTCCGCTACTGCTTCCACCTCCTCAAGGTCAAGGTTGTAGTTCTGGTGTGCTGTAGTGTTTGCCAATATCTGTGCCTTGTAGTATGTATCTGTGTCATCTTCTATATCATTACGCACAATTACAAGATATTCGTTTTTCTGCAAGTGTTATCTCCTTTGGTACTAATCCCTTTTTCATCAAACTTTTCCTTGCGGGCATGTCCTGATATAATTGTGCCTTGTTTGGTTACTGATATACTCTCAATCACTCCCACTTCCTCTATAGAGCTGCCAAGCAGTTGCATACCTTTTTCAGTGTGTTTGTTTGTGTTTCTCTTACTTAGTTTTATCCTTATCATAGTTGGATATATAATTTAACAATGATTATTGTATATAATTTTTTTGGATATTGTATTTTTCTCAATTGCGCTTTCTACGGCATTCTTGAACTCCTCAAAGGAATAGCATACAGTGTAAGGGTGTCCCAGTGTGATTGCTTTTACCTTGGAATGATTTTTGATTTTCTGTTTGCCGATTGCCTTTAACTTTCATCTCAATATACAAGCTCTTCCCTTGTGGGAGTAGTACAACTAAATCAGCTACCCCCGCCAGCACTCCCTCTGCTTTCAATCGTTGCGCCTCCCTTACATTGCGACTACCTCCATTAGGTACAGCGTATATAATGAGGTCAGGATATTGCAATCTGAACCACCTGACACAAGCTGTTTGAAGGATACTCTCTTTCTGCATGATGATTTGTTAATTATTCATAGTGCAAAGATACAAAATATATTTCAATTACAAGCAAATTTTTTTAATGTAACTAATTGAAAATAAGTGTGTTTGCAGGTGTAAAATACACTTGCAAAACACACTTATATTTTGTATTGTCATTTGTTAATTACTCGTAAAACACAGCCTTGCCTAACTCTTTGGCTACAGCATGCTCAATTCTTGCCCCTTGGCTATCCTCCCAACCTTGTAGCATATATATCCCCTCACAATCTATAAGGTTGATGATGTCTTTGGCTATATGCTCCTCCCATGGGTCAGCTTCCGATAGCCCATTACAAAGAGGGTTGGTAACCTCATGTCCTAACGCTTGGAGGGTGGTGGCTACCTTGTCAAATAGGCGACGTACATAGTCAAGGTCTGTCCCGCTGATTTTTTTCCTGATAGATATATTTTCATATTCTCAACTTTTTGACTATTTTTTTGTACTTGTTCCTTGAGTTGTGTCCGTGTGCATGTGTTATCTATGATAAAGTGGAAATCACCATCAGGGACATCGTCGAGGTCTATTTCGGAAGGATGGGTATCCATATTGCCCATTCTGCATTTCACACGGATAAAGACAGGGTCAAGCGGTTTCATCTGCTCATATTCTACCTTAAATCGCATGTCTGTGACAATCACCCTTGGAAATTCGTAATTCTCATAAGTCAATCGCCTTAGCATTAGTTTGGCGAATATATCCTCCCCAAGTAGTTCCTTGTAGAAGTCGGCTGTCTTTCGGTACAGCTCCCTTATGGTTAGGTTGCTCTGTATGCCATTAACATCCACTAATCGGCTTTCCTTGAAAAGGTCTAACATGTAGGGTGTCTGTCCTGTTACTTGGGACGCTATTTCTTTGACTGGCTCGGCAAAAGGCTCTTAGTTCGTATTTGCGCTGGGTGTAGTCATTGAAAAGGTTGGCCACGGTGTCCTTGCCTACTCGTTTTTTTCCTGATAGGACGATGAGTTTTTTTATTCATGTTCTTTATAGATTTTTAATTAACTCCTTTACACAATCGTTTTTTTAGCATCCTCATAGGTGCTTCTGTGTCCGTTTTTCTTCAATATATCCGTCCTTGTCATAGATAAAGTAAGATACTGACAAATCAGGAATATTTACCCTAATAAAGGAATACAATCCTTTTCTCTCTGAACCACTCAAAGATTTGTTCCCAAGTAGGGAGTGATGTAGTGCTTTCATCGGTATTGTAATCGTAATATTCAGGGCAAAGCCTCTCCTCATCATCTGTAGAGCATTCTATTCGATGAAAGTGCTCATGCCAATAGCAAAGACACTTCTCTTTAAACCCTATTTCTTTTGAGTTCTTTGGCTATCTCCAATGAGACGAGCCAAGAGGGGTAGTCGTTATTTTTTTCATCTTTCACAAATTTACCGTTAATCATTTTTCCCAGTTCTGTTTTTTTGATTTCGTTGTAGGCGAGGTTAAGGCAGGCTTCTAAGGTTGTATCTTCTGATAAGGCGATACATTGGAGACCGTTAAGTATATGCTCTATCAGATAGGAGTATAAATATAGTTCATCTTGTTCATATTCTGCCTCAAATAGTTCTGACAATATATTATTAGCAGATATAGCGAATGTAGTTTGTGTGATATTATTAGGGGCTTCCATCGGATATATTTTTTTCATAGTGAAAAATGAAATCCATATTTTTTTAAAAATAGCAGTAGTTAATAAGGCAAATCATAGTATCACCTATTGCATCTTGGATAGCTGGTTTATCATTGTCATAACACGCTTTGATAAGCTCGCCAACCTCCTCGTGTGTCTTAAGGAGTTGGTCAAATGGGGTGCTTTGGTCAAATATCCCCCTTTCTTTTGCCCACTCTTGGATAAGTGGGACGAGTTCTTGGATTGTTTTTCATTGTTCTAAAAATTTTAATCGTTTTGCTATTAATTCTACTATATCCACGGTTACAGCGTTACCTATGAGCTTATAGCGTTGTGTCTTTGCTATGGGCTTGATAGCTCCGTTATAATCGCCATATTGTGTCCAGTTGTCGGGAAAACCTTGCAGGCGTTCGCATTCTATTTCTGTTAAATATCTTATTTTATTGTTTTTTTAGTTCTTATGAAGCTACCTGTAGAAGTACTATTTTTTTATAACCTCTTAATATTGTTCGTGAATAGTCGTATATATTCCTTGTCTTTTTAGAACTATCTTTTGCAATTTCTCCGATAGGAAATACTCCTGGGATACTTCGTCCTGCAATGTGTCCGATAAGGTATATCCGCTCTCTATTTTGGGGTAAAAAGCCAGCTTGTATTAAGCAATTGCCATTCGATTGTATAACCCCCAATGTTGGCAAGAGCTTGGAGAATTGCCCAAAAGTCTGCGCCAGCATTTGAGGAGAATGCTCCCTTAACATTTTCCCAGATAAAAATACCTGGTCGGATGTGAGCAATGAGGGCAATTGCGTACTCGATAAAGGCTACTTTTGGCTCCTTTAAGCCCCGCTCTTCTTCCAGCAAGTGAGAAATCGACGCAAGGCGAACCGAAAGTGATAATGTCAATGTCTGTAAAGTCTCCTCCGTGAAGAGTGGTAATGTCTCCGATGTGTTTTTGCATATGGGAAATTGTATTTATAGTTGGCTATAGCGTGTTTATCTATCTCTGAAAAAAATAGTGCTCTGTAAATTGGTAGCCTGCCTTTTTGAAAACCAAGCGAAAAAGCCACCTATGCCGCTGAATAGGTCAATGATTTTTCATGTTTTTTTACTTAGTTGTTCCTTTCTTAATCCCATGCAATAGGAATAGTAGTTAATATTCACTTCATTATCAAGTAAGTAATCGTACCACTCTATGATTTTACCATTAGGTTGGTTGCTCTTTAGGTCAAAGTATATATCCGAGAGACTGAAGAAGTAGTCAGATATAAGGAACATATCTACACTATCATTACCAACGGAAAATTCATAGCTTAAATCGTGTTTCTCACAAAATTCCATAAGCAGCCTATCTACAGCTACCTCAAAAGGCTCTTAATGGGGTGTTAGTTTGTTTTTTCATTTGCTTTATCTTTGTTATTAATTCCGTCTAAGTGGATATATACCAACTCAGATATATCATCCGCATAAGATTTGAAAGCATCAAGAAGTTGAGGGTCTGCTTTATTCACTCTGTAAAATTCATCTACTACTTCTCCGTTGTACTTTTTCACGTTCTTGAAGTTGCTTTTTGAGCTTGTATTTTTAGATTGCTTTCATCTACCATACACATTAGCTCGTGGGTAGCATCACAAAAGGCCAAGGCTAATATGAGATAATGCGCCATATTTTTCCCGCTTAAGGATTGGTTTTACTTGATTTTCACGATAATCAGCAACAGCTATCTCCATGAGATATTTGGCTTCCTTCTCTGTGATTTGTAGCCCGCGTGCTCTGAGTTCTGTTATAAATTTTGTACTTTTTCATTTTTAAAAAGGTGTGTTACTTTTTAGGGTCTATTTTTGGCAAATTATTTTTCTTGTTGTAAGAACGAGTTATATTGCCCTCCTCGTTCAAAAAAATCGCATGTACTGTAGCTGACATCCCGTAATTATTCCTCCTGTTGTGCCGTTGCGAAACTTTGAAATAATAACCTCTACTTCATTGGCTGTAGGTGATCCGTCCTCCCATTGTGGTATTCCATAATATTCAGGGCGATAGAGGAATAGTACATTGTCGGCATCCTGCTCTATGGCTCCTGATTCTCTGAGGTCTGAAAGCATGGGGCGCTTATCTGCTCGTGTCTCAACCCCGCGGGATAGCTGGGATAAGGCAATGATTGGTATGTCTAACTCCTTAGCCAACCCCTTGAGGGTACGGGATATTTCACTAATCTCTTGGTCTCGTGTGCGACCCTTTTGGTTATTACTAATGAGTTGTAGGTAGTCAATGTAAATGATTTTTACTTTTCTTTCCCTTACCCACTTCTTTGCTTTGATTTTTAGAGATAGTAGTGTAAGAAAGGGTTCATCATCAATATACAAGGGCAGTTTATTGAAAGAAGGACGGAGGCTTACTGCAACATCCATCTCACTTTGTGTAAGTGAGCCAAAAGCCAACTTGTTGCTATCTATCCCTGAGTAATTGGCAAAGAGCCTTGCCGTTAGTTGTCTTGCACTCATTTCAAGGGAGAATATCCCTATAGGGTAGCCTAATCGTGCTTGATGCAGAGCATCACTAAGAGCGTATGCTGTCTTTCCCATGGCAGGGCGCCCTGCTATAATGACAAGATCACTCGGTTGGTAGCCATTGAGTTTTAGGTTTATGTCTCGTACAGCAGTAGGAACGCCTGCACGCTCAGATTTGGGTTTAAGGACTTCTGTTAAGTAATCTCCTATATCCTTGGGTTGTTTGATAGACAACCAATCAGACACTTTATCAAGCTCTTTGTAGGAATAATCCAATAACTCAAAAATATCAGTATCATCTTCATAGGATTGCTCTATAAGCTGACAACCTACATCAATACTCTTTCTCTTCACATACAACTGCATAAGAATCAATGCGTGATATTGCATATTTGCTGATGATGATACTCTTTCCGTAAGAGCAATAAGATAAGCACTTCCTCCTACGTCTTTAAGTTTACCCATTTTCTTTAATCCATCACTAACTGTCATTAAATCCGCTACTTGAGACGATTTGTATAAAGATAGGATTGCATCATAGATTATTGCGTTTTTTTGGTTGTAAAAAAACATTTGTGTCTTTCACTACCTCGACAAATTCAGTAACTCCTCTTTGCTCCATGAGCATTCCGCCAATTACAACTTCTTCCAATTCAGGGTTGTTAGGTATTTGTTTATTTTGCATTTCAAATATTTTTTTAATAAGTAATTTCATTACCATTCTCATCAAAGCGAATGCGTTTAGGAGCTGTGGTTACAGGGGTATTTTTTTGCCACTTCTTGCCTTTTTTTAAGCCAGTTTTTTAAAGTGTGTCCTGTAATCTCTCACTTCTTTTTAAGCGTTCTCCTTGTAACTCCAAATGCTGATTAAAAGCCTCCAATTGCTCAGAAATCATGTTTTTTATCAATTACTTTTTAGGTTTTTTTGATTATTGCATTACAAAGATTCTCGTCGTTTAAATAATCACGTTTTTAATTCGCTGATTGATTTTTATCACTCCGTTATCAGATGAGTAATATTTTTTCTCATCAGTGATGGCGGAGGCGTCTTTATCATCATTATCATTTACATTTACATTATCATTTACATTAGGTTCGGGTTTGGTTTCAGCTTGGTTATGGTTTGGTTTCGGTTTGGTTTTAGTTTTGGTTATGGTTTGGTTTTTAGTTTGGTTTCTGTTTGGTTACAGTCCGCTTTTTGGACGACCTCCTCTTTTTCCATTCTCAAACCTTTGATTATTAGCGTCTAATTGAGGTTTTTATAAGGGCAAACATCGCTTTTTGTTATCGGCTTCTGATTTTCAGTTGTTACTCCGTTTAAGCCATACTCCATTATGGCTGTAAGCACTTCTCCTGAATATCTCTCGGCAGTTCCTTTATCCCTTCATAAAAGCTCCTGTAAAAGACAAAACTTTCTCTTTCCATGGTTTGTTATTTAAATGAACATTTTTCTCACTAACTTTGCCCTAAGCCCTCTCCTTGAGCATACACGCCAAGTACAAGCGAGGGCAGAGGTCAAAGAATGAATGAGTATCTATGATATTTTTTTGCAATTCCTTTTTCTTGTTGCTCTTTCTCCATTATCTCTATGAAGTCAAACAAAGTAGGCATGCTTACTTCTTCATCGGCAGCCTTGCAATAAGATGCCCCATCTAAAAAAAGTATTGAGGATTGAGTTCAAAACCAACTCCATAACGTCCCTTGAGGATTGCTCGATAAGGTACTGTCATTAGCCCTCCAAATGGGTCTAATACTACATCTCCCTTATTGCTCATCTGCTCAATTACTCTGTCTGCTATATCAAATTGCATTGGACAAAGGTGCATCTCTTTTTCCTTTGCTCCATTGGGAACCATTGAGGGTAAGCATACGAGTAATATCCGTCCAAACTTCTTCGCTCCAGCTTTGTGGCTGTAAGAGCATAAAGGAAGTAGGGAGTTTGCCATATAGGTCTAATGTTTCCGCTATCTTTACATTGTGCTCGTGGTTATACACTTCATTAAGAGAGAAGTTTTTGTACTCTTGAAAAATAACATTGTGTGGTAGTTTAGCGAGTTCTTCAGGGGTCAAACAACGATTACCAGAGGAGCGTGTAAATCCATGAGCATCTATCTGCCATTTGGCGCGTGTGTAGTCTTTTTTGCTCTTAACCACTGGATCATCTGCATAAGCATTTGTTTTGTCAGTAGCTGGCTTTCTAAATAGTAAGAGATATTCAGGCATACCTACTCCCATTTTAGTACCGTCCTTGCATTGTTCACTCCAACCCAAGCGGTAGGTTTGGTTGTTCTCACGAACCACATCAGTAACAATGGTTTTCATACCCATATAAGCAAAACCATGCTTGGTGTAGTGCTGTATGCAATCTACATGGAAAGGATACACTGTTTGTACTCCCATTCCTGATAGTCCCATGGGTACAATACGGTCTTTTACGTGTATAGCTGCTATCCTGCCAGGCTGTAATACTCGAAATAAATTAGGGGTGAGATAGTCCATTTGTTTAAAAAACTCCTCGTTACTTTCAGAGTGTCCAAAATCAGCATAATTAGGGGAGTACTCATATTGGGTACTGAAGGGTATTGAGGTTAGGATAAGTCCCACACTATTATCTTTCAGAGCGTGAGGATTTTCGTTAGGATTGAGTTCTAATACATTGTCATTATTGACGATCTTGTAATTTCTCCCTACTATCTCTATACGCTCTACCCCTATTTTGCGGGTGAGTGCTTGTGCCATTTCGGAATGAGATAGTCCGTATTTCTTGATTATTTCCGTCATATTCTTTACGAGTTTGTTGTGATTTTTTTCCACTTTGTTTCTAAGGTTTTTTTCGTACGTTTCGTTCGGCTTCTGTGTATATCAAATCCACACGTACTTTTGTTCTTTTTGGAGGAAGCGCTGTAAGCGGTGTATAGATTGGATAAAATCGTTGAACTTATAGCCTATTCCTAAGTATATAGCCCAGCTGCAATACCTTTGAAAGTTACACCCTGAACCTGCTATCACGGGCTTTGCTCCTAACTCCTGCAACTCTCCATACGAAAAAAAGCTCTGATAATCTCCTCACGCTTTTTCAAAAATCCTGAGACCCATATATTGATTTAAGGGTTGGGATAGCCTTTTCAATTGCTTTGCGTTCACCTTCAAGTCATGCCATATTACACGATGTGCTTCAGGGGCTTCTGCTCGGAGTTCTAACATCTTTTGGATACGATCCTCTAATGAGTCTCTTTTTTCCTTGGCCGATGCTTGCAAGCCTAATGCTACATCTTTAAATAGGAGACCTTGCCCATGCTTATCAAACCCCGCGTCTAAGTGATTGGTAGGTATTTCATGCCAACGCAAATCTAATTCAGGGAGGATATACCCTATATCATCAGCTTCATTTTGGGTAATATCAGAAGGCTTTGTAACGAAAAAGTCCCCAAGAGGATACCCATAACCAAAAATTCCTCTTCTTTATGAGCATGTAGGGTGAGTTTGTCTGCTTTTGGTACTATCTCGTTTAAAGAAACGCGTTTTGGCTTGCGATACATCCATCACCCCTAAGAAATCAGCATAAGCCAATAACTCAATGTAATCATTAGGAGAAGGCGTGGCTGTGGCTACAAATCGGTATTTGATATTGTCTGCTCCTCTTCGTTGTTGCATTGGGCCGGCATCACCTGTAAATAACCTCATAAACTCGCGGAACGTTTTAGAACCTCCTAAACCTCGGAGGATACTCGCCTCATCAAGGCTTGCCACTTGAAAGTGTCGAGGGTCTAATTTGCCGTCTCTGATACTTTCATAGTTGGTGAGGTATATACCATCCTTGTCCTCTGTTTCCTCGATACGACGAATAAACTTAGGGGCTACCTCCCAACCAAGTATATTTTTAGCATCCTCGATAAACTCTTGTCGTACAGATAGCGGGCAAACTATTAGACCTTTGCCCCTCCTGCCTTTTTGGAGCATCACTCGTACTGCTTCAAGCTGGGTAACGGTCTTGTGTAGCCCCAAAAAGAAGCAAAAGCAGGCACGCCTACCACCCTCTACCATCCACTTTACCATTAATCGGTTGTGGGGCTTCATTCGTGGGTTAATCTCATCAAGGCTACAAGGAAACCCTTGCTTAGGAGCTATCTTGATTTTGTTCTTTAAAAATTCTTGATACTCGTTCATTTTTTTGATTTGAAATTAGAGATTTGATAAAGATTGCCGCGCGCTCAATCTCCTTTCAAATCGGTTGTTAATTATTTTTCTTTGTAATTGTGTAACTTCTCTCGTCTTATAAAGCGATTAACGGTTTCTTTCATTGCTTATTTTCTTTTTAAATCTTGCTTATTTATTTTTTTGCGTTGGTTTTTAGATAGTTAGGAATAATTTTTTTGCCTTGCTTAACGAGAGGTGAAAATTGCTTAATAATACCTCCCTTGTAAATTATTCACTTGTCTTTCTATCTCATTGAGAGAATTTAAATCATCAGGGGTTGGCAGGTATATGCCCGCTTCCTTACTGGCATAGTCTCTGAAATTATCAATAGCGGTTGTCATTTCCTTTGTGTTTAAATCTGCTGTGCTTCTCCACGCAGCCCTTACCTCTCCCGTTTTGTAATTCACATATTCAGTTAGGAATATTTGCGGATTAACTAACTTCTTAAATATATCTTGCTTCACGTATTCTGGGGTCTCTCCATATTCTAATGCAAACCACGAAAAAAAGGAGATGAATGTAATTGTTCTGTGAGTAGGTTCGCTTAGGCTTCTTTTCAGTGATTTCAAAGGTCTTTTTTTCTTTTCGATAAGGTAACCTAATCGCTCCTTTGCCCGTTGTATATCAAACTCGTTACTTGCGTTGAAAAATCATCGTCTTTTTAGCATTAATGAAAGGAATATTGCTGTTACCATAGCGTGAGTTGCTCTAACGTAGTCTTTACTAATGATTAGTAAAAAAATCTAAAAAAACAAGCATACTATTATCGTTATTAATTGTATCTTTTTCATTGTTATTATCTTTGAAAGCAAAGGCAGGACTCGAACCTGCTATTATCCCGATTGATACTTGCTTTTTGTTATACTAATTACCTAATATAACGGGCGTTCTGCCATCTGTGATGATTACTTTATTAGAAGTCTTACCTAACATCTCAATATATTGCTGCATTAGGATTTCTCTTGTAAGCCCTACCGATTGGACTTTGTTTGTTTCTGCATCTATCTTTGCCTTTTCTAACAGCATTCTTGAGGTCTCTAACTCGTTTTTTTACTCTATTAGCTTCTTGGATAGCCTTATTCCTATCTTCTACAGCTTTCAGCATTGAAGCAGGAGGTTTAAGCCCAGATGTAAGTGTAGTAAGGTCAAAGAATTTTGTTTTAAACTCCTCTTTCAATCTACTTTGTACTGATAGTTCAAACTTACCTAAGTTGTTCATAAGGCTGTCAGTGGTGTAGTTTCTTGCTTCCTCACGATAAGCATCAGTAACACGCTTGTTAAGTACATTAGCCTCTACATTGTCAAAGAACGTTTCAGGGTCTTGTATTCGGTAGTTTTTGTAATTGAACACAATCTCAGCACCTTTGCCACGAATAGGCGTATAAGTGTAGGAAGGATCTACGGTGAATACCCCTGCATCTTTTGCTGTGATTTCTACAACATCAGGGTCACCCGCTTGCTCCCACATGGGTACCTGATACAGCTCACTACCTGGGCCTAACATCCCTTGTGCCCCTGTTACAATTTTGAACGAATTGATACCATTTCGTCCGTACTCAGTCATTAGAACCCCTTCGTAGTTAGGTTCAGGTCTGTTACAACCCACTAAGGAGGCTATAACACAGAAAAGAAAAAAATCATCTTTTTCATTTGATATAAAAATTAAATTAGTTACTAAAAAACTTGTTGTAAGGGAAAACAATCAGTATAAGAGTTGCTACAAGTAAGCCTACAATCCATAAATAAGGGAGTTCACTCTAAATAACACCATTACTCCGTATGTTAATAACACTAACAGAATAATGAATGCTAATGCTCGTATTGCTATTTTTTTCTCATCATAATAAAGGTTTAGCAATTTCTAATAATTCTCTTTGGTCTTCAAGGAATTTATCTCTGATTTCACTTGTCTTAAAAGCTAAGACCCTTTTTATAACTATAATTTTTCACATTTAATCTTATCATTTTCTATGAGTATTACATGTTTATTTTTCATCATCATTTTTTTCCAATCAGGCTGCCAACCTTCATTGTAATACTCTCTAAGAATTGTTAGTTTTTCTAAGGGCTTCAAATGCAGAATAATTCTCATCTTTTTGTGAAATAGGTTGCTTTTTGAATCATCACTTATTGAAACAGTGTACTTATTGTTTTCTCGCAACCATTTGATAGCATCTTCAAAAAGTTGGTGCAGGTGCTTTTTGTTCAAAGCCTTGTAGTGTATAAGGTGATGTTGATAGAGTTGGAGTTTGTGAAAGAGGTCTCCATCTATTTGAAGTAATGTCATCTCCTATAAATCTACCATCTCCTGTATAACAATAGGTAGCTTCTCCATACAGAACACGTAAGCTCATGTCTGTCTTAACTTCTGTTATTTTTCAGAGGTGTTTTGCCAAAGAAAACTTCGTCATAGACCTCCATTCCTTCTTTAAATATTGTTTTTCATTTTTTTGTTATTATCTTTTTACTTTATCCAAAATGTCTAAATGACTTTGTTTGCTATCTAATAAATTACCTTCTAAGTCCCTATACATAAGTAAATTTTTCATCATAAACAATAAATCTATGTAGTAGATTATGGTCTTTTTATTGACAACTCTATTACATCTAACCAATAATCTTCATTATAGTTCCAATGATGTAAATGAAATCCTTTTTTTCCTCTTTAGTCGTTGGGTTTTTATTTTTTTGCAAGTTGTTTTTCAGGATATTTTTTTCCTTATATTTTTAAACGATATTTCTTTTTTTGTTTCAGGGTCTTTTTTTAATAATCTATAATTTAACCTATAGTATTTATCACGCCCTCTTTTTTTCGTTCTTTATCTCTCCATTCTTCGTCATTAGATAATTTATTATACCTATTAATAACGTTCCTCTTTACACATTCCTTACATTTATTAATATGCCCATCTTTTCATTCCTGAGTGGGTATAAAATTCACTTATAGATTTTTTTCTATCCCACATTCAATACATGTTTTTTTGTCTTCATAACTAAAAAGGTAAATTATCTCCTTCTTGATTATTTAATATCGCAGGGTTAGGCTCTCTTCCATGGTTATCAAAGAGCTGCGGTTGTTGTACCTGCTGAGTGGCTCTCTGTGGAGGAGGTGCAGGCGCTGCTTGTGCAACTGGTTGTTGTGGTGCTTGCTGTACTGGCTGCTGATTAGCTACATTAGTAGTCTGTACAAACTCAATTTTTCCAACCTTCTATGGTGTTAAAGTATTTAATCTCTCCTTGTGGGTTTTGTCCATTCACGCCCTCTGATATTGATATATACCTTTACATTTTGCCCCACTTGTAGATTATTGAGTAAGTCGCAACGCTGCTGGGTAAATTGAATGATGATCGTTTGTGGGTAATTTTTCCTCTGTTACTATCACTAAATCCCGCTTCTCAAAGCCATTTTTGTCCTATTATCTGAGAGGGAATATCTGTTTTATTCGTCCTTGTATTTCCATGTCTTTTTAATTTTATTTTATAATGATACTATCTTTTTCGGTAGCTTACTTCAGGAAGGTCTAACAGTTCTCCATTCTCATCTACTGGCAAAAAGCCCTTTTTTTCTCTATTGAGAAATGCAGATTTATATTTATCTTCTATCTCCTTGAGGTTATCAGCTGCTATTTGCCACTCTCTTATCCCTTTAAAGTTAAAAGGTACGCCCGCCACTTCTAACCTCGAATTTAGCCCCTTTATAAATACCCTCATTGTATTCTATTTGGGTGCGTATCTGCTCTTCATGCTCCTGCTCAAAAGGCTTTTTACGGCTTCGATGTACGCTTCACATTCTTTTTTTCGTCCTCTGAAAGCGAGGACAGCTTCCAATATAGGCATTTCGCCGTCCTCTACTTTTTGGCACTTAGCTACAAAATCATCTTGTAGCTGCTGGAATAATTGCTTACTGTACCCCATTTTTGTTTTTTTCATTTAAAAGTTCATTAATCCTTGCTTCTACCTCCTTGCTTACCTTGTAGTACTTCTTAACATCATTTACATGGGTTATTCTACCCTCACTGATAGCCTTACTTACATTAACCCATTCTTTGGTTACATTCTTATCTCTATCTACGATATTAAGCCAAGCCAACTCTTTGGGAGGTTCTTGGTGTGCGGTAGCACTTGCATTGTTTCCGTCATCATCATCAGCCCCGATACATACCAGCGATTGCAGTCCGTAACGCCCTGGCATAGGTAATTCAGACCCCTGCGCCTGGGCATCGTTCTGCCTTGCATATATCACCTCTGTAAGGCTCTCCATAGTCTGCCCGCTTTCATGTAAGAGGAGTGTTTTTACATAGTTCTTGCCCTCAATCGTTACTAATGGTTGTAATACTGCTATACCATGTTTGTTAAGTGTGGGTATCACCGCTTCACGTACTGCATTAAGGTCAGCATATTTGTTTTTTAGGAAGGGGTTCGTCGTCCCCTTGACGGCATTTGCCATTTCACTCTGTGCCTTGATAAATGCCTTTGCGATTTCTGTTTGGTACTCATTCATTTTTGATATAATTTTTGATTGTTATTCTTCGTATTGGCTTAGTCTCTCACGAAATTCAGCCGCTATATTCTGCCTTGCTACATCTATATAGTTGATATAGTCATTAATAGATACTTCACGGGTTACTTGGCTATCAATAGGAAGGGCTAAAAAACCTATCACTCTATCACTATCAGCCCCAAAGCCCCATATATGGTGCTCGTCTATGCTGTCAATCTGTACGAGCCAATCGCCTATTTCATAGCATTTGCCTTTTTCTACTGCTGTTTTTCATTGTTCTTTGCTTTTTAGTGGTTACTTTTTCAAGTGTATCGCCGTCATATAGTCCGTAACACTCATTGTTGAACTTCACCTTGACTATCTCAAGGCCATTGTTATTGACTATCTCTACAATTACCCCTACTTTGCCTTTTTGATTTGCAGGGTCTTTTTGGAATAAAGGGCTTACCCTTACTTTATCGCCTATTTTTCATATTACCATGTATAAGAAGTTGCTAAATCGGGGTATATATCAGTATCTCTAAACTGAAACTCTTTATTGGCTCGGTTGGTGAGTACTGTTGTTAATACGCTTTCTTGCATTTCAGTAACCTTAACCTCTTGGAAGTTGATGTATATATGTTGTATCTCTACACTGTGACAACTTGCATTGTTGCTACCCTCGCAATAAGCGGTTACATCATAATATATTGCACAGTACCAATCATCAGGATAATCTTCTTCTGTTATAAACTCACAGCTGAAAGACCTGTTACTGTCTTCGTGCAAGTCCAATAAATCGCTGTAATAATAGCGTTGCTTGCGTTCTTCATTGAGCACTCGCTCAAATTCGGTATTTGTCATTGTTCTCATCGTAGTATGTATCTAAGTTGTGATTCTCTAAGGAGTTCTTTTAAGGAATGTAGTGCTAAGCAGTCGCTATATGCTTCTTTTTGCTTGTTTGTTAGCTCACTATAACGGCGCTTTTCGTAGCACAAATAGCCGTCAATCACTTGTAGTTGCTGGTCTTGCACTTTTTTTGACTTTTTTTCTTGCAAGAGAATAATTTTTGTAGTAATTTTGCCATGTTTTAATGTTATATTTATCGCCCCCTCGTGGGGCTTTTTTATTTTCTACTTCTGTTTTTCTCATACCCCTGAGCAAATTCCTTTATCTCATTAAAGGAGTACTTAGGATGTCCTTTGTCATTTACTCTGTAAAAGCACCCTTCACGCTCCAAACGGGTAACTGTCTGCTTTTTCTATATTGAGGAAGTCTGCCACTTCCTTTATACTCATTAAGCTGTCTTTTGGGCGCTCTCTTTGCACTCTCCTTATAGCCTCTGCGTACTGGTCTATGCTGTCAGGTAGCAGCCCCATAGCCTTATTGAAATCCTCTACCTCCTCAAGGGTTAGGTTCTTATAAGTGTTTATCGCATATTCTACTCGTGTCATAGTTTGTCTGTTAAGTCGTTTTTGGTTAATTCCAAATTCTTTATATATCGGAACAAGTGTTATATTGAGTAGCTTGTTGCTTCTCCTCTTAGCCAGATCTAACACAGCAGCCTGTTTCACATCAAAAAAACAACGCTAATCGCAAACTAAGCTGATTAGTCTTTCTTATAGCATTAGAGGCTTTCTCTGACAGATCCCTCAGTAATATTATTCCTATAGTCTTTTTGCTGTCTTTTTTTAACTTTACTCACTTTTTTTCATTGCTGTTTTAATTTTTTTATCCTTATATTTTGCACCTATAAAAAAACAAAATGTATTTTTATATCTCTGTTTTGACACTGCAAAATTACAAACAATTACTAACATAAACTAACATGACTATATAAATGTTTGTTAATGTTAGCGTTAAAAGTTTGCAAGTAGTTGGTTTTTAAATAATTAGAGTTGTGAAAATATATTTTCCAAAAGGAGGATATACCTATCTTAGACTTGATTTTTATCAAGCCTTATTATCTTAAATAAGGAGTTAAGTGTGGCTGATGATCTTGTAAAAGACTCTTGCAAATTAATACAAAAAGACATGTCTAAGGGTTTTAAATTATATAGAAAAAAACCTTTTTATTCATTATGTAGATATATTTGTCCTTCACCAAGTAGGAACAAAGCAGGAGACAGAAACACTTACATTGCTTAAAGCTAATGAAAAAAACCCTGCCTTTCTATAATCAAGGAGGGTTTCAAGAGTTATACAATCAATTTGTAAAAAAATAATGAGTACAATGATAAACAAAATGTATTAGTAAGCTTTCACAGATTGAGGAAATCAAACGAAATAAAACTATATCATGGATAGCCCTCATCGTATCTGTACTATCTTTTAATTGTTAGTATCATAACGATGGTATGTACTTAAATAATCTCATTACATCTCGTTTTTTTCTTTAGCAAATTCAAGCCCTTTGTGAGCAGCGAAGTAATCCAAAAGCTCTGTAAATAAATGCTTGTTCTCAGCCATTTTTATAGTGTAGCTCAAGCCGTGATTCCAAAGCATCTACATAATCCTTAATATCCTCCAAGTTAGAAGGAGAATACTGGGTAATTGTGATATTCTGTGCCTTTGGCGTTGGAGTTTCCTTAATTTTGTTTTTTTCAAAAGACACAATTCAAAGGATTGTTTCTTAATCAATGTATTTACTTGATTAATACTGTCCCTCATCTCAAGGGATACATATACCATTAATACTATGATTAACAGCAGAAGAATACTTATAAAATACAACATAACTATATAATTTAAAAACGCAACAAAGGTATGAAAAAAATAATTTAGACACACAAACAAATGTTAGCACTGAAAGCGCTAAGCGATTAGAAGAGTTGATAACTTATTTGAAACTATCTTACAATAAATTTGCTGTTGAAATAGGATTGAAAGACAATGTGAAAATATACCATGTGAAGAATGGACGAAATGATATAAGTGCAGATTTGGCAAACAATATTGTAAGTAAATATCCTTATGTTAGCTATGAGTGGTTACTTAGAGGCGAAGGCCCTATGCTAAAAAGCCTCCCCCTTAACCCTCACCCAACAAAAAAACATACTCAAAAAACTAAAGAAGCTCTTTATATCACTGAGAAATAGGATTACCAAAGACCAGCAGCAGGTATTCAAGCAATATGAAGCGCTACTATCACAAGGAGAGACCATAGTAACACATGAACTCATTGAGGAGATAGCCTCCACCTTTCCTGACATCAATAAGGAATGGCTTACTGCTAATAAAGGTACTATGTTTCTCTCTGATAATGCCCTTATCAATGGAAAGGACTTAAATCATTCCATTAGCAAGCTCAAGTCAAAAAAATGGCACTGAGGAAGTATCCCCGTAGCTGAGCAGAATTATATGATTGTCGAATACGCTGACCTCGCTGTCTCCGCAGGCATGCTCGGAGGTGATTTCTCTGAGGCGTTCGTGGAAAGCCTACCTGAGACACACAAGCGACTTATCCCTCGTGAGTACAACGAAGGGAATTATCTTGTGGTGCGTGTCAATGGGGATAGTATGGACGATGGCTCTAAGCGCTCCTTATCTGATGATGATGAGATCCTTATCCGCCTTTGGACAGACTCAATAGACACACTGCCTATCCGTAGCAAGCTCTTTGTGCTTACCACTCGCAGCGGTCATATTGTGAAACAAATAACCAAAATAGACCATAAAAAACAGCAAATCACCTGTCATTCGTTCAATCCTCTATATCCTGACCAAATCGTGGATTTTGACGAGGTAATACAGCTTTTTACCGTGGAGAAAAATAGTTAATTCAAAAATCAGATTTTTAATCAATATATTACCATGAGAAAAACATTCATCCCTCTACTCCTATCCTTATGCCTTGCTTGTTCCAAGGATGGTGGGGCATCTAAAAAAGACAAACACACTAGAACCCTTGAAAAAGGGGAAAGAGTGTGTGGTCAATACAACGGAAAAACACTTTATACAGGCCCTCGTGGAGGTTGTTATTACTACCAAGATGATGGAGAGAAGACATACGTAGATAGAAGTAATTGTAGTTGTTTAAAGTAATAATTTTTTTAAAATGAAAAACTAATCGTATTATTTACCTTTCTTTGCATTTCTTGTGCCAAGGAAACAAAAGAAGATGATCCACAAGTAGCACATCTTAAAAAAAGAGCCTTGTTGGGACAACTTGGACTTATTATTATAAATATACTGATGGAGACATTGATGTTAGTACATATACATTCAAAGATTATAATTCAGGGTGTCATAGATCATGTATATGGTAATAATTCACGTAGTCATGTGTTCTCATATAAATATGAGTATCCTAACTTATATGTATCAGATGAATATAATCGTTTTTACTGAATATAGAATGAAGAACCCTTACAAAGTAGATGCTTATAAAAAAAGAGATAATATTCTCTATTGCTAAGCTTCCACTTAGACAGGGAGAACAAAGATAGTATGCAGCCCTATTCATTTGAAGACCTTGTCAAAGTACCTATTAAAACAGATGAGGCATTTCGTAAAGAAATAACAGAGTGGGTGTCTGAACGATCAAAAGAAAGAATGTTATTCTTTCAGATGAACACTGGTGAATGGGGAGTGTTTAGTAGGGATGGAATTTATTAATACCTTACAAAAAGGCAATGATTACTTTATTGTGTCTTATAATAAGTTAGAATACCCTAATATATATCTAAAATTAGAGTATTTAAAAAGAAGTCCCCAAAAGATACAACTCTTTTTTTATAATGCTGATAATAAATGGTTCATAGAGGATAGAGATAGAGAACCTATATATGACAAAGCTATCTTTAAAAAAACAATGATATAGATATAGAATTCAACGGAGAAACATTCCACAGAATTGATAGTAAGTATTAAAAAAACCCATTACGGGGCTTTTTCTTCTAAAAAAACTACAATAAAGAGCAAAAAAATAATTATGAAAAACAATCCAAATATAATCTTTCCTTATCACTTGCTTATCTACTCGTACTGCTCTCGTTTCCTTTTCTGCCCTTTTTCATCACGCTGCATGCTCATTTTTTTATATCATTTTTTTAGTATAGTTGCTTCTTGTATGAGGGACTTTTGACCAGCACTATTTGCCTTTTATACTTACTTTGCCTCCTCGTACTGTGATAGTCTCATTTGTTCCATCTCTGATACGGTTAAAATACAGCTCTTTTGCGTTTCCCATACTATCTTTATCACTCTCAAGAACAAATTCCATATTCTCAATAGTGGATACATCAAAGATGGTTGTCTTTTCACTTCTTTCAGTAGTGGAAACACTATCTTTTTAACTGAAACACGCTCTTTGCTATTTGTTTTTGTCTCTTCTTTTCTTCATTTTTCCTGCTACCACAACTCAGTAGTAGCAATAATAGGAGAAAATACACTATTCTTTTTCATGTTTTTTTATATTAATCTAATTATTGACCATTTGCCTTGTAATCATCTCTATAAACTCTATCGTAACACTTATATCGTACGTCTCACTTGGCTCGTTGAACTTCACATTACCTCCCACTACCTCCACTCGCTCCCAATTCGTGAAGAACTCATTTTCAAAGAATCTCCGTACCTTATCTCCCTTGTACAGATATACTTCATTGGAGGTATATAAGTCCTTCACTTCCTCTATCTCATCAGCTTGCACAGGGTATAAGACTACTGAGCTTCCAAGTCTGCTCTCCACTAAGTCCTAAGTGCTTACGAGTAATATTCCCGTTCTTGTGATAGTCCCAGCTACCCCTGCTCTTTGTCTTTATCTCATGTTCGTGATCACTTGAAAATAACCAATAACCCCATGAGCCGTAACTTGTCCTCCACCGTAAGAATATTCCACACTCATCTATCTCTCTGGTTACCTCTCCTCTTGGGTAATACGTCTGATTACCCTCTGTAACACTTGACTTGGTACGAACCACATTAAAAGCCCCTCCTATTATTAAATTCCCATGCCTACCCTCTACATCTGCGGTATAAGTGTCTATCTGAGGGTAACCTACAAAATAAGGTTTTCCCGCCCCCTTCGGAGCTAATCGCTTATTCCTCTCTATCAGAGAATGATTAATACTGCTATCTATAATAGATAATCCAAAGCGAATGCTGCTTAATTTCTTTTTCTCCTTCCTCCTACTCCCTCTATTCCTTACCATGCAATAGATGTCAATCTCTATATATGCATCAATAGAAGGGGCAACTCCTAATGAAGGCATACCTCGCCTAGTGCTCCTCTCATAGTGCTCAAGCATCACCCTTTGCAGCAGTAATCGCAAATCTACATCTGTAACCTTATCCTTAATGACATACTTCACTGGGTCATAAGTTTCAACTTTTATCGTAATTATCTCAGCGTCCTCTGTAGTCCCTCTTTTTTTAAAGGAAAAGGTATAAGGGTAATGTATGCTCGTATAATAGTCGTATGTTATTGTAAATCCTTCGTGTGTTATCTCCATAGTTGTCCTTATTAAGCGGCCATCTCCTCTATGACCTTGATTATATCACTACTAAATTGCACAGTGTACCATACTCCTACCTTGTCTATAATGTCCTGTATCCGCTCGGCTGTGATAACTGCATCTATAAACTCAGGTTTGCCTCCTGCCTTAAATCTCCTTGTGCCTTCCTGACCTATCTTATGAGCAATAGCGTAAGCTAATGATGATACACTTATCTTCTTTTCCAAAGGACGTATGCCTTTTGCTTGTATCCATTCCTCTATAGCCTTCACGGGGGTATCTTCCCTGTGCCCTCCCATGCTGTACGTAGTAGGTGTAATCTACCCCCTCAATCCTACCTACCAACTTGCTACCTTCTCTCTCTACCACCACCTTCAAGCCCTCAGCCCAACGACCACTGGCTCGCATGCCTAAGTTATCATACTTAGCCACCATCTCCATTACTATCTTACCTAACTCCTCATCAAGAATATCTTTTACATTCATCACCTACCACTTTTAATTTGGAAAATTACCAGCACACCGTCAAAGTTCGTATCATAGAGATTAATCACCTCTAACATCCGCCATTGCAATATATCATACTCCCAGCAGAAAGCCTTAGCTATCTTCATTACCTCCTCCTTACAACGCTTGATATACCGCTCATACTTCCCCTCGCTGTCATTGTTACCCTCTTGATCATCATACACTCTATCAAAGTCAGATACCATAAGTAGCAACAACCGCCCATTATAGGTACGTCCCACCTCTTGACTATCTTCAAAAGATACTAACTCCTCCAAAGGGTCAAGGAAAAGGTAAAAATCCTTAGCCTCTACCCGTTCCAAGTTGCTAAAATCATCACGTCCGTAGTCAAAAGCCCAGTTATTGCTCCTCGCTATCTGTTGTAGTTTCTCTTTCATGGTTATCTATTGTTAAGTCCTTAGCCCCCTTGCTTTATATCATCAAAGAAATCTTTCAATTTACCCTCTCTTTCATAGTTATATAGGGCTTTCATGATGAACTGAGGGGGATATTTACCACCAGTAAGCACAAATACATTCTTAACAATCTTACTCACTGGGTACATCAGTGTCATAAACTGTACCACACTCTGAAATATTTTTCCTGTCTCTGTCTCATTAATAGGAATGCTCAGAACTGAAAGGGATATATACACAACTGTTATTACAAGCATTATCGTTGCATTGCCTGTAAGGAAGTGCTTAATATCAAAAGTCCCTGCCTTTGCGTGGTATATAGCCCCTACTACCATATTAAGAAAGAGAATAAAGCTAATTCCCACAAAGAAAAAGCTCATTTTTCTCTCTCCAAACAGAGAAATAAGAGTAAAGCATCAACAATGGAATACTCTTAAAGAAAGCAACGAAAAAGTAATAAATCCTATCCCTCAGCTGTATCTTATCATCAAAGTAATAGAGCAACACTATAGGTGCTACCCATGTAGCTATTTTGTTCTTCGCTTTCAGCAATCGCTGAAATAATTTGTTCATCGTATTTGTCATTTATCATTAGTCATTATTCGTTCAATCGTCCTAATCACCTTCTTAAGCCGCTCCGCGTACGTTGGCTCCGTAGCATACCCCTGCCTTGGCAACCTCTTCGGCAAACTTGTACGGGTCTGTCTTCACCTGTAATGCCTTAGCGTAGCGCTTATTTGTAAGGAACAGCTTAGCGTGATCTGTAAAACTCTCCTCAGCAGTGTCATACTTGCGGAACCAGTCCTTAACCGTGTACTTATACCTGCCGTCAGGCCGTTTTTCTATACTGATGATAACGGGGAATTTAGCCTTGTCTGTGTCGCAGATCTCCGTGGTTTGCACCAGTTGCCGCTTTTCAGCAGGCATACTCTCTTTGGCTTTCACGCCAAACATCATATTCCCAGGTGCGCTCTTCCCCACCCTGTCTCCAACGCGGATTGAGCCAATGTAAATAGCGCCGATATACCCGTCTTCCGCTCCGTCTCCCGCGCAAAGGGTAGGTATTTTTTTATAAATTCTTCCATGATTATTTTTAAGGTTATAATATATTCTTAGAGGCTCAAAATGATACGAAAAAAATCAAAAAGCCTGCCTATTCTTTATGGGTAGTATGGAGTAAAACCTTGATTACCCAAAAACATTTCTATTGCGTCTAATCTTCTTTTTTTATATTACTAATTTCATCTGAAATATTTCGCCCTCCTATCAAAACGTTAGAGCTGATTTCTATTGACGTCCCATATATCCTCACAACATCTCCCGTAATGGTTGTTTCTTTTTCCTCCAAGGGCTGCATTTCCATTAGAGTAAAGATCTAATTGTTTATCTGCTCGAAAAAGTTATAGTCTTGGCCTCTCCTTGCAAAGTATGTACATAGCCTCCTCCTTTTTCTTCTTATATACACACCCTCGTCAGATTCTAAAGCAAGAATTTCAGTTGTTCCTATTGACATATATTTTTCCAAATATATATATGGACTCATCGGAAGTCATAAATACAGTGTCGTTTTTCAGCTATATCAAGCAGCTTTTTCAGTTTCTCAAAAATACCCTGCTTTTATCCACTTTCCCCAGACAGCAAAGCCTCTAAGTTTTTATTAGCCTTCACCTGAGTGATAATCTCCTGCAATGTGTCTAACGCTGTGTCATCTACGGTTAGGGTTTCTCTGATAGCCGCTATCTTTTGTTCGAGTTGGTCAATGAGTGTCTTTAAGGCCTGTCCTGTCCCTGTATAACCTCCCTTGGGCAATAGCCCTGATATATCCACATTCCGCAATCCCTCCAGCTTGGTGCGTAGTTCATTGGTGAAGTCATTAGATGAGAGTACCTTTCCAGGCACTTTATCTACCTTCCTACCTATGGAGGTGTGCAAGTCATCAGCCGTACCTGTATAACTCCCTTTGTCTAACTTTGTGTAAAACAACCCCACTATCTTATCTCTGAGCAACCTAAGCACCGCCGCTACTCGTGTCTTTGTATTACCTCTATTCTGTGTCTCTCCCTCTATCTGATTGATTATATTGTCTATCGCTGTCATAGTCTATTCAAATGTATCGTCAAATGTATCGTCAAATATTCTAAAAGTGTTATCCCTTGCAAAGGCCCTGTCAAAGGCTCTCTTTGTGTTTGCCCAATCTAAATCATTGATATAGTAGCATACTCTAACCTCCTTCACATGGCTGCCTAATGTAAATCTTATCATATTCTCCTTGTAGTCCCTTGTAAGGCTTGTGAGTTTTAACCCTGCATCGTAACCTAACACCTCAAACCCAGATTTGTTGAATGAATGCTCGTTCGTCTGCACTACTGCTACAAACGTCCCTCTCTGCAACTCCTCCAATAAGTCCATATGCTTCTTAGAGAAATCATACACCCGCAAATCCAATTCATGTGTATATCTGTTAGGTGTATATCGCTCCCTCCCCGTGAAGTGCTGCTTATATCCCTCTACTATATACCCCCTTTTTCTCATCCTTGAGTTGAAAGTTATGTAAGAGCACTCCACTCCGTGTTATCTTTGCTCTATCTATGTCTGTGAAGTTAATCAGCACTACCTGATTATAGATGCCTTTCAATGGGATATACCCACAATCAAAGCTAATCCCTTCACTAAGTCCCCTTATACATTGCATCTCTATTATTAATCATTAGTAGTTTGTCATTAGTCTCTATATAAGTGTTATCCTTACCCTTCCTCTGTGATCCTGCTCTCCACACCTACCCTCCTGACATCGCCCCCACTCAGGAAATTGCTGCTTATGCCTCTCAATGTATCGCTTGCAGTCCTCCCACAACTCATTCGCATTCTGTACATACAGCCCTCGCAAGTCTCTCGCTCTGACTGACTAACACCCTCACCGTCCTGATATACCTTGCCCCTTACCCCATAAGGGGTATCTATCTGATGTCCTGTAAAGATATACCTTGCATAAGCAAAGTATGCCAGCACTGCCTTTAAGCCAGCAAACTCATACTTTCTCCCCTCGTAGGTGTAGCTACCACCGTCTAAAAGTAAGGCATAATCTCTCTGTGGTGTCTCACTCACCAAGTCCTGATAAAAGTCCTCGCATACCAAAGGCTTCAGGTCAAATACCTGCGACTCTCTTGCGTACCTCTCAAAGTCTTCTACTTTTCTGAAAGCAGAAACACTCAAGAATTTGCTTACACTTGCCTTATCTATTAGTATTCTCATTTTGTCATTAGTAATTGGTCATTATATCAAAAAGCCCATTATTAGAGATAGGTCTCACAAAGTTATCAAACAGCTCCTCAAATAGCTCTTGCACGTCCTGCCGCTCCTCCTGCATCTGCTCCTGCATGAACATACGCGCTTCTTTCAGACTCTCTCCTGATGTGTTACCCAGCTTGCCTCTACATAATCAATCAGCACTGGGGATATTTCCATAGGTCTTCCTAATGTTATTAGCGGTCTTCTTGTCTGCATATTCGAACAAATCAGCCTTTACATTACTCTCTATAGGTTTGACTAATACCTGCTCCTCCAGCTTATCCCCTCTGACCTCTAATTCAAAATGGAATACACTCTGCTCCGCTTCCACCCCTATCGAGCGCCTCAAGTTATCCCTGAACTCCTCCCGCTCCTCTTCACTCCCCATAGGAGAGGTGACAAAGGCATACGTCCCAAAGAACCCTTTCTTAAAGCCATTCCTTGTGTATTTAGCTGACAACATCTCACTCTCACAATCCAGTAGAACCACATCTGCCCAAGCCAAAGGATAACTATCATTTCTATCAAGGTTCAAGAAATACACCTGCCCCTTGTAACTCTCCCAGCCTCCTACTCGCTCTACCTGTGCCTGTATCACTTCAGGACGGGGGTCATACATGTCTATTGTCGTTACCTGCTTGTCTATTTCTTTCTTGTCCTGCAAGCTATCCCAATTGTTGTATATCAGTACCTTCCCTCGGTAATTGTTGCTATCCTTTTGCCCCTAATCGGCAATAGCGATAAAGGGAGCACCTGCACACTTGTCTTTTGATACAACTGATTATAATTCACATGCAAGAATGCCCCCTTATGATAAGAAATACTCCTTGCTACCTTCTTCAATAAGTCATTCGGTGTCTCCATCCTATCATTGATATACAGCGTATCCTTCCTGAATCGCTCCCGCCGCTGCTTAGCATCAGCACGAGCCATAGCCTCCAAGGCAAACCCTTTCCCATAGATAAAGTCCGCTATCACTCCAGCACAAGCCCTCGCTGTAGCAGAACCGCCTACCAACAATTCAATCATTGTTGGGTAGTCGTTCTTCTCTCCATTGGCCAAGAACGGATAGCCTTTGTACTTATTGCTCTCCGTTCTTCTGCTCTCCCTATGTAGCTCCACTGCTGTAACCTTTGCCATTGCTCTCTAATTATTGAGTTACTTCCTCTGTTTCTCCGCCTTGTTCTGTTTCTTCCTGATCTGTTTCTCCGCCTTGTTCTGCATCAGCATACTCCTGTACTAATTGCTCCCAACCCTTTGGATATTTTTCAAAGTTTGCGATTCTATTGGGGTTAATAGATAAGTACCTCAAGGCTACATCATTAGTCAATGTGTCATTATTGAAGAACTCACTACTACCAAAGTCCATAGCAAGGAGTGTATATCCCTCTCAATCTGAATGCACCCTCTTGCAGGGTGCTGTCTGTGTTTTTTTGATTTTTCTTTGCCATTTCTGCTGTTTTTAATTGTAATTCTCTTAGTCTATATACCCCATCTCGTGCCAACTTATCCCAGTAGCCTGCCAGCTTCTGCGGACAACTTGCACAAGGGGTGTTATCATTGAAAAGATAAGCATAAAAGGCGATGAAAGTCTCTTTATCCTCTCCCACCGCCTTCTCATAACCTCCTTTCAACAAGCTATTTAATCTTTCTTCTGTAAAGTCAGTCATTTGTCATCATCTATTAGTCATTTGTCACTCATCATTAGTCACTATCTAAGCTAATTTGTTGTCAAATTTGCCCTTAGTAGTAGCATAGTCAGTATCCAACCACCTTAGTGCTGTCTTCGGCTCCTTCTGATTGTTCGGAGTTCCCAATGTGAGTTTATATACACCCCCATTCGTACGCCCTTCACCCTCTGTAGCCTCTAAACCAATATAGAAACCATACACATCAAAGGTATTTTCCAGTGATTTGGTTTTATTCTGCACTACTGCCACTACCGATGCTCCTGCTACTATCTTATCTATCTGGTCGTAATCCTCCTGACTCTTCCCATACAGATTAAGAACCAAGGCATGCTTGTGACCGTTGAAGTCATCATCAGAGATTTCAGGCTTGGTACTCACCGATATATGGCTCTCCTTGGCATATTCCACCTTGTAGAGCCGTCTTTCCTGTCTTCAGCACCAAGGATTTAATGCGATTACCCTCCACTTGAGTAGCTCCCAAGTCTATATCATCTCTATTGATGAGCAAAAGGCTCAATTCTACTCCCTTAATCGTGTCATCACAATCAAAGCCGAAGTCCTTAGCTATCTTATTAATACATTGTGCCATTTTCTTTAATTTATTAATTTGTTAATTTGCCAATTATATAGGTGAGTTGCCCCACCTATATATTTGTCATTAGTCACTACTAAACTGCCATTGCGCCAGTGGTTGGCATTACCCTCTGAAAGTCCATTCTGTAAGCCGCCTTGATATACACATGCTCATCGTCTCCTCCGATGTACTCTATATCAAGGTTACTCAATGAACCCAGGCTATCCACACCTAACTGACATTCTGATTTGTCAAGCAGAATAATACGATGAGGATTGTGCCACTTCGTACCATTGGAAAAGTCCCTTTGTATGATGTAGTCAAACCAGCGGTGTGTAACCACCTTAAAGCCCTCAAAGGTCATCGTCTCATAACCACTCTCCATCTTAGTGAGTGTCTCCTCATTCTTGTACTCACTTCTAAGATAACGAGACAAATTCTTTGCCATAGAGTATGTCATTAGGAAGATAGGCTCTGAACCATCTGCAAAGGTCAAACCGTCTGCCTTGTCCAATAACTCTGTACATGCCTTAAAGGCTGTATCACGAGCCAATGCCTTCTGAGCGGCAAAAGTGGCTTGTGTATTCTCATTGATGATTACCCGCTTACTTGGGTCAGAGGTAATAAAAGATTGAAATGATGCAAATAGACCATTCAATACATTGTAGTTCTCCTTCGCTACTCCTGTGGTCAATTCCTCATTCCCTGAGCCTGAACCCACATTACTCGCTTGAGTGTCTCCAAAGAAAGCAAACTTATTAAAGTCTGCATTGATGGTCTTCTCCAACTGACTGGCCAAAAAAATACAACGAATTGGTCACCATCTATATGGATCTTATCAATCCCCTTCACATTGCACCATTGCAGGATAGACTTTTCAAAATCTGCATAACACTGCTTAATTTTAACCCTCAATGCCTTAGGATCCCACCACCCAGTACGTACAGGAATGCTAAAAGGCACTGCTGCCATACCACAACCTGTATCCTTGCGTGTTACCCCTTCTGTGTGTCCGTAGTAGCCGAACTCAGTCTCCTTTGTTACATTCTCTACTACTGTCATAGCCTCTTTAATACCGGCTAATCCCAACGAGCGCTCCTCCAACAAGTCCTTAATGTCCCTGATGTACTCTTTGACCCTCGCTGGCTCTTTAATAAAGTCTTTTATTGCTGTTGCCATATTCTTTCCTCCTTTCTTACTTCAATTTCTCGTATAATTCTTTCAGTTCCTCAAAAGAGCGTCTATTGCTACCATTGGCAGGCTCCTGACTTTTTACCCCTTGGGTCTTCTGAAGAGAAGCTGCTCCCTGTCTTCTTCATTCGCTCAAACTCCTTAGAGATACCCTCTACCTTATCCATTACCGCCTTCAAGCAGTCTGTTACAGTCTTGGCAAACTCCTCATCTACCTTCTCTGTCTCCTCCTGCTTTTCTCGGATTTCCTTAATCCGTCCACCCTCTACTACAAGGGTGCTTTCATCTTTCAAAAGATATTCCCCATCTGACAAAAGCACTCTCATCGCTCTGACCCTCCGAGGTCTTCTTCTTCACTTCATCACCCACCGCTGGACTTTCTCCCTCTGTAACCACGGTGATAATATCACCATTAGCTAAGGTCAAATCTACATCAAATACTTTCGCTTCACTGACTTTCTTTTTAAAGTCTGTCATAAAAGCCAAAAGCTCCTTAACAATTTTATTCATATGCAATTTGTTTTTATTATTATTAGGTTGTCTATTGAAAAAAAGCCCATTCGTGGCTGCTGGGTCATCTACCAAGTCGGAGGCTACCCAATCTATGAGCCTCAAACCCATACCTACAAGCTCTTTATCTCCCTCCTTGTAGATTTCATCTACAATATCAGCTTCCACATATATGGAGTTTCCAAACATCTCAGGACACTCCTGAGCCATTCCCATAACGTAGTCAAACAAGCTAATACCTCTCCCCGTTACCTCTGTCTTTCTTGCTATCTCAGCAAGGTACAAATCACCAATCAACCGCCCCTCTGTTACATTGAAATTCTTGTACTTTCCCGTGAAAGAGCCAAACGAACCGCCCGTAAAAGAGGGATGCTCAAACCGAGCCTTTATCTCTCCCTTCTTGTTACCAAAGTCTTTCAACTCACCAAGGAACCGTTCTGAGAAGTAGTAACCATTCTTGTTCAACCCCATATTAGCCAATGCCACCCCATAGATAATGCCTTTCTCACTATCTACACGGCTAACATCACCTTTTTCATTATATGTATTAAACTTCAATTCCATGCTACAAAGTTACATAATGCTTGACTATAATAGTGCTAACAATAATTAGCACTATTATATAAGGATATTTGTTACCTTTGCACTGTTATTAACCTAAAGATGTAATCTTTAGGAAGGTTGCAGTTTATACATTAATTAAAAGAAAAAGCGTACCACCTACCATGGTACGCTTTTTCTGTTTTTGTTGTTATACTTTCCTATCTTACTTCCTCTTCATACATCACCTCTCCAGTCTCATTACACACTACCTGCACAACGCCTCCCTTATAGTCAGCAAAGTAACTATGATTACTCCCGTTGAATGCTAATATGTAATTCTTACAATAATCAAAGGTGCTTTCAAACCCCTTGCTATTACTAGCTGTGTCATCATTAAAGACTACATCATAGGTTCTCTCAGGTATAGCTTTCAGAATATCATTCTTTTTGCCCTTCATTGAAGTAAGTGATAACTATTTCATCACCTTTTTATCTCATAATCCCTCTTGTCTAAGTTTTTACCAACCCACTCCTTATTGATAACGTCGTTTTTTTAATGCTAAACTTTTTCATGATTTTTGTTTTTTTAATCGTTCTTTTGTTCATTCTTTTTTTGTTCTATCAACTCCTTATATCTTATATAGTAATAGAACATATTCTTAACAATATTACTCATCGGGCGTGTCCCATTTATCCACGCCGATAGATTAGACATCTCTAATCCCGTGTCATTATTAATATCTTTAATTCGTATATGCAACCTATATAACTCCTCCTTGAGATAATCCACCGTAATTACATCACTATCTACCTCCTTTAAAGGAATAACCCCTACATGTATCCTCTCTGGGCAAAAAAATCCTCTGAAAACTCTCTAAATAGCTTCTTAGTCCTCTCTACTATTTCCCTTTCTGAAAAGTAATCTCTCTTGTAATTCTTCCCCTGCCTCGCCTCTACAATAAGAATCCCATCCTTATACTGCTTTTACCTTGAATGTGAGATTATCAAATCGCTTATACAAGGCCGCTCCCGCCTCTAATCGCTCCCTTTGCCCATCCTCTAATCCGAGCAAATGAATATTTTTTTACTATATTTTTCCATGTCGATATTTTTTAAAGAGGAGGGTTTCCCCCTCCTTGTGTTCTACAAATAAACAACCTCTCTTTTATCTAAATCATAGATAGCTATCTGATTGTTTTCAAGCCCTTTCTTAACAGCTTCATCTCTATTCTTGTAGAGCCTTGAAGCATCAAAGTAGTAACTTTCATTCTCTTTCCAACCTCCCACTAAGGTATTATGAGAGATTGCATACTCAAGCACTCTTTTTAACCCCTCAACTCCCGAAGCTGTCCTGAGTTTCTTTTTTTCTGCTACCACGAACCCGCCTTCTGTTACGAGTTTCCCTTGCAACGTTGCAGTAAATCCATTGGGATTTTTCATCTGCGATTTTTAAGAACATTTCTAACATAATATACATTTTTATACTGCTGTAGCAGTTGTTATTAGATAGTGCAAAAGGTACTACAAAAGTTTGTAAATAGCAAACTTTTTTTCAAAAGAAATTTTTATGTCTAATAGTGTTAAACTTTCTCTTAAAGAAATTAACTAAATAGCATAATCCATATTGCATACACATTTATGCCGTTTTTTTAGCCTTTCAAGAGCTTTGCTCGTTACAAAGTACAGTCCCTCTACACGTTCTGATTTGCTAATGCCTTGTCCTTTGAGAGGAATGCTTGTGCGTACAGAGTAAGAACCCACATACACGTACTCATATACTACCTCCGCTCCCTCCTTATTGTATTCGTTCACAAATCGCACTATTGCTCTCTGATGATTACCTTTTGCCATGCGATAACTGGTAGTGGTTTGCTCAAAAAGAATGTTAGAGTTTCTAATATCTGTTACAGCGGTCTTATAACATTTGCCATCACAATCATACATGGTACTGATATAGTATCTATCTGCAATCTGATTAGTAAGGTTCAATTCTGGTTTAATCATCAATGTCATAATTCAATTAATTTAATTGTTAGCTAAATAGTTCAATAATTCTTCTTTGCTGCTGAAAATTTCACTTTCATTAAATGTGTTATTTTGATAGTTAAATATTTTTGTAAGTAATGCTGGTGCTATTATCATAAGCTACTAAGTGAATGTCTATGACTGCAATTTCACCGCTTTTTTTATTCTATTTTTCGTGCATAAAATAGACTTTTTTGATTAGTTGAGTATTTGGTTTCTACTTTCATTTTGGTAGGTGTTTTTAGGTGTTACTGATTATATTGAGTGATCTATGTTGAGGGTGCATTTATATTGTGTTTTTAGCTTTTCGAGGGCTTTTTCAGTGGCAAAATACAGCCCCTCGGTTTGCTCTGATTTAGTAATGCCGCGCCCTTTCAGTGGCAAAAGTAGTACGTACAGCATAACAGCCATAAGAATACTGATAGACGATTTGCGCCCCTATTTGGCTTGCTTTATTAACGTAGGTTTCTAATGCTCTCTGATGGTTACCTTGTGCCATTCTATAGCTGGTGGTGGTTTGCTCGAATAGAATATTGGCGCTTGTTATATCTGTTACAGCGGTCTTATAGCATTTGCCATCACTATCATACATGGTACTGATATAGTACTTATTAGCTATGTGGTCTGTTAGGTTTAATTGAGGTATTATAGTAGGTATCATAGGTTGATTGATTTAGGTGTTACTGATTGAAAAAAATAGAGCCTTTTTTGCGCCTTGCTCAGGGGCTTTTTGTTAGAGTTCTATTACATCTGAATATTCTTGATACTTTTTGCTTTAACAAGGTAAAAATACTTGATGAATTTTTTGTTCATTTTCTTTTTGAGAATGTACCCTCAAGGGCGGGGCATTCGAGGTTAATATTAAGGGCATTAAGCAACGCATTAACGCAATCTTGTAATGTTTCATTGAGAAAATTCATGTCTTGCTGGTTACCATATTCGTATATACCCTCGTTAAGGTTTCTGAGTACTAATTCAAGGGGTCTTACAAAGCTAAATTGTAGCATAAGGTATGCAAATGCTGATTCTTGCTTATTCATTGATTTCATATTCGTGTTATTTTTTTATCTTATTGTTGTTCATAAATAAATTTACCGTTTTTCATAGAGAGGGTCTAAAGGGCTTGAGAAATTCAACCAGCGCTCAAAGCAGTAGTTAATATCATAGTTAAGTATATTTTCAATTACAAAAAGCCCTTGTTATCACTTTTTGCCCTTTGTGGTGTGGCTCTATATAGAATATTATCATATGCCCTTCATAGTGATATACTGCTTTTGCTTGACCCTCAAGCTGCCATTCTTGTTTAAGGTCTTTATAATAAGTGTCTAATTCTTTTTTTGAGTGCATTGTCTAATAGTATTGATTAGATTTTTCTTTTTTTGTGCTTTAAAAGTTTGGTCTATTGTTGTCATATTCGTGTTATTTTTTTAGGTTGTTTTTTTGAGTTTGAAAGCAGTTTTTAGACTTGCTTAGGTCTTTGAGGTGTTACCATGCAAAGTAAGAATAATCGTGTGCAAAACCTATCTTTGAAGCTCTACCATTGGGGTAAAAGATTACGTTTTTGATGAACTTTACTTTTTTTGGCTCGTAACAATTATATATCTCTAATAACTTTTTGCGGGCTTTTTGCTTTCAAAGCCTTTGTCCATGTTTGTACTACGTTCATTTTTTTATCTGTTTTAATGTTATTACTTATCTTTTTGACATTGCAAAAGGTAATACTTTTTGTAATTACAATTAGTTAAGGAATATATAAATTTCATATGTTGCAATGTTAAATGTAATTACAATCATATATACATAAATTTATATATGTATCTTTGCAAAAATAATATGGCACGTATAAAAAAACAAAAGTCTTTCAATTGAGAGCCTCTGAGGAGTTCATGGCTATTCTCAAGTCATTATCTGAGAAAAAAGGAATGTCTCAAGCAAACCTAATAGAGCACCTAGTTCGCAAGGAATACGACACCCTGCAACTCAAGGAGCAATATGAAAGCAAAGAGCAACAAAAAGGAGGTCTAAAAACCTCCTTTACTTATTATCTGTTACCTTTTATCTCTATAATATGCCTCCCAGTGTGCTAATAACTTTTCTGCATGCTCTTTCGGTGTTACCTTTATATACTTCAGAAAGCTCGCCTCTGTAGTGTGTCCTGTGATCTTCATTATTGAAAGCGTTGGAAAGTTCATCAGATATAAGTTCGTCGCAAAGCTCCTCCTGCATGTATGCGAGCTAATCAACTGCCACTTCTCATATACCCCCGCTCCTTGCGCTTCGTTTTTGGGTTCATCAAGTCCCCTTCCATTTTATCAATAAAACCTACCTCCTTACATACTTTTTTTATGAGTTTGTTAAAAAAATGTACTTCCATAGCTGTTGGCATACCTCTTAGTCTTATCATCTCTTTAATATGATGATGTAATGGAATAACTACCCTCATACCTGATGAGTTACGAGTCTTCTTTGGTTCTACCTCTATAAATTTACTATCAGGGGTCAATCACTGACAAACTCATGAAGTCAGAAACCCTTAACCCCTGTCCAAAGTCCTAATATCATCAAATCTCTCACATTCTCAAGCTGTTTATCCTTTGAAAAATCAAAGTTAAATAATCTTTCAATCTCATCTTCTGACAAAGCAACCGATAAGCTATTCATCTTTGTTGTTGCAAATTCAGACAATTCATTACACACCTCATACCCCTTCTCCTTTGCTTTTTAAGAAATATCTTAATAATATGCACATACGTACCAATAGAATTAAGTCCCCTATTCTTATTGTGAACACAATAATCAATAAACTCATCATTCATCTCCTTATCATACTCTGTTATCCCTATCCTCTTAACTCTATTCCTGTCAAACTCCTTGAGTACTCTATTAGTATTAATATAAGATGTTATCCTTGCTTTACTGTATTCTCTTCCTGTATTCTTATTAATAGTACCCTCTATATTCTTTAAAAAGTCATCAACAAAAATCTGTTAGATATTCAAATTCCATTGGTTTCTTCTCCGGTTTAAAATGATCATCAAAAGCCTTCTTCAACCTATCACGACTAATCTTATCCCCATTTAGTTTAAAGTTGTCAATGATAGTCATCAGAAAATCGTGATACTGCATTATATAAGTAGTAATCTTTCTCAATCGCACCCCATCTGAGCCTTTTTCGAGACTTAGGCATACGAGCAGAGAAGTCCCAATCATTCGGATTAATAGTTTCCCCTGTAGAGTATTTAAATAACTTTTTTTCGTCCTTAATGTAATACTGAACAATAATAATCGTATCTTTGTCCCCGTTTGGCTCTTTTTAAGTAGAAATACATAACTCATTCTTTTGACGGCAAAAGATACAAAAAGGGTAAGTATAGGGGTAAGTTGTATTATTATTTTTTTCAACAAAACTAATTCAAAAACGCAAGCAAAAACCCTCTAAACTCTTGATTGTAATTGTAAATAAACGTTTTTTTATAATCAATTATAATATTAGACCCTATTTCTTTGACAAACAGAGTTATGTAAAGTGCCATATATTAGAACTAAGTACTAATAGAGATATCATACGAAAAAGTAGGTACTATCAAACGCACTTATTTGTTAGAAATACAAGAGAAAATCAAGGAAGCAATCTTCTAAAACAGAATTACATTCTATAAAAACCAACCATTGAGAACATTCTTATTACTTTTTTTACTTCCTTTATTACCCTTATGGGGGCAGACTCCTGCTACTGTTATCCATACTGAAGCAAACCTATATCAAGTGGATAGTTTGCTGTATCGCAGCGAACAGTTGGTTAAGGCTGATAAGGAAGTCATTAAGCGTACGCCTATCAAGACCATTATCAACCTGCGATATTTCACTCGTTCCAAGGATAGAAAAGTCTTCTCCCCTACCGATGGAATTACCCTTATCAACCACCCATTACTTACTTGGCGTATCACCCCCAAGGACATTGCCCAAGTACTCCAGCGTATTCGCAAGGCACAACAGCAAGGGGCGGTACTTATCCATTGCTACCATGGTGCTGATCGTACTGGGATTATGGTTGCTATGTATCGCATTATCTACCACGGCTGGAGTATTGCCGCAGCTAAAAAGAAATGCTCCAAGGCCCCTATGGCTATCATAGTATCTGGAAAAAAACTTGGAAGCATTATTTACTGAGAAGACAGTGAAGGAAGTAAGAGAACTTTTAAAGTGAAAAGTGAAGAATGAAAAGTGAAAAACTCTTGTATAAAAGAAAATTGTAAAGAAAATAGGCTGCTCCATGAGGGGCAGCCTATTTTTGATAAATCAATAATCTAATTTTTCTTTTAAGCCTTTTCAAAGCCTTTTTCTTCTATTTCTTTTAAAACGTCCAAAAGATTGATATTTTTCTTCATTTTTGATATAATATCCTTAGAACTTCTTTATATTTATCTTCCTTTAATAGAGTTCCCAAATTATCGAAAAAAATAAATCAACCTCTCCTTCTTTTTTTCTTTGAAAGAGCCTGTTCATATAGCTTACTAAATCTACTATATATCCCATAGGTTTCTTTTATTCTCATTTAAACTTTTTTTAGAACAGATTCATAATCATTTTCAGCTAAAAAGCTTTTCTAAAGAATCAAAGTAATTCTTTGCTTTTATTAAAGTCATTTTATAATCCGCTTTTTGCATCAAAGTAGAAAAATTCTTCATTGGAAGAATAATTTGTAGCATTAGCATTTAATAGTTTTATTGCTTCTTCGTACTTTTCTTTATCTAATAGATTTTTGTATTTTATTAAAGAAACTCCTAGCCTTTATAAGTTGAATATTTCGTACTATTTGTTCTTTGGCTAATTTAAACTCTGATAAAAAAACCATATTCCTCCTCTTTTTGTTCTAAGAGCATAAGAGCTTCTTGAAGTTCATTCTTATTTCTTAATTTCTGAACCTCCTCAAAAACTTTGAATATCTTTTTTTATTTACTTCGTTAAATATTCCAAAATCAGAAAAATTAAGTTCTTCGGATATTTCGTTTGAAAAAAATCATTCTCTTTAAGACTAGCTTCCTGGAATTTCAAACGCATATAAGCTATCTGTATCACACAAGGAATTGTAACTCTATAGGCAGGAGAGGCTATATCAACAATAGTCCATAGACCTGTAATTATCCAGATTATTGGTCCCCTAAAAAAAGTAGACAATCCTCTTGTCAATGCTGCATTTCCTGCTAGAGTCAGTCCCCTACCTAATAATGTTTTTGCAACTGTATTAGCTACAATAACTGCTACCTTATAAGTTGTAAAACCTCCGAATGATCTAATCAATGTAAAAGGCAGCTACTGTCATAGCTTGTTTTTGTACCAATCATCTTTCCTGCATTCATTTCAGTAAGGAAGTTTTTTTAATTCCTCTTCTGACATTTTTTTCAATAGCTTTTTTTGCATAATAGATTGCAAAATATATTGTTCTATGAGTTCTACACTATTGTCAGAATTAAAATTCACCTTTTGCTTTCTTGCTACATCAGTTAGTATTTCCTTGTAAGGGACTCCACTACCTCGAAAAGTATTAGCAAAAAGTATTTCCTCCATAATGTTGTAGTTCTTCTGCTATTTCTTTCCACATTATGGGTAAACTATGTGGATAATATTTTTTTATAAGATTCTTTAGTTGTCAATTCTTCAGAAACACGTAATTGACCATCCTTGTCTTTAGTTAAGTAATCTACCAATATTTGTAAATCCTCCGTACTACAATATTGTAGAAATTCTAAATTTTTTTATCTTCTAAATATGCCATATTTTATCTTAATGTTGTAATGTATTAATTGTTTTTTTAACTATATAGATATAATATCTATTATTTTCATATCTAACTTTATTAGATGCAAGGACATACACTCCATATTCTGCATTTTCTCCTACAAAATATCCCCCTCCTTCTTCATACATATAGAGAGATGTGAACATAACTTTTTTCTGTCATAGGATTCTTAAAATTAGATGAATCAAATTCTTGATTTGCAAATAATGATTTTACAATCTCCCATGCTAATTCTTCTTTACTTCCCATTTTTTACAAAAAAACTCCATCGAATTCATCATAGTTAGGTCTTTCTATCCTCGATTGTATTTTTAAACATATATTTTGTGTCTGGACAATTATATATATCTTCACATGTCCCTTCTTTCATTACGATTAGTTCTTCATTAGCTATAACCTCTTGAAGATATTTATAAGATTCCTTATTTTTCAAACATATTGGAATTTTTCTTATTATTTTTTTCCTGCTATCAAATTCCAATACATTGCATATAGAGAATTTTTTTAACTACTGTATTCTTTAAATCTTTCAATCTAATCTCTTCTGTTGTAGTAACCACTCTATTTGTCTCTATATTTTTCTTTTGCTATTATTCCTTCATTATTTTCATTACAAAGAGCTATATTTGTGGCCAATATTAAGACTATTATTACTATTTTTTTCTCATTTTTACATTTCTTTTATTTTTACTTTAGATCAAAATAGAGTTTTTAATGATTCTTTACCTTTTTGCATAATCCTTTTCTACCTTTATATCACTTGATGAATATACTTCAAGTTGTTCTGACAATTTTGTTACTATATAGAAGTTCCCTTCTTCCTTTACTGAACATGCGTTAAATATATAACCATGAGGATAGTCATATCCTAATTCAAAGGCAGTAAGTCCTTTTTCTTGGAAAAGTGCTTTTACATATTCCCACATAGTTTCTTCTAAACTTCCTAATTTAGGGATCTTATTTGAAGGATTATTTTCATCTACTCTACCTAATTTAGATTCTTCAAAAAAAGAAATATTTATCTTCACCACCTACTTTTTTTAAGTATTAATTTTTTTCTTTTCTTACAACCTTATTCACAAAGTCTAATAATTTTTTTCAAGTTTAGATTCTCCAATTTTTGCCCTTCTGTTTTTAACAAACACTGATGAAGAGTTAGAAGTAGGGCCTCCTGACACTAAATTAGCAAATCTAGCCATTAGAGCAAAAATAAATATCCTGTTCATAATTCTTCAAACTTCCTAATTCATATGTTTTTCATATTTTTCTCTTCTAGTTTTTTCCCTCCGCACTTAGAGTTATTCTAAACACCTCCAATAGCGTATTACTCCCATTAAGTGCTACATTAGGATCTTTTTATGTGAATAGATATAACTCATATATTGCCCCTTTTTAGAAGTTTCTCCCATATCATAGAAAAAAACCTCACCATATTCACTCTTCAAATAATCACAAAACTCTTTATAGGTATCATTGGCTGGGACTTCTACCATATATGTTGTTTTTTGGATATTCATAATTTTTATATTTAGATATCTTCAATACTTTTGTAATATCTTCTGGGACTTTAATATCAGAATTCTCAACCTCATATTCGAGAATAACCTTCAACCCATTGAGTGTATCTGAAGTTATATTATACATAGTATGTTTTTTTAGGTCCTTGTAACTCTACTCTTTCATGTAATTTATATAGAGAGGTATTAAGTTCATATTCTTCAAAACTTTCTTTTTGCTTTCTTTACAGCATCAGAATCTCCCCTATTCCTAGAAAGCCTTCATTTACTTGCTCGTCAGGTTCGTCTCCTTTTTTTGTATTACAAGAGGACATAATTACTACTCCTATAAGTAGTAGAGCTAACATTGATACTTTTTTTCATCTTTCTGTATTTTTTTAATCTTTAATTAATTTAACAACAATCAATATTTATAATCATCATAATCAGAGTAGACATCAACAGAGAGCCCCCTTTAAGACTTCCATGAGATTCCAATATAAAAATTAGGCTCTTTACTATTTTTGCGTCGATATATATAGAGTTCCTCTATATTTGCTTCTTCATCTTTGTTATAAACAATATACCATTCTAATTGGTGTTTTAAATATGTAACAACATTAGATTCTTCTAAAAATTCCCAATAATAATTATTATCTCTATAAGGCAAATGCATAAAAGTATATATACAATTTTCATCATGTTCTTCTTCAAATTCCAAATTATTGGTAAAGGCATTTATTATTTTATTAGTTCTTGCACCTTCTTTTTTTCATAAGTTTTTTTCCTTAATCATAGTAGCTTGATGTCTGACAAAAAAACTCTAAGAATATTTTTTTATCCCCTGTATAGGTATATTTTTTTAGAATTTCTCATCCATTTTTCAATTTGCCCTTTTGTTCGCTTTCCATCACATCCAGAAGAACTTATCTGAGAGTATCCTATAAAATAGGATAGAGTAAGTATAAATATCAAAAATTACTTTTTTTCATTACTTATATGTTTTTAATTATATAATCAGTTAAATTCTGTACAGGAGCTATTACCTCAACTGATAATTCAGGTTTTTCCTCTTTCTACATATACCAAGAAAAAAACTTATGTGTAGATACATTTTCATCTTTTACATATTGGCTCTCCTCATATTTAATAGCTATTTTTATATTTTTCCAAACTTGAAAGTATTTCATTTATTTGAGTTATCTCATTTTTGTTTAACTTCTTAAATTGACCTTCCAAACGAGGTGTATAAGCAAAAAAATCCTTTCTGAATTAATCATTTCAAAATCTCTCTGATGTACTTCATCTCTTCTAATAGAATCTTCTAAACCTTTCATAACTTCTAACCATTTATCTTCACTAAGAGTAATTTTTAAATCCTGTTTCCAAAAAAACTCTCTAACAAAATAACCTACTCCAAAGTGGAATGCTTGTTCTTTTCTTTTCTCCATTAGTTATATAGAAAAAAATATTCCTCCTGAAGCATTAAGAGATACTTTTTTTCCCTTTGGGTAAAATATTTATCTCTGTATCATATCCTTTTTAGCTTGATTTCTCCATTCCAGATATTTATTAAAATCATCTTGAGAATAGATATTGGAAGCTAATAATCCAATAAAAAGAGCATTAATTTTTCTCATCTCATATGTTTTTTTAAATTATTATTTCTATATACAAAAAGCAAACCTACTCACGAAAAAAATTTCGTAAGCAGGTTTGCTTATGTCAAAAATTTTTGTTATATGTGCGTGCGTAAGCTGTGTTAGTTACAGTGCATAATAAGGGCTTGCTTGCTTGCTTGCTTGGACCCTATTATTTTTGTGCTATAAAAACACTGTTTTTTTCATTTGCTTTAGAATTAACCTAATTGACAAGGCAAAATTACAAATAATTTTTTTAATAAACAAAATTTTTTTGTAATTAATTTTTTTCTTTTGTGAAGGTGTTTTTCTTACTTCATCGGTAGAGATAAAGAAATGTCCGTAACCTTTTTTTCCGTAAGACCCTTTATAAGTGCTTCATCTCTTGACCAAATTTTTGTGCTTAAATTGCAAATGTACAGCAACAAAAAGCATAATCATCTTTATCTACATCTTTTTACAATTTCAAAGGCATCTTGTAGATTCTTTTTTTAGTAATTTCATCTAAAAGGAATTATTGTGATTTTTTTCTAACAGCTGTTTTTAGCTCGGCTAATATTTTTCTTTTCTGTTTTATCTTTTCTCCGACCTGCTTTTTATAACATCCAAATGTTCCTCTATCTCCTCTATTATGAAATCGGGAGCTATGAACTGCATATTTCTATTTTTTTAAAATGGTTGCTATTTCCCCATTAGGAGCTATTAGCGCACTATAGAAAATATTACTATCTGCTATGATGATCATTTTTATTAGCTCTTAAAGAGGAAGATTTAAGTTTTTTTATTTTTGTTTTATTTTTATGAGCAATGGCTCTATTCGTTTCTTTTAGAAAGTGCCATTATCATTTCGTATTGCTCTCGAGTTTCTTCCTCAAAAATAGGCTCCGCAGAGGGCAGGTGTTACCTTTGCTTTGGTAGCTGTCTTTTTCTTTGTTTCCTTGGTTTTTTTGTAACCTTTACAAAAATCAAGTGTTTCAGCCTCCTTTACATAGGCTAAGGCCTGAGGGCTGTCATTGAGTACAGTAATTGTATATGGCATAAGTGTTAGTTGTTAGTTGTTAGTTGTTAGTTATTAGTTATTAGTTTTTG